>Ga0209060_10000053_pt1 | contig 316057 bp, 269 predicted proteins | sample Coa_R1_8_FD_187155 | JGI IMG/M metagenome (GOLD analysis project Ga0209060, IMG submission 187155) | Surface soil microbial communities from Centralia Pennsylvania, which are recovering from an underground coalmine fire - Coalmine... | ecosystem: Environmental > Terrestrial > Soil >... | reverse complement strand
CTCCGTTGCCGCCCACTGCGATCCCCGCCGAATCGTAGCCGCGATATTCCAGGCGGCGGAGGCCCTCAAGGATAACGGGGACGACGCTCTTCTTTCCAACATAACCGACAATGCCGCACATGGGACGACCTCAGGGATTTCCGGCGGGCCTACTCCGCCAGCGAGAAACGGAATTCTTCGATGACCGGATTGGTCAGGACTTCGCGGGCAATGCGTTCGACTTCCGCCTGGGCTTCTTCGCGGGAAAGTCCGCCATCGAGCGTGAGCTCGAAATATTTTCCCTGGCGAACGGCTTCCAATCCTTTGTAGCCCATTTTTTTCAAGGCGCCGTGAATGGTCTTGCCTTGCGGGTCTAAAACGGTCTTTTTCAGCGAAACGTACACGTAGGCTGTCATAAAAAGCTCATTATACGGCAGCGTCGGCTGGCGGGTGGTTCCCTCGTTGGCCAGCGGTTAGCTTGCCTCCCCGCCTTGGAGGCTCATATACTCGGATCGTTTGGCCGCAGTGGACACTGCGGCTCTCAGCTATCATTGACCAGCACTTACTCCGGAGAAAATCTCGATGACACCAGTCACCACCGCCTCGCACGTGGATAAAGAAGCTAATCCGTGGGAGTCGCAGCGCGCCCGCTTCGACCTGGCTGCCCAGAAGCTGAACCTGGACGAAGGTTTGTGGCGCGTCCTGCGCTATCCCAACCGCGAAATCACCGTGCACATTCCGGTGCAGATGGACGATGGACACCTGGAGGTTTTTACGGGATTCCGGGTGCAGCACTCGATCGCGCGCGGTCCGGCCAAGGGCGGCATTCGTTACTCGCCGGATGTGACGCTCGACGAAGTCCGGGCCCTGGCCAGTTGGATGACCTGGAAATGTGCCGTGGTGAACATTCCCTTCGGCGGGGCGAAAGGCGGCGTGATCTGCGATCCGCACAAGATGTCAATGGGCGAAGTCGAGCGCATGACGCGCCGTTACACCGCGGAGCTGATCGAATTTCTTGGCCCGGAAAAGGATGTGCCTGCTCCCGACGTCAATACCAACGAGCAGGTCATGGCGTGGATGATGGACACCTATTCCATGCACATGCGGCAAACCGTAACCGCAGTGGTCACGGGGAAGCCGATCAACATCGGCGGATCGCGTGGACGCCGCGAAGCCACGGGCCGCGGCGTGATGATCGTATGCGATGAAGCTTGCCGGAAGCTGAACATCGATCGCGAACGGGCGCGGGTCATCGTGCAGGGATTCGGCAATGTCGGTTCGAACGCGGCATTGCTGATGCATGAAGCGGGATATAAGGTCGTCGGCATCGCCGAGGTCGGCGGCGGCCTTTACAACAAGAATGGCATTGATCTGAAGGCGCTGGTGGAGTTCCGCCAGAAAAACGGCACGGTGCATGGATTCCCCGGCGCCGAGGCTTACGATTCGGCGCAGTTGCTGATTACGGATTGCGAAATTCTGATTCCAGCTGCCACCGAAAACGTCATTACCAGCCGCAATGTGGATGACGTAAAGTGCCGCATTCTCGCCGAGGGTGCCAATGGACCGACGACCTCTGCTGCCGATGATGTACTCAGCGAAAAGGGCGTGTTCGTGATTCCCGACATTCTGGCCAATGCCGGCGGCGTCACTACTTCCTACTTCGAATGGGTGCAAGACCGCCAGGGATACTTCTGGAAAGAATCGGTAGTCAACGAGCAGCTCGAAACCATAATGAAGTCTTCATTCGAAGATGTAGTGCGCTATGCGGAGACACACAAAGTGAACAATCGCATTGCGGCGTATATGCTGGCGATTGATCGGGTGGCGTATACCATCCGGCAGCGCGGGATTTACGCTTAGATTTCATCTACCCCGGTTGGGCTGGAGGATTTATGAATTCCATCGAACGCAAACTCACGGCACAGATTGCGGTTTTGATTTTTCTGCTTTCGCTGGTCAGCGGCGTGGCGATTGGTCAAAACGCCGAGCCCGGCTCCAAGGCGGAAGCGATGGCCGGGCAGATGGCAAAGACTGCGGCCTGCGGCCGATAAGCTCGACATCAATTCGGCGACGAAAGATCAGTTGAAGGCGCTGCCCGGCATTGGCGATACTTACTCACAGAAGATCATTGATGGCCGGCCATATCGCGCGAAGAATCAGCTGGTGCAAAAGAAAATCATTCCTCAGTCAGTGTACGAAAAGATCAAAGATCTGATCATCGCCAAGCAACCGAAGTCGACTCCGGCAGCGAAGTAGTAACCTGAGGACCAAGGTCACACATTTCTCCTGACGGCTGTCGCTTCCGGGCTGCGATTTTACAGGCTGATTCGAAAAAACTATCTCTCGTTGTCAGTGTGCCATCCCGGATTCATCCATCGACCATTACGCCAAACAAAAATTTCTGTGACTCGGCTGGAGCCCGACGAGCGCTTGCCGTCGACCTCTGTTTCGAGCACATAGCTGCTCCAGATAATCACGACGTCGCCGAAGTGCTGCACCTCGGTGCGGGGAAATTCCAGCCGGAGCAGCTTTCCACCTTTCGCATGAAACTCCGCGGAGGAACGCAGCACGTCGGCCTGATGCTTCCATTCATTCTCGCCGCCGCTCATGACGACGGTTTCAGGTGGTACTAGTTGCTCGAGCGTTTTGACGTCACCGGCAAACCAGGCGCGCCACACGGTTTCGCGAGCACGCAGCAGCGCTTCGTCGTTCTGCCTCTCCGTGGGCGATTGGGCATGAGTTACAACGACTCCTGCGCAAAGCAACATCAGCACCGCAATCCGCCTTCTAATCATGAGACTGCTCCTTTTAACGGCCTACCTCGAACCCGAATTGTTCTGGTGACGAGACGTGCGTAACGCAAGCAGCACGGCCGCGCTCGAAGCGGAGTAGACCGAGTAATCCATCGGCGACTGCAGGCCGAGCGAGATGGCCATGGAGGTGCCAAACATCACCAGCAATACAGCGCTGGCCAGGGCAACCCAGCGAGTCCACAAACCCATGATGAGCAGAATGCCCAAGGTCGTTTCGCAAACCGTGGCAGCCCACGCCAGATAGGGAATCACAGCTTTCGGCATAAACGACAGCACCTGGCCGGCGTATTCGAGGAAGCCCGCAAAGTGCTTCAAATCAAGAGTTCTGTCCCAGAGGCCAAAGCGGGACGATACTGCGGAGAGGAAAGCTGTGCCGAGCGCCAGACGTGCGTAGAGCACGCCGAACTGCTCCCAGTTTATTGTTTGCAGTTTTTCCCCGACGCTCATTGCAGCCCCGGAACTTTGCGCGGATTGGCTCATTTTTGTTCTCCGTTTTGCGATTCGTTGGAATTGGGCACATCCACGCTGAGCGGCACGTTGCGATCGCAAAGCAAATACGCAATCAGCTTTGCGGTACTAGTAGAACTGGCATTCGCGGAAACCAGATGAACCCCGTTGGCTGGTTCATAAAAAGCCCCTCCGGCCTTCAGCGTCTTCTCGGGTTCTCCCTTCACCTGAGTTCGAATTGCGCCTTCGGCGACATAGCCGATGACTGGGCAGGGATGCGAATGCGGCGGGGATGCTTCGCCGGGGCCATAGTTGACCTCAACCAGCGTGGCCTTCAGATGAGCGCCATCGAGGTCAGGCATCCTTTCCGACAACACAATGTGTGCTCGATCGTGCGCGGTATTGGAAAACTTACCTGGGAACTTAGTGGGCAGCCAATGATCCGCGCCCAAGCCACAGATGCTTATGCCGATAATGATCGGTAACAGTTTGATTGAGTTCATCGGTTTCTCCTCGCTTCAACCCAGACGTTAGGATTCCTCCGATTCGGAGGCGGCCGCCAGTTCGAGACCGTGCTGCGAAACCGGCGCAATCAGCGTTGATGGAAGATTGACGGCAACGGGCTGCGGCGAAGTTCGCTCTATCCCGCTGCGCCTCATAAACCATGCCCCGCCTAAGCAGGCGATGCTGCCGAGAATCGCGAGCAGCGTCACCCGTTCATGACGCACCAGCACACCCAAGGCAAGCGCCACCACGGGGATCAAGAACGTCGTGCCGGAAGCGCGTGTGGCGCCCAACTTTCCGGCGGCGACGGCCATTACTGCATGTGCGACGCCAGTACCGAGCGCGCCGAGCGCGAGCAGAGACAAGACCGGCGCCAGTCTCCAGTGAGCGCCGATCACGTCGGGCAATCCCAGGGGCGCAGTCAGAACCAGGGCAATCGCCTGCGCGCGCCAGATCACCGGCAAAGCGCCGTTCCGTTGTTGCAGAGGACGGGCAATGTTGAGCGCGAATCCGTAGGAGATCAGCGCGGCGAGGATCATGACCACGCCAGCCGCGCTGCTTCGTCCTTCGCCGATGGCGGGCAACGCCATCAGGATTGCGCCCGCCAGGCCGACCGCGATTCCTGCTAACACGCGCCTCGCCGGCGCACTGCGGGCGAGGGCCGCAGCCACCACCGCAGTAAACAAAGGATTCGCACCGTTCAGCATGCCGGTGAGTGCGGAAGAAACCCGCTGCTCGGCGAAGGGAAACATGCTCAGCGGAAATGCCAGCCATAAGACGCCGACCGCGGCGATGCCGATCCAATCGGCGCGACTTACCGCGCGCCTGGCAGAGGGAAATAACGAGAGAGCGGCAAAGCCAACCAGGATTCGCAGAAAGGTGACGCCATTCGGGCCGACTGAGCGCAAGCCTTCCGCGATGAACAGGAACGACGCGCCCCAGATCAACCCCGGTATGGCAACCAGCGCCCAATCGGAAGCGGGCGTCTGAAGCGAGCGCGAAAAATTTCGTTTTTTCAAAGTCACCTTCCTGGCCCTCCCGTTGATCTTCACGATAAAATCATATTGGTCTATCGACAATATCCATTTACATTAATTCGACTAGACCATTATTTATGCCCAAGACGTCTGCATCGTATGAGATGGCCCTTCCCCATCGCGATCCTCATCTTCCGGCGTACCAATGGCTGTATGAAGCGGTGCGTTCGGAGATTCTAGGTGGGCGACTGGCTCCGGGCACTCGCTTGCCCCCCACTCGCGATCTCGCAAGCCAGTACGGGCTGTCGCGCGGGACAATCGTCAACGCCTTTGATCAGCTCGCATCCGAGGGATATATCGCCGGAAGCGTTGGTTCAGGCACTTACGTTAGCGAAATGTTGCCGGAACGTTTGCTGCACGTGGCGGAGAACGCGACATCAGCAGAAGCTCCGGTGAAACGGCGTCTGAAAGTATCGGAATACAGCCGGCGGGCTCGGCCGTTTCCCTGCTATGAGAACAAGCCGATTCGCGCGTTTCGGCCGAATTTGCCCGCCCTGGATCTTTTTCCGATTGGACTCTGGACAAAAATAACGACCCGGTGCCTGCGACGAATTTCCACGCGTGACCTGATGGGCTGCGATACGTTCGGCTACCGTCCGCTTCGGCACGCCATCGCAGAGTACCTCGGCCGTTCGCGCGGCGTGCGCTGCTCCGCAGAACAAGTCGCGATTGTCTCAGGAGTGCAGGAAGCGCTCGATCTCACGGCTCGGGTGCTGTTAAATCCCGGCGATCGCGTCGGCGTGGAAGATCCCGGGTATCCGGGCGCAGTTATGGCTTTTCAGGCAATCGGAGCAAAGACCTTCAGCGCGGCGATCGATGCGGATGGGATCGCCGTCCAGAGACTTCCCGCGCGCGGAGTTCGGCTGATTTACGTCACTCCGGCGCATCAATTCCCCATGGGGACCACAATGACCCTGGCGCGACGGCTGCAATTGCTGGAGTGGGCGCGGCAATCGGGCGCTTTGATCTTTGAAGATGATTACGACAGCGAATACCGTTACTCCGGCAGGCCGGTTCCGGCGTTGCAGGGACTTGATCAGCACGGCATGGTTCTATATGCGGGCACATTCAGCAAGGTGCTGTTTCCTGCGCTTCGGCTAGGGTACATCGTGCTGCCTCCGGCGCTCGTTGATTCTTTTGAAACCGCTCTGACCTTAACCGTCCGCCACGCTCCTATGCTGGAGCAGGTGATTCTCGCCCACTTCATCACGGAAGGGCACTTCGGCCGCCACGTGCGCCGGATGCGGGAGATTTATGGCGAGCGACTGAAAACTTTCCAGGAAGAGGCTCGGTCAAGGCTCGCCGGCCTGTTGGAACTCTCGAAGATCGAAGCGGGGTTGCAGACGGTAGGCTGGTTGAGTGGTGGGTGGAACGGCGCACCCGCTGCCGCATCTGCCGCGAAGCGCGGCATCAATGTGGTTCCGTTGGAATGGTACAGCACACAGAGATCGGTAAAGTCAGGGTTACAGCTCGGTTTTGCTGCTTTCGACGAGAAGGAACTGCGGCGCGGAGTTCGTGAACTCGCCATCGCCTTGGAGGCGAAACGCAAACAGTCGCCGCCTGATTCGCGGCCCGTGTAGGGAAAAAACATTCGGCGCATTGCCCACTTCCCAGTGCAAACGTTCACGCGGCGTCTTGTAGCTCCTTTCCTCTTTCCTACAATCAGAGGGACTACTTTCATTGCGTTCCCTTCTTACGAGGAGCATAATCAAACTAGTTCCTGGCACCGGGGCTGCTACGTAGCTGCGTGAACTTACCCAATTCCATCACGCTGATCCGCATTCTCAGCATCCCCTTGCTGATCTGGATTCTTTCCAGCGCTCGCTTCAGCAGCGCCAACGGTGAAAAAGAACTGCTGGCATCTGCAATCTTCATCGCCGCGGCGATGACCGACGGCATTGACGGCTATCTCGCCCGCAGGCGTGACCAGATCACCACGATGGGGATTCTACTCGATCCGTTGGCGGACAAGCTTTTGATTGCCGCAGCATTTGTCATGCTGGTGCAGTTGAATCCCAGCCTGGTTCCTGCATGGGTGGCGATCGTGGTGATTGGCCGCGAGTTTCTTGTCAGCGGATTGCGATCGATCGCGGCGTCGGAAGGCTTTACGATCGAAGCCAGCGAGTTAGGCAAGTTCAAGATGGTGGTGCAGATTGTTTCCGTGGTGGCCGTCATTCTCGATCTTCGCTGGAAGGAATTGGTGATTTACAGCCACTACATTCTCCCGATTCACTGGATTGCGTATGCCGCGATCTGGTTCACGGTGTGTGTGTCACTGGTGTCGGCGATCGACTACTTCGTCGCCTTCTGGTCGAAAATTGATCGGCGCGTGGTCAAGCGCCGTCGCCGCGCCTTCATTCTGAGCCGGCGCAGGAAACCGATCCCCGCGCCGCCACAGGCGGACCGCGATGTCGCTGCTTCGACCTAGCCCGGTTACAGAGTCTAGCGATTCTTCCAACGGAGAATTTTCGCAAGAAGAACGCGCGCTGCTGCTGCGCCTCGCGCATGAGTCCATCCTGTCGGCACTCGAAGGACGCGAGATTTCCCTTGAGCCGCCCACGCCGCATCTGGCCCAACCGCGCGGAGTATTTACCACGCTGCATCTTCACGGGCAGCTGCGAGGATGCGTCGGGTACGTCCTACCTATCGGCTCCGTGTACCAGGCTGTCGTCGAAACAGCGCGGGCTGCGGCCTTTGAAGATACGAGGTTCTATCCCGTAAAGCAGGCGGAGGCGCCGCATCTGCAGATTGAACTCAGCATCCTGTCGTTGCCCCAGCCAATCGCGCATGAAGCAATTGAGATTGGCCGCCACGGGTTACTGATCAGCATGCACGGCCAAAGGGGATTATTGCTGCCGCAGGTTCCGGTCGAGCATCACTGGGACCGGGAAACGTTCCTATCCCAGACTTGCCTGAAGGCAGGCTTGCCGACGGATGCCTGGCTGAAGGGCGCGACGGTCGAGGCGTTCACGGCAGAGGTGTTCGGGGAGCACTCCAATCCTCGTTCCCCTTCATAGCAACAGCTCGAGTTTCAGCACGGCCCGATAATTTTTCAAAGTCGCGATCGACCCTGAATATCTTCCAGCAATGCCGCACGGCGACTGCGCACATCAACATGTCAACTGATGAAAACGCGATCCCTGAAAGATGCTCATGCAAAACAAAACCGGGGACATCGGATGTCCCCGGGGGTGTGACTGCGCTCTTGCGAGGAAAACTTAGTTGGATTGATCGAGTTCGACGCCATCGCCGGAGTGGACTGTCTCCAGAGAGAAGACGATCATTCCGGTAGCGGTGGTCGGCGTGACCCCGATAATCACGATTTCGCCCACTGCGCGCCGCGGCAGGTCACGAACGTGAATCACCGGACCATTCGACTTGGTGAACATAGTGGGATCAACCGAGGGCGTCTTCAGTTGGGTATCTTCCGACAGAGCCGCTTTGAAAGAGAGCGAATCGACCGGATCCTTCAGATCGGCGTCGTAGGTGCGGACGGCGCGGAAGAAGTCTCCGACCTTCACGCCCTGGTTCGCGCCGACATTCATGTATACCTTCTGTCCGGTTCCCAGTTGCGAATCGAAATCCTTGCCCATGACGATGCGGCCCGAAACCTTGTTGCTGGCCGGCAGAAAGCGGTCAAAACGAATAGGGGAATGGAAATTAACCATCAACTTCTCGGCGAACGGAACGAGAGTGTCGCCGGGATTGATGGCGTCGCAGGCATATTCGACCTGCGCAATGGCAGCATGGTTGCGGGTATCAATGATCTTGACCCGACCCACTTCTTCATAGGGCTGCCCGGTTTCCTTCATCAACTTCTTCTCTCCAGGATACATTTCGTACTGGTTGATGTCCCGGAGTGCGCGGAGGATCTGATATTCCGCGCCGAGGCTGTAGCTGTTCCCCTGCAAATAGATCAGGTCGCCGCGGGTGAACTTCGTAGTACTGGGCGTCTCCAGACCTCCAGCAACGTAATTGGCATCGGGTAGGACCTGTTTGCTGATGAATCCCGCGCAGTAGATATCGGCGTACGTTGGCGTCTGCACGCGTTCGGTGGGAAAACTGGCCGTAGTCGGCTCCGTACCCTGCGGAGCAGCCTCGGAAGCGGCATCGCCCGATTGAGCCCAAGCGGCCGTGGCCAGCAGCAATAAGATCCATCCTGTTTTCTTCATGTTACCTCCGGGAAGGGACCCGCTTGGCCCAAATCCCCTGTCAAGTACTAGCAAACACAATGGCTTCAGCCGGAAGGTAACAAGCGCAGGAGGGAGGGTCAAGGTTACGAGGGTGTAGGACGGGTTGGGGTGATTTTTTCGAAAACTAGTAATCGACTGTTGCATATAAACTTACGTGCCTGTAATAATTCGCCGTTCATCGCGCACGACCCTTGACCCCGATTACCCAAGCCCGACCAAGCGGTGTGCTGTCCCGCCTGTTGCCCTTGCGGCTGCCGCGTCTTTGCCTGGCCGTTATCGGCTCAGATCCCGGCGAAATTGTAGAAAAAGCCGAGAACATGGTTAGAGATAACCCGTTTCTGGAGTTCAGGTTAGACTACCTTTCGAAGCCCGGCCTGGCGATTTCCAAAATCAAGCGTTTCACGGAATTGCACGGAGAAGCCGTGGTGATTGCCACCTGCCGGCGGGTCGCAAATGGGGGCAAGTTCAAAGGCTCGATCACCTCGCAGTTGGACATCCTGAACAAGGCTGCAGCGGCTGGCTGCCAATTGGTTGATGTCGAGTTGCAGACGGCTAGCAAGGTCAAGCCCGATCAACTCCAGAAGCTGCGCAGCCGTGCCGCGCTGATTCTTTCTTTTCACGATTTTAAGGCTACGAAGAAGCTCGATGACACGCTGGAAAAAATGCTCGCCTACCCGGCGGACTTCTACAAGCTGGTGAGCACGGCGACCACGCTTTCTGACAATGTCGAGATGATCAAATTCCTCGCCCGCGAAGGCGACCGCCACTCCCTGATCAGCATGTGCATGGGCGAGCAAGGAATCATCAGCCGCGTGCTGGGCGTGCGGGCGGGTAGCGTGTTCACCTTCGCCGCGGCAAACCCAGCCGAAGCCACCGCGCCCGGGCAAGTGACCGCCCAGGAGTTGCGCAGCGTCTATCGCATCGAGCAGGTGGACGCCGCTACACGTGTCTACGGAGTCGTGGGTGATCCGATTGCCCATTCCCTTTCCCCCGCCATTATGAACGCGGCCTTCCGCCGGGAGAACGTGAATGCCGTGTTCCTCGCGCTGCACGCAAAAACGCTGAAAGACCTGCTCACCTGTGTGCGCGAGATCCCGATTCACGGCATCAGCGTGACGATGCCGTACAAGGAAGCGATCCTGAATCATCTGGATAACACCGATTCGCACACCACAAAAATCGGGGCCTGCAACACGGTTGTGCGCGCGCAGGACGGAAAACTTTACGGATTCAATACCGATACCAGTGGCGTGATTCGTCCGCTGGAGCGCCGCCTGAGCACGCTGGAAGGCGCGCGCATCCTGGTGATTGGCGCAGGCGGAGCGGCACGGGCCGCGGTGTTCGGCCTGAAGGAAAGAGGCAGCGAGGTTTACATCCTGAATCGCAGCGCGGCTCCGGCGAAAAAGTTGGCTCACCAGGCACGGGCCCGCATCATGAAGCGCCCCGACCTCAAGAAGATGGCGTTTGATGTGATCATTAACGCCACGCCGGTCGGCATGGGGAACACTCGCGATACGCCGTTGCAGGATAAAGAGATCAACGCCCGCTACGTTTTCGATATGGTCTATGATCCGGCGGAAACGCGCCTGTTGAAACTGGCCAAAGAGCGTGGGGCGCAGACCATTCCCGGCGTAGAGATGTTCGTCCACCAAGCCGCGCGCCAATTCGAGATATGGACCGGCAAGCCTGCGCCGTGGGACGAGATGCTGCGCGTCGTGCTACTTGCTTTGCAAGACCGCGCGCAAAAATCCGCCGGCCCCAAATCAACCATCACTGCACAGTGATCGTTACCGATGTGGGATGGCTCAGACTTCCCGAGGTCGCCGTGATGTTCACGGTGTAAGTGCCCGCGGGAGTTCCGCCGCTTTGTCCGCCACCGCTGCTGTTACCGCCTCCGCAAGCCGATTGCAGGGCGATCACCCCGGACAGAGCCATGGACAGGAGTAGTCCAGCAAGCCTGCGTCTTTTCGATCTCAGTCCGATCGGGACAATTCCCACGAAAGCCAGCGCAGGAAATAGCAACCACGTCGCGAAGGCTGCACGCCTGCCTCCTCGCGGCGCGAACATCAGAGCCGCAGTGGGCGCCGTCGTCGTTACCACTAAATTCGCGCTATTGCCCGGCATCACCGAGCCGGGATTCATGGAGCAGGTGATGCCCTGCGCGGCAGGCGCCGAGCAGCCTAACGTAACCGCACTGCTGAAGCCCTGCACTGCGGCAATGGCCACGGCATAGGTGGCCGACCCTCCGGCAGAGACCGTCTTGGCGAGAGGGGCTGGCGTCACGGTGAAGTCCTGCAGAACGAATGACGCTCCCACGCTCTCCGGGCCGGCGACTGCAAGGCTGCAGGTCGACGTACCGGAACACGCCCCATTCCATCCGGAAAAAATCGAGCCGCTTGCCGGAGCGGCAGAGAGGGTAACCGCCGTTCCAGAAACAAACGCCGACGAACAAGCGCCACTGGGGCAACTGATTCCTGCTGGAGAACTCGTCACCGTGCCGGAGCCCTTGCCAGAAAGACTCACGGCCAGCGTTGGGCCCGAACAAGATGGAAAGCTGAACGAAGCGATGCGCGTCGCCCACTTGCTGCCCGTGCTGGGAATATATTCGGCGGCAAACCAGAATGTGCAGTCGTCCACTGGATCGATCGCCATCGTGGCATAGTCCGACCAGTGGAAGCTGCTGCCCGTTCCGCCTTGAGGGGCGGGTGTAATCGCCGGATTCGCCTGGCTCAGTATGTCAACCTCGCCGTCCATTTGGCCGGCAGGATCGGTTGCGAGATGGCCGGTGTAGCGAATCGAAGGAGCCATATCGCTGCCCGAAACGCTATAACCCAGGGCGATGTCGCCGGACTGATCCATCGCGATGCTGCCCATCCAACGAAATTCGGTATCGGGCAAATAGGTGTTCTGCTGAGTGATTGCGAAACCGGAGCCGGTGTCTTCCAACTCGTACCAGCGAATCCCGGTTGGATTGCCAGAACCGCTTGGCTCGACCGTGTGGTTCGCAACCAGTGATTGATGGCTGCCTAGGTTTCGATAGGCCAGGCGGTACATCAGCCGGTCTCCGTAGGAGTCGAGCATTTGGGTCGTCGATTGCGGGATACAGTCCCCGGTCTGATAGGTAATCTGCACAGCAGTTTCGCCGCAGGGTTCGGTGAAACTCGGCACAGAGATCGTGTTGTTCGGAGCCCACGGTGAGGTTGTCGTGCTGCCGAAGGTGGAGTTCGCAGGGGTTGTCCAATCGACGTGGAACTGCCACAGATCTAGATTGTGGCTGGTATCAAAATCCAGGAAGTATTCCGGCGTGCCCGTTGGCGGCGGATTGATTCCATCCAGGTCTGCCGGCAGCAAATTGCCGTAGGTGGTGCCGACGTCCATAAAACACTGCATCGTAGCTGTACTGTTGGCCAGCATGCTGTTGCGGTCGAGAGCGCAGACGGCGTCTCCGGCGAAGACACTGCTCGCACTAGCGCTTTCGTTGTAGGAAACGTAGTAGGCATCCGGCCAAACGGCTAACTTGGGGTAATCCGGTCCGCATGTGTTGTTCCCGCAGGCGGGGCTGGCGAGAATCTTGAACGCGTAAAGGTTCCAGCCGCCCGTTACTGCATCGGAAGTTTGAGAAACGGCCACGCACAAATAAGGCGGGCTCGCTCCCAGCGTGGGCATCATCATTACCCAACGATTCGCCAGCTTATCGAACTGGGCAATTTCGTCCAGATGGGGAGTGCCGAAGCACGATCCTCCCAAGCTTTTCCAAAGGGTGTCTCCATTCGCTGGGCCTAACAGCACAGTGCCAGTCGGCTTGTCGAAAACGGCGAAGGACTCATTCACGAATTGCACAATCTGAGTGGGCCCCACGGCAATACTGGTATCGGGTACGGAAGCCTGGGTCGTATAGCCCGCGAACCCAGCGCCGAGGCCGAGAATATTCAGACCTGGATTTGTAGAAAGCGCCGTAAAGGCGGCGAGGGAGGTGTTCTCGGATTGCGGAAGATCCTCCTTCCGGTTTTCGGCTGCGGACACCGGGCCGCGCAACGACAGGTGCCCCTCGGACTCCGCGGAACCGCCGGGAGGTATTGGGGCAACTTGGCTGAGTGGCGGCGCGACTGCATGCCGGGCGGCTTTTACCACGATCGCGTGTTGCTGCTCCTGGGACCAACTAAAAGATGCTGCTGCCAAGAGAATTCCGGACGCTAGGATCCGGGCACACCGTAAGCGCATCATCTTGTTCCTTTTGTAACTCTTCTCCCCCGCCTGATTGGTAAGACGCAACAGTTCCCCAATGATAGTCGAAAAACAGGACAGCGCTTCTATCAAAAGGGCTTCAGCCTCTCGGCACGTGGCTTCCGATGAATTCGTGAAGAGATGCCGTCTCAGAAGAAAAAGTTGCCGGGGGAGGCCCGCAAGTCAACTTCGTGAAACCACGCGGGTAGAGCTCAAGTTCTCGGCTCGCCGGGGGAGTTTGAGCGCTATTAGGATTTTTCGCGAACTGAGAAGATAGAATGAGCGGCGTGCGCGAAGCCTTGGACCATTCGGTGCTGTTGCTGGTCGCTGCTGCGGTCTGTTGGGCAGGTTGGATCATGGCCCATAATCCCGAGCGTACATTTCAAGCATTCACATTCAGGCCGGAATCCGGCCCAAGGATGCTCGTGAGCTTTCTTAGGCTTTGCGGCTGGACGTTTGTTGCGTTGTCCGGTGTAGGAGTAGTGATCTTTCTCGGCAGGGTGGCTTACGATCTCCTCCACACCCATTGAGGCTGATAAGTGGTAACGGGGGATTTTTCGCCAAAATTCCCGGGTAATGGCCAACCGAAGTAATCTGGGATTCGGCATTCTCCCCGAATAATCTTCCATCATGGTTTTTCGTTGGTGGGCGGGTGGCCCGGTCCTTCAACGTCGGTTTTCCTTACGTCTTACAAAACTGCGGGTGCCCTGTCCTTGCGTTTTACGCAACGGCGGGAACGATGCGGCCGACCTCAGGAGATTTTGATCTTAACCCGCCTCCGTCCCGAAACGAAATCTCTCCCCAACCTACATTTACTTGGGGGGGCGGCCCATGCTTTTGACCTCTTTGGAATTACCACCACAGTGGGTGCCCCGTCCCTTCGACTTCGCTCAGGGCACGCTCTTCGCGCAGGTTGCGAAAGGCGCGTAGCGGACTGCCAACCGCGACTTTTGGCGCAATTCAAACCGCCGCGGTTCAAAGCCTATGCTATCGGCAGCATCGATCGCCGTCTGGGTGTGGTTGCCAGTAAGGAGCGTGAGAAATGAGACATCGTTGGATATCGATGGCAAGCTTCTGTATGCTGAGCGTCCTTGTGCGAGGCGCTTACGGTCAAGCAACAGAAAGGAAAACGTTCGAGGCGAAGATGTACTCGATCGAAACAATCAGTCACTTCGGCGTCAGCGATGAAAAGTTCGCTGCCCTGACCGATACACAAAAGCACAGCCTACTTGAAGCCCGTAGCGACTTAATGGACATGTTGGAAGGAATCCAGCACAGACGCGATGTTACGAAGTACGCAACGCCCGCAATGGTCGCCAAGTACAAGACCTCGTCTGCTCTCGCGGACAGCATGATAGAACCGGAGACTTCAATGCTCGCAGCTGGGGTTTCAGACTTTTCATTTGTTGGCGCGCAAACAATCAAACTAAATTTCTTTGCTCTGGTGTCATCAGAGGGAAATATAGATGTTTCCGAAAAAACCGCTGTCCTAAAACAAGTTGACTCCGCCTGGCGCTTTGCTGGGCTCGAATGAGCACACGCGGCAGCTACACGTATGACACAAACGGCAATACCCTCTCCGATGGCCCAGGCACATGGCGGGTGGCCCAGCCTTTGCGTAGTTGGCAAAGGGTGGGGGATTAAACGCCAGTACGAAAAGGGTTGAAAAGCCCAAAACACAAACCTCGTGAGGTCCACATTCAGAAGTCCCAGCCTTGCAAAGAAACGCAAGGGTGGGCCACCCAGCCATTTCGGAATCTCTTCCGCAGAGCGCTCGCGCCACGATCGGTGAGGGGGCGGCTCCGCTGATGGATCTTAACTCCTTGCAACTCAGCACTTTGCCCGTAAATGGCTGACAGCTTATAGATTCAATCTCATTTCCGCCTCTGTCACTGCTTCCAGTACGGCGACGGGGAGGGGGCACCCTCAAAACCTGCATGCTTCCAGGATGGGAATTCGACGCATCCCGACTCGCTGATTCCAACGCCGAGGAATGCTGCATGTTTCTTTCGCAATTTTCCCTCCGCGGATTTTTCACTTGGCTAGCTCGTAAGTTCTTCGATCAACAGGTTTATTGATTGCAAATCCGCGAATCGATGCTGCTCCCCAAGAAAAAGTTGCTTTTTTGATCATGCCCAAAGTAATATGCAAATAGGAAATGGCGACTGTAAGACATTTCCCGATCCAAACACAACCTGTACCGCCCGTTTCTTACTTCCAAAACTCGCAGTACAACAACCTTGGTGACAGACTCGACGTACGAGACGGCTTACTCCGTTTCGACCCCGGTTCGGAGAGTTCAATATGGCGTGGTACGCGTATTGCATCACTGAGCACCAAACCCTCCCTAATGGAACCCGCACTCGCCGCCCTTTCCTGCTCGAAGGAGTGCAAGGGGTTAACGGCGCAGCGGTCCTAAGCTATCCTAGCGGCGAATTTGCCGTCATCGTCAGCGAATACGACCACACCGCTGGCGCGCTGGACCATAAAGCTGCAATTGAACATGCCCGCGTGGTCAGCAACTGCTTCCGCACCTCCACGGTTTTGCCGTTCCGATTCGGAACAATCTTCGACAGCGACGAGGCGCTTCGCCAGGCCGTCCGCGTGAACCGTCGCGCTTTCGGCCAGAGCGTGGAGAAGTTACGCGGCAAATCCGAGATGCATATCAAGCTGGTGGTACGCGACGGATCGCTGCGCGAGGCCATGATTGACATCGAGCTGCCCGACACAGTCGGCGGCGACTATCTCTCCAAGCTGCGGGTGAAAGCTTCCCGTGAGCGGGAACGCCAAACCAAGGCGCGCGCGTTATCGGTCCAGGTGCACAAGCTCTTCAACCCGCTCGAGGAAGAAGTGAGCTGCAAGAAGGTCGCGCCCGAGGGCATGCTGATCGATATCGCTCACCTGATCGACTCCAAGAGCGTGGAAAAGTACCAGAACCGGTACAACACCGCCGCCAAGCAGTTAAAGAACTGCGAGGTTGCGATCAGCGGGCCCTGGCCGCCGTACCACTTCCTGCCGGGCAAGCTCCGCACGGTCGCCGGCAACAGCTAGAGCTGCTGCAATACGCAACAGCGGGGCCGGCGAAAACCCGCGCTGCACTTGAGGTTTCGGCCTTTTGGTACGAGAATGCATTCTATGTGCAGGCTTCTGCACTTTCCCACACTTCCTCATAACTTTCAGAATAGCCCTCGGGAGGACTTACTTCTGAGCTAAGAGATTGGGGTGCTTCCACTTACGTCTACCGTGATTCAAATCACAGGTTTGTCACGCTTTGGTGGAGGAAGTGCTTCAATCAGGTGTACTAAAGAGGCCGCTCAGTTCGTATGACCTTCACTCTCTTCGATTCTCCGCGTCACTTCCCGAGCCGTTCCGGCTGGTGGAACGGCAATCTGCGTCGCCTTTCCTGACTTGCCTACCTTTTGCCTCTTTGCATTGTGGCCTCAGAAATGGGGCCACTTTTGTTTTGGACCGTAGCACCACTTTCTCGTGGCCACGGCGCTCGGATACACTGACCTGCGCCCATGAACACACTCCGTCATGCTCCAGGTGTCATCGTTCTCTCTCTCCTCGTATTGTGGATCCCTGCCGGCGGTAAGAACCGGCAATCCGGTCTTCCGCAGAATGCCGCGTCGTCGCAGACTGACGGTTTGTCTGCGCAATTAATAAGTGAGCTTGAGGCGATCAGGAACGCGGCCCAAGCTGACGATTACGCCGTCCGCCAGCTGGCACATTTGACCGAAAACATTGGACCCAGACCCAGCGGGTCGCCGCAGGCCGAAGCGGCTGTCCAATATGTCGCTGAGGAGATGCGGAAGCTGGAGCTTGCTGTGCAACTGGAGAAGGTGAAAGTACCTCACTGGGTGCGCGGTGCGGAGACTGCGGAGTTGGTGGAGTATCCGGGACAGATACCGGGCACAAATCAGAAGGTCGTGCTTACCGCGTTAGGAGGAAGCACGGCGACGCCAGCCGAGGGCATCACTGCTGAGTTGGTTGTGGTCAATAACTTCGATGAATTAAAGGCTCTGGGCCGCGAGAAAGTTGCGGGCAAGATTGTGCTATTCAATGAGATTTTCGATAAGCGGAAGAGCGCAGCCGGACTGGCATTTGCCGCTTATGGAGAAGCGGTGCGCTATCGCGGAGCGGGGCCAAAAGCTGCCGCCGATTTAGGAGCTCTGGCCGCGCTGGTGCGTTCGGTGGGCGATGCTGACTTTCGTCTGCCGCATACGGGGTGGAGTGCACCGGCCGGGATTCCGGCGGGAGCTGTAACCGCTGAGGATGCCGAGTTGATGGCGCATCTTTATGCTCAGGGAGCAATACGCATGCGGCTCACTTTGACTCCGCAGAAATTGCCCGACGCCACAAGCTACAACGTCATAGCCGATCTAAAGGGCAGCGAGCATCCCGAGCAGATTGTGGTGGTCTCGGGTCATCTCGATTCCTGGGACCTAGGCACGGGAGCGATTGATGACGGAGCGGGAGTGGTGGTGGCGATGGAAGCGGCGGAGATCATTCAAAGGCTGCACCTTCACCCGAAACGGACGTTGCGGATGATTGCATGGATGGATGAGGAAAATGGAGGAGCGGGAAGTCAGCAATACAGCAAGGATCATGAATCGGAGTTTCGCAACCATGTTGCCGCGATCGAGAGTGATGCGGGCGCGGCACATCCGCTGGGATTCGATATCCGCATGTCCGGCCAGGCCGCGGCGATGTTGCGGCCGATCCTGGGCATCCTGCAGGCGCAGGGCACCACGGCGCTGCAACCGACATCTTATCCACCGGGAGCCGACATTACCGCGATGTCGGAGGCCGGAGTTCCGACGCTGGGGATCGCGCAGGACGGGCGAACCTACTTTCATTACCATCACTCGGCAGCTGACACACTGGATAAAGTAGTGCCCGCCGAGTTGCGGGAAAATGCGGCGGCGATGGCGGTGATGGGATACGCGCTAGGCAGTATGGCAGAGCCGCTGCCCAGATAATTGTGCCCTGACAGATGCCCGGGTTTGCCTGTCTTCCGAAGTGATCCCGCTGTGCTCTGCAGCAATACACGTAGTTTGCGGTCAGGGTCGCCGGACCAGGGATCGGGCGTTTTAGAGAGCCCGTGAGATATGCGCTCAGGGGGACCCCTCATTCCGAAACAGCCCAGGGGCTTGTCTCAAACATTTTTACTCCGCTACCCAGCCCCGGGGAGCAGTTGACGCATCTCATTTTTCGCGCTTATCATTTTCGTTTGGCCTTACGAGCAAAGGACGCCTCGTGTAGCGGCGTCCTAAGATTTTTGATAATGCAAATTCATTACGGCATCGATAGAAGTGACCTATGGAAAAGAAGAAGCTGGATGCATTCAAGAAACGGTTAGAAACGCGGAAGCAGGAGTTGCACCGCACCGTGACTCGTACGCAGGCGGATGGACGCAGCGCCGACGAGGACACCGCCCAGGATATCGCCGATCGGGCGGCGAGTTCTTACACAAAGGAATTCCTGTTCAGCCAGAGCAATAACGATCGTCAGTTGCTGCAGATGGTCGAGGGCGCACTCGCGCGCATTCGCGAGGGAAGCTTTGGCGAATGCATTGCCTGCGGGAAAGAGATCAACTCCAAGCGGCTCGAAGCAGTGCCGTGGACGCGGCATTGCATTGAATGCCAGGAGAAACTCGAGCAGGGCATTCTGGAAGAAACGCGATCCTAAAAATCTCCAAGCGCGAAAGCAGCCGCCGGTTCCACGGCGGCGTTCGTGTCTGCGGCTCGTTGGAGCCTAACGTCGTGATTTCGAAATGGCGAAGCTATTCAGGAATCTGCTTTCGCTCCGGCCATCGTCACTCGCGGCGAACTGCTGATTCCTTCCACGGTGGAAAAGACACGCATTGGATGCGCTGCGCTCACGCAGTGAATTGAAATGGCAGCTTCCGGAGGCGCTTGCCTGAGGCCGCGTAGATCGCATTGGCGACTGCCGGCGCGATCGGCGGCAGCGCGGGCTCTCCCATTCCGCCGGGTTCCTCCTCGCTGTGCGTCAGGTAAACCTCGATGGGTGGAGCCTCGGTGAGGCGCAGCGGATCGTAGCTATCGAAATTTGTCTGCTCGACCGCGCCATTCTTGATCGTGATTTCATTCTTCAACGCAGCGCTGAGGCCGTAGATGATCGCGCCTTCCGTTTGCGAGCGCACAGACTCGGGATTGACAATCTGCCCACAGTCAACGGCGGCCACGATGCGGTCGATTTTGAAATCGCTTCCGTTCACCGTCACCTCGACGACTTCCGCGAAATAACTTCCGAAGGAGCAGAATGCCGCAATGCCGCGCCCACGGCCTTTGTCCAACGGCTTCCCCCAACCGGATTTCTTGGCCGCAAGATCGAGCACTCCACGCAGGCGCGCAGGATCAACGTCGTCCTCATTTTTCGGCTTCCAGTTTGCCGGCTTCACCAGCAGTTTGCGGCGGAACTCGACCGGGTCTGCCCCGGCGGCAGCGGCAAGTTCGTCGATGAAGCTTTCGACGGCAAATCCATTGAAGGAATTCTCCACCGAACGCCACCAGGCACGCGGCACCGCGCTCGCGACGGGATTGAACTCCAGTCGAACATTGGGAATCGCATAGGGCATCTGTTGGGCGCCACCGATCTCCTGCTCCTCGGGCGGAGCTTTCGGATCCCAGAAACCCTGAATGGAAGTCGAAGTCAGAGTATGGAACCACGCCGTGGGATGACCGTCCTTAACCGCGCCCTGCATGCGGTGGCACGCCATAGGACGGTAGAAATCATGAGTCATGTCGTCTTCTCGCGACCAGAGAAGTTGCACCGGCTTTCCGACGACTTTGGCGATTTGTGCGGCTTCGGCGGGAAAATCGGCCATGTAGCGGCGGCCGAAGCCTCCGCCCATGAGGGTCGTGTGAACGATGACTTTGTCGGGCTTGAGGCCGAGGACCTGCGCGACAGTTCCCTGCACCCAGTCGGGAGATTGCGTGGGCGCCCATACTTCTGCATCGTTGCCGCGCGCATAGACGGTGATATTCATCGGTTCCATCGTCGCGTGCGCAAGGAATGGCAGCTCGTAGACGGCTTCTATCTTTTTCGGGCCATTGGAAAGTGCCGCATCGACATCGCCCTCGTTACGCGTTCTCTTGCCGGGCTTGTGTGCGGCCGTCCGAAGCGCTTCGTGCAAGGTCTCGGTAGATTCTGAAACAGCAGTACCGTGATCCCAGGTAATCTGCAGAGCATCTTTGCCCTTCATCGCTGCCCAGGTTGAATCCGCGACCACCACGATTCCACCTGCAGTGAACATTCCGGAACCGAGGGCAGGCACTTCGAAGACATCGCGAACGCCGGGAGTGCTCTTCGCCTTAGCCGCGTCGAAGTGAGCGGGTTTGCCGCCGAAGGTGGGACAACGCGCGATCATTGCGAACAGCATGTCCGGAACGCGGACATCGATGCCGAATTGCGCGCTGCCGTTGACCTTGGCAGGAACATCAACGCGCGGAGTGGCGTGGCCGATCAGCTCGAAATCTTTTTCATCTTTCAGCTCGACCTTTTCCTGATCGGGCAACGGCAATTTCCGGGCAGCTTCCACCAGTTCGCCATAGCTCGCATGGCGGTCGGATTTCTCATGGAACACTTTGCCTTTGTGCGCCTCGCATTGTTTGCGCGGGACGTTCCATTTCGTCGCGGCAGTGGTGATCATCAGTTCACGCACGGTTGCGCCAGCGCGGCGCAGCGGCATGAAATTCTCCATGGTGCTGCCGCTTCCTCCGGTTCCCATGTGAGGGTAGATATCCGGCCGCGTCTCGGCCTGTTCGACGCTCACTGAGTTCAAATCCACTTCAGCTTCTTCGGCGAGAATCATCGCGAGTCCGGTACGAATTCCCTGCCCCATTTCCGATTTCGCGACGATCAGAGAAATCCTGCCATCCGGGTGAATATGAATGTACGCGTCAAAAGGATTGGGAGCCCGCTTCTTGGCGGCGTGCTCGTTTTCCTGCGCGGCGAGCAGACTTCCGGAAAGACGAAATCCGAAGATCAGCCCGGCACCGGCCGCAGTCCCCCGCACGACAAAATCGCGACGATTGATCCTGGCAGTGAGTTTCGCCATGGCTAGGCTCCCTCCCCGTTCGCCGAGGCTCGCTTGATGGCGCGGCGAATGCGCTGGTACATGCCACAGCGGCAGAGATTACCGACCATGGCGGAGTCAATGTCGTCATCGGACGGATGCGGCGTCTTCGCTAGCAAGGCCACAGCCGACATGATCTGGCCGGGCTGACAGTACCCGCATTGCGGCACCTGCTCGGCGATCCAGGCCTGCTGCACGGGATGGGAGTTGTCGGCGGATAGACCTTCGATCGTCGTGATCTTCTTCGTTCCTACTGCAGAAACGGCAACCTGGCAGGATCGGACGGCTTCGCCGTCGAGATGAACCGTGCACGCGCCGCACAACCCCATGCCGCATCCGTATTTCGTCCCGGTGAGGCTTAGGTTGTCACGGAGCACCCAGAGCAGCGGCGTTTCGGGAGCGGCGTCGATCTCGCGTGGAGTGTTGTTGATGACGAGATGAATTGCGGACATAGAGACTCCAGAGACGAACCGTGGCGTTAGACGAGGCTATCGCAAGGACGTTTGGCGGGCAACTCATCCCGGCGGGATGCGGTAGGCGAGCGTGTCGGTGCCGCAGATGGTGAGGCGGTATCCCTCGCGGACCAGCATGGCCAAGGCCTGCTCGTGCACTTCGGGCTTGAGATGTTTGTGCTCGAAGCGGACCATCGGCGGCCGGCGCTTGGGGACATCGAACATCCGCAAAACCTCCGCGTCGAAGCCTTCGGTGTCGATCAGGAGCAGGTCGATAGTTTCGAGTCGGATCTCCCGAAACAAGCTTTCGAAGGTCATGCAGCGTACCATCTCCGTCTCGATCATGGACTGGAGATCAGGAACCATGTCAGCGTGGCTGAGAATGGCGCTGCGATTGAAACTGGCGATCTGATGCAGCCAGTCGGGCCCCGTCGCGTCGGGCTTGATGCGAAAGAGCGGGCGCTCGCCATCTTGATCTGCAATGGCAGCGTTGATGAGACAGAAGTTCGGGAATCGCGCGTAGTTCGCCTGGAGCCGTGCGAACGCGTCCTTTTGCGGTTCGAGCAGAATCCCGCGCAATTTGTGGCGATCAATCAGCGGGTAGACCGGATCACCGTGCACGCCGTCGAAGGCGCCGATCTGCAGGTACATGACTTGCGGATGCCGAACACGGTAGTGCGAAAGTACAAAATCGAGATTGAGGCTCAGTTCCGCCGATTGGAACTTGAGCATTCCGGGGGGTGTTCCGCGGAATGTAGTTTCGATCCATTTTCTTCCATAGCTCCGCACCGAAGACGGCAGGCAGCGAGCGGCCGCAGCTAGAAAGTCCAATGGTTTTCCTCAAGTAAATTCAGCACGAGCACGCACCTACTCCGGGGGTTTCTGCCCGTCCGGTTTCTGCGGCCCGGCGCCGGGCATAACATCTTTCAGCGGAGCCTTGCGCTGTTCTTCGAGTTCGGGACGAGGCAGCGGCTTGCGCGGCAGCATCTGGTCGCGCATCGCGGTGTTGTAGACGAAAATGGCCTCGACCACGGCGGCCTGCGCCAGATCGTTAGGTTGCAGGCGCTCGTAGACATCCATGTTGGAGTGATGGGTGCGCGAGTCGTAATCGAGATCATCCTGAATGAACTGGAATCCGGGGACGTCGACTGAATCGAAGGCCTCGTGATCAGTGCCACCTGTGTTCCGCATGGTGATGGTGGTGACGTCGAGATCTTTCAGCGGCGCCATCCATTGCGCGAAGATCGGAGCGATGGCGGCGTTTTCCTGCAGGTAAATGCCGCGAATTTTTCCCGAGCCATTGTCGACGTTGAAGTATCCGGAAATCTTCTGCTGTTCGGGCTTGAGCTGGAGCGGGCCGCCGGGCTTGCGCAGGAAGTCCGGGAGATCCACCTGATCAGGAGCGTTAGAAAGCGGCACATAGCCGAAGTGCTGCTTCACGTAACCGTAGGATCCGAATTCGCCTTCTTCCTCGCCGGTCCACAGCGCGACGCGAATGGTCCGGCGCGGCTGCACGTGCAGGGCGTTGAGAATGCGCATGACTTCCATGGCGACGACCGTGCCGGCGCCGTTGTCGGTGGCGCCGGTGCCGGAGGCCCAGGAATCGAGATGGCCACCGACCATCACGACCTCGTCTTTGAGCTTGGGATCGGTACCGGGAATTTCGGCGACGGTGTCGAAGCCGTGTTCGTGATCGCCGGTAAATTCGGTTTCGACGTCCATCTCGACGGTGACCGGAACATTCGCTTTCAAGAGCCGGTAGACGCGGCCGTAGTTCTCAATGGCCATGACAACGATGGGAAGCTGCTCGGCGTGATTTCGCTGGTAGGTGAACCAACCCATGCCAGTGCCGCCATCGTCGAAGATCGTGCCTCCGGAGCCGCCGCCATTTTCGCCATCGCGGCTGGGAACTACGATCGCAGCGGCGTGCTCGGCGGCGAAAAACATGCCGGCTTTTTCACGAAATTGAAGTTCCTCGACGAAATGCTTCTGCCACTCTTCATGCTCGCCGATCCGTACGGGGAACTCGGAGATATGCTTCAACGACGCAGCATCGTCGCGCGTGAAGAGAGGTTTGTCGACGGGCTTGACCGCGCGCATCTCACCGAAGAAGACGATCTTCCCCGCGATCTTGCCTTTGTATTTCTCCAGGCCCTTCTCATCTTTTGCGTCGACCCAAACGGCACCGCCGCTAAGGGGACCGTGGGTGGAAGGCGACCACGGCAGCGCTTGCGCGATGAATACGGCGGTGTCAGGCGCCGACATGCGCACCCATGTATTCAGCTGGCGCCATCCCATACCGAATTCGCCCCAGTCCTCCAGGTGCGCGTTGCTGCAACCCATCGCGGTGAACTGATCGCGCGTCCATTCATTGGCGTGCTTGAGGTTGGGCGAACCGGTGAGGCGCGGACCGATGCCGTCTATCAGGGCCGAGGCGTACTCCATGATATGGGAGTGCTCGAGGCCTTCCTCGCGAATGCGCTGGTACATGTCGAGGTCGAGGGATTCGGTGGCAGGCTGAGGAAGTTCGTAAGAGGGTCTCGACTCTTCCGCCTTGGTTTCTTTAGACCTCTTGTCGGCGGCGGAGAGCGTGAGATTCAGGCACAGCAGCACAGCCACAATCGAGGTGGCAGATTTGGCAATTGACATCTCTATTTTTCCTCTGGAAATGAAAAAGCAGCGTAGCAGATCGAAGTTTCCTTTGCTAGAAACACGCTATGTGAGACGTGCGCCGATGGAGAGGGTTAGTGCCTGTTTCTGTTCACTATGAGATTGGCGCGATATCCGCGCCCGAATTCACGCTAAGGCGTACATTTTTCGACACGAATGTACGATACACTTTCTTTGACTGGCTGTTTTTCGCCTGATAAGCTGGTAGTTCGTCCAGCCATTCAAACCACTGAAGGAAATCTGTGCGCGCACAAACCCGTCATCAACTTAAACAGGATGCATTCAGCCGGGCCACGATCCAGGCTGCTGAAAGAACAAAGGATTGGACTGTCGAACACCGTTCGACCCTGATCATTTCCGTGGTTGCGGCCGCAATCGTGATTGCCGCCGTCGCCGGCGGCTGGTATCACCTCAGCCAGCAGAACGACAAGGCGAGCTTGGACCTGAACCAAGCCGTGCGCACCATGGACACGCCCCTGCGGGCTGCGGGGACGCCCGCTCAACCGGATTTTCCGAGCTTCGAGTCGGCCAAGGAACGCAATGAGGCCGCCAAAAAGCAGTTTCAGGCCATCCTGGACAAGTATCCGCATACCCACACGGCCGACACTGCGCGCTACCTTCTGGGAGTGACCGAATCGAATCTATCGGACACGGCGAATGCGGAGAAGAATTTCAAGGAAGTTGCATCCTCCGGGAGCCGCGATCTGGCGGCGATCGCCAAGTTTGCATTGGCTTCTCTCTATGGCGAAACCAATCGCACCAAAGAAGCGGCCAGCCTTTATCAGGAACTGATCAACAAGCCGACTACCTCGGTGAGCAAAGTAACCGCGCAGTTGCAGTTGGCGGACCTCTATCAGAATTCGAATCAGCCTCTGGACGCCAAGCGGATCTATGAGCAGGTCAAGAAAGAGAATCCGGGGAATGAGGCGGGACAGTTGGCGACGCAGAAATTGGCGCAGTTGAAATAGTTTCTACGGCTGTAGGCCCGCATTCCACCACCCAATATTTCCTGGCAAACACAGGGATCCGTCGCTTCGCTCGGAATGACGGTCGTTTGTGAATGTGCACGGGGCCGTGAGTGCAAGATCCTGGTTCCTGGGCGCCAGTTCCCTGATTTGCCTTTTCCTGCCACTTGAGTACGATGGTTGTTCCAAACTCCACCAGGATCTCCATGGCCGACATCACGCTCCGTGTCAACGGCAACGAACGCAAAGTAAACGTCTCCCCGCAAACGCCTCTGCTCTGGGTTTTACGCGATACCCTCGAACTCACTGGAACAAAATTTGGCTGCGGCGCGGGATTATGTGGCGCCTGCACTGTTCACGTGGACGGCAGACCGATACGATCCTGCTCGGTTCCTGTGTCCCAGGTCAGCGGCAAGAGTGTGACCACAATTGAGGGGCTCGGGGACGCGGGATTGCACATTCTGCAGCAGGCCTGGATCGCCGAGGAGGTTCCGCAATGCGGCTACTGCCAGACGGGACAGATCATGTCCGCGGCGGCGCTGCTGGCGAAGACGCCGCATCCCACCGACGAGCAGATCACGCAGGCGATGAACGGGAATCTCTGCCGCTGCGGAACTTACGAACGGATTCGGAAGGCCATTCACTGGGCCGCTAACGGGGGAGAAGACACCAGCAAGAAGGTCGCGAACGACGTGATACGGGGAGGCGCACGATGAGCCCGCTTTCCCGTCGTGACTTCCTCGGCGCGGGGGTGGCTGCGGGTGCTGGACTCGTTATCGGATTCTACCTGCCGCATGGGAATGGCGGATCGAATCAATCCTTTTCGCCGAATGCTTATCTGCGCATCAGTCCAGACAATAAAGTAACAATCGTGGTGGCGCGGTCGGAGATGGGCCAGGGAGTGCGTACCGCTCTTCCGATGATTCTGGCGGAGGAACTGGAAGCTGACTGGCAGCAGATCGCCATCGAGCAGGCGGGTGCCAGCACGTTATTCGGCGATCAAACCACAGGCGGCAGCGCGAGCGTGCGAACCACGTGGGATCCGATGCGGAAGGCCGGAGCCGCTGCCCGCGAGATGCTGATTTCAGCTGCGGCTTTGACCTGGAATGTTCCGCGTTCCGGCTGCGTGGCGGAAAACGGGCGCATCAAGCACACGGCTTCCGGGCGGAGTTTCAGCTACGGAGAGCTGGCGCCGAAGGCTTCTACCCTGCCGATCCCGACCGACGTTCCGCTCAAGCAGAGCAAAGACTACAAAATAGTCGGGCAACGAATCCATCGAGTCGACTCGCCCGCGAAGGTCCGAGGCCAAGCGACGTTCGGAATCGACTTTCGCTTGCCCGGGATGAAGTATGCGGCCTTGTCCCGCTGCCAGACGATCGGCGGAAAAGTTACGAACTTCGATGACAAGGAATCGAAAAACATCGCCGGCGTGAGTTATGTCGGCAAAGTGGGCGACTCGGCGGTGGCCGTGGTCGCCGATTCCGTCTGGAATGCGATGGAGGGCCGGCGCGTTCTGGACATCACGTGGGATGAGGGACCGAACAAGGATCTGAACACTGCGGCCGTATTGGATTCCTTAAAGAAAGCGGATCCAAAGAAGAGCGCCAACCTGTATCTCGCGGGCGACCCGGCGAAGACAGCCGGACGACGCATCACGGCCGAATACCTTTTGCCATTCATGGCCCATGCCCCCATGGAGCCGGGAAACTGCACGGCACATTATCAGCGATCAAGATGCGAGTTGTGGGCGCCGACGCAGGTTCCGCAGGATTGCCGTGATTCGGTGGCGCAGGCCATCGGACTCGATCCCGATCAAGTGACGGTGAATGTGACGCTGATGGGCGGAGGCTTCGGGCGCCGCCTCGAACATGATTATGCAGTCGAAGCGGCGCTGGTTTCGAAAGCCATCAATGCTCCGGTGAAGGTGATCTGGACGCGTGAGGACGACATGCGCTGCTCTACGTATCGGCCCGCGAGCTTGCATCAACTCAGCGCCACGCTTGACGGATCGGGATTTCCGGTCGCTCTTACCCATCGCATCGTCGCTCCTTCGATCACCGGGCAGAAGGGGCAGCCGACGCCGAACAACGTGGATCCCGATCTGCCCGACGAGGCCGGGCCGGTATACGGGATTCCCAATTACTCGATCGATTACGTCATGACGCACACACCCGTGCCGCTGGGATGGATGCGCTCGGTGTATGCGCTTCAGGCGGGTTTTGCTTTGGAGAGTTTCATCGATGAACTGGCGGTTGCCGCTGGAAAGGATCCTCTGCAGTATCGGCTGCATCTGCTGGCGAAGGATCAAGACCTCACATACTTCACCACGACCTGGCGAACTTCCCGCATGCGCGACGTGCTGCAACTGGCAGCAGAGAAAGCCGGATGGGACAAGCCTCTTCCCGCTGGACATTATCGTGGGCTCGCGTGCTTCGGCTGCTTCTCTTCGTACATGGCCGAGGTGATTGAGATTTCCATGGATAAGGATCAGCCCCGGGTGGAGCGCGTGGTCGCGGCGGTGGATTGCGGCCAGGTGGTAAATCCCAGCATTCTGGAGCAGCAGATTCAGGGCGGAGTGGTTTACGCACTGGCCAACGCGTTGCGCGCGAAGATCACCATCGAGAAGGGCCGTATAGTACAAGGCAACTTCGATGACTATCCTCCGCTGCGTATGGATGAGACTCCCGCAGTCGAGGTGTTCGCGGTGGCCAGCACCGAGGCTCCTACGGGGATCGGGGAACCCTCGGTGCCGCCAGTCGCTCCGGCGCTTTGCAATGCAATTTATGCCGCAACCAAGAAGAGGATTCGGGCGTTGCCGATTCTGAGTTAATTTTGGCTGCTGCAGGAGCGCTTCTCTTCGCTTCGCTCAGAGTCGCAAGGCGGACGAATGCGTCCGCCCCTACACTTGCGTTTTGAGGTTATGTAATGCGGTCTGGTTTTATCACGTCTCTTGTGCTTTTTTCGGTGATGTCTTTTGCGCAGTCGGCCCCACCCAGCGCTGTTCCCGCAAGCCGCGTCGCACACCTTCGGCACGGGATCAATCTGAGTGAGTGGTTCGCGCAAGTTTACGATCCTCGGGGTTACACCAAAGAGCACTTTCAAACCTGGACGACGGCCGATGATATAGCGCTGATCAAGTCTGCCGGCTTCGATCACGTGCGGCTCAGTGTGAATCCGCAGCCGCTGATCGATGCCGAGGAACGGCAGAATGGGGTGGCGGAATATTTCGGCTATCTCGACCACGCCGTGAAGATGATTCTCGACGCCGGGCTTGCCGTCGAACTCGATATTCATCCTGACTCTGACTTCAAGGCTCGCCTCAAAGATGACGAATTCGTCGAGCGCTTTGCGGACTTCTGGCGCATGTTCGCGAACCATTACTCGTCTTCGGATCCGGAGCGAGTGTTCTTCGAAATTCTCAATGAGCCGGAGATGCGCGATCCTTACCGATGGTATGGCATCGAGACCAAGTTGGCGACAGCGATCCGGCAGGCTGCACCGGCGCACACGATCATTGCCACTGGAGCAAACTGGGACAACGATGACGACCTCATCTTTGCCGAGCCTTTGCGCGATTCAAATGTCATTTACACATTCCATTTTTACGAGCCTCACATTTATACGCACCAGGGAGCGACCTGGGGCGAGTATTACTGGAGGTGGGTGAAGGGCCTGCATTATCCGTCGTCGCCGGAGAATGCAGCGCAGGTTGCGACCGCTCTGCCGGAAGCGCTCGACCGGTTGTATGTGGTTCGCTACGGGCAAGATCACTGGGACGCGGCGCGCATTGAAGCAGAGATTAATCAGGCGGCAGACTGGGCGAAACAGAATCACGTACCGCTGATCTGTAACGAATTTGGAGTCTACCGGCGCTATGCAGATCAACAGGATCGGGCCGCGTGGATTCGCGACGTCCGCACGTCACTGGATCGCCACAATATTGGGTGGGCAATGTGGGATTACTCGGGTAGCTTTGCCGTCATCACGAAGGAAAAGGGCAAGGCGAGTATGGATGAGGTCACCACACGAGCGCTCGGACTGAAATAAGGGTCGGAAAGTCCGACTTTACTCCCCGTTTCCTTGACACTTCTGCTCTCGGGCCTTTATCCTAAGTCTTGCTCCTTGCGGTACTTACGCCTCTTGGCGTGCTTCCGCGGGCTGGTTTCCCCGGACGATTGCCGCGGAGGTTTCGGCTATGTTCCTCGACATCAAAGACTTGGAAGTTCGTCCTCTTGATTTTGAGGAAAAACTCCAGCCGGGTGCGATTGACTTCGGCAGCGAGGTACGCCAGCGAACGCCGTTAAAATCCTCGGGACGCGCGGAAATGGTTGAGGAACATCACGGCAAGCACCAGATTATCAAAGACATACGGTTGCGCGGGCATCTCTCGGCTGCCCTGGAATTGCAATGTGCGCGCTGCCTGGAGCCGGTGGAACAGAAAGTAGCTCGAGATTTTGAGTTGCTGTATCGGCCGCTGGGAGCGGACGCGGGACGCGATGAGCTTTCCGTCACCGATGCCGAGGCCGAGATCGGCTACTATCAAGGTGAAGGAATTCTGCTGGAAGATGTGTTGCGCGAGCAGGTTTTGCTGGCGCTGCCGCTGAAGGTGACTTGCCGCCAGGACTGCAAGGGATTGTGTCCGCATTGCGGCAAGAACTTGAATCAGGAACAGTGCGGCTGCTCGGCTCCCGTAGAAGATCCGCGCTGGGCGGGTTTAAAAGATATTCGCGACAGGCTGCAACACTGAGGACGGTGCTTTTGAAAGGGCGCGGTTTATGGCCGCGCCGAACCGAACACAACAGGATTCAGCCTTGATGAGGTATCGCTCCTTCAGAGGCTGAACCCGCATTAAATTTGAACTGTATCTGGCGCGGCTGAAAGACGCGCCCGTCGAAAGCCGGCCGCTTGTAAGGAAAGTGCTGGCAAAGAAAATCGAATCAGCACGCGGCCAAAGATTCGGCCTTGCGAAAGGAATTACATCATGCCTAATCCTAAACGGCGACACTCTCAACGGCGTACCTCGACCCGGCGCGCCCACGACGCGTTAAAGGGCCATTCACTTTCTGAATGCCCCAACTGCCACGAACGCAAATTACCGCATCGGGCTTGCCCCAAGTGCGGTTACTATAAGGGACGCGAAGTTCTCGACGTCGAGGAAGCCAGCTAACTTCTGCAAACCATGCCTAGCGTGATTGCGCTGGACGCGATGGGTTCGGACCGAGCGCCCAAGCCGGAGATCGAGGGCGCTATTTACGCCGCACGCCAATACGGCGTGCGCGTGCTGTTAATCGGACCGGAAGCGGCAATCCATTCCGAGTTGCGGCGCCACAGCGCGGCGGCCCATCTTCCCATCGAAGTCGTCCACGCCAGCGAATACATCACGATGGAAGACAAAGTGGAGGCGATCCGCGGCAAGCGGGACTCCTCCATGCGCGTTGGCTTGCGCCTGGTGCGCGAGGGCCGCGCGGCTGGATTTGTGACCGCGGGCAATACCGGTGCGGCCATGGCCACGGCGAAGATCGTGCTTGGGGCGGTTCCGGGAGTCGATCGCCCCGCTCTCGCTGCCGTATTTCCAACGGCACCGGGCACGGCGGCGATGCTGCTTGATGTCGGGGCCAATGTCGACTGCAAGCCGCAAAACCTGGAACAATTCGCGATCATGGGGGACATCTACTTCCGCGCCATTTTTGGCAGGCGCCCGGGAACTCCGGGCCCGCGCGTGGGATTACTCTCGATCGGCGAAGAAGAAACCAAAGGAAACGAACTCACGCGGGAGTCATTCCAGCTGCTGAAGCGGCTTCCGCTCAATTTCATCGGCAACGTCGAAGGCCGCGATCTCTACAACGGACACGTTGACGTGATTGTCGCGGATGGGTTTGTGGGCAATGTCGCGCTGAAGATCTCGGAAGGCGTAGCCAATCTGGTCCGCACGGCATTAAAAGAATCTCTGAAGGCCACTATCACCCGCCAAGTCGGAGCACTCCTCTCGCGCAGCGCATTCACCGATTTCAAGAAGCGACTCGACCACACTGAATACGGCGGCGCGCCGCTGCTCGGAGTTAAAGGCGTGTGCATCATCACCCACGGATCTTCGAACGGAAATGCCATCAAGAACGCGGTGCGGGTTGCCGCTGAATTTGCCGAGAGCGGCATCAACGAGTCCATTGAACGCGGGCTGGCCGCTCTGCGTCCGGTCGAATTCCAGAACTCATGAACGAAGCCGATCATTCGATAGCGCTGCTTTTCCCAGGCCAGGGTTCGCAAGCGGTCGGCATGGGCAAGGACCTGGCCGAGAAGTTTGCGATTGCGCGACAGGCATTTGAGGAAGCCGACGAAGCGCTCGGTTACAAGCTTTCGCAGCTCTGCTTTGAGGGACCGGAAGAGAAGCTGCGAATGACCGAAATCACGCAACCCGCAATCCTTACCGTTTCCATTGCCGCGTTGCGGGTGCTGGAGTCGCAGATTCCCAAGCCCGCTTTCGTGGCTGGGCATAGTCTGGGCGAATACTCCGCACACGTGGCTTCGGGAACTCTCCGTTTTGCTGATGCCGTACGCACGGTGCGGAATCGCGGCAAGTACATGCAGGAGGCCGTCCCAGTGGGCGTGGGCGCGATGGCGGCGATTCTTGGGATGGAACCGGAGAAAGTGAATGCAGTCTGCGACGATGCCGCTCAAGGGGAAGTCTGCGCTCCCGCGAATATTAATTCGCCCGAACAGATCGTGATCTCTGGGAATACAGCGGCCGTGGAGCGCGCGGCGAGATTAGCGGACGAGCGCGGGGCCAAGAAAGCCAAGCTGCTGCCGGTCAGCGCACCTTTCCATTGCTCATTGATGAAGCCGGCCCAGGACCGTTTGCAGAAAGATCTTGACGCACTGAGACTGAACAAGCCGGTGTATCCGGTAGCGTGCAATGTGGATGCGGAGCTGGTCACGGAAGATCAGCGAGCGCGGGACACGCTCCTGCGGCAAGTTACCGGGTCGGTGAAGTGGGATCAATGCGTGCGACTGTTGATTTCGAAAGGTGTGCAGACGTTTATTGAAGTTGGTCCCGGAAAAGTTCTTTGGGGATTGATGCGGCAGATTGACCGGTCAAAAACCGCCTTGAACGTCAGTGATGATGCTACCCTGACGAAAACATTAGGCTCACTCGGCGAATCGGCGGCCTGAGGGCAGCGATCAGCGGAAGATCAATTCACAGGGCGGATAACTGAGCGTGTTGTCCGACTTCTCCACCCAAACCTGCGCATGCTCGGCGCGATCGTTTACCACCACATCGACCACTACGCCCGTTCCGCCTCCGGGGCACCGGCTCGCGCCAAACACTTTATAGGTTTTGACGATACCCCACTGCCCACCCGGGCCCCAGTCGCGGTAAAAGTCGTTGAAGGGATATTTCGGATGCTGATCGGGATGCTGCTGCCAATTGGGATCGTGCATCCAAAGGGCATAGGCCTGCTTGTAATCCTGTTTCTGCAGCGCCGCGAAGAAATTTCCGACCAAGTGCTCTTCCGGCCAGTAGCGAAACCACCAGCCCAGAAACAGCGCGATCAAAATAATCAGGACCGTGATAACGATGCGCCGATTGCGTTTGCGTTCGCGTTCCGGGTCGTACTGCCTGGCGTCCAGCAGTGTCATACCTTCCTAGGATAACGGACACGGTGGAGAAAGCAAAAGTTCCCAGACAATTTCCAACTGACGGTTTGCCCTTCCCGATTGTCCTGGGCAGGCGCGGCGCCGATCATAAATCACAATCGCAAATCGCTAGAGCGTCCGCTTGAACAGAGGAATGGCGATGGCGAGCGTCCCGGCGGCAAAGATCGCGAGAAATGCCATGTCTCCGGTAACGGCGGAAAGCGTGGTTTCTTTCAACAGCAGGCACTTGAACCCATCGACTGCATAAGTAAACGGATCGACGCTGGCGATCGCACGTAACCACTTCGGGAATGCCTGGACGGGATATACCGAACCGCTGGGGAAGAATAGAAGAGTGTTGAGAATGCCAAACATCGCGCGCGGCACCAGCGGATCTTCGATGCGCACCATCAGCAGAAACATCATGGTATTGAAGGCGAGCGAGGTGAGCACGATCATGAGCAATGCGCCGACGAACGTTATGGGATTGAAAATCGTTCCTACGCCGGCCAGCAGCGATCCGATGCAAACGATGATCACCCCGGTCATCACAGCCTTGATGGCGCCGGCGAGATTCAGCCCAAGCACCAACTCCAGTTTCGTAATCGGCGTGACCAGATAACCTTCGTGCACGCCGCGCGCCTTGTCGTCGATGTACAGCATCCCGCCGCCGATCATCACCGAAACGAACATGGCCAGCACCAGCGAACCGGGTAGCAGGTATTTCATGTACTCGATGTAGGGATAGAGTTCGACAATCTGCAGCGCGGTTTGCTGGAGAATCCGGGGCGACACGGTGGGCTGGTTCAACGCATCGACCAGGCTGCTCATCTCCGATTCCACGGCCGAACTCATGAAATTGTCGCTGTTGTCGACGACCAGGCCGATGCGGGGATGGTTTTCTTCGTACACATGCTGGGAATACTGCGGCGGGATGATGATGGCGCCCTGGATCTTGCCATTGCGGACGTCCTGTACGGCCTTCTTTTCGTCGTTGTAATTAATGGGAACGAACGTGCGGATATTGGCACGTACGGCGTCGAAGGCCTCGCGGATTCTTACCGCCTGGGGTCCGCCATCCTGGTCCACGAAGGCGATTTTGGCGTCGCGGATTTTTCCACCAAATGCGTTGCCAAGAATGATCAACTGGACGAGCGGGAAAATCATCGAGGCCAGCATCAACGCGGGAGAGCGGAAGAATTTCCGCATTTCCCGTTCGACAATGGCCATCATGCGATTCATTTTTAGTCCTTAGTCCTGAGAGGCAAGGGCTCGCTACGGCTGTAAACCCGGCCGTTGCGGCATTACGAACGCATAGGATTTCTGCAGTTCGTCGCGTAGCTGGCGGCCTGTGTAGTGGACGAAAACGTCGTCCAACGTGGTGTTTTGTACCGAAAGCGACTTCACCTGCACTCCAGTCTGCACGGCCAATTCGACGAGTTCCGTCGTGGTTCTCGATCCATTGCCGGTGAGCACGCGAAACATTCCCGCGCCCTCGTGCTGCACGGAGGTGACGTCTGCGAGGGAATGCAGCCGCTGCTCCCATTCTGCCGGAGGATTCTCGAACTGCGCTTCAATCACATTCGATCCCGGAACGCTGGCCTTCAGCGCCATGGGCGTATCGAGCGCCACGAGTTTGCCGTGATCGACGATCGCAATTCGATCGCACAGCCGGTCGGCTTCATCCATGTAATGCGTGGTAATGAGGATAGTGAGCTTGCGATGTTCCTTGATGTTGCCCAGCATCTCCCACACCGCGACACGGGACACGGGATCGAGTCCGGTTGTCGGCTCATCCAGAAAGAAAATTTTTGGATGGTGCACCAGTCCGCGAGCTATCTCCAAGCGACGCCGCATCCCGCCGGAGAGCGTCTTAGTTTGTGCCTCGCGCCACTTTGTCAGGTCGACCAAGCCGAGGAGTTCGTCGATCGATTGCTGGCGCTCTTTCGCAGGAACGTCGTAGAGCTTGGCATAGATATTCAGGTTCTCTTCAACCGTAAGATCAAGATCACTGGTCAGAGCCTGGGGAATCACGCCAATCATGCGGCGGGCTGCGTTCGGCTCCTTCGCCACATCATGTCCCGCGACCCGCGCCTTGCCCGACGTGATAGGGATGAGCGTGGTCATCATGCGGATCAGGGTGGATTTCCCTGCTCCATTCGGCCCAAGCAGCCCGAAGATTTCACCTTCCTTCACACTGAAGGAAACATCATCGACGGCAGTGAAGTCTCCGTACTTCTTGACGATGTGGTCCACCTCGATGGCCGAGGGAGCTTTGGGGTCGTAGATAGTTTTTTCCCCCACCCCCAAATCTCGGTTCGTTTCGGGAACCCTGCCACCATTCGGTTTGGAAACATCGCTCGTCATTGCTCTCGATCCGCGGCTACTGCTCTGCTGCCGCGCTTTGGGTTGGGCTTCCTTTCATCTGGTCTGGCGAGACCAGGACCTCCGCCGTCATGCCCGGCACATAGGCACCGTTGGGATTGTCCAGGCGGACTTTCAGCACGATGGTTTTGATATCGCGCTTGCGTCGGCTGACGTCACGCTGTGTAGCGAAATCGCCTTCAACGCCTTTGAAAAATACTTTTCCGCTGGTGACCGTCCCTCCCGGCAAGCGGACGCGAAGCACGTCTCCATATCCGATGTGATCCGCATAGGTCTCCGGAATTGCCGCGCGCACCCAGGTATCGTTCAGGTCGACAATAGTGACAATCGGCGCGCCGATGTTGACGACCTCGCCCTGGCGCGCCGCGCGCACGGAAACCGTGCCGGTCACCGGCGCATAAATATTCGTATAGCCGAGCCGCACTTCGGCCTGCTTTTTCTGCTCGATTGCGTTCTTCAGGTCCGCTTCGGTGGCAGCGACTGTGCTCTTAGCAGCATTCGCCTGATAAGTGCGAGCAATCGCCGCGTTCAAATCCGCTTCGGCCGCCTTGACCAGATCCCTCTGTGCCTGCACGGTCGCTTGCGCTGCCTGCAGGTTGGTCTCGGCCTGAACGCGTTCCTGATCGGAGGCGACTCCGGCTTTCGCCAGTTCGACAGTTCGGCGGCTGTCACTCTCCGTACGATCGAGCGCGGCCTGCGCCTGGAGTAATTGCGCCTTCGCTGACGACACCTTTGCCTGCGCGTTGGCGACGTCGCTGGAAGTGGATCCCGAAGTGGATTTCTCGGTGTGCTCCATCTCGGCGACTTTGTGCTGCAGGCTGGCGATATTGGCCGTGGCCGCGGCTTCCTGCGCCTGCAACTCCGAAGGATCGAGGACCGCTATGAGATCTCCCTGCTTCACCGGCGTGCCTTCATCGACGAGCAATTTCTGAATGCGTCCTTCTACCTGCGCGCTGACGATGACCTGATTCGCATCGACCGTGCCGATCAGGACGAGATCGCTGTTATGCGGCGCGGAGAAGTAGTAGTACACCGCTGCGATCACAAAGATAATGCCGAGCAGAATGAAGAAGCGGTTGCGCGCGCTCATGAGCGTGCTCCTTGGGTTGACTTGGGTCGGAACAATGCAGCGGAGACGATATCGATCACTGCCGCGCGACGCTCTGCGATGCGGTTCCGCGCCAGCGGATTGAAGCCAACGATCTTCTGCATTACCGGCGCGCTGCTGAAATAAAAAACAATCATCGCCACCATGGATGGCACAAAATGCTCGGGTTTCACCTCGCGAAATTCTCCTTCAGCAATTCCCTGCCGCAGCAGTTCGCTGAGGCGCGTGAAAATCGGCTGAATGTGGTTCTTGATGATTTTCTCGATGTACTGCGATTGCCCTTCCCGCGCGCGCATCATCTCGCGTTGCATGAGCCGCGGATAAAGCTGATTGGAGGCGATAAAGTCGAAATAAGCTCCCACATACGCGAGAATCTTTTCACGGGGCGGCGCGTTGCTGTCGAGCACGCGAAACACCGTGTCTTTGAGACCTGAAAAGGCGCCATCGATCACCTCGCCATACAAGGTCTGTTTGTCTTTAAAGTAGTAATAAAGCAGCGCTTTGTTAACCTGCGCCTCGCGGGCGATAGTGTCGGTGCGGGCGCCGTCCACGCCATGCTCGGCGAATTCGTGCGCTGCCGCCTTGAGGATAGCCGCACGGCTCTCCTCGGGCTGCCCCCGGGTTCCCATGCGGCGGGTAAGGATTCGAGAGTGGACGAGGCGGGACATGGCTTAATTAACTGGTTAGTTAGATTATACCAAAAGAAAGCGTGCAACTTCTCCCCGGTCTTGGCAATGTTAACGATCATGAACCGATGGGAAAATGCACTTGTTTTCATCACTTGAAAACGTTTGGAAGATTCGCATCCGCGGACACGTTCGGTCGTGATTTAATGCTCTTCTTCGATCTTATGAATAAACGCCTCTCTCGCTGGATATCGCTCATCCTGCTGTTGTGCCTTTGTGGGCTCTGCGTTGCGCAATCGTCCAAAACGCCGGATCGCCAGGTCGCGGTAACCATCGACGATCTGCCGGCGGGAATGGCCGACCGACTGCCGGCTTCGGCGATTACGGCCATGACTACCAAGCTACTCGGCACTCTCCGCGACCAAAAAATACCAGTAGTCGGATTCGTCAACGAAAAGAAGCTGTACAAGCCCGGCGAAGTCGACGAGCGAATCAAAGCGCTCGAAATGTGGCTGGATTACGGATTCGATCTCGGCAATCACACGTACAGTCACATGTCGTTGAACCAGGCGGGACTGAAAGCATGGGAAGACGACGTGATTCAGGGCGAGAGCGTGCTGAAAATTATCCTGGCCGGGCACAAGAAGAGACTGCGCTACTTCCGGCATCCCTATCTCGACGTCGGCCGCGACTTACAGACGCGTCGGGAAGCCGAAGCATTCCTGACGCAACGTGGATACCGGATCGCGCCCATCACGCTCGACGGCTGGGATTGGATGTTTGCTGGGCTGTACGAGGATGCCAAGCAGCGCAACGATACCGACCTCCAGCAGAAGGTCGTGAAGGAGTACCTGGCGCACCACGAGGAGTCATTCGCGTACGAGGAACAGCTGGCCGTGAAAGTTTTCGGATATGAACCCAAGCAAATCCTGCTGCTGCACGCGAGCAACCTCGAAGCCGACCACATTGGCGAACTGCTCGACCTTCTCCGCAAGCGCGGATACCGCTTTATCACTCTGGAGGATGCCTTGGGAGATGCCGCCTACAGCCTGCCGAATACGTTTGTGGGAGAGGAAGGCTCAGGATGGATCGAGCAATGGGCGATCAGTCAGGGCAAGATTCCGCCGCCCAGCCCGGTGATTCCGCAATGGGTTTTTGATCGCACCAAGGAGCTACATTTGTCGACGGGAACGGTCACCACGCCTGATTCCCAGTAAGGTGCTGGTCGTTAATCGAGATGTCTCCCCGTATCCTCTCGAGTTCATCGCGGACTTCATTGGCGCGGACTCCGGTTGGCTCTTCTCGAAGAAACGTTTCCAGTTCCACAATTGCATTCGCTCGGTTGCCTTGCTGCTCGAAGGCCTGCGCCGCGATGTGGTGCACAAATGCGTGCGGTGACGCGAGAGCGTGCGCACGCCGGGTGGTCGCAGTCACTCCATCGAAATTCCCTTTCATCAGCTGCGAGAATGCCAGCAGTTGCAACGGTGCGGGGTCGGACGGATTCAACGCGGATGCCTTGCGCGAGGCCGCTTCCGCATCAGTGAAATTTCCCCCTTCGATGTTGGTGCTCGCCAGGTTCATATACGCTGTCGGGAAATGATCATTCAAGGCAACTGCCGTCTGGAACGCCTCCCGCCCCTGTTCGCGCTCGCCTAAACGGGCATAGATGACGCCGAGACTGTTGTATGCACCCGCGAATGCGGGATAGATTGCGATCGCGTGCTTAAGATTCTGGATCGCCTTATCAAACTCCTGGTGGCTGGCCAGCATGTTGGCTCGGGCAAATTCCTTTTGGGCTTTGGCGGGAATTCGCAGATCGGCAGCCGAGACCAGCGAGTTCGTGGCGGTGTCCACGGACGAACCCGGCTTGCTCGGCTTAACGATCACGGGAAATTGTTCCGTCCAGGGAGAGCTGGCGACGACGCTGTCGGTGTCGGAAAAATTCTGGCCCGAAGCTTTCAACTCATACTTTCCTGGAGAAACCCGAGCAAAGACCACTTCGCAGTGCTCATCGGGCGTGCCTTCAGCCACAGAACCTTTTGCGCTGACAAGTTCCACGTGCGCGAAGGGATCACAAAATCCATTGGCAAAATGCAAGCGCGCCCGCACGGTTGAGGTTGCGCCTTCGCCGAAGAGCAGCGAATCGCCGGCAAGCAGGAGAATCAAAACATACGCGCGAGGCATGACACACTCCATAACAACGCTTACAAGTCGGTCGCTGGTTCTTGAGCAGGAGCAGCGATCGCTTGACCGCAAGGTGTGTCCTCAGACGCGTCAACTAAGAAACCGAGAGCAGCAATTTTTTTGGGTGGAGAACTTTTTACAACTGGAAGCTGCAATTCAGACCATGCGCCAACAAAGACATCGGCACACTGGAAAATTGCAGGTTTGTGTCAGCGCCGGGACAGGTGAGACTCGGGCATCACGATGCGGAACAGCACGAGGAAACAGAGGCATCACAGGTGGGCAGAAAACAGCCATTGTTTAGAAATGATCGTGATTGAGCCAGCAATTCCGCGCAACTACTCCGCGCCGCCGGCGATCGAAGGCACGAGAAGAACCTCGTCGCCCTCCTGGAATGCGTACTCCTGTCCGCCGAGGAAGCGAATGTCTTCTTCATTCACATAGACGTTGAGGAACCGGCGTATCTGTCCCTGGTCGTCGCGCAGGTGCGGCTTGAGCGCGGGAAATTTCTGATCGAGGACAGAAAAAAGATCCACGAGATTGGAGGCCGTACAGGTGATCGATCCAATGCCATCGGTGTGGCGGCGGAGCGCAGTCGGAATTTGTACTGTGATGGGCATAATTAGGCTCCTATGCGCACCGTTTCTTCCGCGGCGGCAACAACTTCCGGCACCTCAGCAATGTCAAGGGTGCGCTGCAGATAAGTTTCAAACTCGGCGAGCTTCGGCGCGATCGGCCGCTCGGTCTGATACACACCAGCGAGCACGTCGGTGGTTTTCAGCCCATTCCCGGTGACGCACAGCACAGTTGTTTCCTCGGGCAGAATGCGATCCTGGCGATAGAGCTTGCCCGCGGTTCCCACCGTCACGCCACCGGCGGTTTCGGTGAAGATGCCTTCGGTCTCAGCCAGCAGCCGAATCGAGTCGACGACCTCGGGATCGCTGACATCTTCGCTCCATCCGCCGCTGCCTTTGATGGTTTTGATCGCGTAATGCCCGTCGGCGGGATTGCCGATCGCCAACGAGCGCGCAATCGTGTTGGGCTTCTGCGGCTCGATCTCGCTCGAACCGGTTTTCACAGCGGTTGAAATTGGAGAGCATCCTGTCGCTTGCGCGCCAAAGAATTTCACCTCTTTCGCTTCGACCAGGCCGAGCTTGATCAACTCATCAAAAGCCTTCTTGATTTTGGTGATGAGCGATCCACCGGCCATGGGACAAACCACGTTATCGGGCAAGCGCCAGCCTAACTGTTCGGCGATCTCGAAACCGACCGTCTTCGATCCTTCGGCGTAGTACGGACGCAGGTTCACGTTTACGAATCCCCAGCGATGCTCGTCGGCGATCTGGGAACACAGGCGGTTTACCTGGTCGTAATTACCCGCGATACGAACGACCTTCGCCCCGAACACGTTCGTGCCAAGAATTTTCGCGGGCTCGAGATCGGAAGGGATGAAGATCCACGCTTTCAATCCTTCGCGGGCCGCATGCGCGGCGACGGCGTTGGCAAGATTTCCCGTCGAGGAACACGAAACCGTATCGAATCCAAATCCGCGCGCTTGGGAGAGGGCCACCGCTACAACTCGATCCTTAAAGCTCAGAGTAGGGAGGCAAACAGCGTCGTTCTTGATGTAGAGATTGCCAACCGCAGCCGTGCCGCCCAGCCGCTCCGCTAAATGCGGCGCTTGTAACAGCGGAGTGAATCCGACCGGCAGGCGCGATTGAAAGCCCTGGGGGAGGGGCAATAATTCGGCGTAGCGCCACATGCTCGGTGCTCGGCGGGAAATCTGCTCGCGACTGATCTGCGCCCGCAGCGCATCGTAGTCGTAAACGACTTCGAGAGGAGAAAAACACTCCTCGCAGATCGAGCGGGGCTGGTTTCCCCAGGTTCGACCGCATTCCCGGCACCGTAGTTCGTAATGAGACATGTGGCTACTCGCTTTCTTCAAACCAGCGAATAGCTGAGGACGAGCCGGAAAATGGGGCCTAAAAAGCAAAGGCCTCATTTTCCAGGAAAAAAGGAAAAGAGGCTATCGGATGCAGATACAGCTCGCAGCCGAATCTCATGTTCCCTGTTTCCAGGAGAGAGTTGGCACCGGCCACCCGGGATATATGATCCCGGTGCGGTTGCCGTGGCGTCTCAGGGCTCGTCCCTCAGCCACTCTGCATGAAATTCAGGTCCGCCCCGAAGGGCAAACTTGTTCCGACCATAGTAACCCGTGAGGGATTACTCGTCAATAGCTGTAGCGAATTTCGCCGATCTCGTAAGAAGCCGATGACATCCAGATTGTCAATCCTCCCTGGGTTCCGAAATGTGGTTACTGAAGTTTCCCGAAATCGCTCCAAATTGCTGTAATTAAATGCACTTACCTGATATGTCTAGGAGATCAGGATCGTCCGCAGATACGGGCGTGATCCTTACGGGTTCAGTGTGCTCAACGGTATGACCGGCGCCACAAGCAGGGCGGAAGGCTTCGTCTCTCACACGGGATCGTGGAGGGGTCTGTCGCTCTCTGCCAAGGTATTCATCGGCCTGATCATTGTGGGAGGAACCGCCGCGCTCGTCTACGGCGGCATTCATCCGATCAGCCGCAATATCGCGGAATTCATCTGCTATCTCGGAATCGCTATCCTTGCATCCCGATTGAAGGTCACGCTTCCGGGGATTACCGGCACACTGTCAGTGAATTTCCTCTTCGTGCTGGTCGGCATCATTGAACTCAGCTTTACCGAGACTCTGACTCTGAGTGCGGTGGCGATGCTGGCGCAGTGCATTTATCCCGAGCGCCCGCAGGCTATTCAGGTCACGTTCAATATTTGCTCGGGAGCGCTTTCGACGGCGCTGGCGTACATCGTCTATCACCACCGTCTGGCGGGTCTGCTGATCGACAGCCGGTCGATTTTGCTGGTGGTAGCGGCCAGCGTGTATTTCATGGCCAATGCCGGCACTACGGCCGCAGTCATCTCGCTGACCGAACGCCGGCCGCTCACGCGCATCATCGTCGACTGTTATTTCTGGTCGTTCCCTTACTACCTGGTCGGGGCGGGAATCGCCGGCAGCATTTCCTGGCTTAATCAGACATTCAATTGGGAGACGTCGCTGTTGCTCGTCCCGGCAGTGTATGTGATCTATCGCTCATACCGACTGTATCTCGGCAAACTCGATGACGAGAAACGCCACGTCGAGGAGATGGCCAACCTGCACCTGCGCACCATTGAAGCGCTGGCGCTGGCTATTGAAGCCAAGGATCACACCACGCACGAGCATCTGCAGCGCGTGCGCATCTACGCGATTGAAGTGGGGAAGGAAGTTGGCTTAGTCGGACCGGAACTCGAAGCGCTGCATGCGGCGGCTCTGCTGCACGACATCGGAAAGCTCGCCGTTCCCGAGCACATCATCTCGAAACCCGGACGCCTGACCCCGGAAGAATTCGAGAAGATGAAGATTCACACGCTGGTCGGAGCCGAGATCCTCGAGCGCGTGCGTTTTCCTTATCCCGTCGTTCCTATCGTCCGGGCGCACCACGAAAAGTGGGATGGCTCGGGTTATCCGTTGGGACTCAAAGGTGCAGAGATTCCCATTGGCGCACGCATTCTATCCGCGGTCGATTACCTCGACGCCCTGGCTTCTGACCGCCAATATCGCCGGGCTCTGCCGTTGCGCGAGGTCATGCAGAAACTCGCGGCGGAATCGGGAAAGTCATTTGATCCGAAAGTCGTCGACATCCTGCAGAAGCGCTACCAGCAGCTGGAGCGGCTCGCGCAGGCCAAGACACAGGACGACTCCGGCGGTCCGCTTTCCACCGCAATCAAGATCGAGCGCGGGCTGGAACCGGCCGCGGGATTCGAGAATGCCACAGTACAGGATTCCGCCGGGCGTGAAGCGACGTTCTTGTCCTCGATTGCCGCAGCTCGCCAGGAGGCGCAAGCACTGTTTGAGCTCAGCCAGGATCTAGGCGCTTCACTGAGTCTGGGCGAAACACTCTCTGTGTTCTCGGTAAAGCTGAAGCCGATGGTGCCCTACGATGCCATCGCCATTTATGTCCGGCGCGATGACGAACTCGTTCCCGAGTATGTGAATGGCGACAATTATCGGCTCTTCTCGTCCCTGCGTATTCCAGTAGGCCAAGGCCTTTCAGGCTGGGTGGCGCAGAACCGCAAACCCATCATCAATGGGAATCCTTCGGTTGAGCCGGGTTATTTGAACGATCCATCGAAATTCAGCACACTGCGTTCGGCGTTGGCGGTCCCGCTGGAGGGAGTGGCCGGTGTGATTGGTGTTTTGGCCCTTTATCGCGCCGAGCGGGATGCCTTCACCTCCGACCACCTGCGCATTCTGCTGGCGGTGAGCGGCAAGATGGCGCTGGCGATCGAGAACGCGCTGAAGTATCAGCAAGCGGAAAATTCCGCGACCACCGACTATCTGACCGGCTTGCCCAATGCGCGTTCGTTATTCCTGCAGCTCGATCGTGAACTGGCTCGCTGCAAGCGCGACAACTCGACACTCACTGTCATGGTCTCCGACATGGACGGGTTCAAGCAGATCAACGATCGTTTCGGCCATCTCGAGGGGAATCGCGTGCTGCGGCTGTTTGCGCAGGCGCTGAAAGACAGCTGCCGCGAATACGACTATGTTGCTCGCATGGGCGGCGACGAATTCGTCGTCATCGCTCCGGGTCTAGCCGCAGAGGCTGCAGGCAAGAAAGCCGAGCAAATGGGCGCGTTGGCTCGCCAGGCAGGTGCAGAGGTTTGCGGCGAAGAGATTCTGTCCCTCAGCGTCGGCCGAGCAGTGTATCCCGATGATGGCAAGGACGCCGAGCAATTGCTGGCGCAAGCCGATCGCCGCATGTATCTGGAAAAGCAGAAGCAGATTGCCTACAAAGATCGGCGGCTGCATCCGCGTTTTGCGTGCCGCGTAGCGATCGAACTGCAGACCGAGGTTAGTGGGCCGCCAGTCTTCGCCAACCTGACCGATATCAGCATGGGCGGCTGCTACGTGGAGACCAGCAACATCGTCTCGCCAGGAAGCACGATTAAGCTGGTTTTCTCGATGGACGACTCCGGCCTGGCAGCTGAGGGTGTAGTGGCACGCCTGGATCCGGGCGCCGGAATTGCTGTGCAGTTCCGCGAAGTGAACCGCGACGGGCGGGAACGCATGGTGCGCATTCTGGAATTTGTGCAGAAGACGACCGCGTACTACAACAATCGCTATTTCGAGAACCTGCTGCATCGCTGATCTGGCAGCCGCGCCGATGCCAGCCTCCGCACTCAAGTTTCAAAACTATATCGGATAACGATATTTATTGGGCCGGACAACCCGGCTCCATGCATGTGATTCCCAACTATCAGGTAAGAAAAATAAGGAGGCTTACATGAGGAGCGCAATTGCAATGGTCGCAGGCATCCTTCTGGCCTTTGCGGCGTTTCTGCCACGCGCGCGGGCCGATGAGTGGAACCAGATGACGAAGTTGACTTTCAATCAACCCGTGGAGATTCCGGGAAGGGTTCTGCCGGCAGGGACGTACTGGTTCGTACTGGCCAATTCCGATTCCAACCGGAATATTGTGCAGGTGTTCAGCGCGGACTGGTCCAGGGAATATGCCACGTTGCTGTCGGCCAGCACCTATCGAGCGGAACCGACCAATCACACGGAAATCAAGTTTGCGGAACGTCCGCATAAGCGGCCCGAGGCATTGTTGAAATGGTTTTATCCCGGGCACCTCACCGGACATCAATTCCTGTATTCCAAACGTCACGAGCGGGAGTTTGCGCATGACGCGAAGCTGAACGTACAGGCGTCCGGCTTCTCGAGCCGTTCGTAGACAATTCGCGAAAGAAGTTCTCCGCTCATCTTCGCTCACGTTCGGTTTTCACTTCCCGCGCTGCGATTCAGTGGCTGCATCAGGACCCACTCACGGCTCAACCTGAACCACAGCGCGGTTTGTGAAAGCCCGGATTTTCATTGAACAGGATGACTCGCAGAATGCCCGGTTCCACTCAGATTCCGAAAATAATTTTGCTGGATGGGTTGTTTTAACGGCCGTTCACGCGGCAGAACTTCGCGTAATGCCCATTCGACACGCTCTACGCTCTCGGAAATGACCCGAATGCATTGTTGGTTGTGGATAGCGTCGGTGGAGAGACAGATGGCGGCCAACGCGTTGCGGATGTGGTGATTCATCTCGGAAATCACCTGCATCCTGAGCAGCGCCGCTTGCCGCCGTTCATTCATATTCACAATAAGCCGTGCGGTCAGCAGCGCAACCAGCGCGGAAGATACGGCTTCGGCGAGGATGCGTTCCCATCTTCCTCCAATATCAGGAACGAGCAGATAGTGCATGAATTCCGTGGCCAAGAAAGAGATCAGCCCGACGCCCAGAGAAACGAACACAAACCAGAAACCTGTAATCGGTCGAGCCGAATGAGTGTCGAGCGCCGCGGATCGCGAATGTTTCATAGGATCACCCTCCCGTGGTGAGCGAGCAGTCTTCAGAGGTGTGCCAGGGATTTGAAACGAATCGACTGCCTGGAGAAATAGCTAAGACAAGGGAGGAGGCCGGTTGTAATGAAAACCTTTGGTTTGTAGATCTACGATGCCATGGGAAATCGCGACGGTATGAGGAACTGCGTCCGGCGAGAGAACAGGCATCGCCGCGCCCGAGTGCAAGATCGTGTCCACCGGATCACAGTTAAAACGCGCATTGTCGTGGTGGGGGCCGGCGTGAATGGAAAGCTGTGATTCGGACGCGTTCGCAAAATTTGGCGGAAAATTGCGCGGGGTCAGCAGCGCAAAGAGCGCGACGACTACGCTGATTGCATGAAGCCAGCGCGCTTCACTAAGACGTTGGTGATCGACATCACACATCAAACGGCTCGCCAGTATTCTACTGCGATTGTGATTGACTGGATTCAGTTCTGCCGAGTTCGGGTTGTCCAAGAAGCTACCCGTCGCCGGAAAAACCGACTTTTCTGTTGGGAATCCCCACGCACCAGGTAAGCAGATTTCTTCTAAGTCCTTGTATTTCAATGATGGCCTCGCAATTGCTTTTCCCTTCAGTAGCTGTTGGTTTCTCAGTGCGAAGGAGGTGACTTCACCATGCTGGAAAAAGATTGGACCTTCTGGCTCATGATGACGAACTACGCTCTGGCGCTCGTCACGGTAGTAGCGCTGGCGCTGGTCGTTGTTTCCGTGGGCTGGGAACTGCTTATCCGCAAACCGCAGAAGGCAGCCGACCTGAAAGGCCGTGACTGGAACTCGATCGCTTCCGACTGGAAAGCCATGCTGCGAGCGGATCCACATGGACTCGACATTCCGGGACTCGGTTACACCATGGCCGATGGCGGCGAAGAACGCAAACCCGAAGCTTCGGACAAGGAATCCGGCAAGGAGTAAGGCCATGTCCTGCCCATTCCTCAAAGAAGGTCGCGCCCGATATTGCCACGCTGCCCCGGTTCGCAAGCTGATTCTCGACGGACCGGGCGCGGCGGGTGGCGGAATTTGCGCCTCACCGAAATACTCCGAATGCGAACTGGTCCAGGAGAACGAGGCGCAGCATACCTGCTGCCCGCACCTGGAAGAAATCCGCGTCCAGTACTGCGGAGTCTCCCCTGTCACCAAGCTCGTTCCCTTCAGTGATTCGGAGCTTTCCAGCTGCAGCAGCAACAGCTATCGATACTGTGATTCGTATTTGATGCTGGCGCGGCCGCATGCCTCGGAACCAGCTCCCAATCTCCTTTACTCACCCAATCATTTCTGGCTCGAAGCGGAAGATTCTGGTTTGTGTCACATCGGCATCGACGGATTCCTGGCCGATGTTGCCGGATCGATCGACGGCGTCACCTTTGTGACGCTGCATGGGACCCATTGCCCGTCGCTCGCGCTGACGATTCACGGCCTCGAGTGGCCCATGAGCTTCCCGAACCCGCTGATGATCCAGAGAGTGAACAGCCGCGTGCGCAGCGATCCCTCGCGCATTGCGACCGATCCCTACGGGGCAGGATGGCTGTTCGAGGGCTGGGAGCTTCCCGGACGCACCCGCGCCGGACTGGTTTCGGGAGCGCAAGCAGTTGCCTGGCAGGGCGAAGAACGCGGACGGTTGTCGCGTGAGCTTCACGAAACCCACGCTGTTGATTGCGACGGCGGCGTGCCTGTGACTGGCATCGCGCAACTTCTGCCGCGTCCGCATCTGGTCTGCTTGTTTCAACATTTCTTCTCCAAGCGCGATTGGACGGCGGAGGTTTGATCATGTCGCGGAACTCGCTCGTCTTCGGATTCGGACTGGCCACGGCCCTGCTCGCTGGATGGCTCGCGTTTCCGCGGGCTCTTTATTCGAAACGGCAGCAGCCCCTCGTGTTCCTGCACAAAACGCACGCAGAAAAATCCGGGCTCAGCGATTGCGGACAATGCCATGCATTTCGCGACGACGGCCAGTACGCCGGACTTCCTTCCATTGACACTTGCGCGGGATGCCACTCCGACAAGATTGGAACCACGGCCGCGGAAGCGACCTTGGTCGATCGGTACATCAAGCCGGGAGTGGCCACTCCGTGGCTGACGTATTCCGCGCAGCCAGCCAATGTCTGGTTCTCCCACGCGGTACATGTAAAAGGTGCCGGGTTGGCGTGCACGGACTGCCACGGCAACTACGGTGAATCCGATCAAGTTCGTATTTATCAGGTGAACCGCATCAGCGGCTACAGTCGCGATATCTGGGGACACTCGATGACCCGGCTCCGCCGCGCGCCGGGCGATGGCATGAAGATGAGCGACTGTGAAGATTGTCATCGCCGGCACAAGGTGGAAGTCGGTTGTCTCGGGTGTCACGAATGAGGAAACGATGAAGCTCACACGACGAGACTTGTTTGTATGGGGAGCGGGAGCAGCGGCCGGACTGGCATTCACTCCAGTTCCCTGGAAGCTGCTGGATGACACCTCGATCTGGAGTCAGAACTGGCCGTGGATTCCCCAGCCCACGCGCGGCCCGGTGGATGTGAAGCAGTCGTTTTGCACGCTCTGCCCTCGCGGTTGTGCCGTGAAAATCAGAATGGCCGGAGGGTGGCCGGTCGGCGTTGCGGGAGTCAGCGCGAATCCTTTGACGCACGGCGCGCTTTGTCCGCTCGGGTTCGGCGCTCATCAACTGAACTGGCATCCGAAGCGGTTGCGTGCGGTGCGGCACAATGGCGTCCCTTCTTCGTGGGACGCGGCGCGTTCGGCATTCGTCAAAGCGTGCACTCAAGGGCCGGTGGTGATTATTGACGGATACCCCGGCCGCGCCGCTTCGCAGGTCTTCGAGACTTTCACCGAGAAACGCGGGGCTTATGTAATCGCATTGAACCCCGAAACGCGAGCTCTCAGCCCCTACGAGCATTGGACCGGCGTTCCCGCCACCGTGCTGGGTTATGACCTCGAAAACGCGAAAACGATTGTGAGCTTTGGCGCGCCCCTGCTCGATGGCTGGGGAATCCCGGGACGCTTCACGCGACTGTGGGCAGAACGCGCTGCTGGCATTCGCGATCCGGAGTTGCGTCTGATTGATATCGAGGATTCGCTTTCACATACCGCAGCGAAGGCGTCGAAGTGGGTCAGCGTGAAGACCGGATCCGAAGGCGCACTGGCCGCGGCAGTGGCCCGCATCCTGATTGAAGAGCGGTTGGTTGCAGCACAAGGGCCGGTGCCTCGACTTACGCTGGCTGAGGCCTCCGATCAGACCGGCCTGACGATCGATGCGATGCGCGATCTCGCGCGAATGATTGCTGCGAAGCCGCCGGCAGTTGTGATCGGGAATGATGAAAATCCTGGTGTTGCCGGATTAAATGTCGTTTTGGGTGCAGTCGGAGCGAGGGGCGGCATTGTCCGGCGTTCAAAACGAAGCAAATCTTATGCATCGACTGATGCGCTGCTCGCGAATGCTGGCGCGGTTCTGGTCGACTCCAGCGTCCCGTGGGATGTTGTGCCGAAGACCGACGCCGAGTGCTTCCGCTTCGCAGCCTGGGATGGAGGCTCCGGTCGAGCGGACTGGCTGCTGCCCGCTCCGGGTTTCCTCGAAGAATTGACTGACGTTCCCGCGGCACCTACCTCGGGCTTCGAGACTTACGGCATTGCGGCTCAGCTGACCAAGCCCATTCACGAGGTGCAAAGCGCGAGTCAATTCCTTGCCAGTATCGATCCTGCGCTACCCACTCCAGAACAGCTCATCCACGCGCGTTGCGCCGATCTCTTCAAATCGCGCGCCGGCCGCGTCTACGCAAAAGAGGTCAGGCCGGTTGCCAGTCTTGAATCCGCGCAGAAACTCGAAGAGCAACTCTCGGCCGGAGCGATCTGGATCGGCGATCCGCCTGCTCCTGGCGGCCTGAAATGCGAACTCAAGGAATGGCCGCAGGGCATTGCGACTGAGCCTTCCCGCGATTGGTCAGCAACGTGGCCGGTTCCAATTCTGCCGCCGCTCGCCACGAAGCTGTATCGCGAATCGGCTCTGCGGGAAGCGCCCGACAGGAGGACAGCATGACCGCCCGCTACGGCATGGTGATTGATCTCGACCGGTGCACGGGATGCGGCGCCTGCATGATGGCCTGCGCCTCCGAGAACAACACGCCGGCGCTGCCGCAAGCCAGCCCGCGTACCGGGCTCACGCCGCTTCTGGTGCGGCAGGTCTCAAACGGAGAAAACGGCGCCAACCACCGCGAAGCCTTCATCCCCATCATGTGCATGCAATGCGAGTACGAGACGCCTTGTGTCAGCGTCTGCCCGCAACAGGCGGTTGAAGTCGACAAGGCCACCGGAATCGTCATGCAGATGCCGCAACGCTGCCTGGGCTGCCGCTACTGCATGACGGCCTGTCCGTATCACGCGCGCTATTTCAACTGGTGGGATCCGGCGTGGCCGGCGGGGATGGAAAAGAGCTTGAACCCCGGCGTTGCGGTTCGGATGCGAGGAGTGGTCGAAAAATGCAATTTGTGCCATGGACGCTTGCATGCCGCAGAGGAAAAAGCTGCTGTCAATGGCAAGCGCGAGATCGACCCGGCGGATTACGTTCCCGCTTGCGTGGAAGCTTGCCCGACCGGCGCAATCCACTTCGGCAACCTTGCCGATCCCAGTGATCCGGTTTCGCAGGAATCGCGCTCGCCCGATGCGTTCCGCTTGCTAGCCCGCTTGGGCACGCAGCCAAAGGTTTACTACAAATCGAAAGAGCCGTGGGTGAAAGCGCTGGCCGAACCCGCGTCCGGGCGCATGGAGGTCAAAAATGTCTAGCGCCACGTTGACCGACAGTCGGTGGATCGCTCGCGGCGCAGAGCGTACTTCTTTGTCACGCTTTCTGCTGTGGCTCGCCCCATGGGCGGCGATGCTCGCAATCGGCGTGTATGCAGCGTTCCTCTGCCTCTATCGCGGATTGAACCAGACCAACATGGATAACCGTTTCGCCTTCGGCCTCTGGATCTTTCTCGACCTCGGGATTATTGCGCTCGGTGCAGGAGCATTCTTCACCGGATTTCTGGTTTACATCCTGAAGCGCGCCGAACTCCGCCCGATCCTGAACACCGCTGTAGTCGTCGGATTCATCTGTTACAGCGGCGCGGTCGCCATCCTGATGATCGATGTCGGCCAACCGCTGCGTGCATGGTTCACCTTCTGGCATCCCAATACGCACTCGATGCTCACCGAAGTGACCTTCTGCATCACTTGCTACCTGCTGGTGCTCTGCCTGGAATATCTGCCGATCGTGCTGCGGAACCGGCAACTGCGAAAACTGCCGTCATTTTTTGTCTTCGAACATCAGCTGCACAAACTCGTGCCCGTGCTCGCCGGAATCGGGACGTTGCTCTCGTTCTTTCACCAGGGATCGCTTGGCGGACTGTATGGCGTGCTCCGCGGCCGGCCGTTCGCCTTCCGCCACGGATTCTTTATTTGGCCTTCGACGTTCTTCCTATTCATTCTCTCGGCGATCGCTACTGGCCCGAGCTTCCTCATGCTGATCACCGCTACGGTCGAGAAGGTTACCGGGCGCCGCCGGGTCGCTGACCAAGTCTTTCGGCGGCTGGCCTTCATCTCCGGTGCCCTGCTGAGTTTCTATGTTGCGGCGAAATCCATTGACACGCTGGTCTGGCTGAACGTCACTTCTCCTTCCGAGGGATTCGCGCCCTGGACCTACTACACGCACAAGCCGTTCGGCACGCCCATCCTGTTCGTTGAGATCGTCGTCTTCGGGCTGCTGCCCGCATTCCTGCTGCTCTATCGCCGTACCAGACACGAACGTGCATGGCTCCTAACTGCCGCAGCCATGGCCTGCGCTGGAGTGCTGCTGAACCGCTTCGTGCTCACGGTGCAAACGCTCGCTCTGCCGACCTTGCCGTTCGATGATTTCCTTACCTACACGCCGAGCTGGCAGGAGGTGGCGAGCTTCGGAGCAGTGATTGCGTATGGCGTAATTGTTTACTCCTTGTCTTACCGCTACCTGCCGCTGTTTGGACAATCGAAAGGAGAGACGTTCCATGTTTCCGGGAATTGATGGGTTCCACTGGACGGCCGCTCACATCATCTTCTTGTGCGCGTTCTTTGCTGTCGCGATCACGATTTTTACCACGGTGAGCTTCGCCGCGATGCGAACCGCGCGCGATTTCAAAGCACATCGTGCCATCGATCTTTGCTGGCACGCCGAGTTCGCCGATTTGCCCGTTTCCGACCGCCGCTGCCGTCACGAACTCGCTGGACGCGTAATCTCGCGAACTTGTGATAACGCTTTCGACTGTCGCCACTGTGAAAAATATTCGGAATTCGCAGTTCTTCCGGCCTCGGGTGTCGCGCACGATCTGGGTTTCAACTACCCCGACGATCGGCTCTACCATCGGGGACACACCTGGGTGAAGCCGGGCAAGGATGGCACGCTCACGATCGGTCTCGATGATCTCGCGGAGCACCTCGTGGGCTTTCCTGACTACGTCGACATGCCCGAAGTCGGCACCGAGCTCGACCTGAATCAAACCGCATGGCGCATGAAAAAGAATGGAAGACAGATCTCTGTGCGTACCCCAATCGAAGGCACGGTTGTAACAGTAGGCGGTCCAAAAGAAGGTTGGTATCTGAAATTGCGTCCCCGGCTCGATGCGCACGATCCCGTGACTCTGCGGCATCTCTTGCGCGGCCCCGAAGTTCACGGATGGCTCTCCCGTGAACTCGAGCGCCTGCAAGTTCAGCTGCGCTCGCCAAACACCTCTGCCACTTTGGCGGACGGAGGCGTGCTGTTGCCGGATCTGATGAACGCCGTGCCCGAAGCCGACTGGAATACCGTTCTCGCCGACACGTTCCTGGAAGTGTGATGTGACTGAAGAGAACCTCCCTTACGATTGTGCTCCGAAATAGCACGGCCTCAAGCCGTGGCGCGACGGCCCACAACAAGGAATCGGCCTTTGCCACTGAGGTGCGAACCTCAGGACCTAAGATGCCGAGTCATTCTCGCGCTCGATTCGGCGCGACAGAAAAGCACGTCTTTCAAAACGACGTCGGCCAAAAAAGCGTAGACCAACAGTCATTTCGAAAGGGCTAATTCCTGTGCGAGATCTCGTACCGCTTGAGCTTGTCGTACAGAGTCGAGCGATCTATCCCCAGCGCGGCCGACGCTTCTTTTACATTGCCGTGCTTGCGCTCTAGTGCCGCAACAATCGCCCGTCGCTCCAACTCTCCCAGCGGCACATCCGGAACGTCCCAGCTCTGCGCCGTTGAATCTTTCTTCTGCAGCCAGCAGAAGTCCTGCTCGTCGAGCATGCCGTTATGGCAAGTCACAATGGCCCGCTCGATTACATTTTCCAATTCACGAACATTTCCCGGCCAATCATAGGCAATCAACAGCTTCAAGGCCGCTGCAGTGATGCCGCTGATTTCCCTGCCCAACTCCGACGAAATCCTCTGCACGAAATGCTCGGCCAATAAAGGGATGTCTTCCCGCCGCTCGCGCAAAGGGGGCAGCTTGATCTCAATCACGTTCAGCCGGTAATACAAATCCTCGCGGAATCGCCCCTGCTGGACCTCTTCGGCAAGATTCTTATTGGTTGCCGCGATCACCCGCACATCCACCTCGACTTCCTGATTCCCGCCTACGCGATAAAACCGCCGCTCCTGCAAAACTCGCAGCAGATCCGCCTGCAATTTGGGCGAGATGTCCCCGATCTCATCGAGGAAAATCGTCCCGCCGTCCGCCAACTCGAACTTGCCCTTGGCCTGCCCGGCGGCCCCGGTAAATGCTCCTTTCTCGTAGCCAAACAATTCGCTCTCCAGCAGCGTTTCTGTGAGGGCCGCACAACTCACCACAATGAAAGGCTTCTCCGCGCGATTTCCGGAAAAATGCACCGCCCGTGCTACCAACTCCTTCCCCGTCCCGCTCTCCCCGCGAATCAGCACCGTGCTGCGCAGGCTGGCAATCTCCTGAGTCAGTGCCAGGATTTCTTCCATGCGGGGATTCTTGGTGATGATGTCGTGATGCCGGTACTGCCGGGTGAGTTTCTTGCGTAAGATCGCATTCTCGCTCTGCAACTTCTTCAGCTTCAAAATCCGCGACACCAGCATCGAAATTTCCTGCGGATTACACGGCTTGACGATATATTCCTGTGCGCCCTCCTTCATCGCTTGAATCGCTGTATCGACGGTGGCATACGCCGTAATGATGATGACCGACGCCTCCGGCCGCACGCGCCGGATTTCCATCATGGTCTCGATACCATCCATGCCGCCGGGCATCTTCAAATCGACAAAGCAGATCGCGTAGTCCGACGACTTGGCAAGTTCCACGGCTTTCTGTCCGTTCGGAGCCGTATCCACGCGATAGCCGTCTTCCCGCAGCCATGCCGCCATCGACTCGCACATGACTTCTTCGTCGTCCACAACCAGGATTGGCCAATTTTTCTTCATATGACTTCCGCCTCCAGCGAGGAAAAGCGTTGCACCAACTGCGTCCCGCATTGCTCGCAATACCGTTCGTCTTTTTCATCCACACGTTGAATATGAGTAGCCAGGCTCATCGCGCATTTCGCATTGTTGCAGTGCACCAGCCCGAACGTGTGCCCCAATTCGTGCAACACTTCCTTCGTCAGCCGGGAGCGAAGCGCACTTTCGTCCGCGGGCAATCCGTAGAATTCCTGCCGCAGCCGGCACAACGAAACCAGGGCCACTGGGCCATCCACCTGAGCCTGTCCGAAAAGAAAACTCAGCATCGGGATGGCCAAGTCAACATCCGTAACTCCCAGCAGTCGACAGGAATCCGGAGGAACGATCTGCGCCAGCAGCTTCATGACTTCGACCGACTGATACTGCTTGCGGTTCGCGTCATACGCTCTCTCGGGAATCTCTCGCGGCGACAGCCGGCGAATCGGAACAGGAAACCACTCTGCCGCCGTGCTCTCAATCCAATCCATCACCTGCTCCGGCACATTCCCGATGGCTACGAGATAGAGAGCCTTCACACCGCATGTACCTGAACTTCTTGCGGAGCGTTCTCCGCTTTGCGCGACTTCAGCGGCAGTGTCACCGTGAAAGTCGTGCCTTCATTCCGGCGGCTCGCAACTTCTACGTCGCCGTCATGAGCCTTCACGATCCCGTACAAGACTGCGAGGCCAAGGCCGACGCCTTTCGCCTCAGATTTGGTGGTAAAGAAGGGATCAAAGATTTTCGTCAGGTTCTCGGGAGCAATGCCCTCGCCCGTATCCTGCACACAAAGTTCGACCTCGTCCGCATTTGCCTGTCGCGTGCGAATCGTCAGTTTTCCTGTGCCGCGTGGCTTGATCGCCTCTCCGCCGTTCAGGATCAAGTTCAAAATGACTTGCTGAATCTGTCCCGAATCGCACTCCAGCAGAGGCAGGCTTTCCTGCAGATCGAGCACAACTTCGGCGCCCATGAGCTTGAGTTTGTGATCGGCCAGGGCCACGGTAGTGCGAACCAACTTGTTCAGATCCGCCGGCGCATGCTGGGGTTTGGAACGCCGAGAAAAGGACAGCAGGTCGGAAACGATTCGTCCCACACGCGCAGTCTCCGCCGAGATCAGCCCCAGATATTTCCGGAACTCGGCCTCACGGCCCGGTGGATAGACCCCGGTCGCCATCAGGCGCTCCAGCAGCATCGACAGGTTCAGAACGCCCGACACCGGATTGTTAATCTCGTGCGCGACACTCGCTGCTAGCTGTCCCAGTGACGAGAGCCGATCCGCCTGCACCAGTTTCTTCTGCGCCGTCTGCAACTGCCGAGTGCGCTCGCCGACCTTGCTCTCCAGCGTCTGCTGCATTTCGTTCAATTCGTTCACCGCCAGCTTCAGCCGCTCGCGCATTTTGTTGAATGAGTCCACCAGTTCGTCCAGTTCCTGGCTGCGCCGAGTGATCTCAATCTTCCGGTCCAGTTCCATTGCGCTCACATCTTTGGTGCCTTGAATCAATTCCTGGATCGGCGAAGCCACAAAGCGGCGCGTAAACAGGATGACGAATGCCGCGCCGATCCCGACTTCAAACACCGTCCACAGCACGGTCTGCAGCGTGATCATGCTGGCCTGCTTCTGAACCGGATCGAGCCGTAGGGCTACGTCTACTACGCCGAGAACTTTCGTAGACGCGCGATGCGCATGGCAGGCGGCATTGCTGCAGGAGGGTTCGTTGTAGATGGGCGTAACCATGCTCATCGTCTTTACGCCATTCGGTGAAGTGGTATAGCGCACGCGCGAATCTTCCGGCGCCCGGTTGCGCGTTGGACCTTGGCCATGACAGCTGGCGCAGACCTGGTCGGACATACTGGTCAGCCCCGGCTGCTCGCGCGCGTCGGTCGAAAAAACCAGCTTTCCTTCGCGGTTGAACATGCGTATCCGGTCCACACCTTGTTTATCCGCGATCATGCGCATGATTTCGTAGGCAGCCTTGCGGTCGTCATCGAGCATGGCGTGCCAAGTGGCTCCCGTGATGCTCCGCGAAAGCTGGTCCACGCCCAGGATCATGGTTTCGAGAAGTTGCTTTTTCTGGGTATGCAGGTTGAGATAGCCGCTGACCACACTGATTCCCACGATGAGGATCGTGAGCGACAAAATCAGCTTGGGGCCAAGTCTTCGAGGCATTTTGGGCCGTGGGCGCTCTCAAGTGCTTGCAACGACACAAGCTGCGGACGCGCCGAAATCCGCCTGAAATCCCTTTTCTAAGCCTAATTACGCCCCGCCAGACCGACTGTGATCACCCGCGCCCTGACCCGTGATTCCCATCACGCGAACATCCAAGCCAGCCTCGTGCCATCCTGAGAGCAGTCCGGGGTAAACCGAAGCGGAGGCGAATGCGCCCATGAGTGGTTCCTAAGTCAGAAATGCTGGAAGCCATAGCGACTCCCACCCCGATATGCGATGATGTCGGTTCTTCGTTCCAAGCCATATCTATGAAGCTCAACGCTTACCTCATCCGCAGCACCATCGTCGCCGCCTTGGGCGGACTGCTCTTCGGATTCGATACCGCCGTCATCTCCGGCGCGACGAGCAATCTCACGATCGTCTACCACCTCTCGGCGAAACTGCTGGGCGTCACGGTGTCTGCGGCGCTGATTGGCACGATTTTGGGAGCCATGTTCGCCGGCATTCCTGGCGATAAATTCGGGCGTCGTGACAGCCTGCGGGTCATGGCCGTGCTTTACGTTCTGTCGGCATTAGGCTGCGCTTTCGCGTGGAACTGGGATGCTCTCGTATTCTTCCGTTTCATCGGAGGCTTGGGCATTGGTGGATCGTCTGTGCTTGGTCCCATGTACATTGCGGAGATCGCGCCCGCGAACTGGCGTGGACGGTTGGTGGGAGTCTTTCAATTCAACGTGGTGGCTGGAATTCTGCTTGCCTATTTTTCGAACTATGTGGTGGGAACATTTCATCTCGCGGTGGATGCCGAGTGGCGTTGGAAACTCGGCATTGCTGCAGCACCCGCGGCGCTATTCCTGCTCCTGCTCTTCGGCATTCCCCGCAGCCCGCGCTGGCTGGTAAAAAAACAGCGCTATGAAGAAGCCCGCGAAGTTCTCCGGCTGACCGGAGAGCAAAATTACGAGAACGATTTACGCGAGATCATCGCCTCGATCGATGCCGAGCATGGTCTGGCCGATGAGCCGCTATTCTCCGCCAAGTATCGCCTGCCCATCTTCCTCGCGATCACGATCGGCTTTTTCAACCAACTGTCCGGCATCAACGCCATTCTTTACTACTTGAACGACATCTTCGCCTTCGCGGGATTCAGCAAGGTGTCAGGCGATCTTCAGGCGGTGCTCGTCGGCCTCACGAATCTGATCTTCACTGTGATCGCGATGACGGTCATCGACAATGTTGGCCGCAAGAAAATGCTCCTCATCGGAGCAGTCGGCACGGCTGCATCCTTGGCTGGAGTCGCTGCCATCTTCGCGGCCCACCGACATCAGGAACTGCTCGTCTGGTTGCTGGTGGGATTTATCGCCAGCTTCGCCTTCTCGCAAGGCTCAGTGATCTGGGTTTATCTCAGCGAAGTTTTCCCCAACCGCGTGCGCGCCAAAGGACAGAGCCTCGGCAGCCTTTCCCACTGGCTGATGAATGCCGCCATCTCATTCGCATTCCCAACGCTGGCGGCCTGGTCGAAGTCCATCCCATTCATGTTCTTCTCCAGCATGATGATCCTGCAGTTCTTCGTTGTGCTGTTTGTCTATCCCGAAACCAAAGGCGTAACCCTGGAAGAGATGCAGAAGAAGCTGCAACTGGTCTAGCCAGCACCGTTGAAAAGACTATTCGCTCGTCAGCGGATACCCCTTCTCGCGCCACCCGCGAATGCCGCCATCCATGGAGATCACGTTGTTGTAGCCCATCTTCTGGAGATTATCCGCAGCCAGCGCCGAGCGGTATCCGCCGCCGCAGTACAAGATCATCTCTTTGTTAACATCCGGGACGCGCTCTTCGATGTCGCGCTCGATCACGCCCTTGCCCATGTGAATCGCCCCGGGCAGATGATCCTTGGCAAACTCGCTTTCCTCGCGCACATCGAACAGCAGAAACGTGTCGCCGCGATCCATGCGCCGCTTCACTTCATCCACATTCGTTTCTTTCACGCGCGAGCGCGCCTCGTCGACAATCTTCAAGAATCGCGGGGGGTGCTGATGCGCCATATCGATCTCCTTTCCCTTCCTTTATCGTAACAACTCAGCCGTTCGGTCGCATGCAAGAGGGACTTGGATTCAATTAGCATAAGGCGTGCAGCAGAAGCGGAAAGCTCGGAGAATCGGGCTGGCGCGCGCTCTTTCGAAGCTCGGCTACTGCTCGCGTTCACAAGCCGCCGAACTGATCTGCGCCGGACGCGTTCAACTAAATGGAAGCGTGCGCCGCGATCCCGAAACTCCGGTCCACATGGATCGGGATCGCATCCTGGTGGACAGCCGTCCGATCGAGTGCTCACGGAAGATCTATCTCATGATGAATAAACCGCGCGGTCTGGTGACCACGGCATCCGACGAGCAAGGCCGCGAGACGGTGTACTCGATTCTCGAAGCCTCGGGCGAGGAATTGCCCTGGCTCGCTCCAGTTGGGCGGCTCGACAAAGGCAGCGAGGGATTGCTCCTGCTCACGAATGACTCTGAATGGGGCGCGCGTATTGCCGCCCCTGAGAGCCATCTCGAAAAGACGTATCACGTGCAGATCTCCGCAAAGCCGGATGCAGCCTTGCTGGAGAACTTAATTCAAGGGGTTCGGGAGAAAAATGAACTGCTCCGCGCCAGGCGTGCCCGGCTTCTGCGCTCAGGAGAAAGAAACTGCTGGCTCGAAATGATTCTGGACGAAGGCAAGAATCGCCACATCCGCCGCATGTTTGATTCGCTCGGCATTGAGGTACTGCGCCTGGTTCGCGTAGCGATCGGCCCTCTGGAACTCGGCGACCTGGAAAAAGGATCCTATCGCCGCCTCACCGACGAAGAAAGAAAGCGCCTGGACACTGCAATCTCTGACATTGCGCCGCGTCCTTCCAACGGGCTGACAACCAGCCGCCAAGCGACGGGATGGGAGAGCCCGCCACGGCAGCGGCGGGCGCGCCGCGCGCAGAAAAATGAGGCGCATCGCGGAGGGCACCAAAGCCGCCCTCCGAAGAAGAAAGGACGCCACGTTGTTTGACCTTACTTTCCTTCCCGCTGTCATCATGGCGCGGGACGTCCGCAATAAGAGTCTCTCGCCAGTCGAACTCGCCGAAGCGCATCTCGCAAAAATTGAAAGACTGAATTCAAAGCTGAACGCATTCGTTCACGTCGATGCAGAACGCGTGCGTCGCGAGGCCCAAGCCGCAGAACGCACCATGCAGGCTGAAAACATCGGACCACTCCATGGCGTGCCGATCAGTATTAAGTCTTCCATCGAAGTCGCGGGTTATAGGTGGGAATGTGGAAGCCGTTTGCGGGAGAAATACATTGCTACGCAAGACGCTCCGCTGGTGGCGCGCTTGAAAAATGCGGGCGCAATCGTCTTGGGCGTCACCAACACGCCGGAATTCCTGATGGCATGGGAAACCGACAACCTGCTCTGTGGACGAACGAACAACCCGTGGGACCTCGCGCGCACGCCCGGAGGCTCCAGCGGAGGCGAAGCCGCTGCCATCGCCGCCGGGATGTCCGCCGGAGGCGTAGGCAGCGACGGTGGCGGATCGATTCGAGTACCTGCGCATTTCAGCGGCATCTGCGGCTTGAAGCCAACGCCCGGACGAATTTCTTCTACGGGACACTTCCCTCCTTCCGGCGGACCTTTCTCGTTCATCGGAGTGGTTGGGCCCATGGCGAGAACGGTTGCGGATTTGAAGTTGTTGTTCGAGGTGATGCAAGGTCCGGATGACGGAGATCCTTGCGCCGCGCCAGTACTGGTTCGTTGGCCCACCCCGATCGAGGCTAAGAGTCTGCGTATCGGCTACTTCGAAGATGATGGCCACACTCCGGTCACGCCCGAAACCCGTGATGCAATTCGTAAAGCAGCAGCCGCCTTGCGGAAGGCAGGATTCGAGGTTGAACCTTTCCTCCCGCAAGGGCTCGAAGAAGCGCGCAAGCTCTGGAAAATATTTTTCGTGAAAGGCGCAGGCATGCTGATCCATCCCATGTATCGCGGCCGCGAACATGAGCAGAGCCCAATTCTGCGTGAATTTCTGGAATGGTCGGATGCCGAACGGGATCTCACCGGCGAATCTCTGTTGGAAGCGTGGATTGGCCGCGACGTCGAGCGCGGCAAATTTCTGGCTCAGATGCAGCGTTATCCCATTCTGCTGTGCCCTGCCGCTGCGATCCCCGCGTTTCGCCACGGAGAACGCAGTTGGAACCTGGAGGGAAAGTCGGTCGAATATCTTGCCTCCTGGAGCTACACGGAGTGGTTCAACCTGCTAGGAAATCCGGCCGCGGTCGTTCCGGTAAGCCATTCGGCAGAAGGGCTTCCCATTGGAGTTCAGATCGTCGGCCGCCCGTGGGAAGAAGAAAAAGTGCTGGCCATTGCGGAGGTCGTGGAAAAAGAATGCCAGGCTTGGCGAATCCCTCCACTTGCAGCCCAGTAGTATTTTTCAATTAATTGACAAAACAGCTACGCGTTCTTCACCGTGCTCCCCGAGCCTGCTCTGAGCGTAGCCGAAGAGCGTCCTCTGTGGTTAAATCTCTATCTGAATGAATCTGAAAATCTCTGCCGCGTTTTTTGCCGCGATGCTCGCGGCCCTCAGCCTGTTGACGCCGGCTTCCCAACCAAGCGCCATTGAAGCCTCTCGCCTGAACAATCTCGGCTGCGCCTACATGAATCAGCAGCTTTTTGAAAAGGGCTTGAAGTCATTCCAGCAGGCGCTTGAGGCCGATCCCAAATTCGCGATTGCACGGCTGAACGAAGGCGTCGCGTACCTCAACTTGCAGAAGATCGATGAAGCCAAGGCCGCGCTCGACGACGCGCTCAGGCAGGATCCGGAGAATGCGCATGCGTGGTACAGCCTTGGATTGCTGGCCAAAAATTCCGGCGACGCGCAGGCCGCGATCGACAATTTCAAGCACGTGACCCAGATCGATCCGAACGATGCCGACAGCTGGTATTTTTTGGGCACGGCCTACACGCAGGCCAAGCAGTTTCCGCAGGCGATTGAGGCTTTCCAGCATGCGCTGCAGATCAATCCGCTGCATGCCTCGGCACAATTTGGATTGTCGCGCGCCTACCAGCAATCGGGGGATGTCGAACGCGCGCGCGAAAATCTGAAGAAGTTCCAGTACATCACCCAAAACAAACTCGGCTCGCCCATGAGCCTCGCCTACGGCGAGCAGGGACAGTACTCCCGCGCCGTGGAATCCCCGCAAGCGCAGCTGAAGCCTCCGGCGCAGATCAAGGTGCAGTTTGTGGATGTGACGAAAGAAGCGGGGTTAACGACCGAGACTTCCGCGGCTTCGCAAACAAATCAACGGTTCGGACCAGGTGCGTGTTTCCTTGACTTTGACAACGACGGCAAGATCGACATTTTTCTTGCCGATAACGGCGCCCAAGGAGGCGTTTCGCTTTACCACAATATCGGTAACGGGAAGTTTGAAGACGTAACCAAGAAAGCCGGCTTTGATCGCACTTCCCACGGTGTTGGGTGCACGGCGGGAGATTACGATGGCGATGGCGCGGCTGACCTTGTCGTCAGTACCAACGAGCAGGTCCTTTTGTTTCACAACGAGAAGAACGGTACGTTCAAAGAAGTGCACGCGGATGCCGATTTAAATGCCAACAATAACAATCTTGGTGTGACCTTCATTGACTACGATCACGACGGCGACTTGGATCTCCTCGCGCTTCGTACCGGAGATAAGGTCGGATGGGGGGACATGTTCCGAAATGATGGGAACGGAAAGTTCACCCTGGTAAGCAAGGAGATCGGGCTGGAAGATCTCACCTCGTCAGGCGCGGTTGGGGCCGTCGGCACGGATTACAACAATGATCGCGCTATCGACATCCTCGTTCCTGACTTCGGACCAACGATTTTGGAGAATCCCCGTGAAGGGAAGTTTTCCGCTCGGAAGCTGTGGCCCGCAATGCCTGCACCCGTGCGCGGCACCGCGGTTCTCGACGTCGACCACGACGATTGGATGGACGTGGCTTTCACTCATGACGGGTGGACAAATGGCAAAAGCATTACGCTCTGGCGCAATAACCACGGCAAGTCTTTTGAAGAACTGAGCTTGCCTTCGAGCAACTGGATTGCTGGCTACGGCATTGCCGCCTTCGACTACGATAACGACGGCTGGGTCGATCTCGTTGCTGTCGGCGAGACGAAAGAAGGCAAGGGCGAGATCAAACTCTTCCGCAATCTCGGGCCGGACGGATTTAAAGACGTCACTTCCGACGTCGGGCTCGACAAGATTCATCTCGAGAATCCGCGGGCGATCATCACTGGCGACTACGACAATGATGGCGCCGTCGATCTGCTCATCACGCAGAATCAAGGGCCGGCGGTGCTGTTGCGCAACGAGGGCGGCAATCAAAACCACTGGCTCCGGCTCGGGCTCAAGGGATTGAACGACAACAAGTCGGCGATCGGGACGAAGGTTGAAGTTTTCTCGGGCGGCAACCGGCAGAAATTCGAAATCTACGGATCGAACGGCTATCTCGGACAGAACTCGCCGTATCTCACCGTAGGCCTTGGCGACGCGAAAGAAGCCGATATCGTGCGCATGCTCTGGCCCACCGGAGTGCTGCAGGATGAGATTCGGGTCGCCGGCGACAAGCAGCAGGACATTCAGGAACTCGATCGACGCGGCAGTTCGTGTCCCACACTGTTTGTGTGGAATGGCCAGCGCTACCAATTTGTGGCCGACATGCTTGGGGCTGGAGTCGTGGGACATTGGGTCGGACCCGGCCAGCGCGACATCCCGCGTCCGGTGGAGTGGATCAAGATTGACCGCGGCATGATTCGGCAGGAAGAAGGTCCGAAAACAGACTGTCATCCTGAGCGAAGCGAAGGATCTATGCACTCCCCGGCTAACTGCACAGGCCCTTTGCCGCAAAAAGCCGGGGCTCAGGGTCACAACGGATATGGGTCCACAAGAAATACCCTGAGTTTCCGATTCATGGAGCCTTTGGAAGAAGCGGTGTATCTGGATCAGGTGCGCCTGCTGGCTGTTGATCATCCCGCTGATGTGGATGTGTATCCCAACGAATACTTCGCTTCGAATCCTCCGTATCCGGAATTCAAGATTGTAGTGAGCCGCGATGCGCAGCCTCCCGCCGCTGCCGTAGACGGTCACGGGCACAACCTGCTGCCCGATCTGCTGGCGCATCGTTACGTGGGCGATTTCGCGCTAACCCAATTCCCGGGATTCGCCAAACCGCACAGCATGACGATTGATCTCGGGCAGGCTTACAAGGGCGGGCCGCTGTGGTTGCTCATGCATGGCGAAGTGGAATACTTCACGGCCAATAGCATGTACGCGGCGTCGCAGGCGGGAATCGCTGCCATTTCTCCATATGTCGAAGCACTCGACGCAATGGGTAAGTGGCATCGCGTGATCGACGACATGGGATTCCCGGCAGGCGGCCCGCGCACCATGACCGCCGATCTCACGGGTAAGCTGCCTCAGGGCACGCGAAAGATTCGCATCACCACCAACCTGCAGGTGTACTGGGACAGCATCTTGATTGACCGGGCCCCTCAGTCTTCCCACAACGTGCGCTCGAATCCTGTGACGCTGGTACGCGCCGATCTTGAGCATCACGGGTATCCGTTGAAGATTGAAGGCACGCCGCCGGGGAACGTGAATTACATCTACGAGCAGGCAAGCGCAACCGGACCGTACACCCGGCCAATGGGAACGTACACGCGCTATGGAGACGTGCTGCCGCTGCTCACGGCCACCGACGACAAGCTGGCGGTTTTCGGCTCAGGCGATGAAGTGCGGCTGGATTTTGATCCGTCGCATCTGCCATCGCTTCCCAAAGGCTGGGTGCGGGACTATTTCTTCGCGGCGAACGGGTACGAGAAAGACATGGACTTCTATGCCGCCGACGGAAACTTCGTCGCACCGTTACCCTTCCTGAGCATGGGAGAGTATCCGTACACACCGAAGAAATCATTCCCGCTCGACGATGCCCACGTGAACTATCTTCTCGAATACAACACGCGGCATATGTCGGGCAATGAGCAACGCGGGTACTGGTTCGATTACGGCGAACGAAGATAACCCCGGCGATGTATCAGTTCCTGGCTGTCATCCTGAGGCGCGTTCTTCGCGCCAGAAGGACCTACGCAGTGTGCCAGTACCAGCAGAAATGCACGGCTCTTTCGCTCCACTCATGACGACAAAGCGGATATGGAATCGTTTTAATATTGACATTCTTCAGCCTTCCATAATTCAATAGCCGGACCAATGGAAACCTCCACCGCTGCTCCTGCCGCTGGCCCACGCCTGCGTCGCACGCTGACATTATCCGACCTAATCCTGTACGGCATCATCGTAATTCAACCGGTCGCTCCCATGTCGGTGTTCGGAGTGCTCAGCGACCGTGGGCACGGGCACGTAGTCACGGCCATCCTGATCGCCATGGTAGCCATGCTGTTCACGGGCATCAGCTATGGGCGCATGGCGCGGGCTTACCCGAGCGCCGGCTCCGCCTTTACGTATGTCGCCCAGGAAGTGAACCCGGCCGTGGGGTTCGTGACCGGCTGGAGCATGGTCATGGATTACATGCTGAACCCGCTGATTTGTACTGTCTGGTGTGCGGGGCAGGCCCATCAATTCGCTCCTGGCGTTCCCTCCTGGAGCTGGAAAATTTTCTTTGCGCTGGTGTTCACGCTGCTGAACATTCGCGGCATCAAGACCTCGGCCCGGATCAATGCGGTGATGGCCCTGCTGATGGGAATGGTGGTCGTGGCTATCTTCGTGGCGGGCGCGCGCTACATCTTTGGCGCTCCCCAAGGCACCGTTTCCTACCTGACGCCGTTCTACGATCCGCATACGTTCACCTGGAGCAACCTGCTAGGTTGCACTTCAATTGCGGTTCTGACCTATATCGGCTTTGACGGGATTTCCACGCTTTCGGAAGAAGCGGAGAATCCCCGCCGCAACATCCTGGTGGCCACCGTGCTCACCTGCCTTGTGATCGGGCTTCTTTCCGCGGCAGAGGTATACGTGGCGCAACTGATCTGGCCCGCCCGGGAGCCGTTTCCGGATATCAACACTGCGTACTCGTTCGTTGCCGGACGTGCCTGGAAACCGCTGTTCCCCATCGTAGGCTTCACACTATTACTGGCGAATTTCGGCTCTGGATTTGGATCGCAACTGGGCGCCGCGCGTCTGCTTTATGGCATGGGCCGCAGCAATGCCTTGCCGAAATCGTTCTTCGGCGTGGTCGATCAAAAAAACCATGTTCCACGGAACAGTGTGATTTTCGTTGGAATTGTGGCGCTGCTGGGAGCCTTCGTGCTGGAGATCGTGGCCGGCTACCAGGCGGGTTCGTCGAATTCATTCTTTAGCTGGAACAATCTTTCGCAAATGCTCAATGGAGGCGCTGCCTACGGTTTGGGCGCTGAGATGTTGAACTTTGGCGCCCTCATCGCATTTATGGGCGTCAACGTGGCGGCGCTATTGCGATATTTTGTGCGCTCGAAAGAAAAGAAACTGGGTTACCTGATACCCCCAATCCTGGGTTTCCTGATCTGTTTCGGGCTATGGATCAATCTCAGTCGACCGGCCATGATCGTGGGCTCCATCTGGATGGCAGCGGGTATTTTCTTCGGCGCGGTGCGCACCAAGGGCTTTCGGAAGAATATGATCAGTTTCGAATTGCCGCCAGAAGAAGACTAAAGGAACAGCAGGCTAATGTTGGATGCCGGCAACATTGTCGCGTTTGTTCCGATCTCCGATGCCGAGAAGGCCAGGGCGTTTTACGAAGGCCCGCTCGGTTTGCGCTTTGTAAAGAATGACGGTGTCGCGTCCGTTCTCAACTAAAAAATCCACTCACTCTACATTCCAGCCGTTCACTTCCACCGTTGGCTTGGCGCTTCCAACTTGGCTGGTACGATAGGTCGCGGTGATTTCACGTTTTTCGCCCGGCAACAGCGAAATGTAGTTATCTTCCCAGACTACCGGCAGGATCTCTTCTCCTTTCGATCCTTTGTCGACCTTCAACCGAACGAAAAATGCGATGCTCTTGCTCGGATTGGAGAGCGTGACGTGAGTGATCGAGAATTCTCCTTTGGTTTCCGTGCGACTGGATTGCGCAACCTTCACCTTGGGCAATTGCGAGATCGCCGTGTAGTCCGCAAATGACGCGGTTGGAGTCATCCACCAGGTAGTCTTCGCCCAATCGAGTGTCTCCGGCTTCGTCGAGAGCCAGTAGAAATTAGACCCGACGAGTTTTCCTGTGGAGTCTTGCAGATGCAGTTCTAGAAAATATGTCGGACTCAATCCCGCCACATCCGGCAGCGTGAAAATTTTGGCAGTGCTGTCGGCGGGAGCATCGAGCGAATTCTCCTGCGAGAACTTCTCGCTCATATCCATGTTGTAGATTTTTGTTGTAAGCTTCAGCCCCTTTGCGTCCACGTATTGGCTGCTGACGACCCAAATGGAGTGATCGTCATATCCGTACAGCGGATGCAGCGCCTCCATAGCACGCTTGGCGCCGAAGTATCCGCCACCGGGACGCAGATAATAGTCGTACAAATGCCAGATCATCGACGGCCAGGCGTTGTTCAGCATCCACTGGATGACGCCGGTCGCCTCGTACTTGTTGCGGCTGTACGCTTCGTACATGGCGCGGACGCCTTCGTAGGTCTGCATCTGCGACTTGATGGCGAAGTCTTCCGGGCTGTCGGACTTGCCATAGCGCTCACCCAGAGCCTGGCTGAATACATTCATGGTCTTGAACTCGCCTCCGCCCGCGTGATAGTCCCAGACGTCGTCGATCGGCCAAAGGTGATCTTTGCCGACCATCTCGCGAATGCTCTCGATCGGCGGAACCGCAGGTCCCATGCTGGTTTCGGTGTTGAAGCCATAGGCTCCGCCACAACCTCCCGGATTGCACTGGCGGCGTCCGGGCTGGCCTTGGGGCGTGTCGACCTCCCAATAGCTTGGAGCGATGTATTCGTAAGGGCCCGTCATTTTCACGCCGCTGTCGCCTGTGACACTGGTCTTCTTTCCTGTTGCCGACGACACCGCCGGATTCGGCCACAGCAGATCCTTTTCGACATCGAGATACATCTGCTCCACGTCAGGCGGAGGAGGATTGTCGCTGCCGTTGAGCCACATCACCAGGCTGGGATGGCTGCGCAGCCGGTAGATCTGATCACGTAATGACTGTTTGGCAATCTCAAAATCCGGCGCCTGCCATTTCTGCCAGCGCTCCCAGAAATCACAGCAGCACCAGCCGGCCATTACGAGAATGCCTTCCCGGTCTGCAATGTCAAAGAACTCTTTCGTCTCCAGCTTGCCTTCAAGGCGAACCGTATTCAGACCCATGTCTTCGACATAGCGGAATTCATCGTGCAGACGTTGTGAGTTTTCCCGCAGCATCATGTCCGGAGTCCAGCCACCCCCGCGGATCAGGATATTTTTCCCGTTAATGTGGAAGGCGCGGCCGCCCACGGAGTTGAAATCGGAAGTGACCTCGCGGATGCCGAACTCGGTTTTCGAACGGTCGCTCACCACGCCGTTCACCTCAAATTCCATCGTGAGCGGATACAGTTCCGACTTGCCCATCTGAATCGGCCACCACAACCGGGGATTGGAAAACACTAGCTGGTCGAATTTGTCTGGCGTGAACGTCACATCCTTCGCTTCATTGGGAGCCAGCTCGACACCCTGCTCGAAGCTAACGTTTTCTATCTGGCCTTTAAGTTTTCCTTTCACCGGCTGGTTCGAGCCATTCTTCACCTGCGCCGTAACCGTTAGCTGCGCTTTGTCGTTGTCGGGTGTATTAAGTTTCGACACAACTGTTGGGTAGCGCAGAGCTACCGGACCGCTTGAGGTGAGATAAACATCCCGCCACAAGCCCATGTTCTTGTCGGGCGGCGCCGGGTTCCAGTCGACGAAGGTGATGGCCAGATCGTGATCCGTCGGGGCAAAGACCTGCACGGCAAGCACGTTTTCCGTCCCCGGCTTTACCGCGTTGGTGACGTTGAACTCGTACGTGCGCCACGCTCCGGCAACATCATCGGAGTTGGCGATCTGTTTTCCGTTCAGCCAGATGTTGGCGCGGTAGTTGATGCCATCAAATTTCAGCCATGCCACTTTGCCCTTGTAATCCGGCGGAACCTCGAAAACCTTTCGGTACCACCAGGGCACGGCGAAGGGGCTGTCCGGCGCCATGGGAATATTCGAGAAGTTTCCACCGATCGGATAGTTCATGCCGGGAAAGCTGCGCAGGTTCATCGCAAAAAATGGATCGGGGAAAGTTTTGTCCTTCACGAGAGCGGCGACGACGGTGGTCGGCACCGTAACGTGATGCCAGCCTTGGGGACTGAACGTGGCCGAAGAAATCACCTCTCCTTTGGCTTCCACCTTGGCCGAGGTCTGCAGAGACCATCCGTCATGGAGCAGCAACCGGTGCGTGGCGTGAGTAGACGCGGGCGCCTTGGCATCCTCCTGCGCCTGCGAGGTAAGAACGATCGCACTACAGAAGAAAATGAGAGCCGCGATAAAGAACCGATTTCTTAAGTTCATGGATGCTCCTAATGGCCTCCGGTAACAAGAGCAATATCTGAAACAGTCAGTGTCAGAATGGATATCATTTTCTATTAATACGTTTCAATAGCGGAATTTTAGAATCGCCCAAATTTCCCTCCGCCGCCTTTTTGTTCTCCTCCGGAACACACTGTGCACACAGCGGACCAGCGGCAGAATCCGCCTCGCTGTCATATAATGAAATATTCGCCTTCCCCTCACTGGAGTGATAAGAACATGATTCGTTTTCTACAACAATCTGGTCAGACGACCAAGTATGTCCTGGGCGGTCTGCTCCTCATTATTTGCGCCTCCATGGTGATCACCCTGGTCCCCGGCGGCCTTTCTGGAGACGTGTTTACCGGCGGTGCGCCCGGCAAAGGTATCGTGGCGAAGGTCGACGGCCAGGATATCAGCTCCGATGAAGTGCGCCAGACGGCGCGCCAGATGCTGCAACAGCAAATGCCGCAGGGCGGTCCGAACATGGCCATGCTGCTGCCCTTCTTTGCTCAACGTGCGGCCGACCAGCTCGTGACCCGTCAGGCACTCGTCGCCGAGGCAAGTCGCATGGGGTTGAAAGCCACCCCGGCGGAGGTACAAGACGAGATTCTCCACGGCCGTTATGCCGAGTACTTCGCTCCCGGCGGCAACTTCATCGGCCAGCAGGAATACGAGCTGCGGCTGCAGCAGGCGAATCTGACTCCCGCCAAATTCGAAGCCTCGGTGGGCGATGACATCCTCATCTCCAAGCTGCAAGCCCTGATCTCCGGAACAGCCAGCGTCAGTGACGCCGAGATTCACGACCAGTTCATGAAGCAATACTCCAAGGTGAAGTTCGATTATGCCGTCTTGAAACAGGACGACATCAAAAAAGGTCTGCATCCGACCGACGAAGAGCTCAAGGCTTTTTACACGAGCCATCTGAACAGCTACGCCAACTCGATTCCCGAGAAGCGTAAGGTCAAGTACGCGGTAATCGACAACAACAAGATCGAAGCGGGCGTTCAAGTCACTCCGCAGGACCTGCGGGACTACTACGATGAGCATCGCGATCAATATCGCGTGCCCGAGCAAGTCAAGGTCAGCCACATTCTCATCAAGACGCCACTCCCTGGACCGGACGGTAAAGTGGACGAAAAGGGCGTAGCGGAAGCCCAGCACCGCGCCGAAGACCTGCTGAACCAATTGAAGAATGGCGCGAAATTCGAAGACCTCGCGACGAAGTATTCCGAGGATCCCGGCAGCGCAAAGCAAGGCGGATCGCTGGGATGGATTGGCAAAGGCCAGACCGTTCCCGAGTTCGAAAAAGTTGCGTTCTCGCTTCCGAAAGGACAGACGAGCGGAATTGTGAAGAGCAGCTACGGCTTCCATATCATCCGTGTCGATGACAAGCAAGACGCGCACGTCAAATCGCTCGATGAAGTAAAAGGCGAGATCGAGCCCATTCTCAAGCGGCAAAAGGCGCAGCAGATTGAGGCAAAGGAGGGCGAGGACCTGCTCAAGCAGGCGCGCGCTCAGGGACTCGACGCCGCGGCGGCGGCTCACAGTCTGCCCGTGATCACCACCGATTATTTCGCCCGCAAAGATATGCTGCCCGGCCTTGGGCCTTCGCCGCAATTCATGGATGCGGTCTTCACCGAGACAGAAAAAGCTCCCCCGGATGTGGCTTCCGCATCGCAAGGAGTCGTCGTGTTCCAGTTGCTGGGAATCAAGCCAGCAGCCACGCCCACCTTCGATGAAATTCGCAGCCGCGTAGAGGATGAGTTCAAGAACGAGCGTTCCCAGGTCCTGCTCTCGCAGAAAACACAGGAACTCTCCGATCGCGCCAAAGCTGAGCACGATCTCAAGCGCGCTGCCAAGGAACTGGGCGCCACCATGAAGACCAGCGACTATGTGCTGCCGGACGGACAGGTTCCGGATATCGGCTCGATGACTGGCCAGGCTGCGGTGGCATTCACCATGAAGCCGGGCGATATCAGCGGCCCAATCATCAGCGGCTCGGATGGAGCCGTCCTCAGCGTGATCGATAATCAGAAACCGTCTGAAGCCGAGTTTGCCGCTAAGCGCGACCAGCTTCGCGATACGTTGCTGCAGGGAAAACAACAGGAGCTTTTCGGTCTCTTCGTTTCCAACCTGAGGGATCAGATGGAAAAGACGGGCAAGATCAAGATCAATCAGGATGAGATGAAACTCTTGACCCGCGCCGGAACCGAGCAGGGAATGTAAGCGGCGGTGTCATGTCCTTCCCCCGCGCCGCAGGAATTCTGTTGCATCCGACGTCGTTGCCTTCCTGTGACGGGATTGGCGATTTCGGCCCGGCTGCGTACAGGTTTGTAGACTTTCTGGCCTCCGCCCGGCAGGGTCTCTGGCAAGTCTTGCCCCTGGGCCCGCTCGGTTATGGGAATTCTCCCTACTCCTCCACCTCCGCATTCGCGGGGAATCCCCTGCTGATCAGCCTCGATCGGCTGGCGGACTTCGGCTGGATCGATCGAGCTAAAGTCGCAGACGCGCGGGCCGAGCAGGACCGCAAGGAACGAGCGATTTCTGCGCGCGGTCCGGTCGAATACGATCACGTTTTCGCGCACAAGCTGCCGCTGCTCTTCGAAGCCGCACGGAATTTTCTGCGCAACGGCTCGGACGAGGCTCATCATCGACTCGACGAATTTCAAACAGGCAACGCGTGGTGGCTTGATGATTTCGTGCTCTTCGACGCGATCCGCGCCAAGCACAAGCTGGAAAGCTGGTATCAATGGCCGCGGGAACTCGTCTATCGGGATCCCGCCGCATTGGCAAAAGCGCGCGAGGACACCGCTGACGACCTCCGCATCCGTGCCGCCCTGCAGTTTGCGTTTTACGAGCAGTGGCGCGCCTTGCGGCGATACTGCGCCGATCGGGCGATACGCATCATCGGCGATGTAGCCATCTTCGTGAATCACGACAGCGCCGATGTCTGGACGCATCCTGATCTGTTCCGGCTGGATGCCAATCTGCAGCCGGAGGTCGTCGCTGGCGTGCCTCCCGATTTTTTCAGCAAGACCGGGCAGCGTTGGGGCAGCCCGCTTTACCGCTGGGAAACGATGCGGCAACGCGGTTATACGTGGTGGGTACAGCGGCTGGGTTGGGCCACGCAAACCTGCGACTACATTCGGCTCGATCACTTCCGCGGATTCGACCAGTTCTGGGAGATTCCGGCCAGCGATGAGACAGCTGTCAATGGACGGTGGGTGGATGGTCCGCGTGACGACCTGTTCCAGAAAATTCGCGAGGCCCTCGGCGGCTTGCCCTTTTTTGCCGAGGATCTTGGCTACATTACCCCTGAAGTGCACGCCTTGCGCGAGCGCCTGCAGATTCCCGGGATGGCCGTCCTGCAGTTCGGATTCGGCGATGAGGGAGCGCACATGTACCTCCCGCATCGGGCCGCCGGCAAAGTCATTTACACCGGCACTCACGACAACGACACAATTGTAGGGTGGTGGCACAACGGATGTGCGGAACATGAGCGGCGCAATGCCGAGGCGTATCTCGGGCTCTCCGGCGATGGAATTCATTGGTCGTTCATCCGCGCCGCGCACAGCTCGCCTGCCAGCTTCAGCATCATTCCACTGCAGGATGTTCTCGGATTGGACAGCGAGGCTCGCATGAATACGCCTAGCGTGGACAACGGGAACTGGCGTTGGCGCTTCGACCCTGACTCATTGCACCCGGAAATAGCCGGAAAACTTGCGCTGCTCGCGGGGGTGACGGATCGCCTGCCGAAACCGATCGCCCATTCCACGGATGATCGATTCTTCGCCTGAGAAGCGCAGGCTGCAATGTGAACACAGCGTTACAGGCCGCCGCGTGTTTTGCGCTTTCACGCAGATCGTGTATAGAAGTGTCTGGAGTTTGATTCGTGAGCGACGCGATTATCGAAGCGGTGGGAATCGAGAAGTCGTATCCGCAGCCGGATGGCACGCGCATCCAGGTTGTGGGCACGACCAATCTTCTCATCGAACCAGGAAAGATCGTCGCGCTGCTTGGCCCTTCTGGCTGCGGAAAATCGACGCTCCTGCGAATTCTCACCGGGCTTTCACAACCGTCTTCAGGAACTCTGCTGTGGCATGGCAAGCCGCTCGATGGACAGATGCCGAATGTCGCCATCGTATTCCAGAGCTTTGCCCTGTTCCCATGGCTCACGGTGCTCGAAAACGTGGAGGCGCCGTTGCAGGCGCGTGGTGTAGGCGCAGTGGAACGCCGCAAGCGCGCATTGCGCACACTGGACACTGTGGGCCTTGACGGTTTCGAAACCGCGTATCCAAAAGAACTCTCAGGCGGGATGAAGCAGCGCGTCGGTTTTGCTCGCGCGCTGGTTGTCGAACCAGAAGTTCTTTTCATGGATGAGCCCTTCTCTGCTCTCGATGTGCTCACCGCCGAGAACCTCCGCAGCGAACTGCTGGAACTCTGGCTGAGCAAGAAGATGCCGACCAGCGCCATTTTCATCGTCACTCACAATATTGAGGAGGCGGTGATGCTCGCCGATCGCGTGATGGTGCTGGGCCGGAATCCCGCACGCCTGCGCTCGGACTTCAATATCAAGCTGAAGCATCCCCGCGACCGCAAATCGCCGCGCTTCGTAGAATTGGTCGACTACATCTACAAAGTCATGACTGAACCTGAGGTCGAGCATATACTCCCCGACGCCGAGACCACCGCCGAAATTGTCCTTCCGCCCGGCGGTCTCAAAAAACAGCTGGCCAAGAAACAGGAGGCGCCGCTCCGCACCACCCGCTATCAGATCCTTCCGCACGCGAAGCAGGGAGGCGTCGCCGGACTGCTTGAGTTGCTACACGATCGCGGCGGCCGCGAAGATCTGTTCCGCCTTTCCGAAGAACTCGTGATGGACGTCGAAGACCTGCTCCCCATTCTCGAGGCTTGCGCGCTCCTCGGTTTTGCCCGCCTTAAAGAAGGTGATGTGCAGATCACGCCGCAGGGTTCCCAATTTGCCGAAGCGGACATCCAAACCAGAAAGATTCTGTTCCGCCAGGCGGCGTTAGAGCACGTCACCATCCTCAAGCAGATCGACAGCATCTTGAAGCGCAAATCCGACCACTCGATCGCCGACGAATTTTTCCACGACATTCTTGATGAGCACTTCTCAGAGGATGAAGTGCAGCGTCAGTTCGAGACAGCCATGAACTGGGGCCGTTACGCGGAAATCTTCGACTACGATCGCGAGAGCGGCCGCCTGATTCTGGCCGAACCTCCGACTGCTCCGGAACCGCATTCCATCGAGAACCACGAGTCCTCACCCACTCCCAAATCCTGACAGCGCCGATCATGCCTCATATCAAAAAAAGACCAAGCCTGCGAGGATTCTCGGCCTATCGCTTCTGGACGCAATTACCGTCGATTGAAATCTCTTACTTGCCCGATCTCCTGATGTTCGGCGCCGGGCTGGCGCTCTTCTACGGACTGCTCGTTGTGGGACGCACGTGGCTGGGGCCGTTCACGCCAGAGGTGGAAATCTCGCGCAGCCCGTTGGCACTCCCGGCCTATGCGGGATACTCGCTGCTTCGCATCACCATCGCCTACGTGCTGAGCCTGGCGTTCACGCTGGTGTACGGCTACGTCGCCGCCTACAACCCGCGCGCCGAGCGCTTCATGATTCCCCTGCTCGATGTGCTGCAATCAATCCCTGTGCTCAGTTTCCTGCCCGGAGTCATGCTGGCCATGGTCGCGCTGTTCCCCGGCCGTCAACTCGGTGTGGAAGCCGGCGCCATTCTTCTGATCTTCACCGGGCAAGTCTGGAACATGGCTTTCAGCTTTTACGCCTCGCTGAAAAGCATTCCTACGGAGATGCGGGAAGCGGCGAAGGTTTACGGATTCAGCTGGTGGCAGCGCTTCGTCCAGATGGAGTTGCCGTTCTCCGTCATCGGCCTGGTCTGGAATTCCATGATGTCCGTCGCGGGAGGATGGTTTTTCCTGATGGCCTGCGAAATGTTCGTGCTCGGTTCGCGCGACTTTCGCCTTCCCGGACTTGGCTCCTATTTACAAACAGCAGCCAGCGCCGGAGACACACCCTCGATTCTCTGGGGAATCGGCGTCATGATCGCCGTCATCGTCCTGCTCGATCAGTTCGTGTGGAGACCGGTGATTGCGTGGGCAGAGAAGTTCAAGGTCGAGCAGGTCGAGAGTACCGAGACCGCACGCTCCTGGGTACTCGATCTGTTTCACCGTTCGCAGAGCCTGGCGCGCATCAGGCAGAAAACGATCACGCCGCTCAGCGAGCGCCTCATGCTGTATTTTTCGCGGCACCGCGAAATACAAGAGGATGGGCAACGCTCGCCATGGAGAACCTGGCTGGCGTGGCTGCTCGGGGTGGCCCTGCTCGCCGCGATTGGCTACGGTGTCGTGCGCGTGGCAATGATCCTCACTGGACTTCAGAAAACGGAATTGCACGAAGCCGGCATCGGGCTTTTGGCCACTTTCCTGCGCGTGAATGTCGCGCTCCTGATTGGAGCACTCTGGACCATCCCGGCCGGCGTGGCCATTGGTTTCAACCCCAGGCTTGCGCGGATCGCGCAGCCATTGGCGCAAATCGCCGCATCGGTTCCCGCGACGGCCCTCTTCCCTGTCGTGCTTTTGATCCTGATCCGCGTGGGTGGCGGACTCGGCGTCGGATCCATCGTCCTGCTGCTGCTCGGCACGCAGTGGTACATCTTGTTCAACGTGATCGCCGGAGCCATCGCCATCCCCACTGATCTCAAAGAATGCTGCAAGGTATTTCACCTGGAGGGATTGCAGCGCTGGCGGAAGCTGATTTTGCCAGGAATTTTTCCCTATCTCATCACAGGCCTGGTGACGGCTTCTGGAGGCGCTTGGAACGCCAGCATCGTGGCCGAGTATTTTCACTTCAAGGGGCAGATCTACACCACCACAGGATTGGGAGCCACCATCTCGCAGGCAACGGATCAAGGGAACTTCGATTTGCTGCTCGCCGCCACCATGATGATGGCGGCCACCGTTGTGACGATCAATCGCCTCGTATGGCGCCGGCTCTATGGGCTGGCAGAGACTCGCTTTCGTCTTGAAACTTAACCCGAGGTAACTGGTTACTCCTTCGCTTCCTCTTCCTGAATTCATCAGGTTTTAACGCCCATTTCACGTGCCTGCAACGGCGATCGGCTACACATGTGTCAAATGGCGTCTCGTGTGTCGGACACAGGAGAAAAGCGGGAACTCGGGCTCTCCGCGATAATGGCGTTACCTGCACTGGCGACAAGGTTCGATCCCGCCTTGAGAGTTCGCAACCTTTGCCAACGAATCCAGAAATCTTCGCAAGGATTCAAACTTGAAAGCCTGCTCGACGAAATGCGCATCAGCCTGCGTGTGCATCCGTCAGATGAGTCACGCATTGCCGAGAGCGGGCCTGTAGTGGTGGTCGCGAATCAGCCACACGGAGTTTTGGATGGCGCCCTTCTGCTGAGCTTGATGACCCGAGTGCGGCCCGACGTGAAGATTCTCAGCACCTTTCTCTTCGAAGATCTTCCTGAATTGTCGCGCCACTTTATCTCCCTGGACCCGCTTGAGACCGATCGCTCGATCGAGTGGAATCGCCGTGCGCTTCGCGCAGCCATTACGTGGTTGGAAAATGGGGGAATGCTGGTAGTATTCCCCGCAAGCCCGCCGCTTGAACTCATGCCATTTCCTCGCCCAATTGATGCAGAGTGGAACGACCTTGCGGTCCGTCTGATGCAGCGCACCGGCGCCTCAGCGCTGCCCGTTTATTTTCGTGGACATGGACTGGCAGGATTGCAGTGGATCGGCATGATTCACCCTAAGCTGCGGCCTGCCTTCCAACTGCAACAATTCTTGCAACAGGAAGGCAAGACGATTGAAGTCCGCGTAGGGAGCGTCATCCCACGCGCGTCTCTCCTCGCGGTTGAGGACCGCGAGGCGACCGAGTACTTGCGTTGGCGCACACATTTATTGGCCCGCCGCGGTAATCATGCGGACCCCTGGCCCGTTGCCTTGCGTTCCCGTTTGGCGGCGAAGCTGCAGAAAGCTATCGCCCCGCCTGGGAACGCCGCCGTTCTGGAAAAAGAGATTGAGTCTCTTCCAGCGGAAGCGTGCATGGTCGAGAACGGCGAGTTTTCCGTCTACCGCGCTTCGGGACGCGAAATTCCTTTGCTCATAAAGGAAATAGGCCGTCTTCGAGAACTCACGTTTCGCGAGGTGGGTGAAGGTACCGGAAAAGGTGCCGACCTTGACCGATTCGATCCATACTATTGGCATCTTTTGCTGTGGAATCGCCGCAAACGCGAACTGGTCGGAGCCTATCGCGCCGGAAGCACAGCGGAAATCCTGCCAGCGTATGGAATCTCTGGCCTCTACACCAGCACTTTATTCCGCTATGACAAGCGACTGTTCGAGAGGCTCGGGCCCGCACTCGAACTTGGCCGCTCATTCGTACGGCCCGAATATCAACGGCAGTATGCGCCCCTGATGCTGCTATGGAAAGCGATCGCACGGCTGATTGCGATGCGTCCGGAAATTGCGGTTCTGTTTGGCGCAGTCAGCATCAGCAACGATTACAGCAAGGCGTCGCACGAGCTGATCTATCGTTTTTTTGAAACCCGCGTTCAGCAGGATGCGTTGGCAGGTCTGGTCGAGCCCCGCACTCCGTTTCGTGTGGGCCTGTTGCAACGCTGGGATTGCCGCGCCATGTGCCGCGTTTTGCACGACCTGGAAGAACTTTCTGAACCCATCACCGATCTGGAAAGGGACGGCAAAGGACTCCCGATTTTGCTGCGGCAATATACGAAACTTGGCGGACGGCTGCTGGGCTTTAATCTTGACCGAAGGTTCTCCAGCTGTCTCGACGGCCTGATCCTTGTTGATCTGCGCCAAACTTCGCCCGCCGTTCTTGAACGCTACATGGGGAAGGAAGCTGCGACGCGTTTTCGCGATCTTCACTGCTGACGCTTCTTACGCGCGGCGGGAAGCGCACAGGTGCTCGACGCATTCTTGAGCGTTTCGTTCAGGTCGGCGCCTAAGCCCGCGAGTTGTTCCGCGGTCAGCAATTTCTGCAGGCGTTCGAAAAGCTGCCCCTCTTCCTTGCGAATGTGAGCCGACAGTCGCCGAGCGAACCCCAGCACATTCTCGGGAGACATGGTCTTACTTTCCGCTGAAGCAAAGTTTTCCCGCAGTATCGCGTGCTCGGCGAGCAGTTCGTCAATGAGAAGATTCAATTCCCCGAAATGGCGAGCGATGGGAAAAAGCACCTTCTCCTCCGCAGAAAAATGAATTTGAATTTCGTTCCAGAAATGCTGCGCAATTTCCTCCAGCCACTGGGGAAGATCGGCCTCAGGAATTGGCGAGCCGCGATCGATCCGCACGCACAGAGCCAGCGCATGCTGGTGCTGGTGCGAAAGTGGAATCAGAGACTTGTCGCGAAGCATGAAATTTACGCTTCTCTTCGAATTCCAATCCCGGCTCAGGCGAGCGTCTTGTCTTCAGCCGGTTCGATCGCGCTGCGCAATGTGAGCCAGTCGGTGCGTACCCGTTCCCATTCCTGGATCAACATTCCGTTGGTTTCGAAGAAGCTGCGAATCCGGTAACGCTCCCATCCCGCGATTTCTTCCAGAATCGGCGCCAGCACCGCCAGCGCGCTCGAACTCAGAACGGTACGCTTCGCAATCTGGGAAACATTGCGGGTCTCCGAAACCGCGATCGTCAATCCATCCCGCGCGTTGATGTGCAGCATGACGTGAATGTCGGAACTGCCATCACCGGTATAGATGACGTGATCCGGTCCCGAGACCTGCTGCTCGACCAGGGCGTCAAGCACCGCAACCTTGCCGTAACCCGCGACAGCGCGCACGATCGTATCGATCTCGCCGGAAGCCTTCCAAATGAATTCCGTTCCATAGATGTGATCCGGCGGAACGATATCTTCGAGGGCCGATAGAATCACTTCGCGCGGAGCCGCGGAGATCACATAGAAATCGAATTCGTGCCCGTCAATGCCGTTCTTCAGAATCTGGTAGAGTAACTTGATCTCGCCCTTCAGCCGGATGCGTTTTCCCACCTCGCGCAGATGTTCTTTCCGCACCTTGGCACGAAACTCCGGATCATGCAGCAACAGGTACGCCAGTTCGGCCCCCTGCTGCACCAGATTGATTTTCGCCATACCCTTGGCTTTGCGCTCGAATTCGTCCGTCGGAATGCCCACCAGTTCGGAAAGCACATAGCCGGAGTCATTGAACGTCAGCGTCTGATCAAAATCGCTTGCGAAGATGTATCGCCGCAAAGGTTTGTCTGCCATATGCCTATTCGATTCGCTACCGGCACGATCGCCCCATAAAAAGAATTGATCCGCATTATATGCGGTGGCCCTGATCCCGTTGTAAACAAGTCATTGTTGTTTTATCCCTGGAGAAGATGCAACATGAATGATCCTTCCAATCGTTTCATCGTTATCACCGGCGGGCCGGGATCCGGCAAAAGCTCTCTGATTGATGCCTTGGAGACACTCGGCTACTCCCGATCCGTGGAGGCCGGCCGCGCCATCATCCAGGATCAAGTCGCCATCGGCGGCCGCGCGCTTCCCTGGAACGATCGCGCCCTATTTGCCGAGCTCATGCTTTCATGGGAGATGCGTTCTTTCCGCATCGCAGGCCAGAGGGGTGGCGTCGTATTTTTCGATCGTGGCGTACCCGACGTGATGGGCTATCTTCGGTTAAGCGGTCTGCCCGTGCCGCACCATGTGAAGAAAGCCGCCGAGACTTTCCTGTATCACCCGCGCGTGTTCATCGCTCCTCCCTGGAAGGAAATCTTTGGACAGGACCGCGAGCGCAAGCAGGATTTCGAGGAAGCCATTCGCACCTACCAAGCCATGCTCTCGGCTTACACAGATTGTGGTTATGAACTGGTCGAACTTCCGTGCGCTCCGGTTTTGCGGCGCGTCCAATTCGTGCTTCAGGAACTCTCGAGTGTCGATCCGAAATGAGCATTGCTTTTCGCGTGTTTGGCACTTGCTTCCATTTTCGCCCTCTCCAGATATCCGGTGATCTGCGTCACATCGCAATCCGGCAAAGAGCGCAACAATTGAAGCTAAAGAGAGCGCAAACATCGGGAACTAACTGCGAGGGGAGAAGAGGCGTACGGTCATGGAGCAGTCGAGCAAAGAGAAGTTCCAACCCGAGTGTCCTTTAGCGCATGACCTGGTGAACAGACTCTGCGCCTTAATTGGCCATTGTGATCTGGCCTTGGAGAAGACGCAGGAGGATTCGCCGGCCCTCAAGCACATGCTGCTTATCCGAAATATCGCCGGTGTCATGGCGAAAGAGCTGAATCAGTTCCAATGTGACCTCATCAACCTACGAAACTCCAACAGCAAAAAGGTTTCGGCATAGCACGGAGAGTTCTATCGTCAAAGATCTCGTCGCAGCAGGACGGCAGATGGCGCCTCGAGCCATCCGGCTTTACTAAATCTTCGCCCGCGTCCAAAATAGAAGGTTGCCCCTAAGCGTCTCTGCCAGTCTGAGCGCCGGGGCTTGATCGTCATTATCCCGTAAGAATCAGGACAGGAGCCCTCATGGTCGCCACTGGTGAATTGATCCGATCGATGAATTATGTAGACGACATCACGGCAACGCTACGCCGGATCTGCATCGCCATCCCCAGCATGACGCCGGAAGAGCGCCAGCGTCTGGCCGAATATCTGCGCGCGGCCGGAAACGCGATCAACTCGGCTCTCTCCGATCTCGAGAAGGCGGCCAAGTAACGTGGCTCAAGTCAAGACGGTTGCCGTCATCGGCGCCGGCATTATGGGGCGTGGTATCGCCCATGCATCGGCCCTCGGCGGCTATCGCACTATCCTCGAAGACCTGTTGCCCGCCGCGCTCCGCAAGGCGGAGAGTGAAATTCGCAGCAATTTAGATAAGGCGGTGGAGCTCGGAAAAGTCTCAGCACCCGACGCGGATTCGGCGTTCCGCCGCATCGAATTTGCAGGCTCGGTGGAAGAAGCGGCCCGTGAAGCCGATCTCGTGATCGAAGCCGTTCCCGAGGAAATGGAATCGAAGATCGAGATCTTCACCCTCCTCGATAAACTTTGCCGCCCAACCACGATTCTGGCCTCGAATACTTCCTCACTGAGCGTGACTGAAATCGCAAGCGTCACCTATCGCGCTAAGAAATGCGTAGGGATGCACTTCTTCAATCCCGTGCACAAGATGAAACTGCTGGAAATCGTGCGCGCCCTCGAAACCGACGACGACACAATTGACACCGTCGTTGAAGTCGGCAAGCGGATGGGCAAGGAAGTCGTGGTGATCAAGGAGTCGCCCGGCTTCATTACCAGCCGCATCAATGCCATGATCGGTAACGAAGCCTTCTACATGCTGCAGGAAGGGATCGCCTCTCCTGCCGACATCGATAAAGCGTTGAAGCTGGGACTGAATCATCCCATGGGACCGTTTGAATTGGTTGACCTGGTCGGACTCGATACCCGCTTGCACATTCTCGAGTACCTGCACAAAACGCTTGGCGACAAATACCGCCCTGCCCCGCTGCTCGTGCAATACGTCAAGGCCGGCCGTCTTGGACGCAAATCGGGACGCGGCGTCTACGAGTACCCGGAAACCTCCACCTCAAAATAAGCAGGTTACCTCACGGAAGCTTCCTCTGTAGACGCAGGTTGTCTAAAGTTGTGTAGAGTTTTGTGATCGGGAATCGGCCAAGAATGGTTCACCACCTGGAATTCGAACAATGGATACGGTTGCCAGCTGCGCGGGTTTTCGAGTTTTTCTCCGACCCGAAGAATCTGCCGCGACTGATGCCAGTCTCAAGTCAGACCAGGCTTGAAAAGCTGGATCTGATTCCTGCACCAATTCCTCCATCCGGCAACTCCGCGGAAAAAGCGGCAGGCGTCGGCTCGATGATCACAACATCGTTTCTCCTCTTTCCGCCTCTACCCTTCCGAGCCCGATGGATCGCCCGCATCACTGAATTCGAATGGAACCATCATTTTGCCGACCTGCAGGAGAAAGGCCCGTTCAAGAGCTGGCATCACCGGCACGAATTCCTAGGGGAAAGCCGAAGCGGGGTAGGCGGCACTCTCATTCGCGATAACGTTGACTATGAGATTGGCATGGGCATCTTCGAAACCATGGCTAACGCCCTTTTCGTACGCCGCCAAATGCAACGCACTTTCCTAGAGCGGCAACAGCGCCTTCCTGGACTCCTTGGTTAGTCTTCCACCCGGTGCTCAGCCAGTGACTTCTTTTCGGTGTGAATTGTAGGTAAACTGCCGCGTTCCCTCTCGTTCGATTCTCACAGCCCTCGGGGCGGAGGTGCCGCTATGGCAATCAATCGGGGCCGGGTGTGGCTGGGTGGTTTGGCGGGCGGTGTGGTATGGGCCATTTGGAGTTGGGTGGTTAACGACGTTGTAATCAGGAATGATCGCTACATTGCCGCGCAAAACATGGGCGTGTTCCTGAAAACACCTCGGTATCCCTTCTTCGTCGGCCAATGGATCATTCTGCTGTTTATCCTCGCGATTCTGGTTGCGCATTTTTATGCCTGGACCCGCCAAAGCCTAGGTCCGGGACCCGGCACAGCCCTCAAGGTTGGATTCTGGCTGGGTTTCCTCGCTGGCTTCCCAGGAAATTTCGCCCAGGCGACCTGGTCCGCCGCCGGCCGCGCACTTCCCTTTGGCTGGATGATTGAAATGTGGCTGGGCGCAATCCTCGCGTCATTGGTCGCGGGATTTCTCTACAAGGAGTAGCGTCGAGGGCGGCGTGACTCGAGGCTTGGCGCTCTACTTCGCCTGTTCGACGAAGACCGCCGTGCCATAGGCAAGCACCTCGGTGACTCCCTGCATGATTTCCGTCGCGTCATAACGCGCCGCCACCACGGCATTGGCGCCCAGTTGGGCAGCGTGCTGGAGCATGAGATCGAATGCTTCCTGCCGTGTCTTTTCGCAGAGATTCGTGAGAAGCGTGATGTTTCCGCCGACCAGCGTCTGCAGGCTGGCGCCAATCGTGCCGAAGATCGATCGCGACCGCACCACGATTCCCCGCACCACACCCAATGTACGGGTCACCCGATAGCCGTCCAGTTCGAATTGCGTCGTGACCATATTGTGCGGCACCATTACGAGCCTCCCCGGGTTATAACCTGTTGCCATTGGCTATGTCCTCTCTTCGAGATCTTCGGTTCTGCTAGACAGCCTGACAGTCAATGTAGATCGCCGTTTCAGCGCTCACCAGTACCAAGCCGGTTGCGGACCCCCGATCCGTCAGGATTCCAGTTCCGCCGTAATAAAGAATTGCGCCATGCCGATGTCGTATTCGACCGACAGCAGGTTCGGCTTGCAGCAGACCTGGCAATCCTCGACGTACGCCTGGCGGCCTCCGGCGGACTCGTCCACGGACGTGGTATTCCACTCGCCGCACCCCGCGCACTGAAACCCTGCTTCCATTATTTCCAACATAGCGCAACTGACGGCAGGTAGTCTGATCAGTTGCAACCCATCGAATCGTTATCCCCTATAATGGCCGCAACATTCCCGTAGGACTCAATGATCTCTCGACGAAAATTTCTAGGCGCGGTAAGCGCTGGGGCGGTAATAGCCTCCCGTCCCAGCGAAGCCCTGAGCATCACTCAATCCGCAAGCGATGGCTCGCTTCCGCCTTCGCTCGCGCAATTGAAATCGCGCAAAGACGAAGCCCAGCCCATCACGCGCGAAGAGCGCCAGCAGCGGCAGGAGCGCGCCCGGCAACTCATGAACGACAATGCCCTCGATGCGATCCTGCTCATGGAAGGCACTTCCATGCTATTTCACCGGGATCCGCTGGTGGGGCGGCGAGCGCTTCTTCACCTGGGTGCTTCCAGCTAAAGGGAAATCTTTCTACATCTGCCCGGCATTCGAGGAAGGGCGGGCGCTGGCACAAATCGCGAATGGCCCCGACAGCGACGCTCCCGATGTCCGCACCTGGCAGGAAGACCAGAACCCTATCAACTCCTGGCGCAAGGGCTGAAAGATCACGCCATCGGGAAGCTCGGGATCGAGGAGACCGTTCGATTCGTGTTCTTCGACGAAATAACCAAAGCCTCTCCCCATCTCAGCACGATGAGCGCCACCCCGGTTACTGCGGGTTGTCGGATGATCAAAAGCGCACACGAGATTGCCCTGATGCGCCTGGCTTCACAAGTAACGCTATCGGTGTACGGGGCCGTGTATCAGGCCCTTCGCGAAGGAATGACGCAGCATGATGTCGAGGATCTCATCGACAAGGCGTATGCACGAGTCGGTTTCCAGGGAGACGCCAGCGTAATGGTCGGCGAGTTTACGGCGTTCCCGCACGGGTCGGTGAAACCGCAGGTGATCCGCGAAGGCACCGTCATCATGCTCGACGACGGTTGCTCGGTGGAGGGTTACCTGTCCGACATCACACGGACATTCGTTCTCGGGAAGCCGTCGGACAAGATGAAGCAACTTTTCGACATCGTGCACCGAGCCCAGTCGGCGGCACTCGCCGCAGCGCGCCCCGGGCCAGAATGTGGCTCCATTGATGCGGCGGCTCGCAAAATCATCACCGAGACGGGATACGGTCCCGACTACAAATTCTTTACGCATCGGCTCGGCCATGGCCTTGGCATGGACGGCCACGAGTGGCCTTACCTGGTTCGGGGCAATGCGGTTCGACTCCAGGCGAATATGACGACCAGCAACGAACCCGGCATCTACATCCCCGGTGAATTTGGCATGCGCCTCGAAGACGATATGCACGTCACCGAAAATGGCGCGGAACTGTTTACTCCCCAGAGCCCGTCGCTGGAAGATCCGTTCGGGAAGGCATAGCGTTTCCGGTTAGCAGCTCGTTGCCATCCCGAGTGGAGCAGAACTGCCGGTGCTTGCCGATTCTGCGCAGCAGAGGAACCTCGCGTTTCATCGCCGGATTATCCCCGCCGAATCTTCGGGGCCACTCGATAATCCGGAAAAATGAACGTATAGATGTCGCCTTTGCGCACGTTGGTCACCAGCACCGGACGGAAGCATGCCAGGCAAGTTCCTCCCTGCCGCCGCACACTCGGGTACACAACTCCCGCCGAACCTGTTCGGAGCAAGTCCGCCGCAAGCCTTTGCGAGTTGACATAACTGTCGGGAGACAAGCTATCACTGTGCTCACTCGATCCGCGCAGATCATGGAACTCCGCACGGAAATCAGCCAGATAGTCGAGGTAGTCTGCCACGTCCTCCTCATCCCATGCCGTCTCTTGCAGCCAAAGCTGCCGATGGTAAGCCACTTCCGCCTGCGAGGTTTTCAACTCAAAGGACGCGTACCATGCGCCACGATCGGGCGAGTTGAAACGCGATCCTCCCGGAGCAGGATGGCAGAACGCCGCGTTGATGATGCGATATTGCGGAATGCCGAAGACCAATTCCCTTTCATCTATCCCTGGCAGAAGCCGCGACTCGGCCAGCAGGCGGTCGTTAGTCGCATTGTCCAGTTCGAAAATTCCCTCGAGAGTTTCGGAATCGTCGGTAAGACGTGCCAGAACGGAAACCCCGCCGTCGGCAAATTGAGCGGGAATGAGTCGATGCGTATCGCGCTGATCGACAAGACTGGTAGTAAGCACTGCAGATTTTCTCGCGGGTTATCGTCCGCCGCGGCGGGCATCGAGCAAGCGGCGTACGCCGATCATCGCCGGCACTCCTCCGCGCGTCAGATACTGCAACGGCGGAGCTTCACTGAACATGGGATTGGCATTGGGTCGTGACGGCCACTGGTTAGCCAGTCGCTGATTGAAAAGAATGTTGAGAGCCTTGAAGATTCCGATCAGCAGTGAAATCCGGGTGAGTTCATCCTGAGAGAGCAGCCCCTTGCGATTCTTCTTGAGTTCGAAATAGCGGCCGTGTGAGGCCCCGCCCAGCAGAGCCATCGCATCTTCATTCCGCAGGCTCCACTTGTCTACAATCGCAAAAAACGCCGCAATCGCCGGACGGCTCAGCCGCGCGCGCGTAGTACCATCCGCCAAGTCCGGAACTTTTCTCAAGTCGAGCCCCAGATCCGGAACTACCGCAAGAGCATTCATGGATACTCCAATTAAGGACTATTTTATCTACTAATCCGGAGCATGTCAAGAAGGAGCGCTTGCCTATTGCGGGTAGGCATCCGGTCCGGAAAATCAAAATCCCCGCCCCCTCGCACAAAAACGCGACCAGGACGGGGCACCCGCAAGTACCTCTACTTCAATCACTTACAACCATAAACTTTCTTACCAGCGTACTTTTTCCAGATATGCGTAACTTTCCGCAATGCTCTCGAAGGGCCGCTTCGGATGATCGTGTTCGACGATGTATTCTTTGATCCCGGCCTTGTCCGCCTGAGCGAAAATTCTCTTCCAGTCGATGATCCCGCTGCCCACTTCGGTCAGATCTGCCGTGTCTCCAAAATTCTGCGGACCGCCTGCCGTGATGTGCGGAAGCGTCTTTAGGTCTTTCACGTGCACCAGCGGAAACCGACCCGGATACTCATCGAAATATTTCACCGGATCGGCGCCGGCGGCAGTAATCCAGCATAGATCCATTTCCATCTTCACCAGGTTCGGATCACTCCCCTTGAGCAGAATGTCATAAGGCAACTTTCCATTCACCGGCAGGAATTCGAACCAGTGATTGTGATATCCAAATTGAAACCCTGCGTTCTTACTCTGCTCTCCGACGCGGTTGAAGGTATCGCAGGCGTGGCTCCAGATGTCCGGATCCTTGCGGAACTCCTCGTCGATCCAGGGACACACAATGTACTTATGGCCGAGTTCTTTACTCGCCTCCAGTACCTTGGGGAAAATGTCGGGAGTCAGAAACTTGTAGTTCAGGTGGGTGGAAATCGGATTCAGCTCATAATGCTCTAGGGCCGCGCGCACTTGCTGCGGAGTTCTTTTGAAATATTGCACCCGCCCGTCGTAGGAGAACTCCGCCAGTTCGACTTTCCTGTAACCGGCCGCCTTGACCTTGGCCAATGATCCTTCAAAATCCTTTGCCATGGCATAACGGACGGTATAGAGCTGCAGGCCAATCTGATCTTTCTCGATCTTGTGGTCATCAGCCGCCCAGCCGAGTTTGCTGCAGATCAGCGTAGAGGCTGTGCCGGTTGTTGCGGTCTCAAGGAAAGTACGGCGGTTCATCGCATGCAGAATCATGACGGCAATGCCTCCGGGGCATGAAAATGAATTCCGGGAAGCAATTATACGCGTCGCTTTCGCGCGAACATCGCAACAAAATCGATTCGATGAGCTTAGTCTTTCTGCACCCGAAGATTGTTGGTGACGGAGAACAGTCCGGAAACGCTGTTCGCTCGTACCCCCGCCATGTTTTTATCGGCCTCGCTGTCTACAGTTCCTTCCAGCGTTGCGCGTCCGTTCTTTACGATAATTCGGATCGGTTTCTGCACACCCAAATCGTATTTTTGAAGGGCGGGATAGCCGTAGATCGCGCGAAATAGCCGCATGCGCAAGCGTGAGTCCGAAGGAGATGGTGGAAGCACTTCGATCTGATTGTCGACATGTTCGACACCTTCAATACGCTTGACTGCATTCTCCGCGTCCGATTTCAGCGTGGGCCGCACCACCTGGCCCAGAAGCGTAACGTTGTAGCCCTCTACCTTGTAGGCGATGTAGTCAAAAACTCCGAAGTACGGCAGCATCAGCAATTCGTGTCGAACTTCGCGCGTGATGCGTTCCTGGGCGTGCGCTGAGGCCTCGCGCGGCGCGTCTTGTGCGACGGTGATCGCGGCAAGAGCGAAGAGGATGAAAGCGAAAGCCATCTGGGACTTCATGCATACCCCCGCAAAAATGTTTTCAGGAGGAAATCAGTCTACTCCTGCCGAGAGACTGTATCTAGGGCAGATTCTGGACCTGATCTTCTCTGTCTGCGAGCCGTAAATTCAAACCCTCTTCCGAACTGGCCTCGTGGTGCACTTCCGCGCAGTTTCTGACGATCCAGTCTGCTCCGGCCCGCTGCAGGTCGGATTCCTGCGTTGTGGTCGTAAAGGCGATGACTTTCGCTCCTGCATTCTTGCCTGCCCGAATTCCCGCCGGCACATCCTCAAAAACAACACACCGTGCTGCCGGAAATCCAAGCATGGCAGCGGCCTTGAGGTAAGGCTCAGGATTTGGCTTGCCATGAACAATATCGTTCGAAGTGATGAATTTCGTAGGTACCGGTAGACCGGCGGCTTTAATCCGCACTTCGGCGAGAGGCCGCGTGCACGACGTCACAATTGTCCATCGATTCGAAGGCAGGCTGGCAAGAAGTTCAAGGGCGCCAGGTAGCGGTACGACGCCCTGAAGATCTTCCATCTCACGCCGTTCGACTTCACGGTTCTCCGCCTCGTGGTCAGAGTTGGGAAGATATTCACTCACTGTAGTGATGCTGGGACGTCCGTGCGCCCGAGCCACAACTTCGGCGGGGTCGAAACCATGTTCGATCGCCCACTTCGTCCATACGCGGGCAACCGCGGGCGTCGAATCAATCAGAACCCCATCCAAGTCAAAGAGCAGGGCTTCGCAATTCAGGCGAGTCATCCTGCTACCACGTCCTGTGGATCGGATGAGCCTCGGTATTGAACACCACGGTTTTCAAGTCGATCGTGTCGGGCGGCGAGAACAGCAGATATAAGTACTTCAGTGTTTCGGCCAGGAAAAAACTCTCCATATCATCTTCTTGCTTCTTCGTTTCAACGTCGCTTAGCGCCGCATAGCCCACCGGCGTACGACAATATTTCACCAGACTATCGAAGAAAGTCTGGCCCATCTCCCGATAGCGCGGATCTCCCGTAAAGTGATACAGGTAATATGCCGATTCCATGACCTCGGGGCGAAGCGCGTATCCGTTGTAAGCCATTTTCATCGTCAGATAGTTCAGCTCCTCCGGCTCTATTCCATACACATTCCACATCTTGTAAGCCGACTCTTCCAACTTCCGCGCCCTGTCCAGATCGCCGGAGAGGGCTAGTGTTCCCGGGAAGAAAGCGTCCAAAGCTCCAAAAACGGTCGCACCCCTTGCGCCGGTATTCATGTCGGCTTGGCCGTACCAGAACCCGGTGCTGACCTGGTCGGCGAGATATTTATTCACCGACTCAATGCTGGAGTTCCACATGCGCTCGCAATCTTTGTCATCGAACAGCAACCAGGCCTTCAACAGATATTCATAATAAGAATCGATGCCGCCACCAATGTGGCTCACTGGGTCTATCCACTTCCCGGTCTTGACATTGATTCCCGATCCCACCAGCCCGATCGACGAACGCCGATTATAAAGTTCGACCGCCGCCCGCTTTGCCTTCTGGTAATAAACCGCTTTGCCGGTCAACTTGCTGAGCGTGCCAAACTCAATGAGTAAGGTGCCAACCTCCGCAGGATTCGTCTTTTCGCCCCGAACCACCCCGGTTCGCAGGTTTACCTCGACGTAGGGCATACCCGTGGGAGAGTTGAATACCGGCAAAAGCCGTTGCCCGAGATCGTCCGCCAGTCGAAGCAGGCGCTTGTCTCCGCTCAATTGATAACTGCTCAGCAATCCACCCAGCATGCGGATGGTGATCTCGAAATTCTTGACGTACATGTCCTGATCAAACGACAGATTTTTGGCAATGTATTCGCGAGTATTCGCTGCCTCTTCGTCCATGCCCATCAGGATCATCGTGTCCAGGGCATCGACCGGAGTCATCAGAAGCGTCTTGGCATACCAATCGTGATGACCTTTGCTGAGGGGCCGGAGTTCGTCATGTCCCCAGGCGTATTGCTTGTATCCTCCCCAGGCGTGCAGAAACTCCTGACGAATCCGGTTACTCATCTCCGAGTTCGCTGCTTCTTGAGGAATGCTCTTCGCGTTATTATTCGCGTCGCTCGCCTGCGCAGCCGTTTGCCAATTCGCGCACGAGAGGAATAGAAATCCGACGGCAAGCACGAGCGCTGTTTTCGGCTGGGCCACGGCAGCGATTGTAACCTACACAGAGCAATGGCCGAGTGGCTTCGATGACCGGTGCAATTCGGGGTAGGCAAAGGCGCACAGTGCCGCAACCATGCACGTGTCGGCACTTCCCGCCTTTGGCTAAGACTGAACGATCTTCTCCAGGGCCGGGCGATTACGGATCAGCAGTGTCGATCCTTTTAGCTGCAGCAGTTGTTTTTTCTTGAATTCAGAAAACAACCGGCTGACAGTCTCGCGGGTCGTTCCGATAATCTCCGCAATTTCCTCGTGTGTCAGCGTGAGCTTGACTGGTGTCCCGCCATCGTTCTGCGTGACCTTCGTCGACCATGAGAGCAAGAGCTTTGCGAACTTTTCCGATGGCGAGGTTGCCAGGCCCAGCGTACGGATCTCCTCGTACGCCGTGTAATAATTCCGGCTCAACTGCTCCGCCACTTTCAACGCGACTTCCCCGTGCTCCTTCAAAAACTGCAACAGCGATTCCCGAGGAATAAAATTCGCCTGCCCCGGCTCCATCATCTCCGCGGTCACTTCATAAGGACGGTTGGAAACCACAGCATTCAATCCCAGCACATCACCGGCTTCCGACAACTTCGTAATGATAGTTTTCCCTTCGCGGGAAGAAGTCGAAAGCTTGGCTTTTCCGGCACAGAGCACAAAAACGCCGCGCGGCTGCTGTCCTTCGATGAACAGCATCGCTCCTTTCGGATAGACGGCGGTTGATTTGATGTCGTTCAGACGTTGTCCAGCGTGGACGGAAAGATTGCAGAAGATATGTTCTTCCCTCACCGCGCAGGTAAGGCAGTTATCCAAGATATTTAGTCCGTACGGGGCGCGCATGAAGCACCCTCCTGATGAGCTCATTCTAGCATCGCAATTTCGCTTGTGATCGTCGTCACCAGCGCGTGTGATTTCGAGCATGTACAGACACAGACGTAAGTAGAAAAATCTGCCATGCTGGAGGAAGTGTTAGTCCTCGGTATGCCCGTGTCGCCTCAACAACTTGTAGCGCGAGGCTGCGGAGTGCCTCATTCAATGCCCTGCTCCCTGCATCACGAAAGAACAAACTTCAGTACCTGAACGACGCAAGAGCCCTATTTGGCGTGTTTTTCATGGCCAGGACGTGGAAAAGCCCGGGCCTTCACTGTGGTTGGATGGACCGAAAACCACTGACTCATACAAACCATATTCTCCTTGAATTCTTCCCCGTGGAACCTGAAACTCGATTTCAAGAACGGATTGATCGCTCCAACAAAGTCGCCACAAAAATATTTTCTTTGCCCGGAACGAGCTGGATTTCTTTCTAACCACACCTGCCACGAAAAGGATAATCTGTTTAGTTTTCGGAGAAACTTGTGAGCCAGGGAACGGGTACTTCCATCCGGTCGTACACCAACAAGATCACCGCCTCGGGAGCACCCGCACCCACCGCCATGGATTCCCTGTTCGTTCCGCAATCCGTCGCGGTCATTGGGGCCACCGTTCGCGACGGCAGCGTGGGCCGTACGCTGGTCTCCAACCTGCTCGAAAGCAAATCTACTCTCAAAATCTTTCCGATTACTCCCATCCGCAGCGAGGTTCTCGGACTCAAAACTTACTCCCGCATCGGGGATGTTGCCGAAAGAGTCGATCTCGCTCTGATCGTGACCCCAGCGGCGACCGTGCCCAACATCGTCGGAGAATGTGTGGACGCCGGTGTGAAGTCAGCCGTGGTGATCTCCGCCGGATTTCGCGAGCAAGGTCCGGCCGGCGCAATACTTGAAGAGGAAATCAGGCAACATCTCCGCCGGGGATCTCTGCGCCTGGTCGGCCCAAACTGCATGGGATTCATGAATCCCACCATCGGCCTCAACGCTACTTTTGCTCACTGCATGCCGCAGACAGGCAGCGTGGCGTTTCTCAGCCAAAGCGGCGCTCTGCAAACCGCAATTCTCGACTGGAGCCAGACCGCGCACGTCGGCTTCAGCGCCATCGTTTCTACGGGATCCATGCTCGACGTGGGCTGGGGGGATCTCATCTATCACTTCGGCGACGATCCCCACACCAAAAGCATTCTGGTCTATATGGAATCAGTGGGCGATGCACGATCATTTCTCTCCGCCGCCCGCGAGATCGCGCTCAGCAAGCCCATTATCGTCATCAAAGCGGGCCGCTCGGAAGCCGCATCACGCGCGGCCGCTTCTCACACCGGAGCGCTCACCGGCAGTGACGACGTTCTGGAGGCGGCCTTCCGACGTTGCGGCGTCTTGCGCGTGCAGAATATCGCCGATCTCTTCTATATGGCGGAGGTATTAAGCAAGCAGCCGCGCCCGCGTGGCCCCCGTCTCACCATCGTCACCAATGCCGGCGGACCCGCGGTGCTTGCTACCGACGCGCTAATCGCAACCGGCGGCGAACTGACTGCTCTCTCCTCGGACACCCTGCAGTCACTCAACAGCTTCCTGTCTCCATATTGGAGTCATGCCAATCCCGTCGACGTGCTCGCCGATGCCGACGCCGAGCGTTACGTGCAAGCGGTGGAGATCGCGTCAAAAGATCCGGCCAGTGACGGGCTGCTCGCCGTCGTTGCTCCTCAGGGACTCGCCGATCCCACGCAGGTGGCCGAACGCCTCACGCCTCTCGCCCAGAGTTCCGGGAAACCAGTCATCGCCAGCTTCATGGGCGGCCCCAGCGTTGCCGAGGCAATGTCCCTTCTCAACACCTCAGGGATTCCAACTTTTTCCTATCCCGACACCGCGGCCCGCGCTTTCACCTACATGTGGCGCTACACCTACAACCTGCGCGGCCTCTACGAAACGCCCGCCTTGGTGGAAGGGACCGACCGTACCATCGATGCCCGCGGCAAGGTCGAGGAATTCGTCGCCAATGCTCGCGCCGCCGGTCGCACGATGCTCAACGAGTTTGAAGCCAAGCAGCTTCTCAGGAACTATTCGATTCCAGTCGTAGAAACAGTTTCAGCGCAAAGCGAACACGAGGCTGTCGCCTGCGCTGAGAAGCTCGGGTTCCCGGTTGTCCTGAAGCTGCTCTCGAATACGATTGCGCACAAGACGGATGTCGACGGCGTTCGACTGCGCCTGCAGACTTCGGACGAGGTTCGATCCGCATTTCGCTCGATCCAATCCGCGGTATCGGAAAGGGCCGGCCCCACGCATTTCCTCGGCGTCACCGTACAGCCCATGATCCGGCGCGATGGCTACGAACTAATCCTCGGCAGCACCATCGACGCACAATTCGGCCCCGTCATCCTGTTTGGCTCAGGCGGAATCATGGTCGAGGTCTACTGCGACCGCGCCCTTGCTTTGCCCCCACTCAATACGACACTCGCACAACGCATGATCGAGCAGACGCGAATCTACGCCGCACTCAAAGGCGTGCGCGGACGCAAGCCCGTAAATCTTGCCGCGCTGGAAGAGGTGCTGGTGCGCTTCAGTCAACTCGTGCTGGAGCAACCGTGGATCAAAGAGATCGATATCAACCCGATGCTAGCCACGCCCGATTCTCTGCTGGCCCTCGATGCACGCATCGTATTGCACGATACAACTGTCACCGCCGATCAATTGCCGCGAACTGCGATTCGTCCTTACCCCACACAGTACATTCACGAATGGAGATTCAACGACGGCACGCCGGTGACGATCCGCCCGATCCGTCCCGAAGACGAGCCGCTGATGGTGCAGTTCCACCAGACTCTCTCGGAACGCAGCGTTTATCTGCGATATTTCTGCTCTCTCAGCCTAAGCACTCGAGTGGAGCACGAACGACTCGTGCGCATCTGCTTCGCCAGCTACGATCGTGGATTCGCGCTGGTAGCCGATCGACTCAATCCGCATGGTCAGCATGAAATTCTCGGTGTCGGACGTTTCAGCGCCGTCAGCCCAGGGGAAGCCGAAGCTGCCGTCCTGGTCTCCGACGCGTGGCAGGGTCGCGGCCTCGGGACCGAGTTACTTTCCAGTGTAATTCGCGTCGTCCGAGAAGAAAAATTCAGGAAGATCACCGGCGAAATCCTACGCGACAATCTCGCGACGCAAGCCGTCTTCAAGAAAGTCGGATTCACCCTGCACGGAATGCATGACCCCTCGTCCGTGTCAGCAGCGCTGGAATTGTAAAGAGGCTCGTGCAGGGACGGACGCTTTCGTCCTCCCAAGGGAAGCGAGCGTTCACGGTCGCGTGAGGGGTCCTGCAATGGGGCCCTGACCGCTGATTTAAGAGATCACTGCCGGCTTATTAATCTCCAACTGCGGCTCGAATTTCACCGTGGTTCCGATCGCGCGCGAAACCAGGCACAACTTTTCAGCTCGCCGCAGTAGATCGAGCGCTCGCTCTCGCTCGTCCGCGGAAGCAATCTTCAGATTCGGGCGCAGCACGATCTGGCTGAAGCTATATCCGGATTCCGCTTTGCGTACAGTGCCGCTCGCCTCGACCTGCAGATCGGTGAAATCGAATTGTGACGATCCGGCAATCGCACGTACGGTGGTTGTATAACAGCCGGCGATCGCAGCCAACAAGAGTTCTTCCGGAGTCCAACGGCCTTCCAGACCGCCGAATTCCGTCGGCGCGGTGAAGTGGATGGCGTTGGGTGCCGAGTCTGATTTTGCCAATCCCGTTCGCCCCGATGTCCACCAGGCGGCTACTCGATATGCGTGCTCTTCGCTCATAATGCTTTGCGTCTCCTTGGAAGCAACTTGCAGACTCATGTCACGACCGCACAACTTGGAACGAATCCCGGCGTTCCCTGGAGGCCGTCAGGCCACCCCGTGTTTGGCACCCAACGCCCTCTCGCCCTCGATTCTGCTGATTTGCGCGCGCAGCCATTGCGCCAGCGCTTCTTCTATCTCCACCTGGCTTCCCCCGCGATAAAGGTCCTCGATTGTCTGCCCTGAGTCGGTCAGTTTGATAAACCGGCAAGGAATGCTTTCCGTACGCTTGCCTTCCGGCACAAACTGCTCGAGCAAGCAACTCTCGCAGGGATACGGCCGCGCTGGATCGCAGAAATTGGGGCAGGTGGGGGAATCTTCAAGCATGGCCGGAGCTCGCCACGGACTCTTGGGCGAACGGCCGTAGCCGCCGTCCTCTAGAAAGCTCAGTTCAAATTTGAGTACTTCGAGAATGTCGCGATTGTCTTTAGCCATAGGGCACCTCAATTGCCGGGTAGAATGCCAGAGCCCGAATTGGAACTCCGTGCATGAGGTCACGACGATTCGTGATCGCAATCACACAGCAACAGCTCCGTCACCACCCAAACCCGCAATTCGCCTTCATTTTCAATAGGAGCCTTGAAAAGTTGACGTGTTACCACTCACGGGCGCACGTGATCACAATCACAGTTGGCGAGGCCCGCTCTTCCTTGGGGTGAGAACGGCTTGGCCTTCTGCCAAAACATCGTTGTGATTTGCATCACGCGCCGGAGTGACCTCTGCCATAGGTCTCCCCTTCCTCCCATGCGAATCTACTTTGCGAGCAAGAGATCAGGATGCGGGCCGCGAGGCGAATGCCAGCACATCCTGGTTTCCGGAAACGCCGATGCAGTCACGGCTAACCCCTTTGCTCTGTGTTATCTTGCGTGGAGATTTCTCAGGGAGGATCTAAGTGAACTACCTCAAGATTCGAATCAGTCTCGCCATCCTGCTTGCTTGTGGAGTCATCGCTTTCTGCAGCGCTCCGGCGGCCGCACAAGACGCTGCTGCCACCTACAAAGCGAAGTGCGCCATGTGCCACGGTCCCGACGGCAAAGGCTCGGCCATGGGACAGAAGATGGGCGTGCGCGATTTCACCTCTGCCGACGTGCAGAAGGAAACCGATGCCCAGCTGACCGAGATCATCAGCAAAGGAAAAGGCAAGATGCCGCCCTACGCCGGCAAGCTGAAAGACTCGGACATTAAGGACCTGGTCGCTTATATTCGCGGCCTGGGCAAAAAGTAGACCGCCCGGCGCGGCCTCATCACATCGTCTGTTGAAGATTGGCGGGTGGAATTATGTCCACGCGAACTGTACGGAATCTCTTTTTCTTAAAAAGCGGGTGCCCCGGGTCTCGCCGGTTTTGCGAGACGCGGGAATTCCTGTTTCGAGCTCTCTTTGCCCTCGTGCTGCTGCTGGCCTCGGGCACGATGCAGGCGGCGAAGCAACCGCAAAAACCTACTGCGGAAGAATGCCTCGCTTGCCACGGCGACTCTTCTCTCTCTCACGAAGTCAACGGGAAAACAGTCAGCCTCTATGTGAATCCCCAGGCATTTAAAGATTCCATCCACGGTAGCATGTTCACCTGCGTGGATTGCCATACCGACATAAAGACGGCCGCCCACGAAACCACGCCACAGAAAGTCTCTTGTGCCACTTGTCACGGGGACGAGGAAGCTGCCTATGATCGCAGTTTTCACGGTGTGGCGGTCAAAGAAGGAAATACTCGCGCCGCCACTTGCATCGATTGCCACGGAAGCCCTCACGAACTGCTGCCGGCCAGCGATCCCAAATCCCGCGTGCACCACTCCAACATCCCGGCAACCTGCGGATCCTGCCACAGCCAGAAGTTTGTCATGGAAGATGGCGGGCAAAGTGCCCAAATGGTCGCGTCCTATGAGCAGAGTGTGCACGGACACGCTGTCGCCGCCGGATCGGAAAAAGCTGCTGTCTGTACCGATTGCCACGGGGCTCACGACATTCTCGACGCCAAAGATTCCAAATCGCCAATCTTCAAATTCAACGTTCCCCAGACCTGCGGGAAATGTCACGATTCGATCTCAAAGGAATTTCTGCAGAGCATTCATGGACAAGCGATCGCGCAAGGCAACTGGCAGGCCCCGGTGTGCACGGATTGCCATGGCATCCACTCGATCAAATCGCATCTCGATCCCAATTCTGCGGTCTTTGCCCAGAATCTCGCGCGCGTGACCTGTGCTCGTTGCCACGAAGGAGTCAGGCTTTCTCAGGAATTCGGCATTGAAGGCCGGCGTACCACCACTTATCTTGCCAGCTATCACGGACTGGCAGCGCGTCTGGGGTCGCAAGTCGTCGCCAATTGCGCCAGCTGCCATGGCGTGCACAACATTCTTCCGTCGAGCGATCCGCGGTCGACCATCAATCCGGCGAACCTCGCCCGGACCTGCGGACAATGTCATCCGGGCGTGAATCAGGAATTCATCAAAGCCAAGGTTCATGTCGACGCGCCGCTCTCCGCTGATATCGGCAGCAAGGCCGTGCGCTGGATTCGCAAGTTCTATCTCGGTATGATCTTCGCCGTCATCGGCGGCATGCTGCTGCATAACTTCATCATCTGGCGCGCCAAGTTAATCGCCCGCCGCAAAAACGAACACCAATTCGTAGAGCGCATGCCGCGCCGCTTCCGATGGCAGCATGCCGCCTTGCTCACCAGTTTCTTCGTGCTGGTGCTCACCGGCTTCGCGCTCAAGTTCCCGGATTCCTGGTTCGCCTCGATGCTCACATTGGGCGAGCGCATGCGCGGCGTGCTGCATCGCGCGGCCGCGGTCGTTCTCATCGCCATCAGTCTGTACCACCTCGTCGAAATTGCCGTAACCCGCGAGGGCCGGGGCTTGTTGCGCGATCTCTTCCCCACGCTCGACGACATTCGCGGCGCGTGGCAGAATCTCAGCTATTATCTTGGCCTGAGCGATCGCAAGCCCGAGTTCGCGCGTTTCAATTACGCGGAAAAGGCTGAGTACTGGGCCCTGGTCTGGGGAATGATCGTGATGGCGTTCACCGGAATCGCACTGTGGGCGAAGGTGCTGGTAGGCAATCACCTGCCGCGCTGGTGGCTGGATATCGCCACCGCCATTCACTTCTACGAAGCTGTGCTTGCCACGCTCGCCATCTTCGTCTGGCACTTTTACCAGGTCTTCCTCGATCCCGATGTGTATCCGATGAACTGGGCCTGGTGGGACGGCAAAATGCCGCTGCATCTCTACCGCGAAGAGCACGGCCTGCATTTCGCCGAATTGAACGGCACCGCAACGGAAAACTCTTCGCTAGCGGAATCCGAGGGTCAGGAAGAAGCCACTGAGGTTAAGCATGGACAATGAGAAAACACCCCCTGAACCGGTAGAGGCCAGGCACAAGCTGCGCATGTTGCTGCGCAACCCCGTCAGCCTGGCCGGGATCGCGCTTGGCATCGTCAGCATCGCGAACATTTTTCTGTTCGTTCTAATCGATGCCATTGCCGCCAAGCCCAGCCCCTACATTGGCATCCTCGCCTACATGGTTTCGCCGGGTTTCCTCATTCTCGGCTTCCTGCTGATCCTTGCCGGAATGCTATTCGAGCGCAGAAAGAAAGTCGCTCCCAGCGAGTTTTATCCCATCATCGATCTCAACGATCGTGCCCAGCGTGGCGCCGTGTTTTCGTTCGTCACCTTCCTGGTCGTTTTCGTGACGGTCAGCGCCGCCGGAAGTTACAAAGCATACGAATTCACCGACTCGGTCCAGTTCTGCGGGCAGCTCTGCCACACCGTCATGAATCCCGAGTTCACCGCCTATCAGCTTTCCCCGCATGCGCGCGTGGCCTGCGTCGATTGCCACGTCGGCTCCGGAGCAACTTGGTACGTGAAATCAAAACTCTCCGGCGCTCGCCAGGTTTATGCCGCGGCCTTCAACACGTTTCCCCGACCCATCCCGACGCCGGTTCACAATTTGCGCCCGGCCCAGGACACCTGCGAACAATGCCACTGGCCCAAGAAGTTTTATGGCGGCCAGCTCAAGGTCTTCACCCATTACGCCAATGACGAGAAAAATACCGTGCGTGAAGTTCGCATGCTGATCAAGACCGGCGGTGGCGATCCCGCCACCGGTGCCCCCGAAGGCATTCACTGGCACATGAATATCGGCAACAAGATCGACTTTGTCGCCGCCGACGAGAAGCGCCAGATCATTCCCTACGTGCACGTCGAAGATCTGCAGGGACGCGTGACCGAGTATTACGCCAAAGACTCAACCCTGACCAAAGACCAGATCGCCAAGGCAACGCGTCATCATATGGATTGCGTCGACTGCCACAATCGCCCCACGCACATCTACGTTCCGCCGGACCAGTCCGTCGATCAGTCTATCCTCGCGCGTCGTCTCGATAGCTCCCTGCCCTTTATCAAGCAGCAGGCAGTCACCGTCCTAACGGCGGATTACAAGACCACCGACGCCGCTATGCAAGGCATCGCCACGGGCCTGCCCAGCTTCTACGAGAGTAAGTATCCCGACATTGCAAAGTCGAAGCAATTAGAAATCCGCAACGCCGTAACGGAAGTACAGCAGATTTTCAAGCGCACCACTTTCCCCGAGATGAAGCTGAACTGGCAGACCCATCCCAACAATCTCGGACACTACTACTACAACGGCTGCTTCCGCTGCCACGACGGACAGCACGTCAGCTCCGATGGCCGCGTCATCAGCAAGGATTGCACCCAGTGCCACACGTTGATTTCCGAGACGAACGGCACCCTCAGCCCCGCCGTTCCCAATCCCGGCACATTCCAACATCCCGTCGACATCGGAGACCTGACGCAAGTCAATTGCTCCGATTGCCACACCGGCGGAGTCGGACCGTAAAGCTCCGTTTTCGTTGTCAGTGGATTGAGCTAGAGATTTTCCTCCACTCGCCGATCACTCTCTGTTTTCCCTCCGGCGCGTGTATGACATTTCAACAACCTGGGCTACACCCTCGCCGTGCGCTAGCGCGATATCTCATTCTTGAAGGAAACCTCTCGTGTCATCCCGAGCGAGGTCAAGTCGAGCGGATTCCCAACAAATTGTCACCACCGCGACCGAGAACATTGTCATCCCGAGCGAAGCGAAGTCGAGGGGCCTTGTGTTCTGGCGGGGACAAGTTCCAATGCCGATGAACTTACGAGCTATGTCCCGCGCACTTCATCACTCCCAGAAATGCTGACCACGGGCCCACTGCCTCCCGATACTGAGACGCCATCACGCGCGAAATCTGGTGCAGATGCGTCAAATCGTGCGCCGCCCAAGTCGCCAGCAACTCCGACATCGTCACCATCCCAAGCGCCGGATGCCTCCCTCGCCGCTCGAAATCTGCCGGTTGCAGATTCAACTTTCGCAACTCGATTACGTTGGTCTCCCGCAAAGCAGCAAATTCATCCAGCAATTGCGCCAGCGACTTGCCTCGGCTCTCTTCCTCCTGCGCCCAGCGATCAAACGGATCAAATGCCCGGCTTTCGCCCGATTCCAGGATCCTCTTCGCTCGCGGAATCCAATCGGTCCGCTCGCCATGAATCAGATGGCCGACTATGTTGTACGGACTCCAGGTCTTCTCCCCTTCATTGCGCAAAGTCCACTCCTCCGGCATATCCCGCAGCAACGCATTGAGCGTCGGCGGGGTCCGGCTCAACAGGGCGATCGTGTGTTCGAGGTTATGTTCCATAAAAACTCCTTTTAACTAAGTGATTTCAGCTTGCTTTGAAAGGGCGCACCTTTAAGGTGCGCCGTTACCGAAGCCGGAAACCTCGGGGCTTTAGCCCCTGAGGGGCTATCAGCCTGAACCGTCCGGAAATTGCTCTTTCAAGTTTCATTTTGGAAAGCCGAGAACGGTGTTTCTGATGCGAAGCTTGCCTGCTGGATTCAATGTAAGTTGGTGAGCAGTTGAGGATTAAATCCATGGAGTCAGAATCCATCGAAACCGATTGTGATTCTAATCACACCACCCTGTGAACCCACGTCCCGACATCCTCGCCAATGGTGGAGCATCCTGAAAATATCGCAGGGCCGCTCCGGCGGCCTTAGTCGAGATTCCGCATCAGGGGATGCCAAATGAAACGCAAGTTCAAGACCATGGACGCCAACGAGGCGGTCGCGCACGTCGCTTATCGTGCCAGTGAAGTGATCGCCATCTATCCCATCACCCCCTCGTCGCCCATGGGCGAGTGGGCCGATCAGTGGGCGTCTGAGTCGATCCCGAACGCCTGGGGCAGCGTGCCACACGTGATTGAAATGCAGAGTGAGGGCGGGGCCGCCGGCGCCGTCCACGGCGCTCTGCAGACCGGATCGTTATCCACGACCTTCACCGCTTCCCAAGGCCTGCTGCTGATGATCCCCAACATGAACAAGATCGCCGGCGAACTCACGCCCACAGCGTTTCATGTGACTGCCCGCACCGTTGCCACGCACGCGCTCTCGATCTTTGGCGACCACTCCGATGTCATGTTCTGCCGCACCACTGGCTGGGCCATGCTCTGCTCCAACTCCGTCCAGGAGGCCATGGATCTCGCCCTGATAGCGCATGCTGCCTCGCTCGAAACCCGCATCCCGTTCCTGCATTTCTTTGATGGATTCCGCACATCGCATGAAGTCAACAAGATCGAAATGCTGACCGATGACGACGTGCGCGCGTTACTCAACATGGATCGCATCATCGAGCACCGCCAGCGCGCGTTGTCGCCGGATCATCCCGTGCTGCGCGGGACTGCGCAGAATCCCGACGTCTTCTTCCAGATCCGCGAGACGGCGAACCGCTACTACGATGACGCGCCTGCCAAAGTGCAAGTCGTAATGAACAAGTTCGCCGAGGTCGTGGGACGCCAGTATCGGCTGTTCGACTACGTCGGCGCGCCCGATGCCGAGCGCGTAATCGTCATCATGGGCTCGGGGGCTGAAGTCGCTCATGAAACCGTGGAGCACCTCAACGCCCGCGGAGAAAAAGTCGGCCTGCTCAAAGTCCGCCTCTATCGTCCGTTCTGCGTAAAGTCGTTCCTCGAAGCCCTTCCCCCAACCGTGAAACAAATCGCTGTCCTCGATCGCACCAAGGAATCGGGTGCGATCGCCGAACCGCTCTACTTGGACGTGGTAAATGCAATTTATGAAGGGATCAGCACAAAACGTGTAGCCCCGGACGCATTCGTCCAGGGCGCGGACAAAGTCCGCGTTAAAAACGCTGGCAGCGCCGAGGAACTGCACGCTCGCTCCGCTCGCGGGGCGGACGAATGCGTCCGCCCCTACATAATCATCGGTGGGCGCTACGGCCTGTCTTCAAAGGAATTCACTCCCGCCATGGTGAAATCCGTCTACGACAACCTGGAAAAGCCGGATCCCAAAGATCACTTCACCATCGGCATCAATGACGACGTCACTCACACCAGCCTCGACTACGATGCCTCATTCTCGACCGAGCCCGACAGCGTGGTCCGCGCCATGTTCTACGGCCTCGGCGCGGACGGCACTGTGGGCGCAAACAAGAATTCCATCAAGATCATTGGCGAGAACACCGACAATTATGCGCAGGGATATTTCGTTTACGACTCTAAAAAATCCGGCGCGATGACCGTCTCCCACCTGCGCTTCGGTCCGCAGCCCATTCGCTCCAGCTACCTGGTTTCCAAAGCAAACTTCGTCGCCTGCCATCAATGGATCTTCCTCGAGCGCTACGACATGCTCAGCTCTCTGGTCGAGGGCGGCGTCTTCCTCCTCAACAGTCCCTATAGCAAAGAGGAAGTATGGGATCGCCTGCCTCGCGAAGTGCAACTGCAACTGATCGAGAAGAAAGCCAAGTTTTTCGTCATCGACGCCTACCAGGTCGCGCGCGATACCGGCATGGGTTCGCGCATGAACGTCATCATGCAGGTGTGCTTCTTCGCCATCTCGAAGGTACTGACGGGCGAAGGGGCCATTGAAGCGATTCGTGACTCCATTCGCCACACCTACGGCCGCAAGGGCGAAGAGGTCGTGCAGAAAAATATGCGCGCCGTCGATGAAACGCTGGCACACTTATTTGAAGTAAAAGTCCCGGCCGCTGCCAGCAGCAAAACCCAAATCCCCGGAGTCTTCCCGGGCGCGCCGAAATTCGAGCGCCAAGTTCTTGGCACCATCTACGCCGGCAAAGGCGACGAACTCCCGGTCAGCGCCTTCTCCTGCGATGGCACCTTCCCCACCGCGACCGCGCAGTGGGAGAAACGCAATTTAGCCCTCGAAATTCCTGCGTGGGACGAGAAAATCTGCATCCAGTGCGGCAAATGCGCGATGGTCTGCCCGCACGCCGTGATTCGCATCAAGGCCTACGACTCCAAGCACCTCGAAGGCGCTCCAGCCACGTTCAAATCCTGCGCCGCCCGCGACAAGGAGTGGGCTGGCATGAAGTACACCATCCAGGTCGCTCCCGAAGACTGCACCGGATGCGGCGTCTGCGTCGACATTTGCCCGGTCAAGAACAAGAGTGAAGCGCGTCTGAAAGCCATCAACATGGTTCCGCAGCCTCCGTTGCGCGCCCCGGAGAGCGAAAATTGGGAATTCTTCCTGAAGATTCCCGATCTCGATCGGCGGAACATCAAGGTCGGCGCCATTCGCCAGCAGCAAGTCCAGCGCCCGCTATTCGAATTCTCCGGCGCCTGCTCAGGATGCGGCGAGACTCCTTACGTGAAGCTGGTTTCGCAACTTTTCGGCGACCGCGCTGTTGTCGCCAACGCCACGGGATGCTCTTCGATCTACGGCGGCAACCTGCCTACTACGCCCTGGGCGAAGAACGTCGACGGCCGCGGCCCCGCGTGGTCCAACTCTCTATTCGAAGACAACGCCGAATTCGGCCTCGGCTTCCGCGTCTCCATCGACAAGCAAACCGAATTTGCCCGCGAACTGCTTAAGCGCATTGACGGCGCGATCGGCGATGATCTCGTCAGCGCGTTACTCGATGCCAAACAGAAAGACGAAGCCGACATCTTCGAGCAACGCCAGCGTGTCGACATCCTCAAAGAACGCCTGCGCAAACTCAACTCGCCGGAAGCCAAGCAACTCCTCGCCGTCGCTGACATGCTCGTCAAGAAGTCTGTCTGGATCGTCGGCGGTGACGGCTGGGCCTACGACATCGGCTACGGCGGCCTCGATCACGTCCTCGCCAGCGGCCGCAACGTCAACTTGCTCGTGCTCGACACCGAGGTCTACTCCAACACCGGCGGGCAGGCGTCCAAGTCCACTCCTCGCGGCGCCGTCGCCAAATTCGCCGCCGGCGGCAAGCCTGGCCCCAAAAAAGATCTCGGCATGATGGCGATGACTTACGGAAACGTCTACGTGGCCAGCGTTGCGATGGGCGCGAAAGATGAGCACACGCTCAAGGCTTTTCTCGAAGCGGAGGCCTACGACGGTCCGAGCATCATCATCGCCTATTCATCCTGCATCGCCCATGGCGTCGACATGACCACCGCCATGAGCGATCAAAAAGTCGCCATCGAGTCCGGCCAGTGGCTGCTCTATCGCTTCAACCCCGAGCGCGCCGAAGCTGGAGAAAATCCGCTGGTACTCGATTCGCGCGCTCCCACCCGCAAAGTCCAGGAATACCTGCTGCAGCAGACTCGCTTCAAGATGCTCACCAAGAGCAAGCCGGAAGAAGCTGAGCGGCTCTGGAAGCTCGCCCAGCAGGACGTGGAACGCCGCTACCGCTTATATGAGTACATGGCGGCCCGCAAGCCCGAAGCGCCGGCGAATGGAAAGCCTTCTGAGAAAACAACCCCGCCGGCGGAAAAAACGACGCCTACAGGAGCAGCGCACTAGCGCAGGAGGAACCAATGGTGGATCTCACGACAAACTATCTCGGATTGCGCTTGCGCTCGCCGCTGGTGGTCTCTGCATCGCCCCTATCCCGCGATGTAGAAGGCATTTGCCATCTTGAAGAAGCCGGAGCCTCGGCCGTCGTCCTCTACTCGTTGTTCGAAGAGCAACTGCGGCAGGAGGAACTCGATCTCGAATACCATATGGCCGCAGGCACTAATAGTTCCCCTGAGTCGCTCACCTACTTCCCGCAGCCCAGCGAATTCCACACCGGCCCCGAGGGATATCTGAATCACATTCGCAAGGTCAAGGCCGCCGCCAGCATTCCCATCATTGCCAGCCTCAATGGTTCAACGCTCGGCGGATGGACCAAGTTCGCCGGAGAGATCGAACGCGCCGGCGCCGACGCCATTGAATGCAACATTTACTCGATCCCCACAAATCCGAATCTCACCTCGCAGGAAATCGAGCAGACTTATATCGACATCCTGATGGCGGTGAAATCCGCCGTCACCATTCCGGTCGCTGTGAAGCTAAGCCCGTTCTTCAGCAACATGGCAAATATGGCCAAGCGGCTCGATGCCGCCGGCGCCGATGCCCTCGTGCTCTTCAATCGCTTTTATCAACCCGACATTGATCTTGAAGAGCTAGAAATTCGCCCCAACGTTCTGCTGAGCACGCCGCAGGCGCTCCGGCTCCCCTTGAACTGGATCGGAATCCTCTATGGCCGGGTGCGCGCCGCACTGGCCGCGACCGGCGGAGTACACGCCGCTGAAGACGTGATCAAGCTGCTTATGGTCGGAGCTAACGTGACCATGATGTGCTCCTCGCTCATGCGCCATGGCGTCAACCACCTCCGCCACGTCGAACGCGAACTCTGCGACTGGATGGAAGAACACGAATACGAATCGGTTGCACAAATGCAAGGCAGCATGAGTCAGCTGCGCGGTCCCGATCCTGGCGCTTTCGAGCGTGCCCAGTACATGCGCGCCGTCAAGGGCATGTCTCATATTCATATGGCAGGATGGCGATGATGTCGGCCAAGTCAGATTCGGAGGGGCGCGGCTCCAACCTGGCCGCAAAGAAAGATTTCGATTTGAAAGCGCGGCTTCCCGCCGCGCCGTAGGTAGCGATGTATGAAATGGGCTGTAGCCCCTGAGGGCTTATGACGACACTACGCGCTAACATCTTTGATCCACAACTGAACAAACTGGCCTCAGCGAACGAGATCCGCGAGACTTCTTTTCCCGCAACCGAACCGGCCACATTCGCCAAAGCTCGCCGCGAGCGCCGCCGCGCCCTCATTGTTCCTCGCGAACACGGAGCCTGGGGATTACTGTTAGTTCCCATGATCACCGGGGCCGGCGTTGCTTTCCGCGAATGCAGCCACATTTTCCCGCTGATTCTGCTCTCCACCGCCGCTCTCGCTCTGTTCTGGTTGCGCACTCCCGTAGAAAGCCTGCTCGGCACCTCGGCGATTCGCGTGCAAGCCGCCCAGGAAAGATTCGAAGTCTCGGTCGTGATCGTCATCCTCGCCAAGATCGCATTAGTCGCCCTGATTGCGCTCCTTTGGGCAGGACGCAACCCCTATCTGTGGCTGCTGGGAGCAGTCGCGGCACTCGCGTTCCTCGGGCAAGCTCTTCTGAAGAAACTAGGCCGCCGCGCCCGCATCGTCTCTGAAATGGTTGGAATTATCGGCCTGACCGCTGCCGCCCCCGCCGCGTATTACGTCATCACTGGCAACTTCAACCTGACCGCCTGGATGCTTTGGCTCTCCAACATCCTGTTCGCTGGAGACCAGATCCACTACGTCCAGCTCCGCATCCACACCACCAGGCTCGAAGGCTTCCGCGCCAAACTCGGCCCCGGTTGGCGCTTCGCTCTTGGCCAGGGCCTGATGACTGCCGTCCTGACTCTCGCCTGCATGTCGCGCCTCATGCCTGTACTGGTTTCACTCGCCTTCGCGCCACTCCTGTTCCGTGGATGGTTCTACTTCATCCAGGAACCCTCACCGCTGGTGGTGCGCCGCTTAGGATGGAATGAACTCAAGCACGCGACGGCTTTCTGCATCCTTTTTATCGCCACATTCACCCTGGCACGGTAGGCCCGCGAACACAAACAATCGGTGCCGGTTGCCGGTTTCGAGACTTCGCCAGTCTCAATCACCGGCAACATTTGCGCCGGTCGCCACGTATTTTTCGCTCGCGACTATTTTGCTGCGTAAAATTCGCCATTCTTCACCTTTGTGTCGTTTGTTGACGTGGGCTCACGGTACTCGTAACATTCCCGCCCATGATGGCTTCGATTCGCATAGAGAAGAACCTCTCTCCCACTATGCAACAAGGACGGAGCACGTATCGCTGGCTCTCGTTCATCCTTCCAGTAATGATTTTCCTGCTCGCGTTTCTCTCCGGCTCGACTGCTACGGCGCAAGCATCCTCCTTTCGTCAGGCATTTGAGAATTTTGTGCGTACTGACGGCATCCAGGGAGCCGCCTATGTGATGCTCGATCTAGGAAAAATATCGACCTCCGATTATGTCGGCATGGCCGACGTGGAATTAAAGCAGCCCGTCAATAGCAGCACAACGTTTCATTGGGCGTCGATCACCAAGACTCTGACCGCCGTCGCCATCATGCAACTCCGCGATCGCGGCCAGCTTTCGCTCGACGATCCCATCCTGAAGTACATCCCTGAACTGGCTCGCATGCACAGCAACAATAACGACATTAGCCGCGTCACCCTCCGACATCTTCTGTCTCATACCTCGGGCTTTCAGGACCCCACTTGGCCTTATCGCGCCGGTAAGCCTTGGGAACCGTTCGAGCCCACCGAATGGTCCCAACTCGTGGCCATGATGCCTTACCAGGAATTAGCCTTCACGCCCGGAAGCAGGTTTCAATATTCCAACCCCGCATTCATTTATCTGGCACGCGTCATTGAAAAGATCACCGGCGATCCCTATCAGGTTTACATACAGAAAAATGTCCTTACACCGCTTGCGATGACTCGGTCGTTCTACAACGTCAGCCCCTATCATCTTGCGGCCGACCGCTCCAATAGCTACGAAATTGTTGTGGATGAAAAGAGTGCGCAGACGCTCCGCTCCTATGGACGCGAGTTCAATACCGGGATCACTACTCCCAACGGCGGTCTCAACTCGCCCCTGGAAGATCTCGCTAAATGGGTCGGCTTTCTTTCCGGCGCTTCGGCATCGGGCTCGCCTGCGATTCTCGACCGCAAGTCGCTGGAGGAAATGTGGCAGCCCGTCGCTCCAGTTCCTGACAGTCACACGCCGCCCGAATTCGTCGGCCTGTCATTTTTCCTCCACCCGCGCGCCTCCGGGAAAGATGTTGTCACCTTTGTGAGTCATACCGGGGAGCAAGCCGGCTTCATCTCTTTCTTCATCTTGAATCCACAGAATGGACGCGCTGTGATCGCGGCTTTTAACACCGTGCATGCCGAAGGAGAATCCGCAGCCGCCAAGCAGGCCTTCAACGATTCCATGCAGCGTTTCGCCGCCCTACAATCCCAGGCCATGGCGGAACTGCGTTGAGTTTTAACCAGAAAGGGCCTGCCGGCGCGGCGTATTTGAGAAGGCGCAGTTTCCAGCACAAGCTCCTCGTGTTTGAAAGCATGCTGTTTCTAGCCGTGCCCCCGACGATGGCGGACAGCGTGCTTTAGCCCTTGGGGACCGACCGGCGGCAATGCAATTTCTTGAACAACATGCGAGATGAGCAGATGCATGTACAAAAACGTACATAAGAATGTTCCTTCAGGAACATATATCGTGGCCGTTAAATCAATAACTTAGGGAACGATCACGGCCGCACCGTCGATAGAATCGTTCTTGACGGCAAGCAACGCCTCATTCGCCTGATCCAGCGAGAACATCGTGACCTTCGGGTGCAGACTGATTTCGGCCGCCAGGCACAGGAAGTCGCGCGCATCTTGTCGTGTCATGTTGGCCACGCTGCGAATCTGCCGCTCACCCCACAGCAGGCGGTCATAGTCGAACTGGGGCATGCGGTCCAAGTGAATCGCGTTGATCGCCACCACGCCGCCTTTGCGCAGACTGGCCAGCGCAGCGACCACCACATCGCCGCTGGGCGCGAACGTGATCGCTCGATCCAATTCCATCGGCGGCTTCTCGTTCTCACTTCCCACCCACTTTGCGCCGAGAGACTCGGCGAGCTTACGATGCGATTCGCCCCGCGTCGAAACGTACACATCGCACTTCCACGCGTGCAAGACGGCAATCGCCAGGTGAGCCGAGGCTCCAAAACCAAACAGACCTACGCGCTCTCCTGGCTGCACACCGGCCACGCGCAGGCTGCGAAAGCCGATGATGCCGGCGCACAGCAATGGCGCGGCATGAAGATCGTCGAGTGCCTTCGGCAGCGGGAAGACAAAGTCCTCACGCGCGAACGCGTACTCTGCATAGCCTCCCGCCACGTTATAGCCGGTGAAGGTAGGCGCGTCGCACAGGTTCTCCTCACCTCGCTTGCAGTAGGCGCAGACGCCATCAGTTCCGCCAAGCCAGGAGACACCCACGCACGAGCCAACCGAAACCTCATCGGTCCCGCCGTCGATCACTTGCCCAACAATCTGATGGCCCGGGATCATCCGCAATTGCCTGGGCGGAAGCTCTCCTTCGACGATGTGCAGATCGGTGCGGCACACTCCGCACGCACGCACCTTCAGCAGCACATGCCCGGATCGGACTCGCGGGTCTGCAACCTCGATAATCTGCAAGGGACGCTTTGCAACCGGTTGCGGCGAGGTGAGGACGGCAGCTTTCATCGCGCAGATCTACCGCCGTTATGATGCCAGAGTTGATGACTTGGTGTATGTCTCTTCGTGGACTACTGGCTCATAGGCTTCAATTCAATAGCCCGGATTTCAAATGGAGCCAACCGAAAGCTGATTTCTCCCTGCGCCGCTGACGTCGCTGACTGGTCCGTTTTCTTCCAAAGAGTTGTCACAGAAAACGTCGAAGCGGCGCTTGAAGGAAGTTCGAGAGCACTCGCGACTCTGAGTGTGAACTGCTGTGAGTGGTCGCTGGGATTGCGCAAGGTGATGATAGACTTCTCCGGCGACCACGCGGCCCAACCGTAGATTTCCAGCAGCGCGGGATCGCCTCCGATCCAGTGCGTGTCTTTCAGAACCTCAGCATTTGCACGGGACCACTTCGCGGCGTTCGCCAGCACGTCCCAATCATCCGAGGAGAGCAGCGTTGGCGTGATGTACATTTCCTGCAACTGCGTGCCGGTCGCGAAGTACGAATGCACCTCGTCGGCGAAGTCGTGATGAGGATCGCTGCTCAAGCGCTCGGCATCGCGCGCATAGATCATTCCGTGGAGCATCAGCGAATTTAGCGGGAACAGCGGGCCCTCCTCGACCACCCAGCGGTAAGTCTGGGCGTCGCGGTAGGTGATCCAGCGCTGGCGATCCGTGCCCACTCCAGCGAAGTTATGATCATCACCGCCTCGCCAGATGGAATCGGCATAGAGCAACCAGAATGGCGAAGGATAGGTTCCCGTAGTGAGGTTCACATACAGATCAGGCTTCTTCGCACGCAGTTCGCCAATGAGATGGATGGCGGCATCGAAGTCGCTGTCAAACTCACTGCCCGGAATCACCTGGTCCGCATTCCCGGTGCCATCGAACTTGAACTGATTCACGCCATATTTCTCGATCATCTCGATGCATCGATCGCGAAAGTAGCGGTAGTACTTCGGGCCAGAGAGCGCAAGGCCGCCTTCGTTGGTCTCGAATCCTTCAGCATGGGCCGAGGCAAGCCGCTGCTCTTTTGGGTGCTCATAACCTCCCCAAGGAGAGAGCCAGATGCCGGGCGCGGCGCCGTATTCGGCGGCCACTTGCGCGATCTTACTCAATCCGTCGGAGAAGCCGGGGTTGAAGCGCCACAGGGTTGTGGGATCATCCCAACCATCATCGAGAAGCAGGCCATCGAGTTTGACTCCACGCTTCTTGTTTAACTGCTCTCCGAAGACCTGAAGCGACCGGATGACGTCGCTCTCGCTGTATCGGGTGGAGTATCCGAGGTCGTACCAGGTGTTGTAATGGAGAAAGGTGCGGTAGGTGTGAGCGCGTTCGAGTTCGATGTAATGCAGGAAGTCACGGCGCATCTGGCCGGGATGCGTCACTCCGATCACGGAGGAGTATGTGACGCTCTTGCCAGGTTCCAGCGGCAACTCGCGCGAGAGCCAGCACAGGGCGCGATCGCGGCGCACGCGGCATTCGGATAAGGGATGCTCGAAACCTAGGAACCATGATGCAGCGGTGACGGGAGATCCTTTGGCATGGCCCGACACTGCTGCGCCGGTGACCGACACATCAACAAGGTTGATCCGCACCAGCGCGACCGCTTTCTGCAACGCGCGCAGTGTGACTTCCTGTCGAATGTAGTTGACGCGATCGCGAAGCAATGCCTTCCACGTGACATGCACGTTTGAGGCGGGGTCTTCCAGTTCGAAGCGGAGTTGGCGTCCGGGCAGCTGATCGGCGGCTCGGGAGGAAGATGAGAAAAGCGGAATGTCCTCGACGAAAGGTCCCGCGACAATTTTGAAGTCAGAAGAGTGCAGCACCGGTCCTTCGGCAGGCTGCAGTTCGAATGCATCGCGATGAACGGCGATGCTGGCGCCGGTGAGATTGTTCTTCAGAGTCTGTAGACGGAGGGCACCACCGCGGACGGTCCACATTGCCATGATGGATTCGTTAGACAGCGTGAGTGTCTCGCCCGATTTGACCGCATAGGTCGAAGCAGCCGCCGTAGATAACAGCAGCGCAATGCTGAGAAACAGAGCGGGAAGATAGGCACGAAGGCGCATCGCAGAAGGAAATAACTGAACAGGGTACGATACGAAATGTTTTGAAACAACAAGAAATCAGTCGCAACTATCGCAAAAAGTTCCCTCCGCGCAAGCGAAAATAGCAGGACCAATCATTTTTCAGCGCTCCGAGATCGTTCGCCAGGTGGCGGATTTGACTTGACTTCCGGCACAAGCGAAAGTAATAGTTGTAACTCGTAACAATATGAAAGCTTCTTTGTGGAGGCCAGCTATGCGTGCCCGCGCCGCGTGGAACTACATTCTCAGGTCGCTATCTTATACATTCCTCGCATGTTGCTTTGTCGTCAGTGCGCTTGCGCAAGCCAGCTACCAGGCACAGGTGCGTGGGACGGTGACCGACCAGACTGGCGCGCTGCTGGTAAATGCCACGATCACTATCACCAACGACGCGACGAACGTCGCCCAGGTGACCCACAGCGATGACCACGGCTTGTACTTCATTGTCGGGTTACGTCCAGCGGTCTATACGATCAAGGCGCAAAGCAAGGGCTTCCAGATTTCTGAGAAGAAGAATGTCGTGCTGGAAGTGGATCAACAGACTACTGTGGATTTTGTGCTCCATCCCTCTACCGTGAGCGAGACGATGGAGGTCACCACCACCGCTCCGTTGCTCGATACCGAGAGCGCGACGCTTGGTACAGATATAAGCAGCCAGTCCATCAAAGAACTCCCTCTCATCAACCGCAGCTTTTTCGGGCTGACCTTCCTGGCCGCAGGAGTCACGGAAGTATCAGGGGCTGGAACGAGCGATAACTATCCGTCGGGAACGAACTTCACGTCCAACGGCCAACGCAACGCGACCGCCGAGGTAACGCTGGACGGATCCTTACTCAGCGCACCGGAACAGGGCGAGGGAGGAAACTCCAACGTTTACTACGAGCCGCTGGTCGAGGGCCTGCAAGAGATGAAAGTGCAGAACAATAGTTTCTCGGCCGAGTTCGGAAACAATGGCGGCACGGTTGTCAATATGGTCATGAAGAGTGGAACAAATCAGTTCCATGGTAGTGGCTGGTATTTCATGCAGCGGCCGCAGTGGGACGCGCGCGATTTTTTTAATCCTAAGTACTTTGTGGGTAGTACGGTGCTGAATCCCAAGCCGGACAGCCGTCGCGACCAGGGCGGATTTACGCTGGGCGGGCCTATCAAAAGGGATCGCACATTCTTTTTCGTCGACTTTGAAAAAGTGCGAAGTTCCAGTGCATCAAGCGGGGTAGCAACGGTGCCCACGCTGGCGGAGCGGCAGGGCGATTTCTCTGGTACGAGCAATCCGATCTACGATCCGAAACTGCCTCTGGTTCCCTGCACTCCCCCGGTGACTGGCATGTGCCGGCCGGCAGTGCAAGGCGGGGGGGTTATACCTGCGGGCGAGAGGGATCCGATCGGCATGGCCGTACTGAGCCTTTATCCGAAACCGAGCAATGCCAGTGAGTTCAATAACTACGACTGGACCGTTACCTCGAATGCGCCGGACTACCAATTCGACATCAAGGTGGATCACCAACTCAACGACCGGAATCGGCTGAACGCCCGCTACAGCCGGAGTTGGAGCAACTATACGACCCCACTCAACTTGGGCGACGGCTTCGATAATGATGGAATTCAGAGCGGCGTGACGGTGGCTCAAAACGCCTCGCTTGAATATACGTGGACGGTCAATCCGCGCATCATCTGGAATAACCATATCGCGCTGGACCGGGTACACGAACTATCGTTACCGGCTATTCCCACGATCTCCAGTTTCAACGCCTCGCTGCCGAGCGGCACGCCGGGATTGCCGGCAGTATTCGAACAGGCCAACGGCATCGACAAGATGCCAACGTTCATGATGCAGGGCAACCTGCCGTGGAGTAACCTCTACGACCAGTGCTGCATTAACACAACCTTCGCCCACACCCTGGTCAGCTACTCCTCACAGTTGGTGATCTCCCATGGATCGCACCTGATCAAGGTCGGCGGCGAGCAGAGGATTTTCTACAATAATTTCTGGCAGCCGAACTATCCCACCGGGCAGTTGACTTTTACCGATCAGGTCACATCTCCGCAACCGAATAGCAACACTACTACGATTAACCTGAATGGAAATCCCAACAACCAGCAGACGATCGATACGGGCAACCCATTCGCCAGCCTGGCTTTTGGATACGGGGACAATGTCAACGGGACCAGCCAACTCATGGTGACGCCATCGGTGGCGAACCGGTCATTGGAGACGGGGTTCTATTTCCAGGACGATTGGAAGGTGAACTCGAAATTGACAGTCAATCTTGGCGTTCGGTATCAATGGAGTTCCCCCTACACTTCGCGTGGGAACCAGATCGAGTTCAGCAACTTCACCGCAAACAGTGGCGTAAGACTGAATATGAGCAGTGTTCAGGCCGCTCTCAGCGATCCAAAGAACGTGAGCAACCCCGTAAGTTTCCCATCGTCGGAGGAGGTGCTGGGAACGACGCAATTTGCGACTTCCAACCAGAGAACGATTCCCGCATATCGCAAAGACATTGGGCCGCGTCTGGGATTTTCTTATCAACTCGATTCGCAAACTGTGGTCCGCGGAGGAGCAGGCATTTATTTCGGAATGAGCCCGGCAACGAATTTCCAGTATCCGGGGACGGCATTCCGCAAGGCGGCAAACCTGTTTTTCACGAATGACAATTTTGTGACGCAATCCGCGACTCTGGAGAATCCGTTCCCCGGCGGGTTCACTGGCCCGCAGGGCAGGCAGTATGGCCAGTTCGCGAACTGGGGCTACCAGAACAACAACGATTTGGGCACGACCGCAGCCCGAGACGCCGAACTCTACCAATGGAATCTCGGATTTCAGCGTTTGCTGCCGAGCCAGATCGTGCTGGGGATAGACTACTCTGCCAATCGCAGCACGCATCTGCCATGGTCCGGGACGAACAATCGCGACTTCATCCCATCAGACTTGCTGGCGCAGATTACCGCGGCAGTAACGCCCACCGATCCGACGTGCCTGGCCGACGGCTGCGTGAGCAATTTTCTTGCGACCCCAGTGGGAAATCCTTTCTTCTCGATGTTCAACACTCCTTGCGCCGCGACGCCATCGCATCCCTGCTTCAATGAGCCCAATTCGAACTATGGTCAGCCGGTGCTTCCGATCTCCTATCTGCTGAGCAGGTATCCGCAATTTGCGCAAGACTTCGAAGGTCTGATGATCGAAGAAGCGAGTTCCTGGTATGCCGCGATGCAGATTCGCTTCCAGAAGAGAACGACGCATCACATCAGCTTCGAAGGCAGTTACACGATCTCGAAAGAGACTGATTATTCTTCCGCAGGCAGAAATAACTGGGTGGGAGCGCTAGGTCTGGGCCTGCCGCAACAACTGGACCGGCTGTCTGCCGAACACAGCATTGGCGCCAACGACACGCCGCAGCGGCTGGCGGCCGCCGTAGTCTTGGAGTTGCCCGTGGGACGCAACCAATGGATTGGCGGGCACATGAACCGCGCAGTGGACGCCGTAATTGGAGGTTGGTCGGTTTCGACGTTGATTACCGAACAATCCGGGCAGCCGATGGCCATTGGAATGGCGACAATGCGGCTGGCCAGTGGCAACCAGCGTCCGAATGTTACCTGCCCGCAACTGAAGACCGGCGTGAGTATGCACACGGTGGCATTGAACTGGCAAAACGCGGGAAACGGTGGACCCGTTTACCTGAATCCAAACTGCTTTGCCGACCCGGGCGACCAGAATCCGGGCAATGCGCCTCGCTATTTTTCGAATCTGAGAGTCGACGGTATCCACAACATGGATGCGAATCTTTACAAGTCCTTCGTGCCGAAGGAGGGCATGCGTGTGGAGGTGCGAGCCGAGATATTCAATGCACTGAACCACCCTCGTTTCGCACAGCCGGATTCGGCGGTGGGAGATCCCTTGTTCGGCACAATCACAAGCGATAGCGTCAACGGCACTGTTCTCGAAACGCCACGGTTCTTCCAATTTGGAGTGCGTTTTGAGTTCTGATTGGAGCATTTTTCAGGAAAGGTCCGGCATGCACCGGGCGCCCTGGGGACTCTAGCCGAGTGGTTATGGTCTCCGAACGGCGCGGCGCGAAGCCGCCCCCTTTCAGAGCCGATTTTCTGAAGCAAATTTTAAGAATCCACGATCTGGTCATCACATGAAACGTAGAAATGCTTTTTTGTCTTTATTGGCGCTGGGAGCGTGCGGAGCTTTGTTGCTCGCGCAGGCTGCGCCTCGTTCTTTTCCACCGGGCCAGGATTGGGCTAACTACGTGCGCATCGGCGCATACGGATTGCGCGGTGGAGATGCAGCGGAGATTATGCGCAAGGCGCAGGCCAGCAATGTGTTTGGCATTGAAGTCGACAACGACATTGAAGGGCGATATGAGAGCTTTGTTCATCCGGAAGAGAAGTTGAAGGCGATTCACGATGTTGCTGAAGCAGCGCATCGGGTGGGAAATTATGCATTTGTCTATATCGCGGGAACAGAGTGCATTACAGCGCATGCGGATCAGACACCGCATACGCTGGCGAAGGAGCATCCGGATTGGCTGCAGCGCGACATTAATGGCAAGCCTGCGATGTTTGGCGGCGGAACGGCGTTTTGGATACGGCCTGGAGATGAAGATGTGTGGGTGAGTCCGTATGCTCCGGAGTGGCGGAAGATTTATATGGAGCACGTGCGACAGATTGCGGGCACCGGAATTGACGGAATTTATATCGACATCCCGTATTGGATGACGCACTTCGAGGGCTGGGAGAATACTTGGGCGAGTTTCGATGACTACACAGTCGCGGCGTTCAAGCAGCAGACCGGGTTGGATGCAAAGCATGATTTGAAGCTGGGGGATTTTTCCGATCCAGCATTTCGGAAGTGGGTGACATTCCGGATTCAGACGTTCACGAATTTTCTGAGCGAGATCGGGCAGAATGCGAAAGCGGTCAATCCGAAGATCAAGATTATTCCGGAAATTTATCCGGGAATCGAGTCAGAGGCGGTACGGGTTGGAGCGGACGTGTACAGCTTGTATGCCGTGGTGGATGCGATTGCCCATGAGTATGAGTTTGGCGAAAGCGGTCACATGGCCTCGGAGCGCACGCCGCTGGACTGGTTCCGATATCAGGTAGGGATGCATTCGTTTCGTTCGTTTGCTGAGGGAAAGGCGACGTGGATTCTAAATTACTCGTGGGACGGCGATAAGAAGGTGGAAGCGCGCGAGGCGATGCAAAACCTGGCAATGTCGCAGGTGATGGATGGCGCGAATTTCTGGGATGCGCCCGGGCATTCGATGGCGGGATCAAACGATCTGCCGACGCGGAAAAAGATTTTTGATTGGATCGCCGCGCATGAGAAGACTTTTTATTTGCCGCGGGCTCCGATTGATCCGATTGGAGTTTATTTTTCGCCGGAGACGCGTAATTTTCATGCGAAGGAGTTCATCGATTCGTATCGCGGGATTTTGATCTTGCTGATGCAGAAGCATCTGGAGTTTCAGGTGGTGACTCCGAGGAATTTGGCGGAGTTTCGTGGGCGCACTTTGGTGTTGCCGGATGTGCAGGAGCTTGGCGACGAAGAAAAGCAGAGTTTGCGGTCGTTCACAGCGAATGGGAAGTTGATTATCAATGGAGCGGACGCCGCCGGGTTTGGGGATGTGAAGAACGTCGTGAGGTTCGCCGAAGATCCGGGTGCCGCGTACAACGCAGAACTGGAGAAAGACTTCGAGCATGCGAGGCCGGAGTCGCAGCAGAAATTTCTTGCGAGCCTGCAGGGATCGAATGAAGTAACGATCAAAGCGGGAGTGCACGTTGCGACGTCGATCGCACGCACCCCAGACGGGCACCTTAATGTTTTCCTGGCTAACTTTGATGGATTGCAGGCAGGCGTGAATCCGGTGCAGACTCCGCACACCGGCGTCGAAGTGAGCGTCGCTTCCACATCCAAGGGAAACGGATTTTTCCTCCCCTTTCTGGGCGAAACCCAGCCGATTCGCGGCGTGAGGCGGGGAGACTCGATGGTATTCGCCCTGCCTGCGATCACGAAGGGGGCGGTGTTTTGGCTTGAGGCAACAGAAAGGTAAAGGAGTATCCCACGGGCGCTAAAGCGTGGACTCAAAACCGCTCTACGCGGCCCTGAAGAGGCCGCTCTTCCACAATCACGCAATCAGATTTCTTGAATCGATCGAGGTCTCATCGGATCGATTCCCAATTTTTGGAGCGGGAAACCGCTTCGGTCCAGCGCTCGCGGAGCGAACGAGCTTGCGCAGCGGGCATTCGCGGCTCGAAGCGGCGCAGCGGGTTCGAAGAAACGTCGCTTAGGTCGCCTCGCCAGAATCCCCCCGCAAGACCCGCCAGGTAGGCGGCGCCGAGCGCGGTCGTTTCGGTTAGCGCGGGACGTGCGACCGGCACACCCAGAATATCGGCTTGAAATTGCATAAGGCTGTCGTTGGCGGCGGCGCCGCCATCGACGCGAAGCTCTTCCACTGCTTGCCCGCAATCCTTACGCATGGCGTCCAGCAGGTCGGCGACTTGATAGGCGACGCTCTCCACGGCCGCGCGAGCCAGGTGACCGGCGCTTGTGCCGCGGGTGAGGCCGAAGATCGAGCCACGAGCGTAGGAGTCCCAATGCGGGGCACCGAGGCCGACAAACGCCGGTACAAAATAAATGCCGCCGTTATCAGGGACGGAATTGGCGAGCGATTCCACGTCCTCCGACTTTCTGATCAATCCCAAGCCATCGCGCAGCCACTGCACGACGGCTCCCGCGATGAACACGCTGCCTTCGAGCGCGTATTCGGTGGCGTCACCAATTTTCCAGGCGATCGTGGTTACCAGGCGGTTGGAAGATGCGATGGGGCGGCGGCCGGTATTCTGCAGCGTGAAGCAGCCAGTGCCGTAGGTATTTTTGGTAAGGCCGGGGCGAGTGCAGCGTTGGCCGAAGAGAGCGGCCTGCTGATCTCCGGCGATGCCGGCGATGGGAATGCCTTGAAGACCGGAGACGCTGGCTTCACCGACGATTCCGCTGGAGGGTTTAACGTCGGGCATCATCGAGAGAGGTATTCGAAAGAGCTCGAGCAATTCCTGATCCCATGTTGCTTCATGGATGTTGAAGAGCATGGTGCGGGAGGCGTTGCTCGGGTCGGTCGCATGGAGGCGCCCTTGTGTCAGTTTCCAAACGAGCCAGGTGTCAACCGTTCCGAAAGCAAGCTTGCCGGCATCGGCGAGAGCGCGGGCTCCCGGAATGTTTTCGAGAATCCAAGTGAGCTTGCTGGCGGAAAAATAGGAGTCGATGAGCAGTCCGGTGCGGTGTTGAATGAGCGGCTCGCGGCCTTCGCGCTGGAGTTGCTGGCAGAAATCAGCGGTGCGGCGATCCTGCCAGACGATCGCATTGCAGATTGGGCGGCCGGTTTCGCGGCTCCAGACGATCGTAGTTTCGCGCTGATTGGCGATGCCGATGGCCGCAACATCTTCTGGCTGTAATTTTGCCTTCTGCAGCACTTCGAGAGCGACGCCAACCTGGGAAGCTGCAATCTCGTCGGGATCGTGTTCGACCCGGCCCGGCTCCGGAAAGATCTGCTTGAATTCTCTTTGAGCCACAGAGCGAATAGATCCAGACTCGTCGAACAGAAGGGCGCGTGAGCTGGTGGTGCCTTGATCGAGGGCGAGAATGTAGGTCACGTGATCTCTCAATTTCCGGACCACCACCGAGGCTAAAGCCCGAAATTCCTACCTCGGTGACGCGGCCCTGATGGGCCGCTCTTCCACGCTCGACACAGTAGCGGTCGAGATGGTAGCGCTTAACAGTGGCGCTTAAAACGCAGTGCTCAAGCTTCTGAACATTTAAGCTCGCCCAAGCTCGACGCTTCAAATTGAAACTTGATCAGCCCTTCGGGCGCAGGAAGCGGCGGATTCCGAAATCATAAATGGCAGCTCCGGCGATGCCCCCCAGAAGCGGCGCGACGATCGGAATCCACCAGACGCGCGATCCGTCGGTAAGGCCATTGTTGCGGAAACCGGCAACGGCGGCAAACAGACGCGGCCCGAAATCACGGGCCGGGTTGATAGGATAACCGTGCATGCCGCCAAAACTCATTCCGATCGCGACGACTACGAGACCGATCATCAGAGGAGCGAGGTTTGCTCCAGGAGGCAGATTGTATTCATCGATGATGGCGAATACCAGAAGCACGAGTAATCCGGTCCCGATCAACTGATCCAGGAAACCCGCTTGCGGAAGGTTTGGAAACGCGGGGAAGGTGGTGAAGACTCCGGCGGTGCGTTCGAGTGAGGGATCGACTTGGCGAAAAGCTGGCTGATAGTTCCAGAAAACGACGGCCGCAGCGACAAAGGCGCCGGCAGTTTGAGCAATTGAATACGGCAGGACTTTGCGCCAGGGAAAGTCTCGAAAGATAGCCAGGGCCAGCGTAATTGCCGGATTTAAGTGTGCTCCGGAGATCTTGCCCGCGATGTAGATTCCCATCGTGACGCCGAGTCCCCAGCCCAGAGTGATGTTGGTGTAGCCGCCGTGAATAATTTCACCGGGCATTCTTGCAAGAAAAAGGACAACCATGGCAACGACGCCAGTGCCGAATAGTATGAGCACAAACGTGCCTAGAAATTCAGCGATCAACTCGGCGATGAGAGTGGGTTTTGGTGACGTTGCCATCTGCGGGGGACGTGGCTTTAGAAAGCGTGAAGTAGTCGTCGCCCGATTTCGGGGGGAGCCCAGATTCCCCAATTACGAAAAATTTCCATTCCGCTCAAAATCCATTTCGGGTCATGGGATCCAGGGCGAAGGCCGAGGGGAATTATACCCTCGGCTGCATTCCGGCGAACAAGCGCAAAGATGGGACTGGATCGAAAGAAGTCACAATTTGAGCGCTAACGTCTGGCTACATCAGCCGGCGTTTCGCGTTCTGCTTGTTGGATGGAGGCTCGGCTGGACTCGACCCCAAGTTTGAGCACATAGCATTGCTCGTGCACGGCTTGCCCGGAATCATCGGTTTTGGCGATTTCAATGGGAATGGGCTCATTGCAGATTGAGCAGTTCAGTTCTGGTTTGTTTGATTGCCCCACAAAGGCTCCTGAGTCTGCCCTGTTATTTCAGGGCGTTTGGGTTGTGCCAATCCGCTCAAAGACTGATCCGTTTGAGTGCGCTTAGAGATGAAAGAGCATCCTCAATAGCCTGTCGCTCTGCGAAATGATTAGAAACTCCAGAAATGGTGCCGAGCCGATTGGAGATTGCCGTTTCCGCAGCGGCGATACGATGTCTCAGTTTTTTCTCATCGACTTCAAGCAGCACTTGCTTATAGAGCTCTCGCCATCCTGCGTTTCGCGAAGGCCTGCGACCCGGCTTCAACTTGCTGGTTGCAATGGTTGTATCGTCGCGGTCTTTTTCGCGGTTGTTGTTTGAAGCATCCTCTTTGGCAATCTTCTTCACGAACGCTACCGAAATCTGCTCGAAATGTGTCTTGAACTTTTGCATTGCGAATATTCCCTACCGACCTTCTAAACAGTAGCAGAGGGGAAGCCATACGGGTCATATTGTTAGGAAAACGGAATTTCATTTAGCTGCCGTTAAGCGCTTGAAACGACGTGATTTGGACGCCGGTTGGCCTTAGGGGAAGTGCTTGTAGCGTCAGCTTTTCATGCACTCTCTTGACGAATCGCTACCTTTTGATTACGATTACGTCACGTTACGTTAGCGTGTTGGTCTAGCGCAAGGAGGTTGATCATGAGCACGCGATCCCAGAAAGTACCGATGAATTTCCACACGATGTCGCAAGAGGATGTGCCGCAAGGTCGAAATGGAAAGCACAAGCAGATCGTTGTGAAGATTCTGTCCGATCTCGATCAATTAAAAGATGGCGTTGCTCTTAAGGTGCCCTTGTCTGAACTGGCAGAAGGAAAAGAAAGGGTTCGTGCAGCGTTGAATCGCGCAACCCGTAAAGCGAGCCGTAACGTTGCAACTGCTACGGACGCCAATTACCTGTACGTCTGGAACCAAAACCAGTAGGCAGCATCCTTGACCGGGTGCTGCATCGAGGCACACATGCCAAACGTGGGCATCGAGGCACTGAAAGCAAAACTCGATTCAGTATCGGGCCGCCTGCAACAGTGCAAAGATCCATACTTCAGAAAACCCCTCCTCGCAGAGATGCGAATCCTCATGGCTGAGCTTGATCGCGCGGTGCTGGAGTCGGCAAAGTCCTATTCCGCTCGTCCAATCCAGAACTCGAAGAACCGCTAAAAAAACAATCGGTTTCAAGCAAGTGGCTTTCTCTGCAGGCATCATTTGCACAGCCGCGCGCTATTGCCTTAAGTCAGCGCTCGGTGCAGCCCTCAAAATTCTGAACAGTGTCTGCTCGTCCATCAGGTGGACCAAGAAATATTGATCAAAACGCAGGGAAGAGTTCTTGAGCGCCGTCTTCTGCGGAACAAATGTAAATTTGTGGAGTGATTCCGGTTGCCTTCTGAAACTGGTGGGAAATCCGCTCGGCGAACTCGCTGATATTTTCGGTACGAACGAGATTCACGGTGCAGCCCCCGAAGCCACCGCCGGTCATCCGTCCTCCGACAAATCCGGGCAGATTCTGAGCGGTATCGACCATGATGTCGAGTTCACGGCAGCTGACCTCGTAAAGATCTCTGAGACTGGCATGCGATGCGTGCATGAGCTGACCGATTTGCGCGAGGTCGCCATCTTTGAGGGCTTGGACCGTTTGCAGGGTCCTCTGGTTTTCGTGAATCACGTGAGAGCAGCGCTTCAAAATGACGGGCGGCACCTCGTTCGCGTGCTGCTCCAGGAAAGCCGTCGAAACATCGCGAAGAGCATGGACGCCGGAATCCCATCTCTCAAAGTACTTGACGGCTGCTTCGCATTCGGCACGGCGGACGTTGTAGGTTCCGGTGGCGAGATCATGTTTCACCGTGGTATTGCAAACGACGAGTTGCAAGTTGGAAGGAACCGGGGCCGGTTCGAAGGCCAGCGTACGACAGTCGAGGAGAATAGCGTGACCCGCTTTTCCAGCACAGGAGACGAATTGGTCCATGATGCCGACACGCGCCCCGACAAACGTATTTTCCGCGTGACGGCAGAGCCTGGCGAGTTCGGGAATGGGCAGCTGCAGATTGATCGTGCTCAATAGCGCGAAGGCCGATGCAACCTCAACTGCAGCGGATGAACTCAGCCCAGCGCCAATGGGGACTTCTCCGTGTACCAGAAGATTCGTGCCGGAAATTTTCAAGCCTTGCTGTTGAAGAACTGCCGCGACACCGAGGATGTAATCGCACCAATTGCCGGTGCGCTGTTTCGGGAGTTCGCCCAGATCAAAATTGAAGATTTCGGGGAACTGTTCGGAGTGAATGACCAGGCGCCGATCGGTTCGCGGAGCCACCGCAACATAGGTTGAAAACCCAATTGCGGCGGGGAGTACGAAGCCGTCGTTGTAATCGGTATGCTCGCCGATCAGGTTGACACGCCCGGGAGCGCGAAAAAAGCGCGCGCGGGATTGGAACCGGTTCTCGAAGTTCTTGGCGAATTCCGCTAGGTTCATTGCTGACTGCGCTTCCCCGTTCGCATCAGAATTTCACCACAAAGGCTCAGAGGCTTAGGGGGAGCAAATTCATTCTGCCAAAGCGGCGAGAGCTTCGGCCAGCACGAGTGCGCCGCGGGCGATGTCTTCCGGAGAGGCGTACTCGTCGGGGCGATGACTATAGCCGTTCCGGCAAGGGATAAACAACATGGCCATGGGCGCGATGCGGGAAATGAATAGCGAATCATGATAGGCGCGGCTGGTCATGCGCGTGAAGCTGAAATCGTGTTTCTTGCAGGCGTTCTGCAAAGCGGAAATGATCGCGGGGGCGGATTCGGCTGGCGCGTCCGCGTTCAACAACTCGGAATGGATCGATACTTGTCGTTTGGCAGCAACCGACCGGCAGGCATCATCCAGCGCCTTCAGTACGCCATCGCGACGGGCAAGATTGGTATCGCGAACATCGACGCTGAATCGCACTCGGGCGGGAATGCTGTTCACGGCACCGGGAAATACGTCGCAGATACCTACGGTTGCAACTGTGTCGATTGCGCCGCTGGAACGCGCGGCATGCTCGATCACCAGGATCAATTCAGCGGAGGCGCAGAGGGCATCGCGACGATCGGGCATGAGCACACCACCGGCGTGTCCGCCTGATCCTTCGACAGTTACCTGCAAGGCGGCCGGGGCAGCGATTCTTTCGACAATCCCGAGCTGCGTGTGCTGCCGCTCGAGCAGCGGGCCTTGCTCGATGTGGAGCTCGACGAAAGCTTTGTAATACTTCGGGGAAAGTTTGACGCCTTCAAGATCGCCGGTGAATCCGGCCTGAGTGCGCAATTGCTGAAGAGTTGCGCCATCCTTGTCTTTGAGATGCTCGGCCGTGTCGGGCGAGAGCGTTCCGGAGAGCAGCCGGCTTCCGAGGCAACCGATGCCGAACCGGGTAGGCTCTTCGGACGTGAAGATCAGGAGCTCGATCGGATGCTTTGGGCGAAATCCCGAACGCTGCAATGCGCGAATGGCCTCGAGACCTCCCAATACGCCGACCACGCCATCGAACTTTCCGGCGTTTGGGATTGCATCAATATGGGATCCGCTGCCCACAACGGGTGCATCGGCATCCCGGCCATGCCAGCGGACGAACGTGTTCCCGACAGGATCTTCGCGGACGGCGAGTCCCGCATCCACGCAAAGAGATTTGATCCAGGCTCGGGCTTTCTGATCCGAGGCACTGAACACGACGCGGGTAATGGCTGGAGGCTCGGCATCGGAGAACCTTGCGAGCGCTTCGATCTCGGAAACGAGGCGGTTCTGGTCGATCTGAATGTTCATCGAGAAGCCGCGAGCGGGTGCCGATTCCAATCCTTGTAGATCAGATATTTTGCCGGCACCTTGCCAATGGCCCCAAACCATTGCGGGCACCAGGGAGCCATCCAGATGAAATCGCCGGCGCTGACTGGATACCAGGAATCACCCAAGCGATAAATGCCGCCGCCCTCGAGCATGAGCAGACCGTGTTCCATGATGTGCATCTCGACCTGACTGAGCGCGGCACCGGGTTGATAGACCATGGAATTGACAGCGAAGTCGAAATTCATGTCGTCGGGGAGCAGACATTTCACTTGCAGACCCGGGTCGTCATTCAATGGGTTCGAAGCGACATCGTCCTCGCTGGAAATGATGGGCTGCGGCGGGGGTATGGAGTCAAGGGAGTGGTACCGCTTTTCGATCACGGCAAGGCGTGCGGCTTCGGTCCCTACAATCTTGTGCGGAGTCCCCTCTGGAAAATAAGCATAGGCGCGGGCTCTGAGTGCCGCGCGCTTTCCTTGTAGTTCCACGGAAGCGGTGCCATCGAGTAGATAAATGAATCTCTGGGTTGAAACTGGAGGCAATTCTCCGCCGGACTCCAGTTCCGCCGTATATTGCGTGAAAGCCGCGCCGATGGCAGGGCCGGCGTGGATGATGGCCGAGCCTTGCTTCATGCCCGGAAGCCATGTACGTACAAATGTGTCGGGCGTAAGAAGCAGATGGTTGGGTTGCTGGGAACTGCGTGTCGAGCCCAGATTATGCACGCTGTGTCCTCATTAGAAATGCGGGGTCGCCAGACAACTGGTCGAGCAGATGTATTCCGCATTCGATTGCTTTCTCGACATCTTGCACCTCAACCGACTCTGCCGGATTGTGGCTGATTCCTCCGGGAGTGCGCAGGAAGATCATAGCGGATGGAACTCTCTCGGCCAGAATCATGGCGTCATGTCCCGCGCCACTCGCCATCCGGTGCAGCTTGCAGCCGGCTTTTTGGATGGCCAACTCGATCTGCCTTACGAGAAATGGATCCATAGCGACTGCCGGTTGATTCATGTGGAGGATGGATGTTACCGAAAGGCCGCGTCGCTGGGCAATGTGTTTTGCTTGATGCGTCAATTTTGCTGCAGCTTTCGCGCGTATTTCGTCATCTGCGAACCGCACGTCGAGGGTTAAGCGGGCTTCTCCTGCAATCACGTTCGCAGCACCGGGAAAAGTCTGCACCGAACCTACGGTGGCCAACAACCCGGGCGTTGTATTGGCCTCATGTTCGACCGCGGTGATCCACTCAGCAGCCCCGGCGATCGCGTCGGCGCGCAAATTCATGGGCGTGGTTCCGGCGTGGTTCGCCCGGCCGGTAAAGACGAATTCCGCGCGCGTTTGGCCGACGATCGCCTCGACTGCTGCGAGAGGGATTCCGAGTTGCTCCAGAACAGGCCCCTGCTCGATGTGGAACTCCAGATAGCCGATTATGTTTTCGGATACACGGGCCTGCGGGATTTCGGCGGGATGCAGGCCGAATTCTTCGATCGCCTGGCGGACTGAGATTCCGTCCGCGTCTCGCACACTCAGCACGGAATCGTCTAATCGCCCCACCAGAGCACGGCTTCCGATGAACGGGGTGCGGAAGCGCACTCCTTCTTCTTCAGAAAAACCGACGATCTCGATCGCGAAGGGAAGCGTTCGCTGCTCGAGCGACTCGACGAGTGCGATCGCGAGCACTACGCCGAGGATGCCATCGTATCTGCCCGCATTGGGCACGGTGTCGAGGTGAGAACCGATCAGCAAACGAGGGGCTGTTTGGGCCTGAGCAGGATAGAGAGCTCGCAAATTTCCGGCGGCATCGATGCTCGCGGGGGCACCGAGAGGTTTCAGCCAGCCGCCTATCTCCCGGTGAACTTCCCGCATAGGAGGCGATAGGAACGTTCGGCGCGTGCCTTTCGGGTCTTCTGAAAATGACGCGAGCTTCTGACAGCGTGTCATGACATCGTTGGCAAGCTGCGCGATGTTTGCAGTTTTGAGCACGATCCTAGGCTTCGCGAATGATTTTTGCCGCAATCCAGCCGACGACGATCAATGCGAGCATCACCGGCCACGCGTAGCGGTTGCCATATGTCGCGACCGGATAGTGATTGCTCAGCATGAGAAAAACGACAGGCACCGCCAGAAACGTGTTGTGCTTGGAGCGAAGTTTGGCCTGAGCTGCGAGCGCTGGATCGAACTGCTCGCCTGCCGCGGCGACAGCGATCATCTTGCGCTGTGCCGGGAGAATACCGGCCCAGACATTCCAGGTCATGATCGTACCGAAGATCGCTCCCATGTGGATGTAGGCAGCCCGTCCGCTGAAGACGTGGAGCAGTCCCCAGGAAACGGCAGCCGTCATGATGAAAGCAAAAATGGCGAATGCGGTTTGTGAGCGCCCCAAGGGTGAGTGAATTGCCACATTGTAGATGATCCAACCTCCGACCAATGCGGCTATACCGATCGCAACCGCGGCGGCCTTCGAGATGTCGGCGACGTCTGGATCGATAAGCCCGCTTCCCATGTAATAAACAAGTATGAGCAGCAGGACACCCGCGAGCCAGGTCATCAAGGCTTCCCAACGAAACCAACGCACTTGCGAGGCGCTGACCATGAGCGATTTTTCTTTTTCGACAGCATAGAAGCCGCCGCTATGGACCATCCACACCGCGGGAGTCATTGGACTGCCCGCCTTTTCGAGGCGCTTGAATTGCAGGTCGAGCCAGGTGAAGTAATAGGTCTGTCCCACCCACATGATGGCGGCGAAAACGTGGAACCAGCGCAGTCCGAGATTGAGCCATTCGCGAATCGAGAAGTCCACGTTTAGCTTCCCCGGTAGGTGGTGTATCCGTTGGCGCTCAACAGGAGCGGGATATGGTAGTGGGACTCGCCTTCGCGGACGCGGAAGGTGATTTGGACGAGCGGGTACAGGCTTTCCAGTTTGAGAGCCTCGAAGTACGTTTTCGTGTCGAAGGATATCCGGTAAACACCGGGTTGCAAGTCAGCGTCGGGAAGTAACTGTGCGCAACGGCCATCGGCATCGGTATGCGTTGATTGCAGAAGCTGCCAATTCGTATTTGTTTCTCGCTCCAAACGCACGGGTAGGGCATTCGCAGGCTTGCCGCGATTCATATCCAGAATATGGGTGGAGATGCGGTTCATTTTCCTAGCCACTTTCGGATGCGAATGTTAGTGATCTTTCTCTGCTCTTCCGCAGCTTCGCGCAATTCGGCTGCGTCGTCATTGTGCAGGCGGCGACGGAGAATCTCAAGGATTTCCGTCGCGGACTTGCCGGTCGCGCAGACGATGAAGGTACGTCCGAAGCGGGTTTCGTAATCACGATTGGTTTGCGCGAGCGATTGCTCGACTTGCTGGTTCGTCAGGGCCGCGCTTCGCTGTTCTTCGTTTGACCATGCGGCGGACTGCGCGGAAACATCTTTGAGCGCCTTGCGTTCGCCGATTCGTAGATGCTGGGAAAACGCCTCGTTCCAATCGACGGCTTCGAGATTCTTCCAGATTTTGTCCGAGGCCTCGATTAATGATTGTTCGTTTTCGAATGGCCGCATGGCAGAGACTGCCTGGGCCCAGGCTCTTGAAGCGCAGCAGGGGAGAATCTCGTTGGCAGCATCGTCTGGCGAAAGGCCATTCCAGCGAGCTAATGCCTGGTTGATGTTCCGCGATTCGACCAGCTTCTCCAGAAACTCAGTGACCAAGTTTCCAAGCACGGCGGAACGGTAGGCAGACGTAGAGCGAATGTCATCAATCGGGCGAACTTCGCGGGTCGCGGACTGACGTGCTTCTTTCAGAAGGGCTGGATTGATTCCCTTTCCTTTCGTCAGCTTTTCGGTATCGCGCAGACGCATGGGAACTGGCGCGACGCTTCCCGCGGCAATTCGGATATCTGCAATGGCATCTGCCTGGATCAAACCCATCACCGCCACGCAAACCTTCGCGATGGCTTGCGCGTTGCGCGCGCCTACCTTGCGGGAATATTGAACATACCCGGCAAATCGGCGGGGCAGATGGATTGCGCGGATTAATTCGTCGGGAGCCAACAGGGTTTGCTTGTAGCCGGTATGAAAATCGCTGTACAGAACGCGACGCTCGCCTCGCGCGGAGATGAGCACCAGAGTCGCATCATAAACGAGGAGTGCCGGTAAAGAATCGGCGGCAGGCGAAGCATTTACGATATTGCCACCAAGCGTTCCGCGATTCTGGTTGGCGATGCCGCCCGTCCAACTAGCGGCGCGCGCCAGCAGTGGGAATTCACGCTGCACAACTTCGTGTTGTTGAATGTCGGTATAGGTGCATGCCGCGCCTAAAATGAGTTCGCCGGCTGCAGCGCGGATCTGGCGGAGTTCGGGGACATTCCAGATGCTGACGAGTTTTCGATTCGCCAGCTTGCCCGCCGAGTAGAGAACCATCAGATCCGTGCCACCGGCGATCGGCAACCATTCGCCCGGGGATTGGGCCAGCAGCGACACGATCGAGGCGAGGTTGCCTGGCGCGACAAGCTGATAGTCTGCGGGATCGGATCTCATCGTTCGTGGCTCTCGAGGCTTATGCTTGCGCCGGTGCCATAATCACTCGCATCGCGGTTCATGCTCGCTTGAGCCACCGCTTCGCAGATTTGGGCGTAGCCGGTGCAGCGGCAAAGATTCCCGGCGAGTCCCACGCGGATATCTTCCATCGAGGGCTCAGTTTTTTTCTTCAACATATGAAACGCCGCCATAACGATTCCGGGCGTGCAGATGCCGCATTGGGCGCCACCGCAGTCGAGAAAGGCTTGCTGCAATGCGTGAAGCCGACGATCGTTGCCGATGCCTTCGATCGTCACGATTTCGGCGTCTTGGGCTTGCAGGACAGGCACAAGGCAACTCGTCACGACTTCCCCATTTAGCAAGACGGAGCAGGAGCCGCATTCGCCTTCGCCGCAGCCTTCTTTCGCGCCGGTGAGTCCCAGCTGACGACGTAGCACATCGAGCAGACGATCCATGGGATAAGCAACTACGGTGCGGCGTTCTCCATTGACCGTGAATGAGATCTCGCATCCGTTCGCGATCATCGCACTCCTTGCGGGACGCGATCATCGGCTGGGGAATGCAAGGTCATGCCGGCGAAAATATCTTCGGGGAGCAGGGGGATGGAGTCGAAGCGCGCGCCGAGTGCGTTTTCGATGGCGTTGATGATCGCCGGGGCGGGACCGTCCATGGGCAACTCGCCAATTCCCTTCGCACCGAATGCGCCGTGCTCGTTGCCGAGTTCTTCGAAGTAGACGCGAATCGGAGGAAGATCGGCCGAAGTCGGCATGATGTAATTGGTCATCTGACCGTTCTGCATGCGGCCGTTCTGCCAGACGACTTTCTCGAATAATGCAAAGCCAATCGCCTGGGCGACGCCGCCGGTGATCTGTCCGCGGGCGAGAACGGGGTGGAGAACTTTGCCGACTTCCTGCAGGGCCACGAAATCGTCGACCGCGACGCTATAGGTCGCGAGGTCGACCGTGACTTCTGCGACATAGACGGCCCAGGCGTAAGCGGCATAGGCCTCGCCACGATATTTTTCGTCGTCCCAGAAGATGCCTGGCGGAGCCTCATATTGTGACCACGACTTCAACTCGCCCCGATCGGCGAGATATTTCGCGCAGGCATGGCGAAACTCGGTTGCGGAATAGTTCTCCCGCAGCAAACCCGATCCGATGAGCGTCTGGTGCAGTCCGCGAGCGGCGGAGTGAACCAGTTTTCCCACGACCATCACCGTGCGCGAGGCGACGGTTGGGCCGCTGTTGGGGACTTCCCCGGTGTCGGCGGGGGCAATTTCAACCTGGTCGTAAGGAATCTTGAGCGTTTCAGCGGCGATCTGACAAAGGACGGTTTTGGTACCTTGCCCGAATTCTGTGCTGGAGACAAGGACACGGACTCGTCCATCGCTGAGGCCTTGAAGGCCGACTACCGACGCAAGGTAGCGCTCGCCGGATCCGGTAAATCCAGCTCCATGGAGAAAAGTGGCGATTCCGATTCCTTTTTTGCGCGTGGAGGACTCATTTTCGGCTTGAAAGTGTTTTTTCTTAGATTCGTAATCACTCAGTTGCAGTGCTCGATCGAGAAGTTGATCCAGATTGATTGGTTCGCGAATCATTTGCTGCGTGGTTGTGGTCTCACCGGTCTTGAGAAAATTGCGGCGACGGATTTCTACCGGCGAAATTCCGAGCGTAGCCGCGATGCGGTCCATGTGGCGTTCCATCGCAAACAGGCTCTGGGGCGCGCCAAATCCGCGAAATGCACCATGAGGTGGAGCATTGGTCGCGACGGCGCTGGCCCGTATGCGGATGTTCGGCCAATGATAGGGTCCGCCGGCGTGAATCGTGCCGCGCGAGAGGACAACGGGCGAGAGCGTGGTGTAGGCGCCGCCGTCAATTACGAATTCGATCTCTCCGCCCAGAATTTTGCCTTCTCGGGAAACGGCAGTGCGATGCCGCGTGCGCGAAGGATGGCGCTTGGTGGTGGCAACCATGTCTTCCATTCGGTCGTACACGAGCTTTACCGGCTTGCCGGATTTCATCGTGAGTAATGCAGCGTGGCTGGCAATGATAGATGGGAATTCTTCTTTGCCTCCGAATGCTCCACCGGTTTCCGTCTGGACCACACGAACTTTGTCTTCGGGCAGATTGCAGAGTTTCATCAGCGCTTTGTGGACGTAATAGGGACACTGCAGCGAGCCCCAGACTGTAATGCCGCGCTCGGCATCGAAACTTGCAATCATGCCGTTGTTTTCGATATAGAGCTGCTCTTGCGCGCCAGTCCTGTATTCGCCTTCGATGATGTAGTCGGCTTTGGCCCAGACGCTGTCTACGTCGCCTTTCTCGACCAGAAAACGCTTGAAGGTGTTGTCCTGTCCCCAGATGACCTGCTGATGGCTCTCGCTTTCTTCAATGGTGAAAATCGCAGGAAGAGGCTCGTATTCGATCTTCACGGCGTTCACAGCTTTAGGCAGGAGGTGCTGGTGCGGATGGGCAAGCAGCAGGATCGGCTCTTCGGGATGATTGACCACTTCATCCGCCAGACATGGCTGATCGTCGGCAATCAGTGCGACGCAATTTGCGCCAGGAATGTCTTTCGCAGAAACGATGACAAATTCGTGCCATGGGATTTCAGGTCCGAAGTGAATTGCCTTGATTCTTCCACGCGGCGTGTTGCTGCGCACTGTGGCGCCATATATCATTCCGGGCAGAGTCATGTCATCGATGTATTGCGCGCGTCCCGTGACCTTTTCGCGGCCTTCCTTGCGCGGAACGTTCATGCCGACGATGGATTCGCTTTTCATGCAGAAGTGGAAACGACCAACGTCGTTAATTCCCGCCCTGCCGGCAGTCCTGGGAAGGCGCCGTCAGAAAAAATCTGCCGGCCACGCAAATAAGTTCTCCTCACGACGCCCCGGAGGCGTTCTCCGGAGTAAGGCGATATAGCGTGGCCCTGGTGCAATCGGTTGTCGGTGACGACAAAATCGGCGTCCGCATCGAACACCACGAAGTCGGCATCATAACCAGAAGCGAGCGCTCCCTTGCGGGCTTTGCATCCCGCCAGGTGCGCAGGCTTCTCCGCCATCCAGCGGACAACATCAAGCAGCGAAAATCCGCGCTGCTGCGCCTCGGTCCAGATTACCGGCAGTGCCATCGACAAACTGGCGATTCCACCCCATGCAACTTTGAAATCCCCCTCATCCAATTTTTTCATGGCTGGGGGACAAGGCGAGTGGTCCGTGACCACCATGTCGATGATTCCATCTTGGAGCCCTTGCCACAGTTGTTCGCGATTTTTGTGATCGCGGATGGGAGGAGCGCACTTGCACTGCGTGGCGCCGTCTGTGATCGCTTCTGCTTCCAAATGAAGGTAGTGCGGACAGGTCTCGACAGTGACTGGTAAACCTTCTTCGCGAGCTGCACGAAGCATCTCCAGTGCCGCCGCTGTTGCAAGATGCACGATGTGCAGACGAAAACCATACTGGCGAGAAAGCGCGATCATCAGGCGAATCGCAGCGACCTCCGCCTCGTCTGGACGCGAGCGGAGGTACGTCGAATATTTTCGCCAGTCATGTTCGTTTAACTGTTTCGTCGCCAGTTCGATCGGACCTGGCAATTCCGCATGCACGAGCAGCGGAAGGCCGGTGTTTGCCAGGCGCGGCAGAGCCAGGCGCAGGTCAGATTCCATCACCATCGGGAATTCTTCGACTCCTGAATGCACCAGAAAACACTTGAAGCCGTGCACACCCGCTTCCGCGAGCGGTCCAATGTCGGAGGCGTTCCCTGGAACAACCCCTCCCCACGCCGCCCAATCGACGCGGCACTTGTTTCGCGCTGCCTTGCGCTTGGCCTCGAGCGCGGGGGGGTTGGTCGTAGCAGGAATGCAGTTCAGAGGCATATCGACCAGCGTGGTATATCCCCCGGCTGCAGCGGCGGTTGTTACAGTTTCGAAGCCGCCCCAATCGGTTCGCCCGGGTTCGTTGATATGGATATGCGAATCGACAAGTCCGGGCAGAATGACCAGGTTCTCGAGATCTTCTTTGTGTGCATGAGCCGGAACTTCGTCCCGTCCAATCACATCTTTAATCCTATCGTCCTCTATGAGCAGCGCGCCGGAACGAATTCCCTGCGGGGTGACGATGCGGCTCGATAGAAAGGCCTGTAATGCCAAATCAATCTGTTCCCCAGAAGCGGCGAGAATGGGTTCAAGGCTATCCCGAAGCGTTGTTGTTTTGCAATTGGGATCAGGCATGCTCTTACGCTTTCTATTGCTGGAGCTTATACTCGCTTCTCGTGCCGCATTGGGGTTCACGCCGGTCGACTGCAGTTCCCCAGAGTTAATGACAAACGCTCGCAACAGCGCTGTTTGAGTGAAGAATATGCAAAACGCCTTTATGGCGCGGGCCATCCAACTCTCAGTTGAGAACGTTAACTCCGGTCGTGGCGGGCCGTTCGCGGCGGTCATTGTGCAAAATGGAAAGATTGTGGCCGAGGGAGTGAATAGCGTCACATCCAGCAATGATCCGACGGCTCACGCGGAAGTGATGGCCATTCGGCAGGCCTGCCAGCACCTGGGCACATTCATGTTGAAGGGATGCGAAATCTACACGTCATGCGAACCTTGCCCGATGTGCCTGGGAGCTATTTACTGGGCTCACCTCGGCCGAATTTATTTCGCCAACGTGGCTGCCGATGCGTCGAAGATTGGGTTCGATGATTCGTTCATCTACCGGGAATTTGCGAAATCCATCGGCGAGCGCTCGATTCCAATGATGCAGATCATGCGCGGCGAAGCGCTGGCGGCGTTCAAGGCATGGGAGGAGAAGCCTAACAAGGTTCCGTATTAATGGGCTGGCGCAGTAACATCGGAATCAGAGTTGGGAGTTTTTGATGAAACTGAATCGACCTACCCTGCAGAGGCTTCCCAAAGTTTTGCTGCATGAGCACCTGGACGGCGTGCTGCGGCCGCAGACGGTGATCGAACTTGCACGGCAGATTGGATATGCCGCACTCCCAACAAACGATCCGGAAGCGCTGGCGCAGTGGTTTCATCAAGGTGCGAACCAGGGAAGCCTGGCGAAATACCTGGAGGGATTTCAGCACACCATCGCGGTGATGCAGACCGAGGAGGCGTTGGAGCGGGTCGCGTACGAGCAGGCTGAGGATCTCAGTAAGGACGGAGTCGTGTATTTCGAAACGCGATTCGCGCCGATATTTCACACCAACCAGGGGCTCACGCATCAACAAGTGGTCGCGGCGGTGCTGAAAGGATTGGGACGAGGCGAGCGCGATTTTGGAGTGCGCTCAGGATTGATCATCTGCGCCATGCGCAATATGAATGTGTCGCTGGAAATGGCCGAGTTGGCGGTTGATTTTCGGCAGCGCGGGGTCGTCGGTTTCGACCTGGCGGGCGAGGAAGGCGGTCATCCGCCGAAGAAACACGTGGACGCGTTCCACTATATTCAGCGGGAAAACTTCAACATCACGATTCATGCAGGCGAGGGCTTCGGGAAAGAGTCGATCTGGCAGGCGATTCAGTATTGCGGGGCACACCGCATCGGGCACGGAACGCGGTTGATCGACGACATCGCGGTGGCCGACGGACGCGCGGTGAAGCTTGGCGATTTGGCCCAGTATGTACTAGACAAGCGCATTCCGCTGGAAATCTGCCTGTTGAGCAACGTGCACACAGGGGCGACGCCCACCCTGGAGCAGCATCCTTTCAAGATTCTGTATCAGGAAAAATTTCGCGTGACGCTCAATACCGATAACCGCCTGATGAGCAATACGAGCATGACGCGGGAATTCGAAGCGGCTGTGAATACGTTTGGGCTTACGCTGGATGATCTCGAAAAGATCACAATAAACGCTATGAAAAGCGCGTTCCTACCCTATGATCAGCGGATACGGTTCATCTATGACGTATTGAAACCGGGCTACGCTCGGGCTCGAGCGCAGTCGTAATTCAAGCTATCGTCTCACGACATAAATTGACATTCTTGGCTCGAAATTTTTAAGATAAAGTCATCCACGGTTTAGAGGCTTTTTCGGACCAACGTTGAGTATCCTCCGCGTTGACGAGAACTAATTATGATCACAGTCAAAGATCTTACGAAGCGGTATGCCCGAACGATCGCCGTCGATCACATTTCCTTTGAAGTGGCGAAAGGCCAGATCGTCGGATTCCTTGGGCCAAACGGCGCGGGGAAGACCACGACCATGCGCATGCTGACGTGCTTCCTGCCGCCCTCGTCTGGAACGGCGACGGTCGCGGGTTTCGACGTCCTGGAACAGCCTCTCGAGGTCAAAAGGCGAATTGGGTACCTGCCCGAGACGCCTCCGATATATCCGGAGATGGAGACGGTCGAGTACCTGAAATTTGTGGGCAAACTGAAAGGGCTTTCCGGAGCGAACCTGCAAAAGCGCGTCGATTATGTTGCGGAGCGTTGCGCGATTGCTGACGTCAAGACGAAGCTGTTGGGCAAATTATCCAAAGGCTATCGGCAGCGCGTGGGGCTGGCGCAGGCCATCATTCACAATCCGGAAGTGCTGATTCTGGACGAACCCACGGCGGGGCTCGATCCCAAGCAGATCAACGAGACTCGCGATCTGATCAAGGATCTGGCGGGGGAGCACACGATTATTCTCAGCACGCATATTCTGCCCGAAGTCGAACAGACCTGCGAGCAGGTGATCATTATTAACAAGGGCAAGCTGGTGGCGACGGATTCGGTGCGGAACCTGCAGGCACGGGCACGCGGGGCGGAGTCGGTCCTGGTTGAAATCGCAGGGCGGAGCAGCGCCCTTGAACCATCAATCGTGCAACACAGGCTGGAGAAGGTGGCGGGAGTCAGCCGCGTCCTGTGCAAGCAACAGAGGGACAGCCGATCCGTTTTTGAGGTGGAGACTGAGAAGGGGCGACTGGTACGCGGCGATCTGGCCCGGGCCGTCGTCGAGGCCGGATGGGATCTGAATGAGCTGAGGCCTTCGGCCATGAGTCTGGAGGAAATCTTCCTGCAGCTCACGGGCAATGAAGCGGCGCCCGCCGGGGCGCCGGCTGAGGAGGAAAATGTTCCGGTGGGAGGCGCGACAGTATGAGAAATCTTTGGATCATTTGCCGGAAGGAATTGAACAGCTATTTCGCCTCGCCGATTGCCTACATACTGCTCATTCTCTTTGGCGTGATCTTCGGGTACTTTTTCTGGACGGCGCTGAGGTTCTTTGTGCTGACCGGCATTGAGAGCCAGATGCGCGGCCAGAACTTCCCCATGAACCTGAACGAACAGATCATCCGGCCGTTGCTGTCGAATGTGGCTGTAATTGGTTTGTTTTTCATCCCGATGATCACGATGCGGCTGTTCGCGGAAGAAAAGCGCACGGGAACCATCGAACTGCTGGCCACTTCGCCGGTTCGCGATGGCGAGATCATTGTGGGCAAGTGGCTGGCTTCGCTGATTTTGTACTCCTGCTTGCTCCTTTTCACAGCAGTCAATTTTGCGTTCCTTTTCAAGTACGGAAACCCGGACTGGAAACCACTGGCGATCGGATATCTGGGACTGCTGCTGCAAGCGGGCGCGCTGTTGGCGATTGGAACATTCATTTCCACCCTGACCAAAAACCAGATCGTCGCTGGAACGGCGACTTTCGGAATCTGCATTCTGCTGTGGGTAATCGGCTGGATTGGAGAATTCGAAACTGCAACCTGGGCGCGCGTGCTCTCTTATTTCTCGGTAGTGGTTCATTTCGAGACATTTGCGCGCGGGGTGCTCGACACGAAAGATGCGGTTTTCTACGCCGCAGTAATTTTCACTGGACTGTTTTTTACGGCGCGGTCGATGGAATCGCTGCGCTGGAGGTCATAAATGGCGAGCCAATGGCTCAAGGCGAGACAGACAAAATACGCGGCATTCGCGGCGACTTATATTGCGATCGTACTTGCGATCGTGGTGATCGCCAATGTTCTCGCGAATCGTTATAACAAGTCGTATGACGCTACTTCGAATAAGCGCTATAGCCTTTCGGAGCAGACGGCGAAGATCGTCAAGGGCCTGAAAGAGCCCGCGACCATTACGTATTTCGATCAGAGCACCCGCTTCCATGACGGCAAAGATCTGCTCGATGAATACGCGAATCTCTCATCGAAGGTCCACATTCAGTACGTCGATCCGGATAAGAATCCGCAGTTGGCGCGCGAAGCGGGAATTCGCAATCTGGGCACGGCGGTGGTGCAGGTTGGCGCGCACAAAGATGAAGCCAAGAGCATGACCGAGGAGGGCATCACCGGCGCCTTCATTCGCGACCTGAAGAACACGACCCGCACCGTCTGCTTTACGACCGGCAGCGGCGAGCATCAACTGGATGACAGCGATCGCGAGGGACTTTCCAAGTTAAAGGATCTTTTAGCGAAAGACAGTTACGAAACCAAGAGCATCGACCTGCTGCAAAAGGCTGAGGTGCCCAGCGATTGCACCACGCTGGTGCTTGCGGGACCGACGCGAAATTTCGAGCAGCCAGAAGTCGATGCCATTAAGAAATACGTCGAGGATGGCGGACGGGCGATGTTCCTGCTCGATCCGCCGCTGAAGCTGGGGCATTCGGAGATCGCCGACAATGACGCGCTTACCAATCTGCTTGCCAGTTGGGGCGTCACTTTGCAGAAGGATTTGGTTCTCGATCTGAATCCGATCGGCCAAATCCTCGGCGTGGGTCCGCAAGTGGCTCTGGTGACGAACTACAGCTCCCAACCGATCGTGAACGAAATGAAGGGAGTGGCCACGGGGCTTCCGCTGGCTCGGTCGCTGGAGGTCAAGGGCACCGACAAGACAAGCGTGGAAAAGCTTTTTGATTCCTCTGGAACCAGCGTCGCCACAAAGAATCTGAGTTCGCCCGCCGTGGACTTGAAGGATCCCAAGAACGAGAAGGGGCCTTTGACTCTCGCCGCAGCCGGCACCTACAACACGGGAAAAGAAAACTCACAGGGCCGCTTCGTGGTGGTGGGAAGCTCTTCGTGGCTGGCGAACCGGTTCATCGGATTTAACGGCGACAGCGATCTGGCGCTGAATTCGGTTAACTGGCTGTCTTCCGATGAAGATCTGATTTCGATTCGGCCCAAGCCGCCGGAGGATCGCCGCATCACCATGACCGGATCGCAGATGAACTGGGTGATCATCACCAGCCAGTTCCTGTTGCCCGCGATCGTTATCGTAGCCGGAATTGGAGTGTGGTGGAAAAGGAGATAACCGACTTCTGCCAACTCCTACTCAATTTCGATCGAAGCCATGAAACTTCGTAATCTGATTCTTGCCACGATTGTCCTGCTCGCGCTCGCGGGCACCCTCTACTGGTCGGACCACAAGAAGTCGAGCGAAGATACGTCCAAGGTCTCGGCGGATACCGCACCTCCCGTTTTGAAGATCGACGAAGCCGCCGTCACCAAGCTCGAATTAAAGAAGAAAGACGCTGCGCCGATTGTTCTCTCGAAAGTAGATTCCACAGCGTGGCGCATCATCGAGCCGCAATCCTATGAGGCGGATCAGAGCGCGGTTTCTGGACTGCTTTCTTCCCTGTCGCCTCTCAATTCCGATCGCGTGGTCGAAGACAAGGCTTCCGACCTGAAGCAGTACGGGTTGGATCCGCCGGTGGATGAGGTGGACGTCACGACCAAGGACAACAAGACGCAAAAGCTGCTGATTGGCGATGACACGCCAACCGGAAGCGCGGTCTACACTAAGCTGGCCAGCGATCCGCGGGTCTTCACGATTGCCAGTTATCGGAAAACAAGCTTCGATAAAAGTTTGAACGATCTGCGGGACAAGCGTCTCATTACGGCTACCCCGGACAGCGTCAGCCGCGTGGAATTGAGTCGCAAGAATGAAACCATCGAATTTGGACGCGATAAGGACGAGTGGCAGATTCTTAAGCCGAAGCCGCTGCGCGCCGACAGCTTTCAGGTAAGTGAGCTTGTCCGCAAAATAACGGACGCGCGCATGGACCTGAGCGGCTCCGACACAAAGGACGCGGCTCCGGATTACGCTCATGGCACTCCTGTTGCTACGGCGAAAGTGACCGACCAATCGGGAACACAGGAGATCCAGGTGCGCAAGGACAAAGATTCCTACTTTGCGAAATCCAGCGTGGTAGCGGGCGTTTACAAGGTGAATGCTGACCTTGGGCAGGCTCTCGACAAAGGGCTTGAAGATTTTCGCAACAAGAAGATTTTCGATTTTGGGTACACCGATCCGGATAAGATCGAGCTGCATATCGACTCCGGCGCTTACTTCCTCACTAAGGGCGGAAATGATTGGTGGGGAGCGAACGGGAAGAAATTGGATGCGGGAAGCGCGGATGAGTTGGTGAGTCACCTGCGCGACCTGACCGCCAGCAAGTTCAGTGATACGGGATTCGCGAATCCCTCGATCGAAATTAGTGTAACTCCGAACGGCGGTAAGCATGTGGAGAAGGTGTCGTTTGCCAAATCCGGCGGCGCATATATCGCTAAGCGGCAGGATGATCCTTCGCTCTACGTGCTGAGCGCGAACTCGATTGATGAATTAAAGAAAGATGCCAGCGCAGTTAAACCTGCTTCGGGGAAATGACGACTCGGGCGCTAGAGGAAGCACCGAATGATCGGCGGCTCGCAAACCTTCAGACGATCGAAGCCATCCAAGAGCTACGCTAGGCAGAATCCATATCGGCACGTCTGGATGGCACTACCGGCATTGGTGCGGTCCGTTTTATCCGGAGAAGATTCGAGCAGATCGCATGCTGCGCTGGTATGCCGAGCGCTTCGACACCGTAGAGATCAATAACAGCTTCTATCGTCTCCCCACATCTGAGGCCATTGCAGGATGGTGCCGTGAAACTCCTGCAAATTTCTGCTTCGCGGTCAAAGCCAACCGCTACATCACCCACAATCGAAAGTTGAAGGACCCACAAGAAACGGTGGAGAGGTTCATGGCGGTGGCTGAAGCATTGGGAAGAAGACTCGGCCCCATCCTCTTCCAATTGCCTCCTGCCTGGAAACTCAACCTGGAAAGGCTAGAAGAATTTCTCAGCGGCTTGCCTCGCGCACATCGTTACACATTTGAATTCCGAAATCCGACTTGGAATGTTGCTCCAGTGTACGAGTGCCTTCGGCGGCACAATGCTGCTTATTGCATCTACGAACTGGCAGGCTTCCAGTCTCCCCTGGAAGTTACAGCGGATTTCAGTTACGTGAGGCTTCACGGCCCGGGCGACAAATATCAAGGAGACTACGGCCGAAAGCAACTGCGGACATGGGCGAAAACAATTGAGGGTTGGCGAAGAGAGCTCAAACACATCTTCGTCTATTTCGATAATGACCAGGCTGGCTTCGCGGCAAAGAATGCTCTCGAGTTAAAAGAAATGCTGCATCAACTCTCAGCTAGCGACTAACGGTTCGGCGAGAACGCCTGCGTTTTTGTTTGGCTACCTTCGCCGCCTGCTTGCCTAATGCCGTTCTGACCGATTTCGGCAGATGGGCAATCGTTCGTTTCCGCTTTGCTGCCGCGGCAGCTTTCTTAATGTTTCTTCTCGCCGCAGATCTCTGTTTTGCGCTCGCCATGGGGCCTCCTACGATGCCACATATGGATGCGCTGCTCGGGAGTTCGGTTGGCGATTCTGAAATTCGGCAGACTGGATGAAAAATCGTTCACTTCGCTTCCAGAGTAATGTCCCCGACTCCGACGCGCGCACGCAGCTCGTATTTTCCTTCGCCGTGATACCTGAGCGTTTTTCCCAGCCAGCCGGTAGTTTCGCCATAACCATCGCTGTTCACATCACCGATTCCAGTACTGGCACGCACGAGCCGATAGGTTGGGTGTTCCCTTTCCACGCGGATGTCGCCAATACCGAGTTCGAGATCCTTGTCTCCTTCCACGTCTTCCACCGTGAGATCACCAACCTTCTCATGGAGATCGAGGTTGGTGTTTGCTGGCACTTCAAGCTGCACGTCGATTTGCGTATTGGAGCTGTACGGCGTGTGAAATTCGAGGGAAGCATCAGTACCGTGCACTTCAAAGTCGAGGTCAGCATCTTTGACATATTTTTCACGTCGCGACTTCACCGTGTAGGTCAGATTGATCTTGCCTGAGTCGCCTCGTTTGACGTGCAGATCGCCCACCTTGAGATGAACGTGCAGCGTGCCGCCCGGGGCAAAGTTCCGGGAATCGGTGTAGGTCTGCTCATAATTCCAGTCGTCGTTGACTCCATAGGCGAGAGAGAGCGGAAGGAGAATCAGGGACAGCAAAACTGCCTTGCGGGAGTGCTTCAGCAGAAATGATCCAGGCATGGAGATACCTCGTGATCGCGCTGAGATAAGTTACGGCTTCCATCGGCCCGAAGTTCCGAAAACTTGGCCGACATATGTCTTCTGGCGGGAGTCGGACTCGAGGTCAGGCATTGAAATCCGCAACCCCGTCCCAGACCAATTGAACGGCAATGGCCAGAATAAGAAAGCCGAAGATCTTGTTGATCGCGCCCACAGCGCTCGGTCCGAGCTTGCGAACCAGCGGCCCTCCCGAGCAGAAGAAAAGGGCCACGCAGAGGGCGATCCCGGCGATCCCGATCACCATGCCGACGTAGGCGGAGGCGTTATCAACATGAGCCGCTAGCGCCATAACCACCCCTATCGCGCCCGGTCCTGACATCAGAGGCATAGCCAGCGGGGTCAATGAAATGTCCTCTTTGCTCTCCGCCTCGTGGCTTTCGGCGGGCGTAATGCGGGAGGTCGAAGTGACCATCCCCCAGGCGGTGTTTGCGACGATCAATCCGCCGGCAATCTTGAGGACGGGAAGCGAGATGCCAAAGAAGTGCAGAACAAAGCGGCCGAAGAAGAGAAACGCGATCAGGATGAGGAAAACCCACATTCCCGTCTTGAAGGCAGTCCGGCGCCGGTCGCGCGCAGTCCAGGATGAAGTCATGCTGAAGAAGACCGGAATCCCGCCGAATGGATCAACGATGGGAAACAACGCAAGAAAAGTGGCCGCAGCCGACGCGGGAAGCGTCCGGAGAAAGTGCCCGAGCGAGTGAGCGGAGGTCATAATCAGCGGTAACTCTCCAGAGTTTTGGCCGCACGTTCTAATGCTTCGGCTAAAACTGCCAGCTGCTGCCGAACCCGTTCGCTGTCTCCCCGATCCAACGCTTCATTTACGCCGGGAATCACGACCGCGGCGTAGCCCGTGTATTCTCCCGGAGCATACACCGAATGCCGGTACCAGGGCCGACCCGGCAATCCCTGGGAGATCAGCAAAGCCCGTTCAGTACTCAAGAGCGCCTGATTGAGCCGCTGCGGGTTCGAGGAGGAGTTCTTCTGCTTCGAAAGGATCTTCGCGCCGGCCGCAGAAAAATGGTGCGCCGCCGCATTCACCTTGTCGAAATTGATCGCCTTGCCGCCAAACTTGTCCTGCGCTCTTCGCCGCGCTGCGTCGACATATGCTTCGATTTCCTTGCCGTATTCTTCGTAATCGTAGGGCAAGATGTCGGCATCGGCCATCCGCAATGCCTGCAGGCCAAAGATTCGAGCCATCTGTTGCTCGTAGACAAAGTCCGGATCGGCGAACTTCTTGAACCAAGTGAAATCATCGAACGTCGAGTGATAGACGCCATAAGCGCCGCTCGACGTTATATCAGTCGATGGGACGCCCAGATGCTGCAGGAATGCGGAGTAGTCCGAACCGCTCCCAAGATCGCCGACCGGAACATCTGCCTTGACTTCAACATTGGGGGTACGATGCGAATCTCCGATCCCTTCTGTTGGGGATTGAGTCAGTGGCGTAGAGGGTTGTGCCGCTCGTTGCCACGCGTCGTAAACCGTACCTCCCTTGGCGCCGGGCACGACTTTGGTGATATCACGCACAAATTGTTTCAGGCTCGGCACGGCGGACGAGCCGAACTTGGGACCAGAAACAGCCACATCCATATTGAAATACGCAGCAGCTTTGGCAAGTTCTGCTTCGTGCTGTTCCGCCCACTCGGTCGATCCCATCAGGCCTTCTTCTTCACCATCCCAACTGCAGAAGACCAGGGTACGTTTCGGCCGCCAGCCGAACTTGAGCAACTCCCCGACACCATGCACGCTCTCCAGCATGGCTGCCGTTCCACTGTTCGGATCGACCGCACCATAAACCCACGCATCACGGTGATTGCCAGCAATCACCCACTCGTCCGGCAATTCGGAGCCACGCACTCGTCCGATCACATCCCAAATGGTGCGGAACTGGTAATCCTGCTGGAGATGCATTTTCACTCGTGCAGGACCCGGGCCCACGTGATACGTGAAGGGCAGCGCGCCTTGCCACTCTCGGGGCGAATCGGGGCCTCCAAGATGCTGCAAAATGGGCTCGGCATCGTGGTATGAAAGCGGCGTGACGGGAATCTTAGGAATTTGCGAAGAACGATCGGGCGAGAGTCGCTCCGAATCCGGCAATGACGGGATCGAAGCAATCCCAGGCGTGGTCGGATCCCCGGGAAATTCAAACATGTACCCGACCGATCCGCGTTGCACGCCCGTATCCGGACGCCACGGACCCTCCGGGTACTTGTCCCCGCGCCGCCAGCCATCATCGATGGGATCGGAATAAAGGATGACCCCGGCCGCCCGGCGCTCCTGTGCAATGAAAACCTTCACCCCGCGAAAGTTCTGCCCATAGCGAACCAGGACTATTTTTCCGCGCACGTCGACTTTCAGCTTGTCGAGTTTCTCGAAATCTTCCGGCGTGCCGTAGTTCGCGTAGACTACGTCAGCCTCGATATCGCCCGAAGGGGACATGCTGCTGAAAGGCATCACCACTCGCGGATCATCCTGGTAAGGATCGTCGGACACATGCTCGCGGGTTGGACCATGCATCTCGACTCCGGCGGGCGCGGTCAGCTCCACGCTGATGCTTTCCGGATAATTCATCCAGACCTTGTATTCAACGATTTCGGTGTCGAGGCCGGCATCCCGGAATTTTTGCGCAACGTAATCGGCGGTGGCTCGGTCTTCGACGGTTCCCGCCATGTGCGGCGCCTGCGTGAGCGTGCGCAGGTGCTCTTCGGCGAGTTTGGGATCGGGGACGGCGAGGAAGCGCTGCTCGGTGGCGAGCTCGGGCGCATCATTACGGAATCCGAACAGACTGGAGCTGGAGGCGGCCGCGGAGGAATTTTTCGCCGGCGTGGAAGAAGATCCGATGAACAGTATGGCGGACGAAAATAAGGCGGCGGAGATGAGTTTCATTGATTTGGCAGTCTGACGACTCCCACGTGAGTGGGATCATTTTATCTCGTTTGGCCGGTGCCGATAATTTCGTATTTGGAAGAAGTCAGCTCTGCCAAAGCAAAAGGGCCGCGGCAATGCAGCTTTTGCGTGCTGATGCCCATCTCGGCGCCGAACCCGAATTCTCCTCCATCAGTGAAGCGAGTCGAGGCATTCCAATATACAGCCGCAGAGTCCACCTCGCGGAGAAACCTGCGGGCGTGGGCTTCGTTGCCAGTCACGATAGCATCGGAATGCTTGGTGGAGTATTTGTTAATGTGCTCGATAGCCTCATCCATATCGGCGACCACAGCAATCGCGATACAGAGCCGAAGATATTCTTCGTACCAATCTTCCGGCTTCGCCCTTTCCACTGGCAATCCGGGGGCAAGCGAGCAAGCCTTGCTATCTCCGCGCAGTTCAACCCCCGCCAAGGCAAGCTTCTGAACAATTCTGGGGATGTAGTCCGAGGCAATTTTCTCGTGAACCAGCAGTTTTTCTGCCGCGTTACACACTGAAGGCCGCTGGGTTTTGGCGTTGATTACGATGCGATCGGCCATTTCCGGATCAGCCGAATCGTCCACAAATATGTGGCAATTCCCAGCGCCGGTCTCAATGACGGGCACAATCGAATTTTCCGCCACGAAGCTGATGAGCCCTGCTCCACCGCGGGGAATGATGACATCGACCAACCCGCGAGCTTTGATCAATTCCTGGACCGAGCCTCGCGAGGCGGAATCCAGAAGTTCGATCGCTCCTTCGGGCATACCCGGCACGCTCGCCATGATCTCCTGCAGGCAACAATTAGTCCTCGCGGCTTCTTTCCCTCCGCGCAGCACAACCGCGTTCCCGGTCTTCAGGCACAACACCGCCGCGTCGACGGTTACATTGGGCCGTGATTCATAAATGATTCCGATGACTCCCAGCGGAACTCGCAGTTTGCGGATGTGTAAACCATTGGGGCGAGTCCACTCCGCCAGCGTCTCTCCAACCGGATCGGCAAGACCTACGACTTCCCTTACGGCACCCACCATGTCTTTCACGCGTGCAGGAGTAAGCAGAAGACGGTCGCGCATCGCGCCCTCAAGGCCGGAACTCTCCACGTCCGCCCGGTTTGCAGCCAGAATTTCTTTCTCCCGAGTTTCAATGGCGTCGGCGATCGAGGTCAAGAGCGCATTCTTCGCTCCGGTCGTCAGCGCTGCCAATTTTGCGGATGCGCCGCGGGCGCGCAGCAATTTCTCCTGGGTCGAGGCGGCGGTTGTGGCAATGCCAGGCATCAATTCCTCAAATTTTACTGCTCTGGGGCTTGCGCGAGGGAGGGAAGTAGGTCCCGATCTTTCCTTGCAGCCCCAGAGTAATGGCCCGCGGATGTCTTCCATTCACGATGGCGACGTGAACCCCCGCTTCACTGGCGAGTTTGGCGGCACGAAGCTTGGAAAGCATACCGCCCCGGCCGAGTGGGCTTTTCCCCTTACACAAACTCTGCAGCTCGGGGGTAACTTCGCGGATCATGCGCTGCAACCGCGGTTTCCTGCGCCCGTTGGGGACGAGAAAGCCATCTACATTGGTCAACAGCAGCAGCCAGTCTGCCTTTGCCGCTGTGGCTAGCAGAGAACTGAGTTCGTCGTTATCACCAAAAGCGCCCTCCAGCTCGCGGACCGACACGCTGTCATTTTCATTCACGATGGGAACGACACCCAGCGAGAGCAATTGCGCCAAAGCATTCTGCAAATTTCGGTAGCGCACCGGAGAAGTGAAATCGTCGCTCGAAAGCAGCAACTGAGCCACGACTTTTTTCCCGAAGAACAGGCGCTCGTATGTGTGCATGAGCCGGCTCTGTCCAACGGCGGCACAGGCCTGCATCCGGGGCACGTCGCTGGGACGTACGTTGAGGGCCAAGCCAGACATGCCCGCGGCGATCGCGCCCGAAGTTACGATCAGGTACTCGTTCTTCGAGAGATCGAATTGATCCACCACGCCCCGTAAAAGCTGGACATCGATCTGTCCGCCCGGCGCGATGAGGCTGGTTCCGACTTTGATGACGACTCGCATGCTTTAGAGACAACGTTCCATCCTGCCGTTAGAATGAGTTTCTGGCAAGTTGAAAAGCTTACGAGGACCTGCAGAATGCCTGTTTCTAATGCCACCAGCCGGTTTTCCGATCGAGTGGAAAACTACGTTCGCTATCGTCCGCGATACCCTCGGGAAGTTCTAGAGGCATTGCGCAAAGAGTGCGGGCTGGCGCGAAGCCATGTCATCGCTGATATCGCTTCCGGAACCGGCATCTGGACGCAACTGTTGTTGGAGAATGGGAACCGGGTTTTCGGAATCGAGCCTAATCCGGAGATGCGCCAGGCCGGAGAGCAATTCCTGGCTCAATATCCACAATTCACCAGCATCGACAGCACCGCGGAAGTTACGACGCTTCCAAACGACAGTGTGGATATCGTTACTGCGGCGCAGGCCGCTCACTGGTTCGATCGGGAACGCACTCGCCGGGAGTTCGCGAGAATTCTGAAGCCGCGCGGCTGGCTGGTCCTGCTGTGGAACGAGCGCATGGTCAACACAACTTCGTTTCTTCGCGACTACGAGCAATTGTTGCTGGAGTTCGGCACGGACTATAAAGAAGTTCGGCACGAACGCACCACCGAAGCGGTGAACGAGTTCTTCGATCCGATTCCTTACCAGCAGCGAGTTTTTCCCATGCGGCAGGAATTCGATTATCTGGGGCTTGAAGGACGTTTGCTGTCTTCCTCATACGCTCCCGGTCCCGAACATCCGCAGCATTGGCCCATGCTGCGCCAACTGCGGCAAATCTTCGACACTCACGCTGTCCACGGAAAAGTCTCTTTCGATTACACCACGCGAGTGTATTTCGGACAGCTGAAGTAGAGCCCGGAGGACAATGTCCGAACAAAAATCGTTTCACATGACCCCCGACGAATTCCGCCGCTACGGCCACGCCGTGGTGGATTGGATTGCCGACTACCACTCCCGCATCGAGTCGTTTTCGGTGGTGTCTACTGTGAAGCCTGGCGAGATCCGCGCTTCGCTTCCGGCGAATCCTCCGGCTCATGGCGAATCGTTCGAAGCCGTGATGAAAGATGTCGAGCGCGTGATTCTGCCCGGCGTGACGCACTGGCAGTCGCCCAACTTCTTCGCTTATTTTCCGTGCAATGCTTCGGGGGCCGGAATTCTTGGCGATCTGGTTTCCTCTGGGCTTGGCGTGCAGGGAATGCTGTGGTCGACCAGTCCAGCCTGCACCGAACTGGAAACCCACGTTATGGACTGGCTGGTTTCGATGCTCGGGCTGCCAAGGAAGTTCCTATCCTCGAACACAGGCGGCGGAGTCATTCAAGACACTGCCTCAAGCGCTGCCTTGTGCGCGCTGCTTGCCGGCCGCGAACGCGCCACGAATTACGCCAGCAACAAAACCGGGTGCGATGGAAGACTAGTCGCTTACGCTTCGACGCAGACGCATTCGTCTTTAGAAAAAGCCGCAATGATCGCCGGAATCGGCCGGGAAAACCTGCGGTTGATCGAAGTCGACAAGAATTTCGCGATGCGGCCAGATGCTCTTGCCGGGCAGATTGATGAGGACGAGCGCGCTGGTCTCACTCCGTGCTTTGTGTGCGCTACCGTTGGTACCACGTCTTCGAATGCAATGGACCCGATCGCGGCCATCGGCGAAGTCTGCCGCAAACACAATCTCTGGCTTCACATCGACGCCGCCATGTCCGGCACTGCCATGCTTTGCCCCGAGTTTCGCCATCTGCAGGATGGGGTGGAACTGGCCGACAGCTACAATTTCAACCCGCACAAATGGATGTTTACCAACTTCGATTGCAATTGCTTTTGGGTCACCGATCGAAAGGCGCTGATTCAGACCCTCAGCATTCTGCCGGAATATCTGCGCAATCAGGCCACGGAATCAGGCGCAGTCATCGACTATCGCGACTGGCACATTCAACTCGGCCGCCGCTTCCGCTCTCTGAAATTGTGGTTTGTGATTCGCCACTATGGCGTAGAAGGATTGCAGTATCACATTCGGGAACATGTTCGATTGGCACAGGAATTCGCCGGATGGGTGCGGCAGGATTTGCGCTTCGAACTGGCTGCGCCGGCTCCGCTAAATCTGGTCTGCTTCCGCCACAAAGGCGGGGATGCAGCAAATCAGGCGATCATGGACCATCTGAATCGCAGCGGTGCCTTGTTCCTTACGCACACAAAGCTAAACGGCAAATTAACGTTGCGCCTCTGTGTGGGACAGACGAATACGAAGGCGCAGCACGTCGAGAGGGCGTGGAAGAGAATTCAGGAAGAAGCGAACGCGCTGGAGAGCACTGGGGCTTTAGCTTCATCAACCTGAGGTTTGGCCGAAAAAATTCGGCAGGCACCGCCGGTTAACGATGCCCGCCCCGCTAGATCCGACAATCAAGACTGAACAATCTTCTCCAGGGCCGGAAGGCTGCGGATCACCAGGGTCGCTCCCTTGATCTGCAGCAGTTGCTTCTTGCGGAATTCGGAGAACAACCGGCTGACGGTTTCGCGCGTGGTTCCGATAATCTCTCCGATCTCTTCGTGGGTCAGCGTAAGCCGAAGCTGACCGGAGCCGTCGTTCTGCGCACCCTTCGTCGACCAGGAGAGCAGCAGTTTCGCAAATTTCTCCGAGGGCGAGGTCGTCAGGCCGAGAGTACGGATCTCCTCGTAAGCCGTGTAGTAATTACGGCTGAGCTGCTGCGCGGTGCGCATGGCCACTTCTGGAAACTCTTTCATCATCTGCATCAGGGAATCGCGCGGGATGAAATTCGCCTGACCCGGCTCCATCATCTCAGCGGTCACTTCGTACGGGTGTCCCGACACCACCGCATTCAGTCCGAGCACATCGCCAGCATCAGAAATCTTGGTGATGATGGTCTTGCCTTCCCGCGATGTGGTCGAGAGTTTCACCTTGCCCGTGCAGAGGACGAATACACCCCGCGGCTGCTGGCCTTCAATGAACAGCATCGCGCCCTTGGGATAGACAGCGGTTGATTTGATGTCATTCAGCCGCTGCGCCGCTTGCAGCGACAGATTGCATAACAGATGTTCTTGCCGGTGCGGACAGGTCACGCAATTATCCAGGATATTTAGACCGTAAGGAGCACGCATCGCCTAACCTCCCGGGGCAGAAGGCTTATTGGAGCCTGACTACCATCTGTCCACATAGGGGTGTGGCAACCGGATGCCCAATCGAGGGTGATTTGAGGCAAATCACCACATTGTTCGTATCTGTAAAGAAATAAAAGAGGTTAGAAGGATCGCACATGGGAGCCAAGAACGGGATCTTTCCCCAGAATTGCACCCCTTGGGTTATTTCCCGCACACCGCTGTGTGATCTGGATCACCATTGGGCGTGATCTCGGCCAATTGGACATGGCCCTCTGGATAGAGACTCAACACGGAGATTAGCCCGGCAGCGGGATCAATCTGCCGGCATTGGGGAGACCCGAGGAGTCCGTCGACGCTCAACCTCGGGGTAAGTGGCCTCGGTGGGCGCTTCCAGCCATTTGCGAATCTCTGGCATGGCCGCGCGCGTCGCCTCTTCGCCTACACGGATCAGATCACCCGTGCGCTTGAAATCATCGTAGGCAAAGCCGGCCACATCGGGCTCAATCACCAGATCGGCAGCCTGCTTCCACAGAGCCGACATGGCGTCTTGCGCAATTGCGAATGACTGCCCAATGACGTCAAAAAGGTGCCGCGGTGCGCCACCGTTCGCCCAAGTTCCTTTTAAATGCACAGCGAGCACGCGATCGGCGCCCATCTCGCGCAGAGGCCACGTCGGCACCGGGTGCGACAACATGCCATCCACCAGATAACGCCCCCGGATATTGACCGGCAGAAACATCCCGGGATAGGCACAACTGGCGCGGACGGGATCGATGATCTGGCCCGAATGGAAGACAACGGCTTCTCCCGTATTGAAGTCGGTAGCTGTGACTCCCAATGGGATGCGCAGTTCTTCGAATGTCCTCACCTTCAAGATTCGAGTAAGAAAAGAAATCATGCGGTCGTTGGAGGCAAAACCGTAGCGCGACAGCGTCCAGCGCGCGAAAGAAGTGAAGCGTGTGTTGTGCGCCACTTCTTCCATCTCCGGGATCGAAATTCCGCTGCAGTAAGAAGCGCCGATCAGCGCTCCCACGCTGGTCCCAGTGATGACGCGAACCGGAACACCTTCTTCTTCAAGGACTTTGAGAACGCCAACGTGGGCGATGCCGCGGGCAAAACCTCCGCCGAGCGCAACGCCAATAACAGGCACGCGCGCATCAGTGGGAAGATTCTTGCGGGAGAACTCCCGCCCAAACGCCTGAACCGACCGGATGATCTTCCCCAGACTTTTCACGACGAACCCCACATTTCCAGCGGAGAGCAGCCGGAATCGCTGAACCGACTTCTACCATGTAAGATGCCATAATTGGCAAGCGCGTCGTAAGGGCACGGGCGTGCCATCTCTCGTAACTAGTTCGGTTTATCGTCAGCAGGTAACGGTTACCTTTCGATACTGAGCGGAGGCCGTTAGGCCCTGTATTGTTAGCGCGTTGCAAACAGTATGGAGCGTGAAATCTCAGCCGGAGGCCTGGTGATTCGTCGCCAGGACAGGGTCTGGTGGCTAGCCGCCATCGAACTACCCGATCCCGATCCGGCGACAGATACTGCTAAACAGGTCCGGCAATCGAAACGGAAAATTACGACCTGCCTGCCCAAAGGCCTCGTCGATGCGGGGGAGAAACCGCTCGAGGCCGCTCTGCGCGAGGTAAGAGAGGAAACCGGGCTTACCGCGACTCCAATCCTGAAACTCGCCGATATCAAGTACAGCTACGTGCGCAGCTGGGGTGATCGCGCACGCGTGTTCAAAATCGTCAGCTTCTATCTGCTGCACTATGAGTCTGGAAAAATCGATGACATCAGCGAAGGTATGCGAATCGAGGTGGCCCGCGCCAAGTGGATTCGACTAGAAGACGCGCCGCAATTGCTCGCCTACAGCGGCGAAAAGCAGATGGCGCGTCAGGCGCTGGAGTACCTGGCATTGCATCCTGAGTTGTGATCTGGCGCACTGGAAAATTCAGCGCGCGGCGATTACCATTACTCGTTCACCACTTCATTTCAAACTTCCGAAAGCCGATGTTGCTTTCAAAACCGAAGAGCCCACGACCGCCTTCCTTTCCGTGGTCAGATAGCCAATGAGGTTCATCCATGAAGCGCATTAATAAAGTCGCCATTCTTGGCGCCGGAACAATGGGCGCTCGCATCGCCGCGCACTTCGCCAATGCCGGTGTTCCCAGCTATCTTTTCGATATTGTCCCGCCTGATGCCGATGCTCCGGCGCGCAACAAGATCGCCGCCGCCGGACTCGACGCCGCGAGGAAGTCCAAGCCTGCGGCATTTATGGATCCATCGCTCGCACGCCTGGTTACGATCGGCAACTTCGATGACGACCTCAAGAAACTGGCGGATGTCGACTGGATCATCGAAGCAGTTGTGGAGAATCTTGAGATCAAGCGGGCGCTCTTACGCAAAGTCGAAGCCATCCGCAAGCCCGGAACGATCGTCACCACCAACACCAGTGGCTTGCCGGTCGGCAAAATCGCTGAAGGATTCTCCGACGACTTCCGCTGGGCATGGTTCGGCACGCACTTCTTCAATCCGCCGCGCTACATGCGCCTGCTGGAGATCATTCCCACGCCCGAGTCCGATCGAGCCGCAATCGAAGCTGTATCGCATTTCTGCGACGTTCGCCTGGGTAAAGGCGTGGTGATCGCAAAGGACACTCCGAACTTCATCGGCAACCGAATCGGGACTTTTTCCGTGTTGAACGTCATGCGGCTCATGCAGGAGATGGGACTCACCGTCGAAGAAGTAGACGCGCTCACCGGCCAAGCCGTCGGATGGCCCAAGTCCGCAAGCTTCCGCACTATCGATCTCGTCGGCCTCGACATTCTCGGCCATGTCGTCGGTAACATGATCAAAAACGTCCACGACGAGCGCAGCGATCTGAAACTGCCCGATTTTTTCAACCAGATGCTGCAAAAGAAATGGCTTGGCGACAAAACCAAGGGCGGGTTCTACAAGAAAGCAAAAAGTGATGGCAAGGAAGACGAGCGGATGGCACTCGACTGGAAAACCCTGGAATACCATCCCCGGGAAAAGCCCAAATTCCCTGCCCTCGACATGGCGAAAAACATTGAGGACACCGGGACCCGTTTGCGAACTCTGCTCGGCCTCGATGGAACGCCGGCCAAGGGTGACAAGGCGGGAGCATTTCTCTGGGCCGTTCTTTCCGACCTTTGGACCTACGCCGCGAATCGGGTCCCAGAAATCTCCGACTCCATCGTCGAAATCGATCGCGCAATGAAGCTCGGATTTAACTGGGAACTCGGACCGTTCGAACTTTGGGATGCGGCAGGGGTCGAGGCCACTGTGGCCCGCATGAAAAAAGAAGGCAAGCCGGTCGCGGCAAACGTCGAACGCCTCCTCAGTTCCGGCAGAAAATGCTGGTACATCGAAGACCCCAAATCTCCCGCCGGCCGCAAGTATTGGGAGATGGGAACCGAGACTTGGGAACCGGAACAAGTTGCGCCGGGTGTATGGTCGGTCACCGTCGCGAAGAAATCCAACGGAGTCGTCAAGAAAAACTCCGGCGCATCGCTGATTGACCTGGGAGACGGGGTCGCCTGCATCGAGTTTCACTCCAAGATGAACGCTCTCGGCGCTGACATCATCAGCTTGATCACGCAGTCGCTCAAGCCGGGTGGGCCGGGCGATGGTTTTGACGCATTCGTCATCACTAATGACGCGACGAACTTTTCCGTTGGCGCCAACCTCATGCTTTTGCTCATGAGCGTGCAGGAAGAAGAATGGGATGAGGTCGACCTCGCGATCCGCCAGTTTCAGGGAATGACGCAGGCCATCAAGTTTTCTCCCAAGCCCGTGGTCTCAGCCCCATTCGGCCTTTGCCTTGGAGGAGGCACCGAAATTTCCCTGCATGCCGCAGCGCGTCAGCCCCATGCCGAGCTTTACACTGGTCTGGTCGAAATCGGCGTCGGCTTGCTGCCGGGTGGCGGCGGTTGCAAAGAGATGTTGCTGCGGGCCGTCGACACAGCTGCCGCATCGCGGGGAAAAGCATCCGGCGAAGCTTTGTCCGGTTCCGTTGAAATGCTGGAAGCGATGAAAAAAGCCTTTGAGACCATCGCCACGGCGAAGGTCGCGACCTCGGCGCACGAAGCCCGCAGCTACGGATTCCTCTCTACTTCAGATCGCATCAGCATGAACCGGGAGCGCGTGCTCTCCGACGCGAAGGCGCGGGCTCTGGAACTGTCGCGCGCCGGATACGAACCTCCCGTGGCGCGCACCGACATTCCTGCCCCCGGCGAAAGCCTGCTCGCGGCGCTCAAAATGGGCGTCTATCTGATGCGGCAAGGCGATTACGTCACCGATTACGAAGTGAAACTGGGCGGCAAGATTGCCGAGGTTTTGTGCGGCGGACATATCACGCCGGCCACTCCGGTGAGTGAGCAATACATCCTCGATCTCGAACGCGAGGGATTCAAATCTCTTTGCGGCGAGAAGAAAACCCAAGAGCGCATCCAATACACCTTAAAGACTGGAAAGACGCTGAGGAATTAAGAGCACATGACAAAAAAACAACAGTTCACCATCACGGCAATCTGGCTGCTTATATCCATGGCAGCACTCGCGCAGAAAGACGCTCCTGCCAAGGAGACCGCGCCGGATGTGCCTGACGCAATCGCAGTCCCTTCCGGCGTGGAGCCCGTCTTGTTCGTGCACGCTGCGGGATCGCAGATCTACACCTGCCAGGCGGGCGCAGACGGCAAATTCAGTTGGACCCTCAAAGCTCCTGATGCCGAACTGAAGGACCGTAAAGACAAAGTCATCGGCCAGCACTCCGCCGGGCCCACTTGGACACTGAAGGATGGAAGCGAGGTAACCGGAAAAGCTGCGGCTCACGTCGACTCGCTCGATGACGCCTCCATCCCGTGGCTTCTGGTGAACGTTACCAATAACAACGGAAAGGGCCAGCTAGCCAATGTGACGGCCATTCAGCGCGTGCACACCCATGGCGGCAAAGCCCCCGACTACGGCTGCGATGAATCGCACAAAGACGAGGAGACCAAGAGCAAGTACACCGCGGACTATTACTTTTTCGCGCCAGTGAAGTGATGCTCGAAGCTGGCGTACCGTGCTTCGCATCGAATGTAGAGATCGGAGATTCATATGCGTGAAGTCATCATTGCTTCCTCGGTTCGCACACCTGTTGGACGGGCGTTCAAAGGCACTCTCCGCGCCACTCGCCCCGACGAACTCGCTGCCATAGCGATCAAAGGAGCCCTCCAGCGTGTTCCGCAACTCGATCCCAAAGAGATCGAGGACGTGATTTTCGGCTGTGCCATGCCCGAAGCCGAACAGGGCATGAACGTAGCCCGCATCGCTTCCTTGCGCGCTGGCTTGCCCGTAGAAGTGTCGGCCATGACGATCAACCGATTCTGCTCTTCTGGACTGCAGGCCATCGCCATGGCCGCCGAGCGCATTATGAGCGGTGGCTCGGAAGTAGTCGTGGCTGGCGGCACCGAGTCGATGTCCATGATCCCGATGGGCGGCCATAAAATCTCACCCAATCCCTGGCTGGTGGACCATTATCCTGACGCCTATCTGTCGATGGGATTGACAGCAGAAAGACTGGCGCAGCGGTTCGGCATCACGCGGCAGGCCGCCGACGAATTTTCCTATCACAGCCATCAGAAGGCATTGGCAGCGATCCAGGCGGGAAAATTCGATGACGAGATTGTACCCGTCGAAGTGAATTTCTCGACACCAAACGGATCGAAACCCAAGAAGCAGCAGATCACTTTCAAAGTCGACGAAGGCCCGCGTCCCGACACATCGCTGGAGGCACTGCTCGCTCTCAAGCCGGCATTTCATCTGAAGGGTACGGTGACCGCCGGAAACTCCTCGCAAATGTCGGACGGCGCGGCGGCCACGATAGTGATGTCTGCCGAGCGCGCCAAGGCGCTCAACATTACTCCACTCGTTCGTTATGCTTCGTTCGCAACGGCAGGATACAAGCCGGAAGAAATGGGACTCGGTCCCGTGTTCGCCATTCCCAAAGCATTGAAAATTGCTGGATTGAAGCTGGCCGACATCGACGTGATCGAACTGAATGAGGCTTTTGCTGCGCAGTCGCTGGCAGTGATTAAAGAAGGCAAGCTCGATCAGGAAAAAGTCAACCCCAACGGCGGCGCAATCGCACTTGGTCATCCCCTGGGATGCACCGGAGCCAAGCTCACTGCGACAGTGATTCGCGAATTGAAACGTCGCAATGGTCGTTACGGGATGGTGACCATGTGCGTCGGGGGCGGTATGGGCGCGGCGGGTATTTTCGAGAACCTCAACTGACAATCCCGACACGGGATTGGAGTTATAATGTCTGCGGATAGGAGGTACGCGATGCCTCTCGTTCGCCTTCTCGCAATCGCATTGCTGCTCAGCCCAATGTGGAGCTTTGCGCAGTCAGCTCCAGCATCTACAGATCCCGGCACCACTAGCCCATCCAAGCTTCTTGTCATTGCGCCTGAAGGTTCTTACTTCTGGCAACTCGCGCCGAACCAGGACGCGAATGACAAGTCGTCATTCGCGCTGGAGAAATCCGCAAAGCAGCAGTTGCTCATCGTGAAACCACCGGTAGACAAGGGGATTCTGGTTGCGGAAGATTCACCACTGCTCGGCGGCGCGGTCTGTTTGTCGATCCGCAGCTACGTGATGGCACGCGATAGCAAGGATTCGGACTCCACCCATCTGGTCCGTTCTTCGACCTGCGTTCCGGCGACCAAGTACAAGGTGAAGGTTGTCGAGCAGCCCAATTCTGTAATTTATCGTTGACTTAAGCTCACATTTCTTTACCCGATTACTATGCTCTTTGACAGGAGTTTGGGGCATAGTTGTGTTCAGCGGAATCCCGGAAGACCGGCCGTCTCCGCGATGGCGTTTTGGTAGGAGGTGCTGTATGCGGCTCTCCAGCCTATTTTTCGCCGTAGTCCTTCTTCTCGCTCCAAGCGCTCTTGCACAACATCATGAAAGCGGCAGCGCTCCGAGCGCGCCGCCTGCGGCAGCGCCCAGCCCTGCTCCGACTCCAAGTTTTAATTCGTCCGCACCGCCTCCCAGCCCTCCCAGCGTCAACTCTCCCACATTTCACAGTGCTCCTGAACCGGCCAGCACCCAGGCGATCCACGGTGCTTCCGAACAGGCTAGCGCGCCGGTAATGCATTCCCCGCCCGCAACAAGTTTCACTCCATCCGCCGGTTCGATTCCGTCCACTACCCATTCGACGTCCGGCGTCGCGCCCAGTCCTGAACGCATAATGCCCGTCGAAAAAATTTCTGGCGAGCCCCGCATTGCTCCGCAACCACGGGTTGGAGAAATTGTGCCGGAGAAGCAGCCAGAGCACGATCCGAGCAATCCAGACCTACGCCGACGCGTTTGTGCGGGCAAGGACTGTGCCCCGAGGGAAGAGAAACCAGGCGTTCTTTTCTCCACCGTTCCTCACCCCATCTGCCTAAAAGGCAACTGCACCTGTCCCTCCGGTGAAAGCTGGACCAGCAACGGATGTGCCACCACGAACGCAAACACTCCCCCTCTATGCCAGGCTGGAACGGTCTGGAATGCCGCAAACTGCATTCCCGTGGATACGTGTACACCAGGCGAATCTGGGAATGGCCAGGGATGCGCTCCTGTTGCTCAATGCCGCGCGGGCGAACTCTGGGACGGTAGCCGTTGCGTGAATCCGGCTCAGCAATGCGTGCCCTACCAAGCCCAAGCAACACCGTTAGTCACCGAATTACAGAATCTCCGGATGAAGATTGAGCGCATCTGCTCGCGAGACTCCTCGAGCCAGGACTGCAGCGAAGCCAAATTTCAGCGGCAGAGCACGCTGGACCGTTATCGCGCGTTATGGGATCAGGCATCCAGCTACTGCAATGGGTACTTGCCGGATCCGGGCGCTCTGATGTAGCACGCAACTTATCCGTCCGAAATAGCAGGCGAAATCGGGTTAAAACACGGTCATTCGCCCGCTATGCTTCCACATTCCTCCGCATTTAGAATAAAAGCAGTCTCGCCGCCTCGCGCGGCGGTTTCGATTTGGGGGCATTCACAATGGCAACCACTGCGGCACCTCGCACCCGCATTCCCGGCGGCAGCTTTCTGCTCGATTCGCGCCAACCCGACGAAGTATTCACTCCCGAGGATTTCTCCGAGCAGCATCAACTCATCGGACAGACCGCCGAGGAGTTCGCGGTGAACGAGATTGTGCCCAACATCGAAAAGATCGAGCACAAGGATTTCTCGGTGACGCGCGAACTGCTGAAGAAGGCGGGAGAACTCGGGTTGAGTTCGGTGGAGATTCCGGAAGCCTACGGGGGCCTGGAAATGGACAAGGTCACTGCCGCGGTGATTGCCGATCACATCGCGAAGTACGCCGGCTTTGCTACCACCTGGGGCGGACACACGGGAATCGGTACGTTGCCCATCGTTTACTTCGGAACCGAGGAGCAGAAGAAGAAGTACCTGCCGCGCCTGGCTTCCGGAGAAATCGTTGGAGCTTATGCACTCTCGGAATCGACCTCCGGTTCCGACGCCATGAACTGCCGGGCGCGCGCCGAACTCTCGTCTGACGGCAAACATTACATCCTGAACGGGGAAAAGATGTGGATCACCAACGCCGGCTTCGCGGATCTGTTTACCGTTTTCGCCAAAGTGGATGGCGAGAAGTTCTCCGCATTCCTGGTGGAGCGTGGCTTCCCCGGCTTCTCCGTCGGAGCCGAAGAACACAAGATGGGTATCCGCGGGTCTTCCACCTGCCCGATCATCCTGAACGATTGCAAGGTCCCGGTCGAGAATTTACTCGGAGAAATCGGCAAGGGGCACCTCATCGCTTTCAACATCCTCAACATTGGCCGATTCAAACTTGGCGCCATGTGCGTCGGCGGCGGCCGCGTCTCGATGGAAAACGCGATCAGCTACGCCAGGCAGCGCAAGGCCTTCAACAAAGTCATCGCCGATTTCGGTCTCGTTCGCGAAAAGATCGCGAACATGGCGGCTCTGCTCTACGTGGGCGAATCTCTTGTCTACCGCACCGTCGGCATGATGGATGCGGCTTTGAGCGAAGTCGACAAATCGGCCGCTGATGCGGCCAGGCAGACGCTGAAGGCGATTGAGGAGTATGCCGTCGAGTGTTCGATCATCAAAGTCTGGGGCTCGGAGATGATCGATTATGTCGTGGACGAGACGGTGCAGATCTATGCGGGCTATGGGTTCGTCGAAGAATATCCCGCCGAGCGTGCATACCGCGATGCCCGCATCAATCGCATTTTCGAAGGAACGAATGAGATCAACCGCCTTATCATCACTGGCTTTCTGCTCAAGCGCGCCATGACGGGACAGCTCCCACTCATGCCTGCGATCAAGAAGCTGATGGATGAGGTCCTGTCTGGCCCTTCCACGGGAGAGGAAGAAGATGGGCCGCTGGCGGAAGAGCGCAAGCTGGTGATGCAGGCGAAGAAGCTCGGCCTTTTCGCCGCGGGCGCGGCCACACAGAAATACATGCAGGCGATCCAGGATCAGCAGGAAATCATGGGCGCAATCGCGGACATGACGATTGAAACTTATGCCATGGAGTCAGCAGTCCTCCGCGCCCAGAAGATTACGCAGATCAAAGGCGAATCGGCAGCTTCTCTCCCTATCGCGATGACTCGCATTTATCTTGCCCAGGCGATGGAAAAGATCGAATCCGCAGCGCGCAAGGTGATTGCAGCCGTGGCGGAGGGAGACATGCTGCGCACCCAGCTCGCGATTCTACGCCGGCTGGCGAAGTATGAGCCCTTTAACACCGTCGAACTACGCCAACACGTTGCACAGCACATGATTGAGCGCGGCAAGTACACGCTGGCGTAGATTCTGCAGAACGCTTTGTCATCTTGAACGAAAGCGAAGGACCTGTGCATTGGTCACTGGCGCTTCGCCCGCAGTATGTTCCGCAGCAGAGTACGCGTTCAGATGCAGACCCCGCTGATAAAATAGATCATCCTTTATGTTCGAGAACCTGCAGGAAAGACTACAACGCGCATTCAAATCGCTCCGCGGCCAGGCCAAGCTGACGGAGGAAAACATCGACGAGGCCCTGCGGGAGATCCGCCTGGCACTGCTCGAAGCTGACGTCAATTTCAAGGTGGTCAAGCAACTCATCGACCAAATTCGCACCAAAGCCGTCGGTCAGGAAGTCATGACTGCCCTGTCACCCGGCGAGCAGGTGATCAAGATCGTCCGCGATGAACTCGTCGCGCTTCTGGGGAAAGACACAGCACGGGTGAAGTTCGCTTCGCAACCGCCGACGGTCGTCCTCATGGCCGGACTGCAGGGCTCCGGCAAAACCACCACGTCGGGCAAACTCGCCCACTGGTTCAAGCAAGGCGGACATCGTCCGCTGCTGGTTTCGGTCGACGTCTACCGTCCGGCCGCTCGCGAGCAGTTGAAAGTGGTCGCGCAGGCGGTGAAGAGCAATATCTACGAAGGCGAAGTCACGGAAGCCAATACAGCGACCGTGGAACGTCTGGTGAAAGAGGCCAGGCGCGAGGCTGTGGTCACCGGTTGCGACGTTCTCATTGTCGACACTGCCGGCCGTTTGCACATCGATGATCAGCTCATGGAGGAGATGCAGTCGCTGAAAAAACTTCTCACTCCCTCAGAGATCCTGTTCGTCGCCGACGCCATGACTGGGCAGGACGCGGTCAACTCCGCCGACGAGTTCCACAAGAAACTGACTCTTACCGGCGTCGTGCTCACCAAGATGGACGGCGACGCACGCGGCGGCGCAGCACTCTCCATCCGCCAAGTCACGGGCCAGCCGATCAAGTTCATCGGCGTCGGCGAGAAATACGACGCACTCGAGCCATTCCATCCCGACCGGATCGTCTCGCGCATCCTCGGCATGGGCGACATTCTTTCGCTCATCGAGCGCGCCGAGCAGCAGATCGACAAGAAGAAAGCCGCGGAAATGGCCAGCAAGGCGCTCTCCGGGGATGGCTTCTCGCTCGAAGATTTCCGCGATCAACTGCGCTCGGTCAAGAAGATGGGATCGGTGAAGAGCCTGATGGGCATGCTGCCGTCGGTTGGCCCATTCTCGGGACTGCAGAAAGCCGCTGACCAGGTTGACGAAAAACAGATCAACCGCGTAGAAGCGATCATCAACTCGATGACCGCGCACGAGCGCACGCACCACGAAGTCATCAATGGCAGCCGCCGCAAGCGCATCGCCCGAGGCTCCGGGACAACCATTCAGGAAGTGAACAACCTGCTCCGCCAGTACGCCCAGATGAAAAAGATGTTCAAGCAGATGGGCAAAGCCAGCTTCGCGCGCCGGCTCGTAGGCATGAAACTGCCAGGCATGTAAGTCAGTGGTCGTCAGTGGCTAGGGATTCATGATGACGGGTGAATTCAAGAGACCAAGGTCATTGTCATCCTGAGCAGAGTTGCCGATCGCGAAGCGAACCCGCGACAGAGTCAAAGGCGCCCTACTATTGCATCGGTTACCGCAACCATGAAATGGCGTTCTCTCGAAGAATCGGCTCCCCGCGCTGACACGCGCCCTCTGCGGGAGATCTTCGCTGAGCGCAAGGAGCGGATTGCCCAATTCGTTCCTCCTGAGACTCAGGCCATTCATGCCCAAGCCGTCGCCGAACTTAAGTCTCGGAAGTTGGCCGCGAACATTCTTGCGCTTGGCGCGAAATCCCCTCAATTCGAATTACCAGATCACGATGGCAACATCGTGTATTCCTCCGATCTGCTCTCCCGCGGACGCCTTGTCCTCTGCTTCATTCGCGGCCGTTGGTGCCCCTTCTGTGTCAGCCAGACAGAAACCATGAATCGAATTCTGCCCCAGATCGAGCAGGCCGGAGCGACGCTGGTCGCGATCTCGCCGCAGACGGTGAAGCAGTCGTTCTTCATGCGGGACCAGCACAAGCTACGTTTCGCGTTGCTCTCAGATGCCCACAACGAAGTTGCCCGCCAATTCCGGCTTACGTACCGGGTCCCGCCGCTCCAGGAAGCAGTGTATCGGCGGGCATTCGTGAACCTGCCATTCACGAACGGAGATGACAGCTGGGAACTCCCGATTCCCGCAACATACATTGTCGGTCGCGATAGCATCGTTCTTTGGGCGAATACCAACGAGGACTATACGGAGCGTCCCGAACCCTCAGAGATTGTCAGGTTTCTTCTTCAATCCGGTCCTTAAGCGGCTTTGCCATCCTGAGCAAAGCGAAGGACTCATGCATTCTTCCTGTCGCTGGCCAAATTACTGGACCCGTCACAGCGCTCATGACAAACGCCACCCGCGGTACACTATTGCTTCCATGCACTACATTTACGGAATCAACGCTGTCTCCGAAGCCCTGAAGGCCCGCGGACGCGCCTTCGAGTGGGTCGGCATGGCCAAGGAGCGTCACGATCTCCGCCTCCAGCGCCTGATTGAAGACTGTAGACGCATGAGCGTCCCGGTACGCTTCCTGCAGCGCGCAGAACTCGATCGCATGGCGGGACACGTGGCGCACCAGGGCGTTGTGGCTGTAACCTCGGCCAAGCAGTACAACGATCTAGATGATGTAATTGCCGCCAAGCGCGGCGAGTATTCACTGCTCGTCGTACTCGATGGAGTGGAAGATCCGCACAATCTCGGCGCGATTCTCCGCACGGCGGACGCCGCGGGAGCAAACGGAGTCGTCATTCCCGAACGCCGTGCCGCCAGCGTGACCGGGACAGTCACGAAGGCCTCTGCTGGCGCAAGCGAACACCTGCCCATCGCGAAGGTCACGAACATTTCGCGCACTGTGGAAGAACTGAAAGACCGCAACGTCTGGACTGTCGGTCTCGACGAAAATGGTCAGCAGACCTACGACTCGCTCGATTACAAAATGGACTGCGCGGTCGTGCTGGGCGCCGAAGGCAAAGGCCTTCACGATCTGGTGAAAAAGAAATGTGATTTCCTGGTCTCAATTCCCATGCTGGGCAAGGTGCCCTCGCTGAATGTTTCCGTAGCTGCAGCCGTCGTTTTGTATGAGATCGTCAGACAGCGGCGCGCGCGTGAAAGCGCATCGAATACAAAGTGAAGTTTCCCGAAATGAAGTTGCACTTCGACACCCTGGCGCTTCTCTGTCTTCTGTGCGCCTCGGTGGTCAACTGTTCTGCTCTGGACCGGGAGGCATTCAGCTTCACGAATTACGATCTCGACGTCCGGCTCGAACCCGAGCAGCATCGCATCGGGGTCCGCGGCAAGGTCACGCTGCGCAACGACAGCAGCACTCCACAGGCCACAGCCGTCCTCCAGATCTCCTCCTCGCTCGATTGGCGCTCCATCACCCTCGGTGGAAAACCCGTGCAGTTCCTGCGCCAGCCCTATACGTCAGACATCGACCACACGGGTGCGCTCTCCGAAGCCGTCGTAACCCTGCCGCAGTCGATCGCTCCGCATGCGACAGTCGATCTGGATATCGCGTATGAAGGCGTAATCTTGTCCGACTCAACCCGTCTCACGCGGATTGGCACACCCGAAGACATTGCCAGGAACAGCGACTGGGATCAGATTGACCAGAAATTCACGGCAGTGCGAGGCATCGGTTACGTCGCGTGGTATCCCATCGCCTCTGAATCCGCGAATCTCTCCGAACCTGAGAGCCTGCCCGAAATTCTCAAGCGGTGGAACGATCGCAGCGTGGAGACGCGCATGTCTGTAAGCTTCCAGTCCTCACAAGAGTTGACCCTGGTCTGCAGCGGCGATGCAACTTCCACAGAATCGAGCAAATCAACCTCTTCTGTCTTCACCTTTCACGATCTCAACACATTCGTTCCCACTTTCGCGATGGCGGATTACCAGAACGCCGAACTCGATACCCGGTCGAGCATCGCGCATTTGCCTGGCGAGCAAGCCATCGCGGAGTTGTATGCGGAAACTCTCAGCAAGCTGGATACTCCATTGCTGGGCCAGAACTCGAAGCGATTCCAGATCGTCGAACTCCCGGACCGCGACGCAGCTTCATTCGTGAGCGATGGCATCTTGCTGATGCCGTTGAAATCCGTGGTAACGCCGCAAGACCGCCTGACGCTGGTGTATGCGCTGGCGCGCCAACAGAATCGGTCTCCGCGGCTTTGGATCACCGAAGGTCTCGCTCACTACGCGCAGGTTCTCGACCTAGAACGCCAGCAGGGGCGCGAGGTGGCGCTCAATTACCTGGTCGCACATCTCCCGCTTCTAGCCCAATCTGAGCAAGTCGATCCCCTACCCAAGTCGAGGCAAGCGCAGGAGTCGCAGCGCTCGCTGATCAACATGAGCGACGATGTCTCGATGCAAGCTAAGGCCATGTGGGTCTGGTGGATGCTTCGCGAGATGATCGGAGGGAAAGATCCGGCTGCAGCCTTGCAACGAATTCTGCGCCAATACGATGCTGCTGAGGATCGTGACCCGGCATACTTGGAACACTTGATCGAAACAGCCTCACACCGGGACCTGAAATGGTTCTTCGACGATTGGGTTTATAACGACCGGGGCCTGCCAAATTTCAAGGTGGATTCCGTGTATTCCAGCAAAACTTCGCAAGCCGGATTCCTCGTGACCATTACAGTAGAAAATGACGGGGCTGCGGGGGCGGAAGTTCCCCTAATCGTGAAATTTGCCGGAGGAGAATTAAGGCAACCGCTCGAAGTCCATGCCAACAGCAAGGCAGTCATTCGAGTGGAGACTTCCGCCGCGCCAGAGGAGGTGGTGGTCAACGACGGCAGCGTACCTGAGAACGATATGAAGAACAATCAGTTCAAGGTGAGACTAGAGCAAAAATAATTTCCTTCCTCTATATCTGTGTGTCTCTGTGATAGCTTTTTTGAACTGCGGGGAGGACGTTTGGCCTACATCCAATTTCTTGGCGCGGCCGGAACAGTCACCGGCTCCAAGCATCTCATCAACACGGGTGATCCCTCCAGAAAAAGCGGCTTCCAGGTTCTTATTGACTGTGGGTTGTTCCAGGGACCGAAAGATTGGCGCGAGCGGAACTGGAAGGACACGCCGGTTCCGGCAAAAGAGATTGATGCTGTGATTCTCACGCACGCCCATCTCGATCACTGCGGATGGATTCCCCGCCTCGTCAAAGGCGGCTTCCGGGGCCCGATCTATGCCACCCCGCCCACCATCGATCTTTGCGGAATCATTCTTCCCGACTCCGGGCACCTGCAGGAAGAAGACGCGAACTTCTACAACAAAAAACAGAAATCGAAACACAAGCCCGCATTGCCGCTTTACACCTCCGACGAAGCGCAAGGCTCACTGCAGTACTTCAAACCAGTACACACCGGCGACAGCGTCCAGCTTTCTCCCGAGGTTTCCTTCCGCTTCGTTCCCGCCGCGCACATCCTGGGATCTTCAATGGCTGAAATTTCATTGAAGACCAACGGCCAGTCACGCCGTCTTCTGTTCACGGGTGACATTGGCCGGCTTCGCGATCACAATGTGGCACCGGGGAAGGTCATCCACCACGGCCCGGCAGAGGGCGAGACAGCCGACCTCGTTGTCATGGAATCGACCTATGGCAACCGCATACATCCCAAGGAAGATCCCCTGCCGGAATTGGCTCAACTCATCAGCACGGCAGGCAAGCGCGGCGGCAGCGTCGTCGTGCCCGCCTTCGCCATTGAGCGAACGCAGAAATTCGTTTTCATCCTCAAGCACCTGATGGAATCGGGGCAGATCCCGCGATTGCCGGTGTTCTGCGACAGTCCTATGGCCATCAAGGCAGTCGAGATCTTCCTCAAGCACGACGAGGAATATAGCGATGGCACGCGTGAAATGATTCGCAAGTATGGCTCGCCCCTCCAGTGGCCCGGATTCACCTTTGCCTCGACTCCGGAAGAATCGAAGAAGATCAACGCAGTCATAACTCCGTGCATCATTATTTCGTCGAGCGGCATGGTAACCGGAGGGCGCGTTCTGCATCATCTTGCGCAACGCTTACCTGAGCCGAAAAATCTGGCCCTGTTCATCGGATTTCAGGCACCCGGAACGCGCGGATTCGCCATCAAGAACAAAGCCGAGGAAGTGAAGATTTTCGGCGACTATGTTCCCATTCGTGCCCAGATTGCTGCGCTCGAGCAATTCAGCGATCACGCCGACCCGCCCGAACTGCTGCAATGGCTGCGCACCTTCCGCAACCAACCCGCCACCACGTATCTGGTGCACGGAGAGCCGGATGCTTCCGGCCAATTGCGGGACTTCATGGCGCGAGAATTAGGCTGGAAGGTCGAAGTCGCCCAGTACCTCGAGAAGATAGAACTTAACTAAGGCGTGCTGCCTGGAATTTGTCATCCTGAGCGGAGCGAGGGTACGCGAAGCGGACTCTTGCGGAGTCGAACGATACCTGCCACCGACTTCATCGCGGAGATTCCTCGCTCCGCTCTGAATCAGGGGACCTCAGGCAATGGTCGGCGCGCAGCTGAACTGAACCGGATCAGAGATTCTAATTTCTGTTTCGCCGCGCCAGAATCGATCGACCCAGTCGCAAGGGAAACAGCGGCAGCCAGATGTTCAGCCCTCCCGGCCGCTACCAGCGCCGCAGCCGCATTCAGCACAACCACATCCCGGCGCGGCGACTTCTCGCCTTCCACAACCGCACGAATGATGGCCGCATTCGCTTGCCCATCACCACCTGAAATGTCCTGCAACGTAGCGCGGCTCATCCCAAACTCTTCTGGCTCGACTTCATACGACCGCACTGCGCCTTCGCGGGCCTCGGCAATTCGCGTTGTGCCCGTGATCGTAATTTCGTCGAGACCATCCAGCCCATGTACCACGAGCGCCCGCCGAAGGCCCAGCATGCTCAAGGCTTCCGCCAGTTTCTCCACCAAATCGAGCGAATACACGCCTACCACCTGCCCCGAGGCCCGCGCAGGATTCGTCAGGGGGCCCAGCAGGTTAAACATGGTCCGCATGCGCAATTCCCGCCTCACACCTTGCACCTGCTTCATTGCCGGATGCAGATTCGGCGCATAAAGGAAACAAATCCCTACTTCTCGCAAGCACCGCGCGGACTGCTCCGGCGTGAGCTGAATGTTGATCCCGAGGGCCTCGACCACATCCGCCGATCCGCATTTCGAGCTGATGCTGCGATTGCCATGCTTGGCGACGCGAACGCCCGCGCCTGCGGTCACCAGCGCAGTCGCAGTCGAGATGTTGAAGGTTCCGCTAGCATCGCCGCCGGTACCGCTGGTATCGATGAGAGAATCGGGAATCGGCTCCTCGGCCAGCGCATCGCGTCCGGTGCCGGTAACGTCGAGAGCAGCCGTGGTGCTCTCAATCGGCAACGGCTCCGCGGCTTCGCGGATTGCCTCGGCGAAACCGACAATCTCTTCCACGGTCTCGCCCTTCATGCGCAACGCAATCAGCATGCCGGCAATCTGGGCATCCGTGCATTTTCCGGTTAACACCTCAGCCATCACTTCGCGAGCTTCCTCGCGGCTGAGGGATTCGCTTTGATTGGCAAGGCGATGGAGGGCGTCAAGAATCATGGCCGTAACGATGCACGGTCATGATATCGCAGGTCTGCTGGGCTATTTGTTGGGAGCGTCGTGGTGAGCAATCAGGGCGGCCGCGACCGCGTCGCAAGCTTCGAACATCTCATCGCCACCCTGATTGGTCATAACCAGCACGGCAAAATCTCTCGCCGGAGCCATCCAGACGACAGCGTAGTCTTGCGTGTTGCTGCCGGTGTGCGTCAGGGCGCGTCCGCCGGCCCATGGACGCTCCAGCACCATCCATCCGAAGCCATAGTCGCCCGCGGGCGGCGTGTGCAGACGCTTAAGTGTCTCCGGTTTCAGGATTCCCGCTTGCCGCGTAGATGGGCGCTGACAAATTTTCCCCAATCGATGATGGAACAATGCACTGTCCCAGCAGGCGCGATCGCCGGGGGATTGTCGGCCATCGGTCCCGGCTCGATCGGACGATACCACGTGAGTAAAAGCTTGTGCTGCCACGGCTGATCGATTCTGCCCGGCGTCCCCATCGCCCCAAAACCGCAGCTCGACATCCCGAGCGGCTCGAACAGCCGCTTCTGCATAAGATGTTCCCAGGAGTCGTTGGCAACCCTCTCCGCGATCGCGCCTGCCACTGCATAGCTTCGATTCGAATATAAAAACTTGCTGCCGGGCGGGTAATCAGGCGGCTCACTCAGAACCATCGCGACATAGGTCGCGCGCTGCTCGCGCGGCGTTCCGGGAATCGTGTGCACCTCGGCGAAGGTCATGCCCTTCGGCCAGCTCTCATCGGTGAACCCTGCCCGGTGAGCCATCAACTGCTCCAGCGTGACCTTGCGGTATGCGGGATTCATCTTCGGCACCAACTCCGGAAAAACCTGCTCCAGGCTGGTATCCCACGAGAGCTTCCCCTCTTCTACCAAGGTGGCCAGCATCGTCGCGGTCATCGCCTTGGTATCGGACCCGAGATGAAATTGATCCTCCACCGTTACAGGCGTGTCCGTTCCGTACTTGCGCACGCCTACCGCTCCGACCGCCGCAAGACCCTTGCTGGTGACAATCGCCCCAGCCAGGGCCGGCAATTCGTATTTTTTAAGAAGAGGTTCCAGCAGTGAATTCAGGTTTTGCGGAGAAGCCGGACGTGTTTCGTTGCTGGAAACGCTCGGCGCGATAGCGAGAGCGAAAACTGCAAGGCTCAAGCCCACCGCGCCGATGCCGAAGATCGAGATGATGAGACTCCTCGAATTAGCCGAGTTTCTCTCCTACCGACTTCGCCTGGGTGAATAGATACAGATAATCCGGGCCACCACCCTTCGAGTCCGTTCCTGACATGTTGAATCCGCCAAACGGGTGAGCGCCCACCATCGCCCCGGTACATTTCCGGTTGATATACAAGTTGCCCACGTGGAATTCGCGGATCGCCCTTTCCATCTTGTCACGTGACTTGGTGTACATCGCGCCGGTCAGGCCGAATTCCGTGTCGTTGGCAATCTGTAGCGCGTGATCGAACCCGCGCGCCTTGATCACCGCCAGCACCGGCCCAAAGATTTCCTCCTGCTCCAGCTTCGACTTGGGCTGGATATCCGCGATGACGGTGGGCTGAATGAAATAGCCTTCCCCGGCGTTGGTCGCGCGTTCCCCGCCGGTGATGAGCCGCCCATCTTTCTTGCCCTGTTCGATGTAGCCAAGAATGGTCTTCATCGAGCCTTCATTGATCACCGCGGCCATATTCGGATTCTCCGCCGGGTCGCCGATGCTGATCTTCTCCACCCGCGCCTTCAACTGCTGCAGGAACTTGTCGTACACGCGCTCGTCCACAATCGCCCGCGAACACGCCGAGCACTTCTGCCCCTGGAATCCGAACGCCGCCTGGGCCACACCTTCGACCGCCGAATCGATGTCGGCATCGGCGTCCACGATGATCGCGTCTTTCCCGCCCATTTCCAAAATAGTGCGTTTGATCCAGATCTGGCCCGGCGCTTGCGTGGCCGCCGTTTTGTTGATGTGCAACCCAACTTCGCGCGATCCAGTGAATGCGATAAAGCGTGTCTTCGGATGCGCCACAATTGCGTCTCCGAAGCTGCCGCCGGCGCCGGGACAGAAATTCACCACGCCTTCCGGCAAACCGCATTCTTCCAGCACTTCGAAAAATTTCGCCGCAATCGTCGGGGAGTCGCTCGACGGCTTGAGGATGACTGTGTTCCCGCTGACGATCGATGCGATGGTCATCCCCGCCATAATCGCGCAGGGAAAATTCCACGGTGGGATCACCGCGCCCACCCCGAGTGGAATGTAGAGCAGCGAATCACGTTCACCGGGAAGCTGCACCGGGGTCTGCGCCCTGGCCAAACGCAACGCCTCGCGCCCGTAGAATTCGCAGAAGTCAATCGTCTCGGAAATATCGGCGTCGGCCTCGCCCCAGTTCTTGCTGACTTCAAACACCAGCCACGCCATGTACTCCATCTTGCGCTCTCGCAGCAGATCAGCCACGCGGAACACCAGCCGAGCCCTTTCTTCGACGGTCGTCCGGCTCCACGTCTCGAACGCCTTCAGTGCTGCCGACATCGCCGGCTCGACGTCCTCTTTCCCGGCTTTCTGATGGATGCCGACGATCTCCGAAGGCTTCGCGGGATTTAACGACTTGATCTTGTCGGCGGTCTTGACGCGCTTGCCACCAATAATCAGGTCATACTCGCGGCCAAGCTGGACGCGCACTTTCGCGATCGCAGCGCGCATCTTCCGCGCATTCTCTTCGATTCTGAAATCAAAAAACGGCTCATTCGCAAACGGCTCCGCATGCTGACTCGCGCGCGGCCGGACGGGTGCTTCCAAAGTTGCCATGGGAGGAATCCTTTCAATTCCGGGAGATAAAAATAATCAGGACTTTACTTCCATATTTTACACCGTTTAAATCCCCTTCAGAGTTGCTCGAACGCGCTCCGATGCACTCACATTCGCTGGCTGCTATAGTCAGAGACTGGGGAGCAGTGGGTCGAAATTCATTAGCAAGAGGGGAACTCAAAATGATCGCCCGCAAGACACTGGGAGCCGTCTGCGTCATTGTTTTCACAGCTTGCAGTTGGGCTGTCAATGGCCCGACCATCACGCTCTCAGTCGACGCCACCGAAGCGCCACGCAAGATTTTCCACGCCACCTTCAAAATACCCGTGAGCGGTAATGAATTAACGCTCTATTACCCGAAATGGATTCCCGGCGAACACGCACCCGACGGTCCCGTCGTCGATCTCTCCGGATTGCAATTCTCCGCCGGCGGTAAGACGCTCAAATGGCGCCGCGACACGCTTGACGGCTGGACAATTCACGTCGAAGTCCCCACAGGCGAAAATGAAATTTCCGGCGAACTCGATTTCCTTTCTCCAGCGACCTTGGAACAAGGATTCTCCGAGGGCTCCTCCGCCACGGACAAACTCACTGTCATCAGCTGGAACCAGGTCCTGCTCTATCCCAAGGGATGGAGAGCCGATGATATCAACTTTAGCGCCAGCCTGAAACTTCCCGAGGGATGGAAGTTCGGCACTCCTCTGCCGGTCAGCGGCCAGAACGGCAATGACATTCATTTCGCTACTGTCCCGCTGAATACGTTGATCGACTCGCCCGTGATCGCCGGAGAATTTCTGAAAGTTGTCCCGCTCGCGCCTGATCCACCTACCGAAATGGATATCGCCGCCGATAGCGCCGCAGCCCTCGACGCACCCGCCGAAGTCTGGGATCACTATAGGAACCTGGTCGAGCAAGCGCAGAAACTTTTCGGCGCCCATCACTACCGCGACTATCACTTCCTCTATACGCTCAGCGATCATGTCGCCCACTTCGGCCTCGAGCATCACGAATCCGACGACAGCCGTGTCGATGAGCGCGCGCTCGTCGACGACAGCTCACGGAAAGTTTCCGCCGGATTGCTGCCTCATGAATATGTGCACTCATGGAACGGCAAGTATCGCCGACCCGCCGATCTCGCCACTCCCGACTACCAGCAGCCTATGCAGGATGATTTGCTCTGGGTATATGAAGGGCTGACAAATTACCTGGGATTCGTTCTCACCGCGCGCAGCGGCCTGCTGACCGTGCCGGAAGACCGCGACGATCTTGCAATCACTGCCGCCGGCCTTGAATTAACCCCCGGCCGCGAATGGCGGAACCTGCAAGATACCGCCGATGCCGCGCCCCAACTTTATTTCGCTCCCGAGTCCTGGCACTCCTGGCGCCGCGGAACCGATTTCTATCAGGAAGGAACGCTCGACTGGCTCTGGGTCGATGTCATCATCCGCCAGCAGACTCATAACCAGAAGAGTATCGACGACTTCTGCAAGCTCTTTCACGGCGCCCCCAGCACCGGCCCGGCGCTGAAAACCTACACCTTCGACGACGTGGTTAACGCGCTCAATCGGATCGTTCCTTACGACTGGCGCGGCTTCTGGACCGAGCATCTCACCACACACAATCCACATGCGCCGCTCGGAGGCATTGAAGGCAGCGGATGGAAGCTGGCCTATGATGACACGCCTTCCGAAATGGAAAGCCTTTTGGCAGGAATGGCTCACTTCGTGGCAGCCGGTTTTCCCCTAGGATTAAACCTGCGCGATGATGGCGGGATCACCGACACGATCCACGGTATGATGGCGGCGAAAGCGGGCATTGGCCCGGGCATGAGGGTCGTTGCCGTGAACGGACGCCGCTTCACCCCGGAAATTCTGCGCGATGCCCTAAAAGCCGCGAAGAACAACTCCAGCCCCATCGATCTGCTGGTGGAGAACGACGACTATTTCAAAACTTACAAGTTCGACTATCACGGTGGCGAACAACACCCCCACCTGGTGCGCGACGAATCCAAGCCCGATCTGCTGAGCGATATCCTCAAGCCCAGGTAGTTTTGCGTAAGCGTCTTGGGGATACGGCGATGGAAAGATTTGAAAGCCTGGGATAGGCAGGTGCCGTTCAGCTAACCGAGGCACTGGGGTTTAGCCCCTGATGTGCCGGGGACTGACTTCATCGACTCCAATGCGGAACTCCCAACTGAGAAAGAGAACGCTGCAACAAACATGTCCCGGACGGAGATTTCGGAATCAATGTCCGCGGCTATACCAGATTGATCCGGGCGACTTGTAGTTCTGCCCCTCACCCCACACGACGTGCGTTGCGCCTTCGCTGTCGATGGCCATACCGAAATAATCGCCGAACGGAAAGCGGAATCCATCCGGAAGAATGTATTGATAGCCCACCGCGGGCGCGGAGAGCTGTGTTTCCGCGCTCCAGGTTGCGCCACCATTCGTGGAACTACGGTAGTAGGTATTCCATAACGCGCGCCGCGGCCGCATGCCATCATTGTTCCGCGCATCCATCCACGCAATCCGTACATCCCCGGCCGTTCCGGCCACGATTGTCGGGAAGCCGCTCTCCACTCCCGGCATAGCCGCCGACACACTCACGTGCGTGGACCAACTCGCCCCGTTTGTCGTGGAAGAGGAAAAATACATACGTTCCGAACCACCGTTCGCAGAACCCGCATTCCACAGCGCATACAGCGCCCCGGCAGCATCCGAAGCCAACGCAATCTGTGGCCCCAGGAAACCGGTCTCGCAATTTTCCGCCTCACACGAAGGAGGCGCACCCGAGACATCGAGCAGCACCGTCGTCCACGTCCGTCCGCCATCCGCTGACCGGCTTACATAGAGGCCTACGGGACGCGCGGGCACTTCGTGGCGCGTATAGGCAGTCCACCCGAAATAAACGTTGCCCGCAGGATCCACCGTCGCCCCGCCCGCCAGGGACCAGCCCGGCGGATCGTTCGGATTCACAGCCACCGCGCTGAACGTCTGCCCGGCATCGTGGGAAGCCGCCACGAAGAGATTCTCTTCATGATTGAACCCGACGTAGACATCGGGTCCACGCACGGTCAGTACCGGCTTGTCGGCATCCTCGGCTGCGCGCGCCGCAATCGAAAACGACCAGCTGTGCCCGAAGTCCAGCGAACGCGCAACCACCACATCGCGCTTATTGTTCTGCAGCCATGACGCATAAACGGTCTGGTGGTCCAGGGGATCAACAACAATCTGCGGATCGAATTGTCCCGTCGGCGAAGGGCTCAACGGCCGCGAGGCCTGCCAGGTTACGCCGTTGTCATTGCTGACCTCGAGTGACATGCTGGGGATCGTGCACGCGCTACATCCCGGTACCGCCCCATACTGCGGATAAAGCACGTAAACATGGCCGTGAGCATCCGCCGCCATCGCTGGCTCCCACTGGTCCCCATTCCGGAATCCCAGTCGCTGTGGCGTCGCGAATGAGGATACGGCCCACGTGGCCTGAACAGACAACGCAAACAGAAATATGAAGGCGAGTTTTTGCACAGTCTTTGACACTAGACGGAAGCGGCTGGCCGGGGAAAACACGGAACTTACTGACTCCGCGGGGAAGTACCCTGCTCCCGGAATGTACCTCGATTCGATGCGAGGGTCAATTGCCCGGACGGGTAAATGACCGGGTTTTTACACTTCCGTCACTTTCCAACCGCTCCTACATCTAAAATGTGTGAATCTTTAGGTTTGAGTCCTAATACAAAATGGAAAAAGCAACTTTTGCGGCGGGATGCTTCTGGGGAGTCGAGGCGACCTTCCGGCAGATCCCCGGCGTGACTTCTACCCGCGTCGGCTACACTGGCGGGAAAACAGAAAAACCCACCTACAAAGAAGTCTGCACCGATCATACCGGCCACGCCGAAGCCGTCGAACTCGAATTCGATCCAGCGAAGGTGAAGTATGCCGATCTGCTGAATGTCTTCTGGGAGAACCACGATCCGACGCAGCTCAATCGCCAGGGTCCGGACTGGGGTACGCAATATCGATCGGCCGTCTTCTATCATTCACCCGAGCAGGCCAAGGAGGCACAGGCTTCGAAGGAAGCGCTGGAGCGAGCGCATCGCTACTCCAAGCCGATCGTCACCCAGATCGTTCCTGCGGTTACGTTCTATCCCGCGGAGGATTATCACCAGCAGTATCTAGAGAAGCGCGGCCTGGCCAGCTGCCACATCAAATAGCCTTAACCACCGCCGGACGAATCGGGCGGAAGAACAGCATCAGGGTAAAGCCGGCGGCATAAAAGAGCAGACTTTGCTGCAATGCCGATCCACGAATGCGAAGCACGAGCCCGAATAACGCCAGCGCCTCGCATAACGCGTAAGTGGCGATATAGCCGGTTTTCCAATGGTTCAGGCTGAGTGCGTCTTCAGGGTTAAGACTCAGGGCTGGCTGGGCGCGAAGGACCAACGTCCGCCGGACAATAAAGATCATGCCCACAATCCCAACGCTCAGGCTGGTGAAGATATAGCTCAGCGTCTGGTCGACGTGCGTGACGCGCGGCCCTGTAAGCTCTCCGATTACTCCGTAAAGCACAATGCTCAGCAGCATCGCCCACTGCACCGCGCGCAGTGTTCGCAAAAGTTTCGACATCTTGCGAATATTTTCGCCTAATCCCATGAAGGGCATTGTAAATTTTTGTTGGGTACCAAAAAACACACTACGAGGCAAACCGAGCGCGCCCCTCTTGCAATGCATCACCCGGATACGCGCTTCGCGGGGTAAGCGCGCTTCAACCCGATCTGCATTTCCCTGAGTGTGTGCAAGTGGCCCCATTAACTGTGCCGCTCCCCTGATAACGTGTGGGAGAGCGGCCCTTCAGGGCTGCGTAAGTATCGTATTTTGGCGGCTCAGGGTTGGTGCTCGCACTGCGGTCAGTGATGATGTCCTCGCCCCGGCCGCATCCGCAAGAAAACCTGGAACGACACTGGAAAGCTGCCGTATGCCGCATCCAGCACCGCTGGCTTCGAGTACATGGTCACACCCGCTCCTAATCCAAATTGCCACACGCGATCATGAAACAAATCCCGCACGCCTCCGAGCGTGTACGCCCCAATCCGGTACACCGGATGCACGGATGCCTGCGGAAACAATTCATCCTTGTCCACCAACTCCAGCCGCGTAAACGCATAATTACGGGCTCGAAAATTCCAAGTCGACTCCACCAGAAAGCTGTTCAAGTGGGCGTCGCTGGCCAACTTATGTACCCGTCCCCAAACCAACGTAGTCGCCCAGTTTCCGCGCGCGAGCGGCCGGTAGTATTCCACCGAAGCTGTCTCCCGCCGTTGGCTCCCGGGTTCCAGCGCCTCCGGATGCTCCAGCCGCCCGAAACTGTACTCCGCGGTCCAATTCCTCGCAGGCGCCACCCAAACCCGACCCGAATAGGAATCCAGCGGCGCCAGTTGGATGCTCCAGCGTTCCTCATTCGGCTCGCGGCCATTGAAAGCCGAAGCCTCCAACTTGATCCGGTCAATGATGAATCCAGTCGTCACGACGCCGAAACTGGTGTGGGTCGAATCCTGCAAGTGATGCGACAAGGGGGCCAGCGGATCTTCGGTCGCGGACGCCCGGTGAATGTAAGTCACTGGCCCTAGCGCCGGCTCCGCTGAAGGTCCGCCATACAGCTCCCATGTAACTTTCTCCGAGATGGGCAGCGTGTAGTAGGCGGCAAGCTCGGCGAAAACATTATGCGGATGCTGATGGTCCACCAGCGGCTCCCCGTGATACGTCTCGCCCGTCTGAAACAGCTCTGGAAATCCCGGATGCGGCGACGTCAACGACTCCGCCGAAAACATCTCCCGAAACAAAATCGTCCCCGCGCCGAGTTTGCGTTGTTCCATCAGCATGCCGTAGTTCACCGACTCGGCCTTGCCCACCCCCCGCGGGCCACCCTGCTGGTTGTAATCGATGAAGATCTCCCCATGCGACATCATCTCCCAGCCGCCGCCCGTCCACATCCATTCATGGCCGCGCACCGAAGCCGGCTGCCAGGACGTGCCCGAAGACTCATGGGGCGAAGGCAGCAAAGGCCCGCTCTGCGAGCCCATTTGCATGCCTTCCATCGAAATCTCGCGTTGCGCTTCCGGCGGAGCCGAAGCAGCAGATTGCTGCCCCCGCGCTGCGGAAATTGGCAGCAGAACATAAATCGCCAGCAAAAACCGCCATCTCATCGGCACCTCGCAAAGCTTTGAACGGAATGAGTTCCCGACGCGCCACGCACATCGAGAGAGCGAGGAGAGGAAATGAGCCTAGATTCGCAACGGGGTCAAGTGCGGCGGAGTATCGCTTGCAGTTTCAAGCATGCTGCCCGCTGCATTATCGAACGAGGAGAAGGATTGGAGTGATAGAGCAGACTTGGCGCTCCGCGATAACGGCTGGAACGAGAACTCGGCTGTCGGGCTCGCCGCTTGCTGGCTACTCCGGCAACATTGGTGATCTGCCGGAACCGGAAATGGCTTTGAGTGATGATGGCATCCAGATGGCTGTCCCGCGGCAGCAACCGCAAATCCCTGCTCCGTGGCCACGAACACAACCATGGCCAACAGCAACAATGCGGCGAGCGTGCGCAAAATCCTGAACATGCTCATGTGCCCGTAATCTTGATGCGTAATTCTTCGGGTAGCCGCTGGCGGATTTCCTCCGGCAGCCGGTCATGCACCCGCCGCGCGCCTTGCTTGGCAGCATCCAGCATCGTCACTGGAGCCGGCGTTGCCACGGCGACCACCAGCCAGATCAATGCGGAAGAAGCAAATCCCAGCAACGCCACGATCTCCAGCCAGAACGCATGCCGCGGCCCGAAGTGATAGATCACGCCAAAAGCGAGCAGAAACACTCCGGCGGAAATCGAGGCCAGCACGATCAAGGAAACGTCGATAATGCGATGGATCTGCTGCCGCTTGCGACAGTATTCACACGCGGCGAAGTGCGCTTCGTAGTCCCCACGCATCTCCGGAGCCAGGCCGGAAATATCATAACGCCAGCCCGCCAGAATCTTGCCTACGATGGGATCGACGCACTGCTGACTCATGAGGTGAACACAAAACCAAACTACAGGCGGATAGGCTGTAAAGCTTCGGTCTGCGTTGCCAGAAGCACGCGATTTTGAAATAGACTGCCCCGAGCTGCCAGCGCCTGTTCCGCCCCTCTCCGGGCTATCTCCGGATGATTGTTCTGCTCTGACAGATGCGCCAGCACCACAAATGTTGCAGAATTATCATAGTCGTTCAGGAAGAAATCCGCGAGGGCCGCGTTCGACAGGTGCCCCACCCGGCTCATGACCCGCTGCTTCACCGACCAGGGATACGGCCCCACTCGTAACATCTCCAGATCATGATTCGATTCCATGACCAGCACATCGCAACCGCGCAGATGGTCCTGCACGCTGACCGGGATGTAGCCCAGGTCGGTCGCGACCCCGACCTTGATGCCCTCGGCGCGAAAGGTAAACCCCACCGGATCAGCCGCATCATGCGGAATCGTGAACGGCTGCACCGCGATGTCGCCCACTTGAAAGCTGCAGCCAGACTGGAAGTGCTCGAACTTGTCCATCTGCGGACGCACCCCTTGCGCATCGCGCACCGCCCGCGCCCAGGTCGATCGCGTCGCCTCGGTCATGAAAACAGGAATGCGCAACTTCTTCGCCAGGGTCGCCAATCCACAAACGTGGTCGCAATGTTCGTGCGTAATCAGAATGGCCGAGAGCATTCGCGGATCTTCGCCCAGCGACCGCATGCGCTTGAAAGTCTCGCGCCCCGAGATGCCCGCATCCACCAGAATCTTCGTCCGCGAACTGGCCACGAGCGCGCAGTTGCCGCGGCTCCCGGATGCCAGCATGGAAACAGACACACTCATGGCGTATGCCCGCAGCATACGCGGAATCGCTGTGGATTCGGGAGTTACTTTTTGGTTAAGCCAGAAGGGTCGCGCGTTCGGTTTCCAGCAATCCGGCTTCGGGCTGACAGCATCCAGGTTGCGGAAGCCGAAAGCCCGAAGCCGAAAGCCATTTACTTCAACCCAACACCATAGAAGTAGGTGTAACTCCCGTTCTGCGCTGGCGGCAACGCGGTCTGAAAGCTGGAGAAGATCACCGCATTGCCCTGAAACGTCACAAACACATCTTGTTGTGAAGCAGCAGACGTCCGGAACGTGAACATGCCCCACAGCGGGTCTGGGAGTGTCTTTGGCGTCCCGTCGTAGATGTAGGGCGTATCCGCAATGGCGGCCAGCGTGCCGGTGGCGAAGGTGTTCCCCTGGCCATCGGTGATGGTCACAAGACCGTTCGCACCCACCTTCAGCGTCGCCGTTCCTTCCTGCGGTGTTCCGCTCTCGGCATTGTTCTGCCCCATCTGGGCAGTTGCTTTCTTGTAGAAGATTGCCTTGTAGCTCCCGGCCACCGAGGGATCAAAACTCTTCGACTTAGCTTTGGGAAGCCCGAGAATCGTTCCCGCTCCGGTGTCCACGGCGAAGAACCCGTTCTGCGTTCCGAAAATGTAGTCCGTCCCGGAACTCTCGGCCAGGCTGAAGAAATCGCCCGAGGGATCCTCCGTGATGCTCGATGCGGAGAAGGCCCCGTTGTCGAATGGATCGGAAGGCTGCTGCAGAGTGCCAAAAGGCCAGTAGTCGGCGTGCTGAATGTTTCCCGAAGCATCAATGCTGATGGTTCCCAGCGACACGCCGCCTGCTGCGGTTCGGAATTGCAGATAATTGAAGCTCTGCCCCTCAAACGTACTGACCGACGCCGGGGCCGTCTCAATCGCGGTGAACAGAGCTTGCGTATCGCGGTTCGGACCGGCATTCCCCGCTTCAATCATCATCGCCGTACCCGGAACTTCATACGCCAACAGCAAGTTCCCATCGGGATCGCTGATGCCATAGGTCCCATCGCTGTTCATCGTGTAAGGCACGGTTCCGCTCTCGCCGTTCGTGTAGTTTTTGTAAGTAATGGTTTGGGCTGTCGAATCAATCGAAATTGTCAGGAAATCGCCCACCGAAGCGGTCGCATTGTAACTGCGAACTGTGTTGACCGGGACGCTGATCTTGGTTGCAGAATTACAACCAATTAAGAAACAAGCCATCGCCAACACTGCCATCCTTGCAACTCTCATCGAAGCACCTCCCCTGAGGGTCAGAGATCGGCAAACGTCGGCAAGACTTTAAAAACGAAGGTGCCCAGAGCCAGCTGACGCAAGTAATCCCGTATGCTCGAGCGGGCTTTCCTCCGTACACCCTCAGCCCGCCCTGAGCGAAGTAAGGACGCTCTTCGCGATCAGCGTTTTTCAGTCCACAACTGGTCGATAACATTGCGCATGATCGCTCCGCCATAAGCCCCGGCAATGCCAGGAAGGAACGCAAGGAAGGACCCGTAGATTTGCGCGTGCGTCGGCTTCACCGTGCGCACAAGATAGGCCATTAGCTCGGTAAGAGGTACAAAGATCCCGACTATCACCACCCAACGCCACGGCCAGCGCTTGCGCAACAACCCGAGCAGCATGCAGGAAGACAGCACCAGCAGCGCCGTGAACAGCAGATCGTCTATCTGCACATCGGCCCAGCCCGTCGCGATGCCGAAGAGCGTTGCCAGGACATAGAAGATGACATCGCTTCGCGAACTGGAGTGATCATGGGCGCTCATTGAAAAGATTCTTTCACCACGGAGACGTTGAGAGAGAGAGAGAAAAGCAATTGTTGATGCTTGAATGTTGATTGTTGAGTGAAATCACAGGCGCAAGGCAGTCTTCATTCAACAGTTAACAATCACAAATTCCTTTTCCGTGTGGCTTCGTGCCATGGGACAAGGCTTTCCTTGCGTTTGTCAGTATTTGTAGAATCCCCGCCCGCTCTTGCGGCCTAACCAGCCCGCGTCCACCATCTTGATCAGCAGCGGGCACGGCCGGTACTTCGGATCTCCCAACCCGCTCTGCAGCACCCGCATGATGTCGAGGCACACATCCAACCCGATGAAATCCGCCAATGTCAACGGCCCCATGGGATGCGCCATCCCCAGTTTGAATACCTCGTCGACTGCGTCCGGCGTCGCCACGCCCTCCATCACCGCGTACATCGCCTCATTCAGCAAGGGCATGAGCACACGATTGGAAACGAACCCCGGCGCGTCGTTCACCTCGACGGGAGACTTCTCCAGCTTGATCGAAAGCTCGCGCACTGCCGTGAACGTCTCCTGCGAGGTCGCCAGCCCGCGAATCACCTCAACCAGTTTCATCACGGGCACGGGATTAAAAAAATGCATGCCGATGACCTTATCCGGTCGTTTAGTCATTGCCGCCAGCTTCGTAATCGAGATCGAAGAAGTATTCGAAGCCAGGATGATCTCCGGCCGCGTCAGGCGGTCGAGATCGCGGAAGATTTCTGTCTTGATCTCAAACTTCTCGGTCGCGGCCTCCACGACCAGATCGCAGTTCGCAAGTTTTCCGCGATCCGTCACTGCCAAAATGCGTCCCAGCGCCGCGGCCTTGTCGTTGATCGTGATCTTGTTTTTAACAACCTCGCGCTCCAGATTCTTGCCGATCGTCTCCAGCGCCCGATCCAGAAAGCGCTGCTCGATGTCACAAAGCACGACGTTGTATCCCGATCGCGCAAACACATGCGCGATCCCGTTGCCCATGGTCCCCGCGCCCACCACTCCCACCGTTCGAATGTCCATAACTCATCCTCGCAGGAAAACGTTCGAGTCTACCACCCATGTGCGTCCACACACAGACGCCGAATCTCTCCGGTGCTACGATCCACAGGCATTTGAAGGAGGCCTCATGCAAAAGATGATGCTTCTTCTCGCTGCACTCGTGCTGACTGCGTCGTCAAGCCTCCGGGCGGGCACGCTCAACGGTGTCACACTTCCCGACACGGCCCAGGCCGGCAGCACTCCACTAATTCTCAACGGCATGGGACTGCGCACCAAGTACATGGTCAAAGTTTACGTCGCGGGACTCTACTTGCCGCAAAAGTCCTCGGACGCCAATATGATCCTGAAAGCCGACACGCCTAAACGCATGGTCATGCACTTCGTCCGCGGCATCAGCAAGAGCCAGTTCACCGACGGCTTCAACGAAGGCTTCGAAAAAAATTCCCCCGCTGCCGCCATGTCACTGAAGCCCGACATGGATCGCTTCTTCTCCACGCTCGATGCCGTCAAGGAAGGCGATGAAGTCATCTTCACGTACGTGCCGGGCACAGGCACGACGGTCACGATTAAAGGTCAGGACAAGCTGACGATTCCAGGTGAGGCTTTCGCCAAAATGCTGTTCTCGGTCTGGCTAGGCTCCAAGCCGCCGAATGAATCCCTGAAAACCGGCCTCCTGGGAAGTCTGATCTGATATCTCATCAGTCAACGCTCGAGGGTTCCGGGTGGAAGCTCCGAGGTCCGTGGCTGAAATCCGAGTTCAGAAGCCCGAAGGCGGAAGCCCGGCGCCGCCCTGCTATCATTCCGCAGATGTCGCGCCGCGGAAAATTCATCACCTTCGAAGGCCTCGACGGCACCGGGAAGAGCACGCAGATGCGTCGCCTCGCCAACGCCCTCGAATCCGCCGGACATAAAGTGATCCAAACCCGAGAGCCTGGCGGCACACCGACCGCCGAAAAAATTCGAAAAGTCCTGCTCGACTCCGGCACCGCCGGACTCGCGCCCCTGGCCGAAATGGCGCTCATGTTCGGCTCCCGCGCGCAACACATCGCGGAAGTGATCGAACCCGCCCTCTCCGCCGGGACGATCGTGCTCTGCGACCGCTTCACTGATTCCACCGAAGCTTACCAGGGCAGCGGACGCAGACTGGGCAGCGACCCCGTCCGCCAACTCCACAGAATTCTCTGTGGCAATCTTCAACCGGACCTCACCCTCCTGCTCGATTCCAACCCGCACCAGAGCGTGAACCGCGCCCGACGGCGCAATCGCCAGGCTTCCAAAAACGCGACCCGCACCCACGACGAGAACCGATTCGAGCAGGAGACCCGCGCCTTCTTCGCCCGCGTTCGTGACGGATACCAAGCCATCGCCAAACGCGAACCCGGACGCGTCGCCGTAATCGACGCCCGCGGCACCCCCCGCCAAACGCATCAACGCATCATGGAAGTCGTCGAGAAACGGCTCAAGCTGTAGCCGAATATGTCATTTCAGAAACTGCAATGGCTCTTTCCTATCGCCGTCGTGCTCCACAACGCCGAAGAAGCGATATGGATGCCCGCATGGGCTTCGGCCCACGCCTCACAACTGCCGCTGCAACCACCGGGAGCGATAAGAATCCGTGTCGCGCTCCTCGTTCTCACACTCGCCGCATTTGCGGTCACATGCCTTAGCCGCCGCTACGGCCCGCAAAGCCTTTGGGCTTACCTCACCTTCGGCTATATCGTCGCCATGCTGCTGAATGTTTTCATCCCTCATGTGCCAGCAAGCCTGCTCTTTCATTGCTACACGCCCGGAGTTGCCACCGCGCTAACGATCAATCTTCCGCTTATGAGCTATCTGACCTTCCGGGCGTTCAAGGATGCCTGGGTCGGGGGCGGAAAAGCAGCGGCCGCTGCCATCGCAGTGCCGTGCGCATTGCTGGTCTTTATCGCGATCGGATTTTCGATCTAATCGGGAGTTCCTTCGTGATCCGGAGCCTGCCCTGAGCTGAGTCGAAGGATGACCTTGGTGGTTGTCGGTTTTGCTTCCCAGTGTGCCCCTGTGCCCGCTGTGGTAAATTTTGGGTTTGCCCTTCTCCGACTTCCACGGCAACGCCGAAACCGTTCGCCGCCTGCGTGACATGCTGGCGCGCGATCACCTTCCCCACGCCATCGTGCTCGCGGGATGCCGCGGCTCCGGCAAGTACACGCTCGCCTTGATGCTGGCGCAAGCTCTGAACTGCCTCAATCCCACGAAGTCGGACGGTCTTCCCGATTTCTGCGGAAAATGCGTCAACTGCACCCGCATCGCGCAAACCGCCGATCTCGACGCCCGCTTCGCCGAAGCGGTAGAAGCCCGCGAGAACCTCCGCGACGCCGATAAGAAAGAAACCCGCATCTTCGTCCAAACGCACCCCGACGTGCTCATCATTCCCCCCGACCCGCCGCAAATGATGGTCAAAGTCGACCAGGTCCGCCGCGTGATCGAAACCATCTACTATCGCCCCGCCGAAGGCCGCGAGCGCGTCTACATCTTCACCGACTCGGCGTTCATGAAAGAGGCCGCGAATTCGCTGCTCAAGGTGCTCGAGGAGCCTCCGGAGTTCGCAACGATCTTCCTCCTCACCGAAAATGCCGGAGAGTTGCTTCCCACAATCCGTTCGCGCTCGATGACATTTACGCTGGAGGCGCTGAAGAATGAAGAGATCGAACGCGACCTCGCCGAAGTGCGTCCGGAATGGAAGGCAGCGCAACGCAGCCTGGTCGCCCGTCTTTCCGAAGGTGCCCTAGGATGCGCCCGCAGCTTCAATCTCGCCGGATACATCGTTGCCCGCGACCACGCACTAGCCATTCTGAAATCCGCGCCGCAAGGCGGCGAGCATTCCGAACTGTTCAAGATCACCGAGTCTTACCGTCCCGGAGCGGAGGGCCGCGCCAAAATCGAGGAACTGATCCGCACGCTCTATTCCCTGCTCCGCGACCTGATGTTCCTCAACTCCGGCGCCCCGGAACTGATTCGGAACACGGACATCGGCTTGGAACTAAAGCGCCTCTCCGAAACCGCCGACTTCGAATGGATCACCGCCGCCTCCGACCGCCTGGCTGAGGTCGAACGCGGCATGCGCCGCAACCTGCTGCGGTCCCTGTCGCTGGATGCCTTCGCTGCCGCCCTCGAAAAATGACCCAGCGAAAAGCAGCGTTTCCGTCCTGCATAGAATTCCCACCGCGCCGAAAAGTGCATAGTATTCAAGGCTCAGCCGCGAAGCGGCACTAGAACAGAGCCCGCGACAAGCTGCTGGTAGTGGGTGGAACAAAACCAAGCCGCGAAGGGTGAAAAAAAAGTGATACGGACGCGGCAACGGACCGCCCGATATCGCAGCAGCCAGCGGTAGTAACCCGGCGTCTCAGCACGGGTAGCCGAGAGTGATGGACCGTATACGGGAGGCACAGCTGAATACTGCACGACCGAAAAACCATATGCGCAAAATCGTCCCCCTGATCGTATTGTTGGCCTGCCAAATTGCCGCTGCAACTCCCGCCGAACACCTCGCCGGCGACTGGATCGGCCAACTCAACGGCGGCTTCAAGGTCCGCGTCCACATCGAAAAGACAGGCGCTGGCTTCACCGGCAAGCTGATCAACCCCAGCGGCAACGAAACGGTCCTCGACCAGGTGACCTCCGATGGCGCTCACGTTCACTTCGCGGTGAACAAGCTCAATCTGACCTACGACGGCGTATGGAGCGAGCAGGAAAAACTCTGGAAGGGCAATCTCACATTTCAGCAGGTGTATCCGTTAACTTTGAGGCGTGCCACAGAGGCTGACCTGATACCGGTCGTTCACAAGCGCCCGCAGGAAGAAGCCATCCGTGCTTCACCGCCGCCCTATGTCGAGACTGAAGTCCAGTTTCCGAACGAAGCCGCCCATAACCACCTCGCTGGCACGCTCAGCGTACCGAACGGCACCGGTCCTTTCCCGGCCGTCGTCCTCATCTCCGGCACAGGCCACAACACCCGGGACGAAGACGTTTGGGGACATAAAGTATTCGTCGTGCTGGCCGATGCCCTCAGCCGAATGGGCGTGGCCGTTCTGCGCTACGACAAACGCGGCGTAGGCGGATCCTCGGGTGATTTCGATTCCGCCACCACGGTAGATTTCACCTCCGACGCCGAAGCCGCCGTGACCTGGCTTAAGGCCCAACCTCAAATCGATCCCAAGCACATCGGCGTGGTCGGACACTCCGAAGGGGGCATCATCGCGCCGGCCGTCGCAACTGAAGATAAGACTGTCGCCTTCGTCGTCATGATCGCCGGCCCGTGCATTCGCGGAGATAAGTTGTTCGTGCTTCAGTCAGCTATGACTGCCAAAGTGTACGGCGCGCCCGATGACTACATCGCCAGGCGCAGAGCCTTCGACGAACAACTCTACGCAGCGATTATCTCGGCGCCCTCCGAATCGTCCGCCCAGGATCGCGCAAAAGCTATCGTTGCTCAAGGAGCCGCCAATAAGATCGTCGATGCTAATGAAGCCGAAACTCTGGCGCACGACGTCACAACTCCCTGGGAGCGCTACTTCCTGGCCTACGATCCGGGGCCCGAGCTAGCCCGGGTCACGGTACCAGTTTTAGCACTCAACGGATCACTCGACGTGCAGGTGCCCGCAAAAGAAAATCTCGCCGCCGCGCGTGAAGCTCTGAAAAATAATAACCATGCCACGGTCATGGAATTGCGAGGCATGAATCATCTTCTTCAGGATGCAAAGACTGGCGCCCCCACGGAGTACAATGAGATCGAAGAAACCATGTCACCGGCAGCCCTAAAAATTATCACGACCTGGATCAGCACCCAGACTTCCGTCTCAGGGAGCCAAAAGGAAATCGACACTGCTCAAAAACATTCGATTTTGAATGGATCACACGCTCCCACTTTAGAAGAATAATGGGCAGCGCGGGATGGGTTGATGGTGGCAAAATCGGCGCTTGCGAGTGCGAGCCGATAATATGGGATAATAGAGCCTTATATTCTTCAGCGGCTTTTCTCATTCAGGCCGAGCCATTTTTAGATGCATAGTTCATGGGGAATTGCGAAAATTGCATCGGGCCGAAGAATTGTGTCGATCGAGAAGAAAACAGCATTTTATTATCTGCTTGCCGCAGTGGCTGCGGTCGGAGTATTGCTTTTACGCGAAGCCCTGGGCAGCGAATTCGGCGCCCACTATCCCTATCACACCGTTTGGCTCGCAATTATTTTCGTAGCCTGGTATTGCGGCATCGGACCCAGTCTCCTAGCCATTGCCATTGACGCATTCGGAATTTGGTACTGGTTTCTTCCCCCTTACGATTCCTTCTCTGGGAAAAGTCATATCGAGTTCATGGGGATGCTCGGTTTCATCGCGTTTTCCGGGATCATCGTGGCCCTGGGCGAGTCCAATCGCCGCTTGTTCCTGAAGCAGAAGGCGGCCGAGAGCGCACTGCAGAAAGCCAACGATGAACTCGAGGATCGCGTCAAGGAGCGCACCGCGGAACTGGAGCGCTCCAACGAGTCTGCCCGGCGATTAAGCGCCAGAGTCATCGCCGTGGCGGATGAAGAGCGCCGTCGCATTGGCCGAGCGCTGCATGACAGCTTGAGTCAGTATCTGGCGGCGCTGAAAATTAATTTGGATCAACTGCGACTACAGGGCAACTACCAAGCCGATCTTTCCGAGTGCTCGGAACTGGTGAAACAGTGTCTTGCAGAGACGCGCACGATCTCTCACCTTCTGCATCCCCCCTTACTGGAGGAGCGCGGTTTCTGCTCGGCCACGCGTTCGTTCGTCGACGGGTTTTCGCGCCGCAGTGGATTAATTGTGACGCTCGACCTTCCGTCTGAGCCCGATATACGCTTTCCCCGAAACCTGGAGATCGCATTATTCCGCGCCGTTCAGGAAGGCCTTACGAACATTCACAGATACGCGGACGCCACCGCCGCAACGATATGCATGACTCGGGACGACTCATCCGTCCGACTCACCATTAGCGACAACGGAAAAGGCATGCCTGCCTTGCTCCTCAAGCAGATTCGCGAGGGAACGCTTGATGCTGGAGTGGGTCTCGCGGGAATGCGCGAGCGTCTCCGCGAATTGAACGGCGTGCTCGACATTGAATCCGAGAAATCTGGAACAACCCTCTCGATTATGGCTCCAGCGACGGTCGAGCCCAGCGAGCACCCTCCGGTCGCAATTAGCACGGTCTAGTCAAACCTGGTCATCATCGCAGGTAACCATCTCTGGTTGATTACCTTTGGTGTCTCGGCTCTGCAGCTTCAAAATCTCTAACGTACTGGCATTTCAATGTCTTATCCCGCATTACTCCGCTGGTTCTACTCCCTTCGGAAACATTGCCCACCCTATCCCCCGCGCCTATAATCGACCCACTCTGGTTCAACGATTCTCCGTCAGGTTCCGGGTAGAACGGCGAGAGGTGAGGTTCGTCTGAAACCGCCCTCGCGGCGAAGATTTGGTGTAAGGGAGAACTGCCCGGATATGCGCAAGCACCTGCACATCGCATTGATACTGACGGCTAGTTCGGCGATTGCGACCTCCATCCCACTCGCATCCGTGTGCGCCTGGGCCGACGAAGGAGACGGCCCCGCGGCGCAGACCATCACTACGACCGAAGAGCACGGACGCAAAATCTACGTCAATGAAGATCTGCCAAAACCGCGGCTAACCCAAACCCAGCAGCCGAAACGCTCCACGCTGGTTTACTGGAGTTCGAAAGAAAGCCGCTGGAAACCGGTGCCCTCGGTCTCGGTGAATCCCGCTTCCCTGCGTGCCGCACGTTCCGCCGCGGCGGAAATCAGCCAGTATTTCGGCCGCGAATCGGCGCAATCTGCCAATATGAAAATCGTTGCCGCCAATTCCAGCGGACACCAGGCCTCGCAGCAGGAAATCGACGACGCCGTGGTAATGGCCGCTGCCCGCCACAACGTCGACCCCAATCTGGTGCGCGCGGTCATTAAAGTTGAATCCAACTTCAACTCCAACGCCGTTTCACGCAAAGGCGCCATGGGCCTCATGCAACTCATGCCGGCCACAGCCCGCAGTTTGAACGTGAAGAATCCCTTTGATCCTGAGCAGAACGTGGACGCCGGTGTTCGCCACCTGAAGCAGCTTCTGGAAAATTACGGCGGCGATGTGAATCTGACCCTGGCCGCCTATAACGCCGGCTCCGGCGCGGTGGCCCGCAGCCAAGGGATCCCGCGCTTTGCTGAAACGCAGAATTACGTTCGCCGCATCACGAACCTTTATTACGGCGGCTTCGATTTTGGTTCGTCCGGCGCTTCGCATGATCCTGTTCGCGTTCAACGGGATGCGCGCGGCGTGCTTTACATCAGCAACACAGACTAGGGTTGTAGCATCTGTTTTTGGAGTCTCTCAGGTAACCAGGTTTGAAGACCAAATCCAGCCAGCGCGCCCGGCGCTGGGCAGCGCTGTTGTTGCTGATCGCGCTGCCCGCGATCTCTGCCTACGCCCGCCCGCATCATAGCGAGGCTTGGGCCCGTGAGCGCTTTGCGGCCGCCGAGCGCATGCGCGAGGCCCTCAACGGGCGCAAGCCCGCCGACCGTTCTCGCCGCGATTATCAGCGCGTCCTCAATGCCTACCGCAGCGTCTACTATGGCGCGCCCAGTTCCACCAAAGCCGATCCCAGTGTGGTCGCCGTCGCCGAAACTCTCGTCGAAATGGGCCGCCGCTTCGACGATGACAAGATCCTCCACGCTGCGATCGGGCAATATAAATTCCTGCGCCGCGAATATCCAGGCAGCAAATACCGCTGCGACGCGCTCTTCACCATCGGCGAAATCTACAACGACGATCTGAACGATCGCGAACAGGCGCGTGCCACTTTCGAAGATTTCCTGCGCCGCTATCCGCACAATCGCCTTGCCGAAGATGCCCAGCAGGCCATCGCCGATCTCGATCGACAAGCCTCGAAAAAGGGCAATGGCGAGAAGAAGCCTCGGAATGAAGCAGATGTACAAAACCAGCCCGCGCCGGAGCTTGCCAGCAAAGATTCGCCGAACCACGCCAAAGTCGCGCGGGAATCAGCGGATCAAACTTCCGAGCAGCCTCCCAATCATCTGCCGCGGGTCACAGGAATTCGGCACTGGTCCACGCCCGACTACACCCGGGTCGCCATTGATCTCGAAGGCACTGTGAAATACGGTTCCGAGCGTATCCCTCATCCCGACCGCATCTTCTTCGATCTTCGCGACACCAAGCTTGCGTCCACCCTGGTCGGCAAAACGTTTGATATCGACGACGGATTCCTCAAGAAGATCCGCGTCGCGCAATTCAAGCCGGGACGCACGCGCGTGGTCCTTGAAGTTGACAGTCTTTCCGACTACGACGCCTTCCTTCTCCCTGATCCCTATCGCCTCATCGTCGACATTCACGGCAAATCCGGCCACCGCCGCGAAAGCCGGAAAGGATCGAAGACAGGAGCAGAGGTAAAGGATGCCACGGCACCTCAGACCGCCTCCGGCGCGGAATCCTCGGCAAATGCAGAAGCAAATACGTCTGCCAGCGATGCGGACGCCGCCGAATCCAAGCCGCAGCGGTTGGTTGCTGACGCCGGAAAAGCTCCCGTCCTCAGCCAGGACGTAGGCGATGCCACCAGGGTCGAGCCCAAATCCGAGAAGCCGCCGCAAGAGGCTACCGCTGACAAGCAAACTTCCTCCGTAACGCGCGAAACGGCTACCGTCACCAAGGTCGTCGTCGAGGCCGACGACGAAGATTCCCACCCGGCGCGCCGGCACAAAAAAACCGTGCACGCCCGCGCCAAAACGCCCTTGCATCCGAACACAGACGACAGCGACTCCTTCGAAGCCGACGTCCGCGAAGCCAGTCCCACTTCCCATGGCGACCGGTCCCTGATCCGCGCCCTGGGACTGAAGATTGGCAAAATCGTGATCGATCCCGGCCATGGCGGCCACGATACCGGCACAATCGGCCCCAATGGACTGGAAGAAAAGGATCTAGTACTCGAAGTCGGCCGCCGTCTCGGCAAATTGCTCGAATCGCGTCTCGGTGCCGAAGTTGTCTACACCCGCAAAGACGACACCTTCATCCCGCTTGAAACCCGCACCGCCATCGCCAATCAGCAGCGCGCCGACCTTTTCATTTCGATCCACGCGAATTCCAGCCAGTATCCTGATGCGCGAGGCGTTGAAACCTATTACCTGAATTTCACCTCGTCGCCCGACGCGCTCGAAGTCGCCGCTCGCGAAAATGCGGTCTCCGAAAAATCCATCTACGAATTGCAGGATCTGGTCAAGAAAATCGCACTCAAGGAAAAAATTGAAGAGTCCCGTGAGTTTGCCACCGACGTGCAGGAATCGCTGCACAGCGGCCTGGCCACCAAGAGCCCGTCGATCCGCAATCGCGGGGTGAAGAAGGCTCCGTTCATCGTTCTCATTGGCGCCAACATGCCCTCCATCCTTGCCGAGATCTCCTTCGTCAGCAATCCCACCGATGAACGCCGCCTCGAAACCAGCGAATACCGCCAGCGTATCGCCGAGTCGCTCTACCGCGGCGTCGCAAAATACGTGAATGGATTAAGTGGCGTAAAGGTGGCCAGCAAGGTCGAAAAGATCAGCGGACAATAAACGCATTCCTGCTCGCCGCGGACCGGCGCACTGTCCTTCTCTCCGCATTTTTGGCAGCGAGGGATGGTTTTTTTCACTTCCTTGCAGCGCTGCCCACGATTGGTTCAAAAAAAGAAAAACCGCCCAAAAGGCGGTCTCATTTTGCGGCTTTTCAGGGCCGAACAAGCTGGATTCACACTGCGCCCCCTGGGAGCGCTCGGGACAAACTACGAAATGACATCTCCGTTCGCTTACTGAATCGAGCTGCCTACCTGCGAAAAGATATTTCCCGCATTGGACCCGATCAGCCGCACAGTGCCGATGACAATCACGAGGACTACTGCCAGCATCACCGAATACTCGGCGACGTCCTGACCCTCTTCATCGTGCCAGAGCTGCTTGATCCAACCGTTTCCGTTGAAGCGTTCCATTGGTTCTCCCGTTACTCTCTCTGTCAGGCGACTCCTGTAGCCTGGGAAACTGGGCCAGTCTCTTGCGAACTCGCATCGTGAAAACCGAATCCCCAAGGCTCTTTATCCTGGTTCATGGCTCGCAATCCGACCTGATACTCCGAACTGCCCTTCATCTTCTTCGTCCATATCACCTGGAATTGCATCTTGCGCTGGCGATAAAACAACGTCACTTCCTCCAGCACATTCACCTCCCGGCGAACCGATCCCAGCCGTACCCCGGAAGCTGTCACATCCAGTGTGTGGGCCAGTTCCTCAAATAGCTGTCCAGAACTGTCTTTGCCCTTTATTCTGACGGGAAGGACGGCCTTCGCCCGCTTCCCCCGCCGCTGATTCGTCTCTACACTGCTCGCTCTCATGGTTAACCTGAGCTAGTGTCATCGAAAATGAACGCCTTGTGAATGGCTCCGATGTGTAGGTTCGATAGGCACTAAAGTCATACATACTCCCAAGCACCTGCAACATAAGTACTTACACATCCCGAAACTTTTGCTCGGTGCCTGTGGTCTAATGGAGAAAAGAGGCTCTTCTGTCTCTGTGTCCATGAATTTCTCCTGTTCTGTCAAGACTGCCGTTTCCGTGCTGTTTTTTCTGGCTGGAACGCTGGCCCTTTCCGCCACCGGAACTCAGACGACCTTCTCCGGTTCGGCAACACTTCTTCCGCCTCAATTTGGCGGATGGCAGATGCAGGGCTCTGCCCAAACCAGCACCAATCCAGCGTCCGCCGATCCGGCCAACGCCGCAGTCCTTACCGAATATCGGCTCGCTGATTTCGCTTCATCTACCTACACCCGCGAGGACGGCCGCACGCTAAAAATTCGTGCCGCGCGATTCGCCGATGCCTCCGGGGCTTTCGGCGCGTACACGTTTTATTTGCGGCCTGAAATGCGGAGAGAACAAATCGGTGATCAAGGCGCATCGCTCGGCGATCGCGTACTCTTCTATCGCGGATCCGTCCTCATTGACGCGCAATTCAGCCAGGAATCGGCGATGTCGGGCGCGGAGCTTCGCGAGCTTGCCGGAGACTTGCCTCGCCCTGGCGGCAATAACGCAAATCTCCCGACATTTATCGAATTCATGCCGCGCCGCGGGTACCTTCCAAACACGCAAAAATACGCGATGGGACCGGCGGCTTTAGCCACGCTATCCGCGCCCGTTTCCGCCGATCTCGTCGATTTCGGTGCCAGTGCTGAGGTTTCGCTCGGCCGTTACACCACGCCCAGCGGCGAGGCCACGCTGATGCTGATCTCGTATCCGACGCCGCAACTCGCGGCTGACCACTTGCGCCGCATCGACGCCGCACATCAACTCGCGCTGCCCCAAGCAGGCATCTCTACCATCGAGAGTTCCGGCTCCTTCTTCGATAAGCGCACCGGCCCGATGGTCGCTATCGCTAGCGGCCCCATTTCCGGCGATGATGCCAAGTCTCTGCTCGGCATGGTGAACTATGAAGCCAGCGTCACCTGGAACACTCCCACCGGTTCGCATGAAGCCCATGATCTTTATCTGCTCATTCTCAACGTTGTGATCATCTGCGCCATCATCGGCGGGCTCGCGATCGTCGCCGGCGTCGCATTCGGCGGAGTCCGCATTCTCATCAAGCGCTGGTTTCCTAACAAGATTTTCGATCGCCCGGAACAGATGGAATTCATCTCGTTGCGCCTTACAGAGACCGTCATAGAAATCCTGCCGCAGCCGGAAGGCGACACGTCCCGTCACCGGCCAAAAAATTCCGCCTGAAGTCAGCCAAAAACGGGCCGCCAGAAATCCTAAGTGTCCTAAAACGATTGGTTTAGAACCACTCCGAGGGTGATTTGTCTCATTTTGTAACACTTTTGACGCGTGTTGACCGATTCGGTAAACTGCTGAAAATAAAGGCGTTTATTTCGCAAAAATCGCTTGACACCCCCGTTTTTAGGCTCATAAGATTTCGCCAGAAAGTTTTGACGGGTTTTCAAGCCTCCGTTGGAACTATTCTCCCTTGAAGAGAAGGCCGCCCAGTTGCCGGGTGGCCTTTTCGTTTGCACATCCCAGGGCTTTTCGAAATTGAAGTCGCAGTTGGGAACTCTGGCTCTGGTTTTGCGTATTCAATCTTGAGAGAATTCGCTTTCGGCAAGCACGCGAGAAAATCAGGAGAGCCAAACATGTTCTGTGATGGATGTGGCGGGACAGTGCAACCCGGTCAGGCGTACTGCAGCAGATGCGGCAAACAAATCATCGGTCCCGTTTCGATGGGGCATGCTGCCGCCGGCCGTGTGCAGAGACATGTTCGCCTGCTTGGCCTGTTGTGGCTCGCCTTCTCCGCTTTCAACACGATCGGTGCGGTCGTTCTCTACGTCCTCGCCAACACGCTGTTCGCGCACCTTCACAACATGGGAGCACCGGAAGGAACGAGTTTTCTGCGTCCTTTGCTCAGCGTTGCCGCCATCCTGCTATTCGCAAAAGCTGCGTTCGGATTCATTGCCGGCTGGGGACTGCTTCAGCACGAAAAGTGGGCTCGCGTTCTCACCCTCGTTCTCGCCTTCATTTCACTGTTCACCAACATTCCGTTCGGCACAGCGCTGGGCGTCTACACCATGTGGGTTCTGCTTCCTTCGGAATCCGAAAGAGAATACGACCTGCTTGCAGCCCCGCAGGCAGCGTGAGGCGATCGCATTTTTTCTTGAGTGCACGCTGCGCGGGCTTCAACCAATTCAGATTTGCCCACCTAGCTCTCTCTTTTCTGGCTCTTTGCGTCTTTTGTGCTGATCTTCTTTGCACTCGGTGGAATGACCTTTTTTGCACCCGGTGGAATGACCCTTGTTCGGCTTCTCCGTTCCGCCGGCATGCTGGGCAGGCCCAAAGCCGCTGCCAGCGCCAGATTTTCGAGTTGCAAGGAATGCTCCACCAGCGCCTCTCGCAATTGAGCATTCAGGATCAGCAACTCTTCGTCGGGCGCCACCAGCATGCGCGCGCAAATCTCGCGTATGCGGTCCGTGCGTCGACGGTTAGGGGTGGTCATGTCCAATGGCAGTACTCGCCTTAAGGTGCCAATAAAACGCCTGACCTTGGATACATTACCCACCGTATTGCGACATAAGTATGTCCGTAAGGCGCCAGGTTTTTGACCTGAGTTCGATCGGCAACTGGGCATTAGAAGGGAAAACAGGCGAACACGCGAAGCACAGAAGGATTCTGGAGCCGACGAGCGGACTTGAACCGCTGACCTGCCGATTACGAATCGGCTGCTCTACCAACTGAGCTACGTCGGCTTGCTGATTAGTTTACCAAACTGCTAAAGCGTTCTCCGTCGCAGAGGCGTATCACCGGACGCTCCGCACTGAGCGATAATGCCGCCCATGTTCCGAACTCGCTTCGACAACGACATCCTCGCCGAATTCCTGCCCCCGAGCCGGGCGCGCAAAACCCAAAAGCTGATTATCCTCTGCGACGGCATGCCCTCGATTCCGCGCAAACAGCCGCTCTCTGAATTTCTCTCGGGCAAAGGTTTCTGGGTTCTTTATCCCCGGTACCGCGGAGCCTGGGAAAGTGGCGGCAGGTTTCTGGCCAAGTCGCCTCATCGGGATATCGTCGACCTTCTCAGCGCATTACCCAACGAACTGGAGGACATTGCGTTCGGCCAGCGTTTCCTGCTGGCGCCAGATCAGATCTTCGTCATTGGAGGAAGTTTCGGAGGCGGCGCGGCGATCCTAATGTCCCTTGATCCGCGCGTCAGGCGCGCCGTAGCCAACTGCCCCGTCGTCGACTGGAGCATTCTGAACAAGGCGGAGAAAGCGGAGACTTCGAATCCCAACTACGCCGACTACATCCGGCGTGCCTTTGGCACGGCCTATCGCTTATCCGACGCGAACTGGCACAAGCTCCGGAAAGGAAATTTCTATAATCCCTGGCATCACCGCAAAGAAATTGATGGCTCCAAGCTGCTGATGTTTCACGCCAAAGATGACCCCAACGTTCCCTACAAACGCACCCAGGATTTTGCCCGCATTACCGGGTCCAGGCTTGTAACATTGAACCACGGCGGCCACATCAGCACTGACTACATCGTCAGGAAATACTGGTCCCGGATTAAAGACTTTCTTGATGGCAAGAAATAGCCCACGCATGCAGGAATTAGCGCTTATCGGCCATAATTCATCGAATGGCCGGTGGCAAGCTCCGGGAGGGTTGAGTTCCTCCGTGGCTCGCCCCGGTCTACGATCTGCTTTTGCTCCGACTTCCTTCGCTCCGTAATATCAATATTGATTCCAACCATGCGCTCGGGCTTGCCCTGCTCATCTGGGAAGACGGAAGCTCGCCCCAGCAGCCAGTGCACCGAACCGTCGGGCCAGATCACGCGCCACTCGGCTTCGCAGTCTCCGTCACGCATCGCCTTATCCACAGCTTTTCTTACGCTCTGCAGGTCTTCGGGATGAATCAGACGCTCAAACGCCTCTTGTGTTCCTCCGAATCCTCCTATCGGGAGGCCGTACATGCTTTCCAGTTCCGGCGTCCAGTAATTCACGTCGGACTTGATATCCCAGTCGAAAGCCCCAATGCGCGCTACCTGCTGCGCCAGCCGCAGCCGCGCTTCGCTGAGCCGCAGGGCATCTTCCGACTGCTTCCGCGCCTGGATATCTTCCACGACCGCGATGAAGTACTTTAGCTTCCGGTCCGCATCCCGCACGCCGGAGATGGTCATGTTCACCCAAATCGGCTTACCGTCCTTACGGATGTAACGCTTCTCCATCGAATAAGTATCGATCTCTCCTCGCGTGATCTTCTCGGCCTGCGCCAAATCCGCTCCCAGATCGTCCGGATGCGTAATGTTCTGGAATGTGAGATTGTGTAATTCCTGCTCGCTGTATCCGACGATCTCGCAGTACTTCCGATTTACCCGCAGCCAATGCCCATCCGGGCTGGTATGCGCCACGCCGACAGCGGCTAACTCAAACGTCGAACGATACAGCTGCTCGCTTTCGCGCAACGCCCGCTCAAATGCCGAACTGCGCTGCAGAATCTCCTGCACATCGGTGTGCGAGGAAGATCCGCGCTCCAGGATCACCGGATCGAAAAAGTACTCGTGATTGGAAACTTTGCTTAGTGCGGTGATGAGGTCCTTCGAAATGGAACTCTTCACCACATAGCCCCGCGCTCCCGCCTTCAATGCTTGCCGCGCCATTTCGGGAGCCTCGTGCTGGCTGAGCACCAGAATTTCGCATTCCGGCAATGCCGCCCGAATCGTCCGCGTCGCCTCCAGACCGTTCATGCGCGGCATGGACACATCCATCACGATCAGATCGGGCTTGAGAGCGCGCGCTTTTTCCACTGCGTCCTGCCCATCAATCGCCTCGCCGCACAACTCGTAATCTGTTCTCTCCTCCAAAAGCGATCGCACGCCCCGCCGCACCACTTCGTGATCGTCAACCACCAACAACCGCATCAACCCACCTCAGTACTGGTCGGAATTCAGATCAACTCGGATCTGATGGCTCGCGGGGGGCGCCCGCCAGAAAACGGGCCGCACAGTCGCATAACTCTACCTACCGCCTCTACCCGGTCAGAATCAGGTAAACACTGTAAAAGTTAACTCCATTTTACAAGTTGTGAAATTGCCTTTTATTTTCAGCAACTTATCGCACCCTACACGTTCGTGCCGTATATGGCACGGCCGAGCCATTTACGATTCAGGGGGGCAATACTACATTCGTACTCGAGCAGCACTTGGGGGAGGGCTGATCAACAGACGTCCCAAGACTCAAACTGAGTCTGGGGCGTTTTGTTTTGCGCGCAAAAATTTCGAGATGTGCAGCTTGCACTTCGCCCTTTCATCCCGCTGCCCTCTGTGATCCCGGCTCGTCTGCGCTGCTTTAGCGCTGAAGTGCCACCCTACCCACGATCTTCCTCAAGTGTTAGATTGTTACCGCCCTCAACCTCATCAGGACTGCCATGGCATCTACCCGTCGCGAACTGCTCCGCGGATTCTCTCTGCTGGCTGGGACGAAGGCTCTTGGCCGCTTTCTTCCAGCAAGTTCCACCTCTCGCTTCCGCATAGCCGTCATTAACGACGAAATCTCCCAGGATTTCGGCCACGCCTGCGAAGTCGCTTCCCGCGATTTCGGCATGCATTGGATAGAACTGCGCAGCATGTGGAAAAAGAATATCGTCAACCTCGACGAAAAAGAGGTCGGCGAAGCCCGCACCATCCTCGAAAAATATGAACTCAAGGTCACCGATATCGCCAGTCCGCTGTTCAAGACCGATTGGCCGGGCGCTCCCAAATCCCGCTTCAGCGAAGGGGGAGGCTTTGGCGCGGACTTCACGGACGCGCAGCAGAACGAAGTGCTCGAACGCGCCATCGCGATGGCCAAATCCTTCGGCACCGATCGAGTTCGTTGCTTCGATTTCTGGCGATTAGACGATCAGGCACCGCATCGTGCGGCGATTAACGAGCGCCTCAGGGAAGCCGCCGAAAAGGCCGGCCGCAGCGGTATCACCATCGTCCTCGAAAATGAGCCCTCCTGCAACACCGCAACCGGAGCCGAAGCCGCCAAAGTTCTCGCCGCTATCCCTACGCCGCATCTCATGCTGAACTGGGATCCCGGCAACGCTGCCACGCTGGGCGAAATTCCTTATCCCAACGGATACAATCTCCTTCCCAAAGATCGCATCGGCCACTGCCACTGCAAAGACGCGGTCAAAACCGTTAAAGGATACGACTGGGCTCCCATGGGCGGAGGCCTCATCGACTGGGCAGGCCAATTCAAAGCTCTCAAGCGCGACGGCTATCACTTTGCGGTCAGCCTCGAGACTCACTGGAATGGCGGCGGCACGCCTGAGGAATCCAGCCGCAAAAGCTGGGCGGGAATGAAAAAGCTTCTAGAGCAAGCAAACGAGTTGTGAAGTCTTCGCCGCCGTCAGCATCGCACGGAGGACGCCACGGCGTAAGCCCTGGGTGTGATCGGCAAATGAATCCAAGCGTAGAGCGAACGAAAAACTCTTGTGTAATTATCGGCTTTCTGAAGCTTAAACACTAACCATCGACGGAGGTCCCAAATGCCCGACCCCACACGCCGCGATTTCCTGAAGCAAGCCGCCCTCACCTCCGCCGCCCTGACGATCCCTTCTACAGTCCTCGGCGCCAACGACCGGATCCGCGTGGGAATGATCGGCGTCGGCGATCGCGGCAGCGATCTGCTCGATCAAGTCCTCGCCATCTCCAACGTCGAAGTCGTGGCCATGGCCGACATTTACAGCCGCCGCCGCGACGATGCCAAAAAGAAAGTCCCCACGATTCAAACGTTCTCCGACTACCGCCGCCTCCTCGACATGAAAGACGTCGACGGCGTCATCGTCGCCAGCCCTCTGCACGTTCACGCCCGCCACTTCCTCGACACGCTGGCCGCCGGTAAAGATCTCTACTCCGAAAAAACTATGACGTGGTCGATCCCCGAAGCCGAAAAATGTCTCGCCGCTGCCAACGCCTCCAAACAAGTCGTGCAGATCGGCCTGCAAGCCCAAAGTTCCGGCTCATTCGTCGACTCCAGGCAATGGATTCACGACGGCTGGGTCGGCAAAGTCACCCAGGTCGAATCCTGGCTGAGCCGCAACACGCCCCACGGCCACGGGCAGTGGGTTCGCCCCGTTCCCCCCGACTGCACCGCGCAAAATGTCGATTGGCCCGCGTTCTTAAACGGACGCCCCAATCGCCCCTTCGATCCGTACCGCCTCATCAACTGGCGTCTCTTCTGGGAATTCTCCGGAGGAAATTGCACCGAAAACCTGGTCCACCAGATCGCCTGGATCATGAGTGTCCTCGATCTGCCGCTGCCGTCAGCCGCCTACATGTCAGGTGGAGTTTTCTCCGAAAAAGATGGCCGCGAAGTCCCCGACACCATCGCCGTTACCTACGACTTCCCCAAAGACATCGTCGTGACGTGGCAGTCCACCTTCAGCAACAAGCATTACGATCTCGGCGATCGCCTCCTCGGCGCCGATGGGACGATCGAGCACCATCTCGGAGAACCAGCCCAATACTGGCCGGAGAAAACCAACCGCCCGATGGGAGAAGCCGTCCGGGGCGCCACTCCCGAACAATCCCACATGCAAAACTGGATCGACTGCATCCGCTCCCGCAACCAGCCCAACGCACCCACCGAACTGGGCTACCGTTCCGCGGTAGCCGTTCATATGGCCAATCTCTCCTACCGCAATAAAAAGCGCATAACGCTGGAGGAAGCAAAAGCGATCAGCCCGGAGTATTAGGAATACCCTGTCATCTCGAGTGGAGAGACCTTGCGTTTTTCCGCCAACGCGCGCACGAGCTCTTCGATGGCCCGGAGCGGCAGCGCTGCGCGAAGTCATCCAGGGCTTTAGCCCCCGAGAGGTGCCTACAGACAAATCAAACCAGTATGATGTCCTCACCATGATCGGCGCCATCGACATCGGGGGCACCAAAATCGCCGTCGGCATCGTCGACGACAATGGAAAAGTGCTCGCTAAGAATCAAACTCCCACCGATCCCGAAAACTACGCTGGCGCAATCGACTCTATCGTCACTATGCTCCGCGCAGGCGCCCAGGAATCCAAAGCCGAGATCACCGGAATCGGTATCGGTTCTACCGGCCCCGTCGATCCGATGAAAGGCGAATTCGGCGACGTCGACTTCCTCCCCGGATGGCGCGGGCAAAGTCCGGTCAAAGATCTGGAAAAAATTTTCACCGTCCGCGCCGCCCTTGAAAACGACGGCGATGCCGCCGCCCTCGCCGAAGCGGGATGGGGCGGTGGCCGCAACCGCTCCCGTCTCATCTACATCACTGTAGGCACCGGCATCGGCGGCGGCATCATCCTCGACGGCAAACTTTACCGCGGAGTCGACGGTGCTCATCCCGAAGTGGCCCACCAGGTGCTTGATCCCAGCGGGCCTCCCTGCACCTGCGGATTCCGCGGCTGCTGGGAATCGTTGGCCTCGGGTCCTGCCCTGGCCGCATGGTACAAAACCGAAGCCCCCGCCAATCCCGAATCCCCCAACATCACCGCGAAGCAAATCTGCGATCTGGCACGGGAAGGCGACGCTCTCGCCATGAAAGCCATCGAACACGAAGCGCTCTATCTCGCCCTGGGCCTTGCCAACCTCATCAATCTGTTCGCTCCCGAAGCCATCGTCCTCGGCGGCAGCGTCATGAAAAGCGCCGACCTCCTGCTGGACCGCATCCGCTCCGTCATTCTCTCCGGATGCCGCTTCGTCCCCGCCGACAAAACCGAATTGGCCCTGGCCTCCTTGGGAGACGATGCCAACCTAATTGGCGCTGCCCGCGTCTGGCACTATAGATTTCAAGCTTGACTGGCTGCGCACTCGGCGATAATGAAATTTCACCGTCAGCCCGTCTGGTACCCGCGCCGGGGGCGCGCCTGAACCGCCGAAACATATCGGAATGTTGTCCTCTCGCCGGAACGAGGAACCTTAGTCCGATGCTTTTCCACAAATTTTCTGGAACCATTTCCCCACCAACTGCGAAGACAATATGAACACCTGCCAGTACTAGACGACATGGCGAGCCCCAACCCGCTCTCGACCCGATCCGAGGCCGATCTGCTGCAACTGGCGGCAACCGGCGATGAGCAGGCGTTCCTCGTTCTTTATCGAAAACTGAAAGACGGCATTTTCCGCTACGCGTTCTACATGACGAATTCAAAGCCAATTGCCGACGAGGTTATCCAGGAGGTTTTCATCTCGCTGCTGAAGGAAGCGCGCCGCTACCGCCCGGAGCGCGGAGACCTTGCCGCCTTTTCCTTTGGCATCGCCCGCAATTTTCTCCGGCGCATTGAACGCCGCGAACGCCCCTACCAATGCTTCCCGCAAGGCTCCGCATTCGAAACGTTGTCCAGCAAGCTCATCTCCGATTCCGATGCCCTGCCCGCGCAAATCATCCGCACCGAACTCGCCGAACGCGTGCAAGCCGCAGTGGCTTCGCTTCCAGATCACTATCGTCAAGTCGTAGTCCTATGCGATCTCTGCGAACTCTCCTACGCCGAAGCAGGACAGCGCCTGCGGTGCGCCATCGGCACGATCCGTTCGCGCCTCAATCGCGCCCACGCTCTGTTGGCGGAAAAATTGAAGCCGCTCCGCACCCCGCAACCCAACATCGGAGCCGCTGGCCCTGAGGGATGTGTCATATGACCTGTCACGAGTTGCGTCTCCATTTCGAAGACCCGTTGCGCCCTGACGCCGAGTACCGTCCCGAAGCCGAGCATCTCGCCCACTGCCCGGAATGCGCTCGATTCGTCGAATCCCGACTACAGCTCGGAGCCGGTCTGCGGCAATTGCGCGCCTCGGCTGCTCAAACTTCTTCGACACTCGATGCCGCCGTCCTCGCGAACTACCGTCGTCAGATCGCTCATCGCTCATCGTCCCTGTACTCCAAGCCACGCAGCATGGCGCTCGCTGGTTTGATCGCCGCAGCGGCGGTACTTGCCTTTTCCGGAACATTTCTGCTTCATTCGAGCCGAAACCCGGAGCATGCCGCTTCAGTCCACAGTGCACCGCAACAGTCGTCGCTGGCTGAGCCGATCGCGAAAATCGGAGCCATGCAGCCCTCCCCTGTGGCGAAGCTGGCCCACCCGGCCAAAGCAACGCAGCCGCATCCGGGCCGGACCAGCCCGTCCGAAGCAACGCAACAGCTTTCGACACCAGAGGAATTTCGCAGCTTGATGTACTGTGACCCGCTCAGTTGCAGCGGGGCCATGGAACTCATCCGGGTGCAACTGCCGCCAGCAGCCGCATTCGATTTGGCCTCAGACTCTGTCCCCGAACCGGTTTACGCGGATGTTCTCGTCGGTTCCGACGGAATCGCCCGAGGCATTCGCATCGTGCAATGAAGAATTCTTAGGAGGAAAAAATGAAATCGTTCAAGCTCGCAGCTTTCATCTTCATCGCGATCCTCGCACTCGCCGCCAGTGTGATCGCGCAAACCCCACCTGAGCCCTTCGCGCTTCAAGCCGGGGGCGCGGGCGCAGTTGGCCCTGTAAGAGGCCCCATGCTCGGCATGCATGTGGAAGACAACATGGACGTTGTCCCCGTCAAAGGCTCGCCCTTCTGCGCCAACGTAAATACCGACCACACGCAATCTTTCGCCGACGGTAACCGCATTCACACCACTGAAACCTCCGTGGTCTGCCGCGACAGCGAAGGCCGCACTCGCCGCGAATCCAGCCTCAATCTTCTCGGAGCCGGCCTGCAAGCCTCGGCTCCCAAATTAATCACGATTCTTGATCCCATCGCCGGAGTCCGCTACCTGCTCGACAGCGAGCACAAAATCGCGCACAAGACACCCCTTCCCCAGCCTGGAACGCAGACGGCCGCTCATCTGGGTTCCAAAGGTGAACAGATTTTCATCATGCGCGCTGGACCACCCGACGCTCCGGGAGCTGTTGCCACGAACATGTTCTATCGAAAAACCGGGCAGGATTCGAACGAACCCGCCCCCGCCACTGAGAATCTTGGCGATCAGAGCATCGACGGCATTGCGGCCACGGGCACGCGAATCACAACTACCATCCCGGCGGGAAAAATGGGCAACGAGAAGCCGATCGTCGTCACCTCCGAGCGGTGGTACAGCTCCGACCTCAAAGCGACCATCATGACCAAACACGACGATCCCTGGGCCGGAGAACTGAAGACGCAGTTCACTAATATCAACTCCTCCGAACCCGACCCGTCACTGTTTACCGTTCCCGGCGACTACAAAATCCTCGACGATAAAGAGGGACCCGTCATGATCCGCATGCAAGCACCGGCTCCGCCCCCGCCACCACAGTAGCCTTTTGGCGTGGGTCATCTGGGGCCGCCTCGGAAGAGCGGCCCCTTCAGGCCAAGTTAATCTAGACAGAAGGTTCGGGCATTCGTCCCTAATGCGTCCAGATTCATTAATGCTCCCTTGTGGTTAAACACCCTTGCACTCCCTGCGACAATCCGCCCGCATTTCCACTCAGCCCCTCGAATCTGTTACTGTTTTCTGTTTGCCTTTCGCCCGAAAGGAAGGAAGCAGTGATCGTCGGAGTCCCGAAAGAAAGCTATCCTGGAGAGCGCCGCGTCGCACTCGTTCCTCTTGTCATTCCCAATCTCACCAAAGCCGGCCTTGAAGTCATCATTGAATCGCGCGCCGGAGAGCCGGCCGGCTACCCCGACGCCGCCTATGCCGAAAAAGGCGCCAAGATCGTCCCCGACCGCGCTGCCCTCTTCGCCCAAGCCGACATAGTCACCCAGGTGCTCTGCTACGGCTCCAACGACATCACCGGCAAAGGCGACCTGCCGCTGATGCGTCGCGGCCAGGCCCTGATCGGATTTCTCCGTCCCTTCGGCTCAGCCGAAGTCGTCCAGGAGATCGCCCAGGCCGGAGTCACCGCGTTCTCCGTGGAACTCATACCTCGCTCCACCCGCGCTCAAAGCATGGACGCGCTCTCTTCTATGGCCACTATCTGCGGCTACAAAGCTGTGCTCCTCGCCGCCGAAACATCGCTGCGCATCTTCCCCATGATGACTACCGCCGCCGGCACCATCACGCCAGCCCGCGTGTTCGTCATTGGCGCCGGAGTCGCCGGCCTGCAAGCCATCTCCACAGCACGTCGCCTAGGCGCGGTAGCCTCCGCCTATGACATGCGCCCCGCCGCCAAGGAGCAAGTCCAAAGCCTTGGCGGACGTTTCATCGAACTGCCCATCGAAGCGAAAAACGCGCAGGACGCCCGTGGCTACGGTACCGCCCAGGACGAAACCTTCTACGCCCGCCAACGTGAACTGCTCGGCAAGGTGGTCGCAGAAAGTGACGTAGTCATCACCGCCGCGGTCATTCCCGGCAAGAAGTCGCCAGTCCTGATCACCGCCGACATGGTGAAAAACATGGCTCCCGGCTCAGTCATCGTCGACATCGCCGCTGAACGCGGCGGCAACTGTGAACTGACCCAGATGGGCCAGACGATCACGGCACACGGTGTCACCATCATCGGCACCATTAATCTGGCCAGCACCGTTCCCTATCACGCCAGCCAGATGTATGCCCGCAATCTCACAACGTTTCTGACCTACATGGTCAAAGACGGCAAGCTGCAACTGAACCGGCAAGACGAAATCATCCGCGAGACGCTGGTCGCCGAAGGCGGAGAAATCGTAAACACCCGCATCCGCGAATTTTTCAAGCTACCGGCGCTGGCAACCGCGCATTGAACAGAGTGTCGGCACTCATTCCGTGCCGAAAGAGAAGTTCTTTGAGAGAAATGATTTGAAAGGGCGCGCAACCAAGGCGTTCCGCAGTGATTTGAAAGGACACGCTAGACCGTCCCGCATTTGTGATCTGAAAGGCCGCGCCGTTGGGGTGCAAGTCGAAAATGTGCTTTAGCCCTGAGGAAGATGGACAAATCGAGAGGGCGACGGCCCACGGTCAAACCGAGATAAACCAGCCGCAAAGCGGCGTAAAAATGCAGCCCACGGCCCAAGCCGCGGAGGAATTCGCAAAATAACTGAGCCCCGGAGGGGCGAAAGATATGCCAGCCGATTTTATCTCTAACCTTTACGTCTTCATCCTCGCCGGATTCGTCGGCTTCGAGGTCATCAAGCGCGTCTCTCCCCTGCTGCACACTCCGCTGATGTCCCTCACTAACGCTCTCGACGCCATCGTCGTGGTCGCCGCAATCATTATTGCCGGACGTCACGAGACCCGCCTCACCACCATCCTCGGCGCCATCGCCGTAGCCGCCTCGTTCAGCAACATGGTCGGCGGATTCATCATCACCGACCGCATGCTGCGCATGTTCAAATCCGGCAAGGCAAAACAACAATGAACGCGGACGCTCTTCAGCAATACCTCGACTTCGCCTATATCGCCGCGGTCATCCTCTTCGTTCTTTCTTTGAGGTTCCTGAGTTCACCGACCACCGCGCGCATGGGCGTTCTCGCGGGAGAGATCGGCGCGGCCCTGGCTGTCATCGCCACTCTGTTCAATCCCGAGGTGAAGGCTTACGAGTGGATTCTTATTCCGCTGATCATCGGCGCCGGAGTAGGCATCCCGCTGGGCATGGTACACATGACGGCAGTGCCGCAGCGAACCGCGCTGAGCCACGCTTTCGGCGCTTTGTCGGCGGCCATGATCGGCATCGCCGAATACTATGTAGGCACGGCTCCCGTCACGCGCTTTCAGATGGGGGAGATCGCACTCGAAGTCATCATCGGATCGCTCACCTTCACCGGCAGCCTCATCGCCGCCGGAAAATTGCAGGAAATCTTGCCGCAGCGCCCCATCGTCTATCGCGGGCAAAACATCGTCAGCCTCTCCGTTCTGGCAGCGGCGCTAGCGCTTGCTGTCGCGTTAGTCGTCAATCCCGCGAACACCCTGCTTTTTCCGATCATGGTGATCGTCGCCCTGATCTTCGGCATCCTGCTGGTCACGCCCATCGGCGGCGCCGACATGCCCACGGTCATCTCGCTCTTGAACTCTTACGCCGGCTTCTCCGCTGCCCTGCTCGGATTCGTGCTCAACAGCAAGGTCCTCGTCGTAGCCGGCGCGCTCGACGGATCCTCGGGCTTCATCCTCTCCGTCATCATGTGCAAGGCCATGAACCGCTCCTTCACTAACGTGATGTTCGGAGCGTTCGGCCAAGTCCAGACCGCAGCCGCGGGCACAAAAGAAGAGCGCGTCGTTCGCAGCGCCAATCCCGAGGAAGCCGCCTCAATCCTCGCGGCCGCCAGCAAAGTCGTAATCGTCCCCGGATATGGCATGGCGGTCGCGCAAGCGCAACACAAAGTCCGCGAGCTGTACGATTCGCTCACTAAAAAAGGCGTCGACGTGCGCTTCGCCATCCATCCCGTCGCCGGACGCATGCCCGGCCACATGAACGTCCTGCTCGCCGAAGCCGACATCCCCTACGACCGCTTAATCGAAATGGATGAAATAAACGGAGACTTCCCGCAAACCGACGTAGCGTTAATCATCGGTGCTAACGACGTGACCAATCCCGCCGCCCGCACCGACCAGTCCAGCCCGATCTTCGGTATGCCGATCTTAGACGTGGACAAAGCCCATACAGTGATGGTGATTAAGCGCAGCATGAACCCCGGCTTCGCCGGGATCGACAACCCGCTCTACTATCTGCCGCAGACGCTCATGCTCTTCGGCGATGCCAAGCAGTTCGTTGGCAGCATAGTCCGCGAACTCGGCGGCGGGCATTAGCAACCGGCAGTGGTAATGTTAGACGGTGCCTCAGGAAGGCCTGGCTGAAAAAAAACCCGGAGAACTGCTGGCAACCAGCAACTCGGCATTGGCGGACTTCTCGCTATTGATCGCGGTATCGAATACCAACAGAATTTCAGGCCACGCACGCTCGCAATCGTATTCATACGAGCAAAATCAAACCGCATGGCTGATCTTTTGCTAGATGTTCCGGAACTTCTAAAAGTACTATCGTCCTTGCAGCCGGCCACCGGTGAAGGTGGGTTAAGAATTCAAGATTATGAGATTCCTCATCACTTCGATCATCCTATCTCTCGTTTGTATGCCGTCAGTCGCCCAGTCCTCCCAACTCCCCCTGATGCCGCTGCCGGCCAGCGTGCAGCCCGGCACGGGCCAACTCTCCATCACCAAATCCTTCTCCGTCGCAATCACAGGCGTGCAAGACCCCTCCCTCGATCGCGAAGTCAAGCGATTCCAAACGCAGCTTTCCAGGCAAACCGGAATCCCGCTCTACCCAAAACTTGGCACCACACCAACTCTAACCCTCCACGCCGACCACCCTCGCCAAGCAATCCAGAAACTCGGCGAAGATGAATCCTACGAACTCACCATCACCGACTCCTCCGCCCAACTCAATGCTCCGACGCCGCTCGGAATCATCCACGGCCTGCAAACCTTTCTTCAACTCGTCCAAATCACTCCCAGCGGCTTCGCCGTTCCGGCTCTCACCATCAAAGACCAGCCCCGCTTCCCCTGGCGCGGCTTGCTAATCGACGTCAGCCGCCACTTCATCCCCCTCGACGTTCTCAAGCGCAACGTCGATGGCCTCGCCGCCGTCAAGATGAACGTCCTCCACTGGCATCTCTCCGACGATCAGGGCTTCCGGGTCGAGAGCAAGAAATTTCCCCGCCTGCAGGAAATGGGCTCCGACGGCCTTTACTACACGCAAGACGAAATCCACGACTTCATCGCCTATGCTCACGATCGCGGCGTTCGCATCATCCCCGAATTTGATATCCCCGGTCACAGCCGCTCCTGGATGATCGGCTACCCCGAACTCGCCAGCGGTCCCGGCCCCTACACGCTTGAAACCGGTGATCCCATCATGGATCCCACGCGCGAGTCGACTTACAAGTTCCTCGACAAGTTCGTCGCCGAGATGGCGAAGCTCTTCCCCGACGATTACTTTCACATCGGTGGCGACGAGGTCGATGGCAAAGAATGGAACGCGAATCCCAAGATTCAGGAATTCATGCGTGCTCACGGCATGAAAAACAATCAGGACCTGCAGGCCTATTTCAACGAGCACCTGCAGAAAATCCTGGCCAAGAATCACAAAATCATGGTGGGCTGGGATGAAATCCTTCGCCCCGACCTGCCCAAGACCATCGTTATCCAATCCTGGCGCGGGTCAGCCTCTCTGGCGCAAGCCGTAAAACAGGGATACAGAGGCCTGCTTTCCTCCGGATACTATCTCGACCTGATGTGGCCCGCCGCCCGCCACTACGCCGTCGAACCGCTAAGCGGCGATGCCGCCAATCTCACACCCGAGGAACAGAAACGCATTCTCGGCGGCGAATCCTGCCAGTGGGCTGAGTGGGTCACGCCCGAAAATGTGGACTCCCACATCTGGCCCCGCAACGCCGTTATCGCCGAGCGCCTCTGGTCTCCGCAGAACGTGACCGATACAACCTCCATGTACACGCGCCTCAACGCCGTCAGCCTCGATCTCGAGTGGCTCGGCCTTACCCATCGCTCCGCCCGCCAGAAAATGCTCGAACGCATGGCCGGAACAACAAACATTTCCGCCCTCAAAATCCTCGCTGACGTAGTCGAACCAGTGAAAGACTACAACCGCTGGGACGATTCCAAAGGCCCCATCGACTTCCACGCTCCGCTCAATCGCCTGATCGACGCCGCCTACCCCGAGAGCGACACCGCCAGAACATTCGCTGATCTCGTGCAGCAATTCGTATCAAGCAATTACAAAGATGAAGAGGCCGCGGCTCAGATCCACACCTGGCTCACTCTCTGGCGCGACAATGACGCCAAGCTCCATCCTGTCCTGGATCATTCCGCGCTCCTGCAAGAAGACGTCCCGATCTCACAAAATCTGGCTACTCTCGGAGCCGCAGGCCTCCAAGCGCTCGACTACTTAAGCAAGTCCGAACCAGAGCCCGATCTGTGGAAGACTGCTCAAATGCAGGCCGTCACGGAAGCGAAAAAACCGGTAGCCGGGCTCCTCCTGCAGGTCACGACCCCAGTGGAGCAACTTGTGCAAGCCGCATCCGGCATATCCGCCCAAACCCACTGAGCATTGTTTGATATCGGAGGCAGGGTCAGATCAGAGCCCAGCAGAACACTCTGATCGCCGGAATCGTGTTGAAGCAGGCTACTCTGGCTACGAGGAATAGGTTCCACTTCGACTATATATCAGCAGAAATCATCAATTTCTGGGCGGTTTGAGTAGCGCAATCCCAGCCGTGTTATCCTACTCTCACTAGCTGCGCGCGCCGTCTCACCGGAATACCCCGCAGACAAAAAGAAGAAAGAAGACAAGCCACAACTATGCTTTCAGTCAGTAACGTGTCGATGCGCTACGGCGCCAAAATCCTGTTCGAAGACGTCTCCACCGCCTTCACCCCGGGACGCCGCTACGGCCTCACCGGCCCCAACGGAGCCGGCAAGTCCACGTTCATGAATCTGCTCAGCGGCCAACTCGACCCGCAAAAAGGATCGGTCGTCCGCCCCCGCAAGCTCGGTGTCCTCAGCCAGGACCAGTTCGCCTTCGACACCTATACGGCCCTCGACACCGTCATCATGGGCAACAAGCGCCTCTGGGCCGCGCTCCAAGAGCGCGACGCGATCTACGCCAAGCACGACCTGTCCGACGAAGACGGCATGAAGCTCGGCGAACTCGAAGGCCTCGTCGGCGAAGAAGATGGATACTCCGCCGAAAGCGACGCCGCCGTTCTTCTTCAAGGTCTCGACATCCCCGAAGAGCTACACGCCCGGAAGATGGGCGAACTGCAAGGCGGACAAAAAGTCCGCATCCTGCTCGCGCAAGCTCTATTCGGCCACCCGCAAGCCCTGCTGCTCGACGAGCCCACCAACCACCTTGACCTCGACTCCATTCACTGGCTGCAGCAATTTCTCATCGGCTACGACGGCATTGTCATCACTATCTCGCACGATCGCCACTTCCTGAACAGCATCTGCACCCACATCGCCGACATCGATTATCAGACCATCATCACCTACACCGGCACATACGACGACATGGTTCTAGCCAAGACGCAAGTCCGCTCGCAAATCGAAGCTCAGAACTCGCAGCGCGAAAAGAAAATCGCGCAGTTGAACGAATTTATCGCCCGCTTCGCCGCGGGCACGCGTTCCAGCCAGGTGCAATCGCGCCGCAAGGAAGTCGAACGCCTGCAGGTTACCGAACTCGCGAAATCGAACATCCAGCGTCCGTTCATCAAGTTCGAACAAAAACGTCCGTCGGGAAAGCATATCCTTGAAGTCGAGCACCTCGCCAAGTCCTACGACGACAACCGCGTCATCCGCGACTTCACCGCGAGCATCTCGCGCGGCGAAAAAATCGCGCTCATGGGACGTAATGGAGCCGGCAAAACCACGCTCCTCAATGCCTTGTTAGCGAACTCCCCAACAACGCCCGAATCCGAACTCCGCAAAACCAGCGGCTACAACGGCCCTTTCGTCAACCACGGCAAGGTCATTTGGGGACACGAGGCTTCCATCGGATACTTCGCCCAGGATCACCGCAGCCTCATCGAAAACGGCACCACGGTGATCGAGTGGCTGCATCAATGGGATCCTGCCGCCGTGACCGAGGAACTGCGTGGAGTGCTCGGCCAAATGCTTTTCGCCCGCGACGAGGCGACCAAGTCCACCAGCGTCCTCTCGGGCGGCGAAGCCGCCCGCCTGCTGTTCTGCAAGCTAATGCTGCAAAAGCCGAATGTTCTGGTGCTGGACGAACCCACGAACCACCTGGATCTCGAATCGATCAACGCCCTGAACATCGCCCTGCAGCGCTATCAGGGCACGGTCCTGCTGGTCACCCACGACCACGACCTGATCGACGAGGTCGCCACCCGCATCTGGCACTTCGAATCCGATCACAAAATCACCGACTTCAAATGCACCTACGAGGAATACCAAGCCGCAGTAGCAGTCTAAGGAATCGGATTTCTCCGCGGCCCTTTGTGTCCGCCGTTGCCTCTGTGGTGAATCCTTGTCTTTCGTTCGTGATCTTTGGTGTCCTTGATGGTGAATGCATTTTGCCAGCAGCCTGCACCATTCCCCCGGCATGTAAATCAACCAGGTTCTCCACAGCGCTCCACAACGAATCCAGTTGCGTTCATCCTGTGAAGTTGCGGATAATGTCTTCGGGCGTCCCGCGGGCTCGCAATGCGGAAACCGCCGATCAGCCGTGTACAGTCGAGAGGATTTACTCAGGATTCTTCACCTCACCCCGCGCCAACTGGCGAACTGGGAACGTCTCGGCTTGCTGACCTGCTCCGAGAAGTACTCCTTTTCTGATCTGTTAGAAATCAAGAAGGTTCGCGACTTGTGCGCCAAGAGCGTGCGGCCGACGGTAATCCGCCAATCCCTCGAAGCTATGCGCAAAGGCATTGCCGGAGTCGAAAAGCCTCTGCTCGAAGCTGGTACCGGGACCACGTCCAAGCACCGCGTGGCCTTCCGCCATCAAGGCAAACTGTTGGAGCCCATCGCCGGACAATTCCTCATGGATTTCTCCGAGCGCGAAGCCGTAGTCACCAGCACCCCAGTGCCCAAGTCTGAGCCCAGCCCGCACGAGCACGAAGTCGCCTCCTGGTTCGCCCGCGGCATCGCGCTGGAAGAAAATCCCGCGACCCAGACCGAAGCAATGGCGGCATATCAGAAAGTTCTCGATCTCGATCCCGCCCATGCCGCTGCGCATATCAATCTCGGGACGCTTTACTACAACCGCCAGGATTTTGCGCTCGCCGAGACACACTACCGCAAAGCCATCGAAACCGATCCGCGCTATGCGCTGGCGTACTTCGATCTGGGCAATGTCCTCGACGAAACCGGACGCGTAGAGGAAGCGATCCAAACCTACAGAACCGCGCTGCAGCTAGCCCCCACCTACGCCGACGCCCACTACAACCTGGCGCTGGCGTTCGAAAAAATCCGCGAGCCTCGCAAAGCCCTCAGACACTGGCAAGCCTATGTCAAGCTCGATACCTCCGGCCCGTGGTGCGTCCATGCCCGCACCCAAATCAAGCGCATCCTCCAGGCCGACGGCCTGAAGCTAGTCCCAAAGCGCAGCTAAAACCTGAGTCAGAAAGAGTTCGGGCAAATCGCCACCAACTCACAGAGCCACTAACGGACACGGGCACAAATTCCCATGTGCGCAACGGTGCTACCATAATCAGTCTGCCCATCTCAGCGAACGAAGGTGTTCCATGCCCGACACTCTGCAAGCCGCGCCGCCCACTCCCCTGACCACTCTCACCGAAGACGAAATCCTCTTCCGCGATAATATCCGCCAATTCGCCGACGAGAGGCTTCGTCCCCTGGTCAAAGAAATGGACGAGCATGGCGTCTTCAACAAAGATCTCATCCATGAATTTTTCCAGCTCGGCATCATGGGCATCGAAATTCCCGAGCAGTACGGTGGGGCGGGCGGCAAGTTTTTCGAATCCATTCTCGCCGTCGAAGAACTCTCCCGCGTCGACGCCTCCGCGGGAGTCGTGGTCGACGTGCAGAACACGCTGGTCAACAACGCCCTGCTGCGCTGGGGCAATGAGGAACAAAAAAAGCGTTACCTCCCGCGCATGGCCGCAGAACTCCTCGGGGCTTACGCCCTGAGCGAAGCCGGATCCGGCTCCGACGCCTTCGCCCTGCAAACTCGAGCACAACTCCAAGGCTCCGACTACATCCTCAACGGCCGCAAGCTCTGGATCACCAACGGCAAAGAAGCCGGCGTCTTCATCCTCTTCGCCACGCTCGATCCCAGCGCCGGATACAAAGGAATCACCGCCTTTCTGATCGAAAAGGATTTCCCCGGATTTGCCGTCGGCAAGAAAGAAGACAAGCTCGGCATCCGCGCCTCCTCCACCTGCGAACTGATCCTTGAAGACTGCCGGGTCCCAAAATCCAACGTTCTCGGCGAGCCGGGCAAAGGCTACAAGATCGCTATCGAGACGCTAAACGAAGGCCGCATCGGCATTGGCGCCCAGATGATCGGCATCGCCCGCGGCGCCTGGGAATTCGCCGCCAAATACGCGCAGGAGCGCAAGCAGTTCGGCAAACCGATCGCCGATTTCCAGGGCATCCAGTTCCAGATCGCCCAGATGGCCACGGAAATCGAGGCGGCCCGCATGATGGTCTACAACGCAGCTCGCATGAAAGATGCCGGAGTGAATTTCGTCAAAGAAGCCGCTATGACCAAGCTCTTCGCCTCGCAGGTGGCCGAGCGAGTCACCTCGCTCGCCGTCGAGATCTATGGAGGCTACGGCTTTACAAGAGATTATCCGGTAGAGAAATTCTGGCGCGATGCCAAGATTGGCAAGATCTACGAAGGCACTTCCAACATGCAGCTGGCTACCATCGCTAAGCTGGTCCTGGGCAAGTAGCAAGAGACGCCGCACTTAGCCGAGAACTTCGAACCACATGAGCTGCTTGTTCAGGGCCGGTAGCCTAAGAATCGCAGCTCTCAATTTCCCTGCGGATTAAAGTGCAGTTCGATGACCTCGCGCGACTCCGCCGGCCCCGTCGCGAACTTCCAGTGCGAGACCGCCTCCTTTGCCGCCATGATCAGCACCGGGCTGCCCCCCATCGGCTCGACAGTCTTCACCTTCCCGTCCGGCGCAACGGTGGCAATTATCTTCACGGTCCCGGAGAGGTTCATTTTCTTCGCAATTTCCGGGTAGACCGGGGTAGTCTGCTGCACAATTTTTCGATTTGCGCTGGATTCCTGGGCCCGGCCTGCAATAGCCGGGATCATACACACCGCAACCGCTAAGAGACTCAGTAATGACTTGGCCCGCATGACACGTCCTACCTGGATGGATTTTCCTGCCATGCAAATCAGCTCAATCCTAGCCGCGTTGCCTCAAATCCGACAGGTTCCCGAGGTAATGCCGCTATGTGCGATGGCGAACCGAACGTCCCAAACACTTTGCGGCAGAGCAAGTTGTACAGCGTGCTTCCGTGACCGCGGTCTTCCATCCCTATCGCTCCTGCAAATCCCTCTTGCTCATAATGTGCATCGAGTTGCACTTTCCTTAGCCACACCCACCCATGAGATAGCATCTAACCTATGACCTATGAACTACTTACGAATCCTCCGCCCGATGGTGCGCCGGATGCACTTCTCGAGATTAAGCCGGCGAGCCCAGCGGCGAGAATGGGGTGCCATCTTGACGACACTGTTCTTCCAACCCGAAATCAACGACGCAGCCCCCATTGACGCTGCTCCTCGTAAAAAGCGCGGGTTAATGCCGATCCTCACCGTGCTCTTCTGCCTCTCCTACGCTCTGCTGACCATGCTGGTCGTTGAGCAGGGCCGCACCATCGATTCCCAGGCTGCGCTGGTCCATGAACTGTTCCGTGACAGCACCGAACTGGCGGGCATTAAGATGAAAGCGCAGCAGCAAGAACGGGCCGCCCAGATAGAGGCACAAGCAAAGAACCAGGCTCCGTCGTCCCAGGCACAGATCCCCCAGACTCCGTCGTCCCAGGCACAGAATCACGCCCCGTCTTCCCAGGTCGCACCGCAACATGGTGCGCCCGCACAGAATCAGGTACCGCAGGTCGAATCACCGTCGCGTCCGGCTTCCGATCAGTCTCAAGACCGCCGCGCCTTGGTTCGCATTTGATTTGACCCTAGGGTGGCGCAGCGCTTCAGCGCTCCGATACCCGGTTTGAATGCAGTCCGGGCTTTAGCTCCCAAGGTGCTTTCGCCCGGCAACTAAAGCGAGAACGAAACATGAAGGCCTTGACCCTAGCCTTGTTGTTAAGTTTGCCCACGCTGCCGCTCGCTCCCCATAAGCCAGCCGCGCAACCCACCATGCAAACCGCCAAGCGCGCCAAAGGCGGGCGCTGGTACTTCGCCGCCACCGGACACGCCGTCTTCTGTTACGGCCCCGTGATGACCGTTCCTCGCGCTAACGGAGGCCTCCAGCGCGTCGCCACCTTCTGCCGTGACGGTAGCCCCGTCGTCCCCCTCAAGGACTAGAAGCGGTCTCCTAAATCGAATCTCGAACACCGCGAACCTGCTTTGACAGGCGCGCGAATCCGTCTTGAAAGATACGGATACGTTTTGAAAGGGTGCGGCTTCAAGCAGCGCCGCCCGAATTCCAATACAGTCGCGGGGCTTTAGCCCCTGGGGGAACAGAACCGTACCCTCCGCGCTCAAGCCTTTGACTTAAGCTGAACCACTTCCAAGAATCCCGTCCTCACCCGATCCATTCTGGACCTTGAAGCTGGCTATGATCCTTCTAACTGCAGTTCCCCGGAGAGCCGCTCTCTTGCGCGGGCAAGCAGTCACAGGAGATTTATGCGAGCCCGTCTGTCCCTCTGTATCTGTGCCCTGTTCGTACTCACCTGCTCAATGCTGATCGCGCAGGATCGTGACGTCCCTTCCACACCGCAGCCGCAGGATAATGCCAGCAGCAGCGATCCCACCATCGAAGGCACCGTGGTTACAAGCACACGCAACACCCTCGTAGTGCGCGACGACAATGATCGGTATCACCTGTTCACCTACGACCGCGACACCAACCGTACGCAGCCGGTTCGCGCCGGCGAGCGCGTGCGCGTGAACGCCGGTGCCGCCGACGAAGACGGCACCCGCGTCGCCACCAATGTCGACGTGCTGCAGCCTGCACCCGGCGCGGCGGACGGCACCGCACCCCAAGGCGTCCACGCCGCTCCCCCTCCGCCGCAGGTCACGCACGTCGAAGGTGAAATTGAGAACGAGGCGCGCCGCTGGCATGCCGGCGGACGCATCGGTGTCGGCTTCAGCCCCGAACTCTTCCTGTTCGGCGTCCAGTCGCAGATCGGCCCCATTTTCAACAAGCACATCATCTTCCGTCCAAACAGCGATTTCGAGTTTGGAGAGCTCACCGACATGTGGGACCTGAACCTGGAAGGGGCCTACCGCTTCAACACCAACCTTCGCCATGGATGGTCGCCCTATTTTGGCTTGGGCCCGTCGCTCAACTTCATCCATCAGGGCATAAATAAGAACGACGTCAGCTTCGGCAACTTCGATTACAAAACCGGATTCAATGTCCTGATCGGCGCGCAAAAACGCCGCACCTTCGTGGAAATGAAAACCAGCCTTTGGTCCGCCGAAGCCCCCGTGCTGCGCCTGATCATCGGCTACAACTTCTAACGCCCAACGCCTGACATTCAGGCGAAGTCGAGGGATCGTGGTGTTTGAACTTCCCCTCCCCACCTGAAATGTAAGGGGTGGCCGCCGAAATCATCGCGCAATATGAAAAGGCTTGGGTAGGGGCGGAGGCATTCCTCCGCCCCGGAAGCTCGGGAAGACGATGCAATGATCCCTCGGATTCAAATTTCCGCTGCGGCGCTACATACATTTGACGAAGGGCGCGGAAACGGACACATCTTGCGCTCGGCTATAATGAAGAAGAACGTGGGTGGGGTTTGCGCCTCGTCCTCTGCCCAGGCGCGACGGTCGCGACACGGGATCGCGAGAGACGATAGGCCGGTCTGCAGCGATGCAGAGAAGGCCATTGGGAAAGTCGTCCGCAGCGCGATCCGCACGGCGTCCGCGCGAGGAAGAAATTCCGCTTGCGTTCAGCCCCATAATCTCTGCGCTCCAAGGAGCTAGCCTCGATGGCCATTGAGAAGACAGATAAGATCTGGCACAGCGGAAAACTCATCAACTGGGAAGACGCGACCATTCACGTGATGTCGCATGTCATCCATTACGGTTCGTCGGTCTTTGAAGGAATCCGGTGCTATGACCTGCCGTCGGGCCCGGCGATTTTCCGCGCCCAGGAACATATGCAGCGGCTCCTCGATTCCGCGAAGATCTACCGCATCGATGTGCCTTTCACGCGCGAGGAACTGGTAAAGGCGATGTGCGACACCGTGGGGCACAACGGCGTGTGGCCGTGTTACGTGCGTCCGATCGTGCTGCGCGGATATGGCGAAGCGGGCGTAAATCCGTTGAATTCGCCAGTCGAGGTCTACATTATCAACTATCCCTGGGGAAAATATCTTGGAGGCGAGAGCGAAGGCTGCGACGTGTGCGTGTCTTCGTGGACACGGCTGGCGCCGAACACGCTGCCGGCCATGGCCAAGGCGGGGGCGAATTATATGAATTCGCAGCTCATCAAGATGGAAGCCATCATGAACGGCTACGTCGAAGGAATCGCGCTGGATGCGAATGGATTTGTCAGCGAAGGTTCCGGCGAAAATCTGTTTATTGTGCATCGCGACAAGCTGATCACGGCGCCGCTGGGCAATTCGGTGCTGCCGGGGATCACGCGCGACTCGATCCTGCAGATTGCCCGGGACTTGAACATTCCCATCATGGAGCAGATGATTCCGCGGGAACTGCTTTACATCGCCGACGAGGTGTTCTTTACGGGCACCGCGGCGGAGGTCACGCCGATCCGGTCGATCGATAAAATCAAGGTGGGCAAGGGCACGGTGGGCCCGATCACGAAGGCGCTGCAGAAGGAGTTCTATGCCGTCGTGCGCGGCGAGAAGGCCGACCGCCATGGATGGCTGACGCCGGTTCCAGTGCGCTCGAAGCAGCCGGTCGGCGTATAATTTGCGACGGTTTCGTTCGTCGCTCATCTCTAGGTTGTTGCGAGGGGCGCGACCTGCGCCCCTCTCAGTGTTTTTTGCCTGGATGAAACAAAACATCTCTTAAAGGAGAATCGTTATGTCCCAGCAAGGTCTCTCTCCGGAATTTGCACTCGCCTATCGCGCCATGATGCTCGATGGAATTGTGCGCGAAGCCGAGTGTACGAAGAAAGTGATCGCAGCCGTTCCTGACACGCAGTCGCACTACAAGCCCGATCCCAACGCCCGCACCGCGAAAGAGCTGGCGTGGCACATTGCGAACTCCGATATTCAATTTCTTGACGGTATCGCCGATTTGAATTTCAGCATGGAAAGTCCCGAACAGAAGCCACAGACTTCGGCGGAAACGATGACCTGGTACGACGAGAACATCAAGCGGGGGGTGACACGGGTGGCGGGCATGACCGCCGAGCAGTTGCTGACACCGGTGAATTTCTTCGGCGTGTTCAATCTTCCGGCGGTGCTGTATCTGGGATTTCTGAACAATCACAGTATCCATCATCGCGGCGAGTTGGCGACGTATCTGCGGCCCATGGGATCGAAGGTTCCGTCGATCTATGGCGGCAGCTACGATGAGCCGTTTCAGCCGCCCGTGGCGCAGGAGCAGGCTGTCGCGTAAGTCCTTGTTCTTGTCTCGAAGCCGCCCTTTGCGGGGCGGCTTTTTGTTGCGCAAGGGCTGGAGCTTGACGATCCGCGGCGCTGATGCACCGCTCTTTCGCCGATCTGAGCGGCATTTCTTTCGAGCAGGTCGCCGTCGGTGCCTAGTCTTGCAATGCGGCGCGATTGTCGAGGCTGAAGGGGCCGGCGCCGAATTGGGTAATCAGGAGCGCGCCGCCGAGCATCGAGAGGTTCTTCAGAAACATGATCATCTGGATCTGATGCATCATCGGATCCGCGATGCCCCAGAATTTGTGCATAGGCGTGACGCCGAGCAGGAAAATCGCGATCAACCATCCGCCGAATTTCGCCTTGTACCCCAACAGGATGGAGAGGCCGCCGAGCAACGCGATCACTCCCGACGCGGGAACAAGTAGCGAGGCCGCGGGCACGCCTTGCGAGGCGGCGAAGGCGATCGTTTGTCCTGAGAAATGATTGAAAGCGGCCATCACGAAGATGAGCGAAAACAAGAGGCGTCCAAACAAGACGACCGGCGACCTCAGGGAAACGGTGGATTTGACTGGAACAGTGTGTGCGATGGAAGCCATGGTGATCCTCCCGAAATTTGTTTTGGAGCGCAATTGATGATTTCAGCGCATTCGACAGAATTGGATGATGCAGTCGAGCATCGGTTACAAATAATAACTAAGGACTATTTACATATCAGTAACTTTGGAGTAACTTAGGAACTATGAGAAAACGGCGAGGCTCGCAAACCCCTTCTCCCTGCGCCATCAGCGGGCTGCTGGAGTTGCTGACGCGTCCGTGGACGCTGCATATTTTGTGGGCTTTAGGTCAGAACGGACCGATGCGGTTCGGAGCGCTGAAGAAGAACATCGAGGGAATTTCCGCGCGCGTGCTGACGGAACGGCTGCGAACCCTGGAGAAACGCGGGTTTGTGTTCCGGAAATATGAGATGACCATTCCGCCCACGGTGACGTATGGGATTACGGAGCGGATGAAAGATATTGAGAAGGTGTTTCAGGATCTGGAGATGTTGGCGCGGAAGTGGCATGCGGAGTCCGGCACTGTCGGGCGCGGGGTGCATGCGTGAGTGGATGAGCGGTCTCGAGGTACTAGCGGCTAAAGCCCTCAATCTCGACCAAGCTGATCGCGGGGCTGAAGCGCCGCTCTTCCACGGGATTCCGGACGATGTTCAGGTCTCCCGGACGCCGTTCATCTACTATCTCTCAGTCGCGCCCATCAGAAACTTCAAATAGGCACTGATGATACGAGCGCCGGTCTAGTTGTGGAGGGCGGCGGGGAAGTTGGTGACTACGGTGATGAATTGGCTGACTTGCTGGGCGACGCGGTCCAGAAGAATCTTTTTTCCGTCCGGAGCGACATCGTAGAAGACCTGCGGTGCGGACCAGTTGCTGACGAGTTTTTCGGCTTTTTTGGCGGTACCGAACTGGAGCGCTCCGCCGACTTCCTTTACTGAGACGGCGAAGATGTTGTACGTGTTATCCATGTAATAGAGAATCTTGCCGTCGCTGCTCCATCGCGGATTCGCTCCTTGATTCGACGAGACCTGCCATTTGCCCTGCCCGCCCCCAAACGCCACCACGTAGATTTCGGGCGAGCCGGATTCGCTGGAGACGTACGCGAGCCAACGGCCATTGGGTGAGATCTGTGGCTGGCTACCGCGTTCCTCCACCAGGACGGGCTTGCGGTCGGCGTCCATCGGCAAAACCCACGTTTTGGCGGTTCCGTCGGCCATGCGCTCGGCATAGAAGAAGTACTTACCGTCGCGCGACCAGCTCGCGGGTTCGAGTTGCTGTTCGCCGCCAGTAAAGAGAAGTTCTTCGGCACCGCTGCCATCTGAGGGCTTGCGGCGCAGATCCCATCGACCGCTCCGATTGGAGGAATAGGCGATCCATTTCCCGTCGGGCGACCACACGGGAGAAAGATTGACCACCGGGCCGAAGGTCAGGCGAGTTCGAACCCCGCGGACGAGATCAAGGATCCAGATATCGTTTTCCCCAGTGTCGATTTGTAGGGCAACGCGATCGCCCTGGGGCGAAATGTTCGCCATGTACATACCTGTCAGCTTGTCGGCTAGCGGGAGGATTTGCTTGGATTTGAGATCCATCCAGACCAGTTGTAGATCGGAACTGGAGCCGCTGCCGAGGGCGAGCAGGCCGTTGTCGGCGGCGGAAGCGTCCATGTGCCAAGTGGCGGTATCGTTCATCACGCCCTTGGCCACGATGCGCGGCTCGCCGCTGAGAGTTCCCTTGGCGGGATCGAAGGGCTGCGCCATAAGCTGGTCGCCGCGGGCGAACAGCAGGAATCCGGCCGCGTACACTGCGTTCGATTGCGAGCGAAAGAGTGGGTGGTTCTCGTGGCCATCGATAGAGGCGAAATAAAGCATGTTGTTCGCCGATTTCGCACTGTCGTGGTGGATGGCGAGATAGAGGAAATGCTTGCCGTCGGGCAAAAAGAAGGGCCAGCGATGCGAGGTGTGCAACGATTGGTCAATCTGAGTTATCGGCGTGGGTGTGCCTCCGTTGGCACTGATGCGCAGGATCGGCGAGGAAGGGCTGGCGGAATAGACGATCATTCCGTTGGGTCCCCAGGCGCCGCCGCGGCCGAACATGGGCATGTCGCTGATCACGTAGGCGGATCCGCCATTCAGGTCCACACTCTTCAGTTTTCCGTCGGCGAAAAAGGCCAGCGAGCGGCTGTCGGGTGACCAGAACGGAAACGAGGCGTCATCGGTCTCGGGAAGCTGGCGCTCCTCGAGCGAATTCACCGAGCGCACCCAAAGCGAGACCTTGTTTTCAGGCCCCGTCGCCGCGAATGCGATCATGCTCCCGTCGGGCGAGAGGATGGGGGGGCCAGCGCCGTCTCCGGAGAGATTGAGTGTCGTTTTTTCCGGAGGGTTGATGAGAGCGCGGATGGATGGTTGCTGCGGTGTGGGATGAAAAACAAAGCCTGCGATCCCTCCCAGGGCCAGCGCTGCTGCGACGCCGAGAATCCAGAGAAGATGGTTGGATTTCGGAGCGGGAGCGGCCGATGCGGCCGGAGCGGAGGCAGGAGAAGATTTGCCGGAGGCGATCCACTGGAGCTCGAGCTTGATGTCGTGCGCGGTCTGGAAGCGGTCGTCGGGACTTTTTTGCAAACAGGTGTTGACGACGTGCTCGAAGGCGGGCGGAGTCTGTGGTTGACGCGAGCTGATCGGATCGGGATCTTTTTCGAGGATTGAGGAAGCGAGGGAAATCTGGCTCTTGCCCTCGAAGGGGCGCTTTCCGGCCGCCATTTCGTAGAGCACGGCGCCGAAGGCGAAAATGTCGGAGCGAGCGTCGGCTTCTTTGCCTTCGATCTGCTCGGGCGACATGTACTGGATGGTGCCGATGATGGTCCCGGCGGTGGTGAGCGGGCTAAGCGGGCTCGGTCCACTTAGGGTAGCGGCTGCAGTGAATGAGGGAGGCGCGACGGAAGAGCTAGCGCTGGTCAAGCCAAGCGGCTTGGCGAGACCGAAATCCATCAGCTTGGCACCCGATTGCGTGAGCATGATGTTACCAGGCTTGAGATCGCGATGAACGATACCGTGACGGTGAGCCGCCGCGAGCGCTTCCGCGACGGATATGCCGATTTTCAGAATTTCGTTCAGCGGCAGCGGACCTCGTTTGAGGCGATCGGCGAGAGTTTCTCCTTCGAGAAACTCCATGACGAGAAAGTCAGTTCCGTCGTGGGAGCCGACGTCGTAGAGCTGGCAGATATGTGGGTGGTTCAGCAGGGAGATGGTGCGGGCTTCGCGGTCCATGCGCTGCTTGAGTTCTGGTGACGAGGAAAGGTGCGCAGCGAGGACTTTGATCGCAACCGTGCGGCTCAGGCGCGTGTCGAGGGCGCGGTAAACTTCGCCCATGCCGCCGGCGCCGAGCGGGGATTGAATCTCGTAGGGGCCTAGCTTTGTGCCGGGAATGAGAGGCATAAGATGCGCCATTATATACAGCAACGCTACGTCAGGGGCTAAAGCCGGAGAGAACTGTCGCCTCGCGAGTTGCTGAATTCCGGCAAAAAAAACGATCAGAAACAGCAGAGAATCGGTGTGGAAAATGCCAGCACCGAAAACGTCTCCATCACCTTCAGGGGAGAGCTGTTGGTGTTCTCTCCAGAGCTTCCTTCCTGCTTCAACCGAAACTCAAAAATTCCTATCCTCTCGCAAAAAAAGCGAGACGGGTCAGGCAACCGATACAGAATTCGCGTTAGCCGCAGTTTCCGTAGACGTCTTTTACAGATTGGGCTTTGATCGTGTCATAGCCCACGCCTGTGGTGGAACCGGGGCCGTACATACCGTGGGCGCCAGCGCCGGACTGCTTTTCACCTACCGGGCCGGTGATCTCGACGGTGTGTTCTTCCTTGCCCTTAAGGGCCGCGAGATCTCCGCCAATGACGCGATACTGGCGCAGCGGCGTGCCTCCGAGAAGAACGTAGGAGTGGCCGGTCATGGTCAGGCATCCACGAACTGTTTGGACCTTGTTGTTAGTCGTTTGGCTTTGTGAGTTGGAATTTGATTTCTGTGCCGCCATCAAAACAGCGCACGCAAAGCAAAGGAGGACGTTCAGAACAAGAGGTTTCACAATCAGCTCCTAGTTTGTTTTGATGGCTGGAAAAGGATTGGGGGCTATCGGTTGTTTATCGCGGATCGAACTCCATTCAGGGTGGGCCCTAGGTGCGGATCGTCCAGTTTCCCGGGGAGGGTCAATTACCTAGGTCATCTTGGATAGGGTGACGGTTCGGGCGATGATGCTGGGGAGCGTCAGCTATCGTTTTGACGATCGGTCCGCTCAGGGGCTAAAGCTGCGCCGGTGTTGGCCAGCTAACGGCACGACTGAGTCGTGCCCTTCCAGAGGCAAGAGGCGATGTTCGAGAAGGTTAGATTCGAATGAATATTGATGACCTGCTGCGGATTGCTACGGAACGGCGCGCTTCGGACTTGCATTTAAAGGTGGGAAATTATCCGCACCTGCGGATTGACGGTGAACTGTCGCCGCTCACCGACCAGCCGCGCATCTCGGCGGAAGACATGCTCAACATGGCGTTCAGCATGATGTCGGCGCGACAAAAGCAGAAATTCAAAGAGACCACAGAAATCGACATGGCATACGGGGTCGCCGGACTGGGACGCTTCCGTGTGAACATTTTCCAGCAGCGCGGCAACGTAGGATTGGTGCTGCGCGTCATTCCGACCAAGATTCGAGCTTTGGATGAATTGTTCCTGCCGAAAGTGGTGGAGCAGATTTGCGATATGCCTCGCGGGCTGGTTCTTGTGACGGGTGTGACCGGTTCCGGTAAGTCGACCACTTTGGCGGCGATGGTGGATCGCGTGAACTCCTCGCGTGCGGAACATATCGTAACGATTGAAGACCCAATCGAATTTCTGCACCGCGACAAGAAGGGGTATGTCAACCAGCGCGAAGTCGGCGTGGATACACCATCATTTGGAGCGGCGTTGCGCGCTTCGTTGCGTCAGGATCCGGACGTGATCCTGGTGGGCGAAATGCGAGACCTGGAGACGATTTCGACGGCGCTGCATGCGGCGGAAACCGGCCACATGGTGTTCTCAACGTTGCACACCTTGGACGCGGTCGAAACTATTAACCGCGTGATTTCGATTTTCCCTCCGCCAGAGCAGAAACAGATTCGTATGCAGCTGGCAGCGGTGCTGCGGGCGATCATCAGTCAGCGGCTCGTGCGAAGGTGCGATGCCGAAGGCCGCGTGCCCGCGGTCGAGGTCATGATCAACACGGCTTACATTCGCGAGTGCGTACTGGTGCCCGAAAAGACGCGGTCGATCCGCGATGCGATTGCGGCTGGTACTTCGCAATACGGCATGCAGACGTTCGATCAGTCATTGTGGGATCTGTTCCAGGCAGGCCTCGTGAATTATGAGACGGCTTTGGAAAATGCTTCAAATGCCGACGACTTCAAGCTGCGCATGCAGGGTATTGCGTCGACGGCGGAAGTTTCGCGGCAATCGATGCAGTCGGCGGGATTTGGGGGAAGGTAGGCCGGCCTCCGCCTCTTGGCTTCCGGGTTCCCGATTTTTCGATTCGCTTTCTGCTTGGTCCCTCTTGGGAGCGTGATTTGCGCGCCCTTTTTTCTTTCACCACAGAGGCACACGAAAACTGGGTGGACTGCGCAACATAGGTATCTTCAAATTCAAAATCAAAATCCTCCGCTCGCATAGAACACGAGAAGGGTGGAGCAATCTCGTCTGCATTGCCTACTGAGAACCGAGAAGGGGAACTGAGAACTGATTTGCGTTATCGTTAATTGCATGACGTTCTCGCGTCCTCGCAAACACGGTTATTCCGAAGATGAGTTGTACGGATATGCAGTCGAGGCTTTGGCCCGGCGGATGCGCACAGTGGCGGAATTGAAACGGATGATGCGGGCTCGGTTGGACGAGGCCGAGTCGGAGTATGGTCAGACGCTGGTTGAACTGGTGATCCGGCGATTGAAGGATCAGGGATATCTGAATGACTCGCAGTATGCGAGTTCGTTCTCTTCGTTGCGGCGCGATAACCAGAAGTTCGGGCGCATGCGGGTAATTACGGACCTGAAGGCGAAGGGAGTGCATGCGGCTGTGATCGAGAAGGCCGTCGATGCCGCATTCGAGGGTGTGAGCGAAGAAAAGCAGGCACGGGAGTATCTGCGGAAAAAGCGGCTGGAGAAACCGAAGGATCAGAAGCAGGCGGCGAGGATCTTCCGGCAACTGGTGCGGGCGGGATTTGGGACCAGAACAATTTTTGCCATTCTCAAGAAATGGGATGTGGATACCGATACGTTGAGTGCGTTTGAGAGCGAGTTGTAAGGATATCCCGGAGAAGTGGGTTTGCATCCTAGGAAGCGTATCGGCAGTTGCGTCCATACAAAATATGCCGCATACTTTCGGGCGTCAATTCCAGTAACAACTCAGGAGGAACTATGAAAGCAAAGCTGGCTGGAATTCTTGTGACCGCTTTACTGGCCGCAGTCCCAGTCGTGACCGCGCAGGATACATCCAACAATAAAGGCGCTGCTACGGAAGTAAAACACGCGACCACGACTTCGGTGAAAAATACAAAAAAGGCTACGAAAACAGCAACGAAAGACACGAAGATGGCGGCAAAAAAGACCGGGGACGCCACCAAGACCGCCGCAAAGAACGCGGATAAAGACACCAAGGTTGCCGCGAAAGATACTGAAAAGGGCGCCAAGACGGCAGCCAAAGATACCCAAAAGGCCGCCGACAAGGCAGGCAACGGGATCAAGAAAGGCGTGAAAGGCCTGGGGCACGATATGAAGAAGGGCACGGACAAGACGGCGAACGCGCTGAAGTAACTCCAAGAAAATACCGCTTCAAATACATTCCAGCGCTTGTCACCCTGAGCAGCAGTTTGCGCGAACGCGTGCGGCTGGTTATACAGGCAGAGTGGAGAGATCTTTCGCTTCGCTCAGGATGACAATGCTTTTTTGCTTTCCAGGAAATCTTAGAAGGTGAAAGCCAGCCCCCCGCGGACACTGCGGGCGGATTGGACGAGGTAGACTGTTTGACCGTCCTGGCCCAGAACCGGGATATATCCTTGCGCAAGCAGGTTGCGGACATCCACCAGAGCTTCCATGTGGCCGGGTAGGAATCCCATGGTCGGGATGGGCTGCCGGATCACGAGATTGAGGAATGGCTCGCTCTGGCCGGGAGACGAATCGAACATGTCAACCGGGGTGAGAGCCTGACCGTTGATCCAGCGATAGGAAGCGACCCACTGGGTGCGGGCGTGGGGCACGTGACCGCTGAGTTTGGCGGCGAGGGCGTGGCGGCGGGTGCTCGAGATCCACTGCTGCGCTTGCTGCAGGGGGACGTCTGGACGGTTGAGATCGAGAACGTTGCCGAAGGCGTAGTCGAGTGTTGCGGTCAGGTCGGAGGAGAACTTGTGCTGTAACACGAAACGCATGCCGTTGCCATCGAGGCGCCCTCCCGTGTAGCTGAATGTGCCGGAGGTAATGTCGGGCAGCAGGAATCCGCCGACGGAGGTGACCTCACCCGTGCCGGCGAGGGCAGTATCTCCGACACGGTCAGTGAAGACGGCGAGCTGCATATTCGTGTTGCCAAAACGATGGGAGACGCTCAGTTCGTGATGATGCGCGTTCTCGATCTTGGGGGCAAAACTGGAAAGGCTGATGCGAGGATTGGACTCGCTGAAGGCTTCAGGAGCGGGGTCGAATCCTTTTTCAGTTTCAATCTCCGGACGCGAAGTCGTGTAGGCATATTCCACGACCGTATTCTGCGAGACGTGGAGATCGGCGGAACCGTAGGGGCGGAAGGCGCTCATGGCGCCGAGGAACTGAATGGTCTGGAGTTCGCTGCCAAACTTCAGCTCGAGCACGTTGCTAAGGACCATGTCGTTTGCGGCTGAAAGCGAAAGGGCTTGAAGCGCGGCATTGTGCAGATTGGGATCAGCGGGAGCGAAGCGACGGGCGCTTAGCGCGATCGAGGGCTCGGCTCCGCTGGCCGTGTGACGCTTGTAGGCGGCACGTAGAGCGGTCGAGGGCAGCGTCGCGCCGGAGGCGACGTTGCCGCTGAAGGAAAGTTGGCCGTCAGAGAACACGTCGCGCTCGAGAGTGAAGCCGGTGCTCATGTCAGAGCCGGCCCCGTAACCTTCCCCCGTAGATCCGGCGACGAAGGACAGGGTGCCGCGGAGATCATGGCTCGGTTTTTCGATGGCCCGCGCGGGATCGTCGAAGACGCGCAAGATGGGACGGTTGGCAACCGAGCGCAGAGTCCATTTCCAGTCGTCGTTATCGGGCAGCGGACGCGCTGGGCCGAGTTGCATCACGTCCAGAAGAGTGTTCAAAGTGACATTGACGTGAATGCTGCCGCCGGCGCGGACTCCCACCTTCTCTCTTAAAGCCGGGAGAAACGAGGGAGCAGTGACTTTGATCGTGTAGAGGCCCGGGACCAGGCCGGACGCGAGGTAATAACCGGCCCCGTCGGAGAAGACGGTGAGCGAGCGATTGGCGGCGCCGAGAATCTCGACAATGGCGCCCATCTGCGGCTCGCCCGCGGCGTTACGCACATAGCCGGAAATAGCTCCGGGGCGCTCCGAGGCCCATCCGGGGAGCGACAAGCCGATCAAGATTGCCCACGAACAAAGTTGGCGCAGTTTCAAACCACCCCACCCCCTGGGGGGAAACGCAGGGAGTAACTCTACTGCAAACAGATTCCCGGTCAGCTACTCTACTGCAAACACAGCGGACGGATCAACGGTCTGCTTGGAAATATTGTCGTTCACCTTGATTTCGATCCTATAAGTACCGGGCTGAAGAACCGCCGCCTGAATCGACTTCTGAAGTGTTACTTGCTCGCCAACATTGCCCATCGTGTCGGTGGATTCGGTTCTTTGGACCACCTGCTTATTGGTGGCGAGGTTGACGATATCGTACTCGAAGGTTGCGGAAGGCTTATGAGTCTTCTCGTCCACTCCCAGATTGTAGACCTGCATCCAGAAATTGAGCTTGGGGTCGCGGTCGCGCTTGAAGACAGCGGGCTTGCCGTCAGCGGGAGCAACACGAGGACGAACCTTCATGGTACCGATGACGAAGCTACCCGTGCCGATGGCTTTCGTAGGAACCGGCTCCATCTGGTCGGCGACGATTAGGCTCGAGGTTGAGAGCTTATCTTCCGAGTACTCAGGAACGATGATGCTGCGGCTCCAAACGCCCTTACGATCGCCATTCACGTCTTTCACGGCGACATTCAGCTTATAGCGGCCGGGGCGCAAAGGCAGAGCCTTCCAGTAGACCGAGGAATTTTCCGCGGTGCGGGGCAGCAGTTCGGCGGGGACATCCACCTGGACGGTGTCTTCGAATGTCTGAACGATTCGTCCAGTCAATGTGGACAATCGGCCGAAAATGTTTACAGTGCCGCGCTGCACGCCGTCTTTATTGGCGAAGGTAATGTCGCGGTTCTTCATCTGGATGGTCACCGGGACAAGCACTGTGTCGCTCGTGACCTTCACAAAATCCGTGCGAACGTCGAAGGGCATCGGGTTGAGGATGATCTTCGAGTTCACGACTTCTTCCAGATCCTTGAATTTGATGGGAGGCGCCTGCTGCAGCTTGGCATATTGTTCGAGGCGGTCGAATTGCTTCGCGGCTTCCATGCTGCTCATCGGACCATTGCCGAGGCGCTCCAAGCCGCCGCCCTGAAAGCGCTGAGTCTTGTTAGCCATGCCCATCTGCTCGTACATGGTCAAACCGGCGTTTGGGGTCTGGAGCAGAGCGTCCTTTTCGGAGCGATCGATGGTCATGTGGTATTCGTTGCACATGCAGGTGTCAACGAACTCGATGATGACTTCTTGACCGATTCCCTCGATGTAGCGGTAGCGCCAATCTTCAAAGGGAAAAGTGGATGTTTCGCCGCCGCCCTCTTCCATGGGGCGCTCGTAGGTGCCGCCAGAGGGATGCGATTCGATCTCATCGGGCGGACCGTAGACTATGTAGATGCGGCCCCGATCGGTCTTCCATCCGGGCACGCCCGCGGCGTAATGCTCATTCGCGTAGGCGATCCGGCGGTAGTGCTCTTCCTTGTATTCGTTCTCTTCCGTGTCGGGCGTGGGATCGCGGCGCTGCCAGAAGGCTTCAATGAAATTGTCGCGCTCTTCGTCGTTGGAGAGCTGCTTGAAAGCGGCCCGCTCCTCGTCGGTGATGATGTAGACCACGTCCTCATCGAGCCATTTCTTGTAAGGACCTTTAATTTCTTTGGAGTAGTCCTTCATCTGCTGCTTCTTCTTTTTGGCGTCGATAGGGCGCTTGAGAGGGTCTACCTGTGGGTCTTTAGCAGGCTGGGCTTGGGCGGAATCGGCGCCCTTCGAGGCATTCTTATCGTCAGTGGCAGATTTCTGGTCAGGATTGGAAGATGGATCTTGGGCGCAGGCGGCCGAGGTGATGAGCCCCAGGGATATGAACAAGACGAGATAAAGCGTTCGATACCAAGAAACCCGGACCATGAGAGGGACTCCTGCCTACGGCCGTACGTTTCTACATTGTAGGCCGTGAGAATACGCGAAAGCAAGGCTAAGTCATGCTTCCCGAGCCGATTGAATGAGTTGCGGTCGTCTTAGTTGGAAGCGGTGGAGTGGCCGCGGAGTTGCCCGGTCAGACAATCCCTCCTTTCGGATTTAATTGTTTCCCTGAAAGTGCTAGTTTGGCACTCGCAAGGCTCTCCTCAGTTCCTCACTATCCTCTTGAAGGCTCACGTTATAATGAAAGGCTCCGGGGTGGTTGTACTTCTCCGCTGCACACGGGCTCACTTCTGCCATTCCTGATTGGAACTTTCCAGGCGTCAGGATCGTAACAACAGGTGTGTCCGTCACCCTAAACAGGGCGAGTGGCAGTTATGTCCGCCGAGCCTGGCGGGTTCTTCCTGCGCAATATGCTGGAATAGGTGACTGGAACGATGAAACCGTGGAAAAAGATCGCGATCGGCGTAGGGGTGGTGCTGGCATTGGCGCTCATCGTGGGCTTCACCGTGCATCAGAGCAGCAAGAACGTGGTAATGGTGCAGACGGGGAAAGTGCAGCGCGAAGACTTGGCGACGATCGTGAGCGCCTCAGGTGAAATCAAACCGAAGACGTACGTCAATATCGGAGCCAACGCGTTCGGCAAGATTACTCATTTGTATGTGAAAGAGGGCGACAAGGTTAAAAAGGGGCAGTTGCTGGTTCAACTGGAAAATGTTCAGTCAGCAGCAGATGTGAACGCGAATGAGGCAGCGCTGCAGGCGGCACAAACCGACGCAATTGCGGCGGACGCTGCTTTGAAAACTTCCGAAGCGGATTTGCAACGGGCGCAGGCGGATTACGATCGAAACAAGCTGGACTGGGTTCGGGCACAGAGTCTTTTCAAAGATGGGTTGATCGCGAAATCGGATTTCGATAGCCGGAAGGATGCATGGGCGACGGCAGATGCCGGGCTGATGCAGTCACAGGCGCGGGTGGCACAAGCTAAGGCGCAAAATGATTCGGCGCAGAAGCATGTCACGCAGGCAAAGGCGAACCTGGTGCGCGTCACCGACGTATTACAGAAGACAACGTACGACGCGCCATACGACGGGGTGGTGACGAATCTGCCGGTACGAGAAGGAGAGTCGGTCGTGATCGGGATTCAGAACGCGCTGGGTAGCACGCTGATGACGATCGCGGATATGTCGGTGATTACAGCTGAAGTGAAGGTCGATGAAACCGACATTGTGAATGTGCGCCTGGGGCAACCGGCGGAGATTGCGATCGATGCGATTCCGAAGAAAGTGTTCCACGGAACCGTGAGCGAGATTGGCGACAACGCGATCGTGCGGTCAAGCGGGGTTTCCACCTCACAGCAGGCGACGGCGAGCGAAGAGGCCAAGGACTTCAAGGTGGTGGTGACCTTGACCGATCCGCCAGAGGACTTGCGTCCGGGACTCTCGACCACGGCAAAGATTACTACCGCAACGCGAAGCAACGTGGTTTCTGTGCCGATCCAGTCTTTGACGATTCGAACAAAGCAACAGATCGAGGCGCAAAATAATCCTCCGGGATCGGTGCATGCAGCGGCACCGAGCAAAGAAGTCGCATCCAAAAATAAGAAAGAGGACGAAGTGCAGGGCGTGTTCGTGATCCGGAACAAAAAGGCCATGTTCGTGCCGGTAACCACCGGGGTCATGGGCACCAGCGACATTGAAGTGCTGGATGGGTTGAAGGAAGGGGACGAGGTGATCACGGGAAGTTACAAGGTTTTGCGCACCTTGCGCCCGGGAAGCAGCGTCAAGATTGATAATTCCGTCCCGAAGAAGGAAGAGGAAGAATCCTCATAACGTAAGGCGGTATGAAACGTCCAAAGGCAGAGATCAAGGGCCAGGGTAGAGGGATCAGTATTTCGGATTCTTCAAGGTTCGGGAACGGTTAGAAGCGCAAAAAGTAATTCTGGCCCCTGACCCCCAGCACCTAACCCCTGATCAGGAGAGGTCAGTGGCAACGGACCAGGAGAAAAATATGGCAACCGCAGAGTTGATCAATATGCCCGCCACCGAGACGCAAGGACCTGGGGATTCCTGCATCATCGCCGCCGAAGACTTATGGAAGACCTACGACATGGGATCGGAGCAGCAGGTGCATGCGCTGCGCGGGGTGAATCTGCGGATTCAGCGCAACGAGTACGTCGCCATTATGGGGCCTTCGGGGTCGGGCAAATCGACGCTGATGAACCTGATCGGCTGCCTGGATACGCCATCGCAGGGCAAGTACTGGCTGAACAGTCAACTGGTCAGCGAACTGGATGACGACGAACTGGCGCGCATCCGCAATAAAGAGATCGGGTTCGTGTTTCAGACCTTCAACCTGCTGGCCCGAGCAACCGCGTTGCACAATGTGGAGCTGCCGCTGATTTACGCGGGGATCCCGACGGAAGAGCGCATGGAACGAGCTAAGAAGGCGCTAGGCGCGGTGGGGATGGAGTCGCGCATGAGCCATAAGCCGAATGAGCTTTCCGGCGGGCAGAGGCAGCGCGTCGCGATCGCGCGAGCGCTGGTCAATAATCCTTCCATCATTCTGGCGGACGAACCTACCGGCAACCTGGATTCTCAGACCGGCGTTGAGATCATGGCTCTGTTTGACCGGCTGCATGCGGAAGGCAACACAATCATTCTCGTGACGCACGAGCATGATATTGCGGAGTACGCGCATCGGGTCATTCACATTAAAGACGGCGTGATCGCCAGCGATGAGAGTAAGGGGCCGCAGAGGTAGTCAGTTCTTAGTTCTCAGTTGTACGCCAACGCTCAGCTTATGGCTGGGCGTTTAGTTTTTCGGGCAAATTTGCTTGACTGGGATCTTCGAGTTCTGCTACGGCCACACGATCTCTTCCTTCCTTTTTCGCGCGGTAGAGTGCGGCGTCGGCACGGCGGAGCAAATCTCTGGGCGACGTGCCATGTTGGGGTAGTTCGGCTACACCGACCGAAATAGTAATGGGGACGAGAGCGTTTCCCTGACGGAGCAGGGTGTGTTCGCGAAGATTCGAACGGATCCTTTCTGCTCGGGCTTGTGCAGTGCGTAAGTCGGTCAGGGGGAGAACGATCACGAACTCCTCGCCACCAAAGCGGCAGACAGTGTCTTCGGCGCGGACGCTTTTTACGAGGAAAGCAGCGGTCTCGCGCAAGACCGAGTCACCGGCATCGTGCCCGTAAGTGTCATTGATTTTCTTGAAGTGATCGAGATCGAGCATGAGAACGCCCAATCCATACTCGGCTCGAACGGCGCGCCGAGTCTCGCGTTCCAAGATTTCTTCGAGGTAGCGGCGATTGTAGAGTCCGGTCAGCGGGTCGCGGATGGACTCCTGCTGCAGGCGTGCGTTGGCTTTCATTAAGGCAACAGTGCGTTGTTTGATCTGTTCTTCGAGGAGCTTTTGCGTGTGCATCTGGTCATCGATGTCGGTGCAAGAGCCGAACCATTTCGTGATCGCGCCGTTGTCATCGCGCAGAGCAATGGCTCGGACCAAGTGCCAGCGATACTCTCCAGCTCGACTCATCACGCGGTACTCCGCGTCCAAAGCCCGGCCTGCCTCGCGCGCCTTTCGCCAGTTCGCCATAGCCAAAGGAAGGTCGTCAGGATGGATGACCTTCTGCCATCCCCAGCCCAAGGTTTGTTCCATGCTTAAGCCGGTCAGATCACACCAGCGCTGATTGCAGTAATCGAGACCGCCTCCGGGTATGGCGGTCCAGACAATCTGAGGGATGGCTTCGGCCATGGCGCGAAAATGGGCTTCTCCGTTCTCGGGATGCGGCTTTCCGGATTTGCGGCGGACAATGGTACGCAGCCATAGAGTAATGGCCGCAAGCGACAAGACCAGAGATGTCGCCCCGAGCGATAAAAACAAATGGCGGTAAGGAATCATCATGCACAAGAATCCATCGGCGGAACTCGATGTACGTTCCGCTGCTGGGGAGCGCTACCCTTACCTATCGACAGAAACCCGTGCCTTCGTGACCGATTTCTCGGTGAGGGCAATAAAAAACGCGGCAGGAGCCGCGTTTTGGTTGAAGAGGTTCTAATGCTTAGGGGGCGGTGCTGACGGTCTTCAGCACTTCCGCCGCAGGCGCCTGGGCATGGCCGGCGATGAAGAAGTTGTGGTCGTACATGTTTCGGTACATGCGCCCGGCGATTTCGGCGGCTTTGGGACCGAACGTCGGGCGTCCACCTTCGAGGAAGACCACTATAACCACTCGTCCTATGTCGGTATTCGCGTAGGAGGCGAACCAGCCGAACCGGGTTCCGGCATGGGAGCAGGTGCCGGTCTTGCCTAAGATTTCCTCTTCATTGAAGTTGAGGCGCAGGCTTCGGGCGGTGCCGTATTGCACTGCGGCAGCCATGCCATCGGAAATCTCGGGGATCAGCGGAGCAATATCGAGTTGCCGCTTCACGCGAGGCTGGAAGTTGGTGACTTCTTCCGGCGTGTTGGGATGCTGGAGGTAGTAGAGCGTGCCGCCGTTGGCGATGGCCGCGACCATGGCTCCGAGTTGTAGCGGGGTCATCGAGATGCCTTCGCCGAAGGAGCACATCTTGCCGACGCCGCCGAGCTTGGCCGGAATCACTTCGTCGGGATAGGTCCCAAGCTGCTCGCCAGGGATGTCGAATCCGGCGAGTTCGCCGAGGCCGTATTCGTGCGCGTAGTAGGCAACTTTGTCAAAACCGAGCTTGCGGCCAAGAGCCTCGAAATAAGCGTTGTTGGAGTGCGCCAAAGCGGTCGTGAGATTCATGCGGTAGTGCGCGCCGAGGGCAACCGGAGTTTCTTTGGAGATCAGACCTTCGTTCAAGGCAGCCAGCGCGACCGAGAGCTTAATGGTCGAGCAGGGCTGCGCGCCGCTCGAGAGCGCGAGTTTCTGATTGACCATCGCGAGGATGCGTCCACTGGTGGGCTCGATCGCGACGACCGTTCCGTTCATGTTGCCGAGGGCGTCAAGCGCGGCCTGGCGTACGACCGGATCTTCGCCGCCGGTGACGTCGCCGGAACCGATTCCATCAGTAAACGAGCTCATCGTGAAGCGCTCGTAATAGCGGTGGCGGCGACGCGTGCGCGCAGAGACGCGGGTTACGTTCGCGCTGCGGCTGCGCGCCAGGTGATGATAGCGGCGGCGCGTATGCGCGCTTTCACTGATCTTTTGCGATTTGGATTTCGTGGGAGTGTGCGTGTTGATACGTGCTGCCCAGCTCATGGCTGGCAAGCAGAGGAGAAAACCCAGAAGGAGACGAAGAGCCCTTGACATCTTTTTGACAACTCCCGGAGAAATCTAACTGCGTATTGTGCAACCGTCGTGCCACGGGCCGGTAACCCCGACCCATTATGCCTCAACTTTTTGATCGTACGAGACTTAGCGGAATTCTGACAACGGAAAAGTTTAGACAGTGTCAAACATTAGTTCCCGTCTAAACCATTTTGGTACAAGTACATCGGTGGATGTTACATCGGTTCTACTGCTTTCGGTAATGGGTTACCTGATTACTGGAAAGGTACTTCCCTGATAGGAAAGCAATTTCCTATTTCTTACCTGTTTCCCACAGGGGCTAAAGCCCTGCTAGTTGTCGCCAGAGCGGTGGAGCTAAAGCCGCACCCTTCCACGGTGGTTGACGCTGGTCCGCCGCTTCCGGGGAGCGGCCCTGAGGCACTTCGGCGGATCCCAGCGCTGGAAGCACTCCGCCACCAAGGGCTGAAATTTTCACTTCCAGTCCGGCAACTAATGACGTCGTTCTCCGTGCTACATCACCTCATTGCGCTTGCGGAGGAAGGCCGGGACATCGAGATCATCTTGCTCGAAGTTTGCGACCATATTGTTGAGGACGCCCGTACGCATAGCATCGAGCGGAACGGGATCGGCGACGCGTTCGACGGCTTGCGCAATTACCGCTGGCGCGGGGTCGGGCACAAATGTTCGATCCTCTTTCGGCGTCGATGGCGACATTATGTGCTCGGGCATTTTTTCGGACATCGGCTCGCATTCTTCCATCTCTGGGTAATCCATGGGCTCTTCCAGCGCGGCCGCGTGGCTGGCCGAGAACGAAGAGCGCGATTCAGTGCGTCGCGATCGGGCTTCAGGAATTTCGCGGAAGCCGGTCGCAATCACCGTGATCTTCACCGCGTCTTTCATCTTCTCATCGAGGACCGCCCCGAAAATGATGTTGGCATCTTCGTGGGCTGCGCTCTGGATGATCGAGCAGGCCTGCTGGACTTCGGCGAGTTTGAGCGAGGTCGAGCCGGTGATGTTGATGAGAATGCCGCGAGCACCGTCGATGGCTCCGGCTTCAAGCAGCGGCGAGGCGATGGCGCGCTGGGCGGCTTCGATCGTGCGTTTCGCACCGGACGCGGACGCCGTACCCATCACGGCATATCCCATGCGTGCCATGATCGTCTTTACGTCGGCGAAATCGCGATTGATGATGCCGGGAATGGTGATGATGTCGGAGATTCCCTGCACCCCCTGGCGGAGAATGTCGTCGGCGATGCGGAAGGATTCGAAGAAGCCGGCGTCTTCGGCGACCGCGAGCAGTTTCTCGTTGGGAATGACGATGGTGGTGTCAACCGACTCCATCAACTCCGAGATGCCGCGCTCAGCCTGCTGCATGCGGCGTTTGCCTTCGAAGGCGAAAGGCTTGGTCACGACGGCAACGGTGAGGGCGCCCATTTCGCAGGCGAGTGAGGCAATGATGGGAGCAGCGCCAGTGCCGGTGCCTCCGCCAAGGCCTGTGGTGACGAAAACCATATCGGCCCCTTCGAGCGCTTCGATGATTTTGTCGGAGTCTTCGAGCGCGGCCTTGCGACCGACCTCCGGATTCGCACCTGCGCCGAGCCCGTTGGTGAGTTTGACCCCCAACTGCAGCTTGACCGGGGCATGCGACATGCGCAGCGCCTGCAGGTCGGTGTTGGCGACGATGAACTCGATACCTTCGACGCCAGCGTCGATCATGCGGTTGACGGCATTGCCGCCGCCTCCACCTACGCCGATGACTTTGATCTTGGCGTCGTTGCGGGCTTCTTCGTTGAAGCTGATGCGAATGGAGTCTTTGCTCATAGGTTTCACCACGGTGTTGAATTTTTCGTGCACGTGCGTTTTGACGTTTTCCCCTCGTTCTTGAGTCTTCATTTGTCGTCCCTACGGGACTCGATTCCTTCAAAACTCGCCTAGCCCGCGTCCACGCCCCGGCTTTATGATTCCGCCCTCCGGGTTGCCATCATCGTGCGCCTAAGAGCTTCTTTCGCCCTTCCAGCGGGCAACTGGTTAGCGGCAACTGACAACTGCACTCACGCTCCTTTTCCTACGAACATGGCCTTCAATCTTGATCCCAGGCCGCCGTCTTGCAGGCCGCGAGCGATGCGGGCTCGCTGGCCGTAGTTGACCATACCGAGCAAGGTCGCGAATTCGGGCTCGGCGAGCGTGGTTGGCATTTTTGCCAGTGGCGACGGCCACGAGAGCCGGACTGGCTTTCGCAATACGGACTCGGCCACGTCGAAGATCCCGGGCAGGCGCGAGGCACCTCCAGTGAGCACGATGCCGGCGATGCAAAGTTCGTACATGCCGCTCTGGCGGAGCGCGTCGCGCATCATCTCGAAAAGTTCGCGGGCGCGCGGCTCGAGGATTTCGGCGACGAAGCGTTGTGGCAGCAGGCGCGACGGACGATCTCCGACCGAAGGAACTTCGACTTCGTTGCCTTCGGGAATCAGGGTAACGATGGCGTTTCCGTAGACTTTCTTGATCTTCTCCGCTTCTCCGAGCGCAGTACATAAGCCGACCGAGAGATCGCTGGTGAAGTGATCGCCGCCCACCGGGATGACTGCCGTGTGCGAGACCGCTCCTTGTTGGAAGACGATGAGCTCTGTTGATCCGGCGCCGATGTCAGCGAGGCAGACTCCGAGTTCGCGCTCGTCGGAACGGAGCACGGAATCGGCGGCGGCGAGCGGCTCGAAGACAGTGTCGTCGACGTGGACTCCGGCTTTATTGACGGCTGTGATGACGTTCTGCAGGGCGCTGGTGGCGGCCGTGACCATGTGCACGCGCACCTCGAGGCGCGCGGCCATCATGCCGAGCGGATCGTGGATGCCGGACTGATTGTCGAGAATGAATTCCTGTGGCAACAGGTGAAGGATTTCGCGATCCGGCGGCAGCGGGATGGCGCGAGCACGCTCGACGGCTTGCTTAATTTCGTCGCGGCCAATCTCGCGCGGACGCGTACCCAGACTGATGCCGCCGTGGGTGTTGATGCCGCGCACATGAGATCCGCCAATGCCGACGGTGGCGTGCTCGATGGCGGCGCCGGCGGTATCTTCAGCGACTTCGACGGCCTTCTGAATGGCGGCGACGGCCTTATCGAGCTCGACGATGACGCCTTTGCGCGAGCCGCGCGAATCGGCGACGCCGTGACCGCGATAGCGCAGGCCGTTGTCGGTGACCTCGGCCATCAGCGCGCAGGTTTTGGCGCTGCCGACATCAATCGCCGTAAAGAAATGTCCCTGCTGGTTCGCCATGCTTTAGTTCGCTCTCCGCCTCATCAGCCGACCCTCGGGGCCTGAACGCCGGCTCATTTTTGCTTTTCTACGGTGCGGCTTAAAGCCGCACCCTTCAAATCACTTCAACTTCCCTTTCTCCGCGTGGCGTCAGGCACGCCGTTTCAAAACAAAGTCCAATAAGACCGCCCTAGCTCTGTCCTCCGGTCGCTTGCTTCAGGATCGCTGGACTTGGTTTCGGAATCGTGGCCACTGGTGGCTTTTTTGGCTGTGAGCTGCCGGTGTCTGCCTTCCGGGATTCGATTTTTCTCGCTGCTTTCGGTTTCGCCGCCGCAATCTTTGATTTGGGCTTTACCCATTTCTTCGGAGCGGCTTTCGCCGCTGGTCTCTTCTTGAACTTCGCGACAGGCTTCTTCGCCGCAGCCGAGTTTGCATTAAGAGTCTGCTGCGAAAGCTCGAAGGCTGGCTTGGGAATGGCTTTGTCGTGCGGCGCTATCTTGGTGATCAGGGCGGCCGGTTTTACGCCGGCGGCCACTGCAGCCTTGGCGGCAGCGGCCGAAAGCACGGCGGGCTTTGGCTTGCCTTCCATGTCGGGATTGACGATGACCTGGTTGTCGTAGCGAAGATTCACTGATTCCAGCTTTTGGAACTGCTGGCGCCATTCCTGCAAATGACTGACGTAGATCTTGTAGCGCTTCAAGTAATCGGAGGAGCCGAGTTCGACGAGGACATCGCCAGCGGGGTCGTTGACTCGAACTTTCACATCGTCGAGATCGGAGAGGTCGACCTCGCTCAGGTCCTGGGAATAACGGGCTCCACTGGAATCGAGTTGGCGAATGAGTTCGTTGTACGTCCTCATCCGCGGGGCTCGTGTGGAAAGCGGCTCGCCGAGGTTCATTCCGAGGATGACCGGGAAAGAAAATTTGTGATTGCGGGGCAGATCCATCAGCGTGCCCCCAGCGTCGATCAGCGAAATGCGCGATCCGACGCGGGCGAAGGCTACGGGGGTGCGCTCGTGGACTTCTACCTTCAGGCGGTTGGGGACAAAACGCATTACGCTCGCGGATTCGACCCAGGGGATCTGCTCGAGTTGGGCCTTCTGTTGCGAGAGCGGGATGAAGAAGATGTTGCGGCCGATATCGGCGCCCATAACTTCCATGACCTGGGCGCGGGTGACGTTCTGCATCCCGGTGATCTCGATGTTGTCGCTGGACTGCAGGCGAAATCGCCAGGAGTGCTCCCCGTAGCTATAGATCGCGCCGGCGATGAGCGCGAGAATGCAGGCCAGAGTGGCCAAAGCTGAGGCATAAAGCAGGCCGCGTGCGGTTCTTTTTGGAAGCGAGCCTCGACGGGCAGAGACGCGCTTTTGTGCGCGCAAGAAGGGAGATTCCTGATCCGCCTCGAGGTCGACCAGACGCGCGTCATCGAGTTCTTCGCGCGCGGCTGCGACGTGCGCCGGCTCCGCGTAGGGACGGTCGGCGCCAAGCGGGGCGTACAACTCCTCCTGCAGGATGGTGGGACTGGATTTCCTCGCCATCAGATCAGAGTTGTCGTCAGGAATCGCTGAGCATTTTCACTATAGCGACATTTTGTTGCTGAACCTAGAGAAAAAAAGGTTGGTTTTGCACAGGCGGGAATCGGATTGGTTAGGTCGTTCTCTGTTCTCAACTCTCAGCAGTTCGGGAGTGGAAATCCCATTTCTGGCAACTTCGGGGAGAATTGGCGCGCACGCAGGATTGCCGACGGAAAAAAGAGAGCGCGGCTGGTTGGCCGCGCTCCGTGTTCCAGGAGGCTAGATGAAGCCTGCTTCTATTAAACCGGTCCAGGACCCGAAATATCGACGTGAATTATCGGAGACGGAATCTTGATCGCCGGAATTCGAGGTACGCTCACTCGCACGCGGGGACATTTTGGAGTCGTAATCGCGGCGAATTCCGCGGGATTGAAGTCGACCATGGCGAAATGGAAACGCGACGCGTTTTCAGCTAGTTTTGCCTGCATGCGTGCGCGATTGGCTTCCAGCCGTGCGAATCGGGCTTGCTCGCGGGAGGTCATTGCCTCGAAGCGGTCGAACTGGGCCTGCGATTCAGCTACCTTGGTTTTCATTTGCGCTACGGCGTTGTCGAAACGGCAAGAAGGTGTTTCGTTATCCGCGGCGATCTGCCGGGCTTCGATCAGGAACTCCTGGGCATTTCCAGACGCCAGAGCCGCCACCGCAGATACGTTATGACCCACGCGGTCGGCGATTCGGTGCGCCCAGGTGAATCCACCGTCGTGATAGCTTGCGTTCAGTCCGGCCGCCAGAACCGCGGCCGTCAGCCATCCCCATGCTTGTGTTTTCATGGCCTTAACCCCTTATGACAAATAGACGAGTGGCGGTCGAAACCGTTAGCAAAAGAGGATACGAACCAAGATTGCGAGAAGTTCCATCGGTTCGCAGCCGCAGGAACTAAGGCATGAAACGATTCTTATCGGAGTGCGGAGTTTGCACCGATTCGACAGCGTCGACGGAGAACAACTGGAAGTCGCTGAATTTGTGAGTGCGCTGGTAGTGGTGACCCCGGTACGCGAGGTAGATATTCGTACTCTCGGGCAGCCACAGCCGCACTTGCCGGCCGGGGAATTCTACGGGAGCGTAATCAATGATCATGTGCTCCAGTTGCAGGTCCACCTGAGGAATGGGAGATGACAAGTCGGTTTCGATGCGCAACACCTCGCTGCTGTCGGTTGCGATCCAGGCGCGGCCTTTAAATCTCGGCAGGAAGACAGAATTTCCCACGCGTATCGAGGTGAAAGCTTTGTTTGGATCGGCACTTTGTTCGAAACGCAATTGCCAAGCGGGCGTGCCTCGCAACTCGGTCTGGCCTTCGCACCGGAAATCGAAATTTCCAACGTGCGTGGGATGGAAGATCAGGGCAAAAGCGGCAATGCCGGAATCCAGCACGGAGCGCTGTTCTTCGCCGCTTCCGGATCGATATTCCTCCACCCTCGGGTAGCCCAGAGAATTCTGGGTGATCTGGGCCACGTAATTTACATCCCGTGCTGTGGCCGTCCGCCTTTTGCCTTTCTTGTCGGTGTCAATCAGTTCGATGCGTTCGCTTGCGCTGAAGCGCTGCAGGTTGTCGATGAGATCCTCAGTCCGAGCTGCTGTCTGAACGAGGATCTTCGCAAGAGGGCAGGAGCTGCTCAGAACCGGAGGAATCCATTCGTCCACATCAGCCGGGGCCCAGCGCGGCTGCGGCGCTTTGTCCGCTTCGGTGACGGTGTGAACCAGCGGCGCCCGGTCGTTGGCAGAATGTTCCAGCATCGCCAGAGCCTGGCGGACAGCGGCGATATCGGGCGGATCCTGTGCAAATCGCAGGTATTCGCGTAACTGCGTAGCTTCGCGCGCGACGTCGCCTTTGGCTTCATAGATCTGCGCCAAGATGAAGTGTGTTCGGGGATCGTGATTCTCTTTGTCGGTTTCGACCGCGCGCAGTCCACTTTTTTCGGCCTCAGCCAACTGATGCAGGTTCAACAACGCAGTAGCGTGATATTCGTAAGCGAGCGCGTTGTTGGCCGGATCCAGTTCGATGGCGCGCGAACTCAGTCGCAACACCTCGGCCCAGGAACGCTCACGGGCGGCCATATCCGCCAGGCAGAGATATGCCGGGATATAGGAAACCTCTATGCTCGAGCCTTGCAGGCAAGCGCGGCGAGCCTCGTCAGTCTGTTGCTCCCGGTCCAGGACTTGTCCCAGCATAACCCAGGCCGCAGCATACTTCGGGGCATCGCTGACAGTTTTGCGCAGATGCTTCTCAGCGTCCGCATACTTCTTCTTGCTCAGCGAGGTGCAAGCCTTGTGATATTCCCATCTGGCCATGACCGAGGCCTGCAGCTGCGTTGCGGAGATGGATGGAGTGCTGATCAGATTCAGCGGGGGAAGTAAGCAAGCTTCGTCAGCGGCCTGCGAATCGTGATTAGAGGCCGGGGTTTTGGGATTGTTCCGTTCCATTCGCTCAATGTCGGAAACGGTGGGCGGCAAGTGTTCATCGGGAGTCTGCTGTCCAGGGTTGGTCGGAAACTGGGCCGATGAACAGATGCAGGCCAAAATCGGAGTCAGAGTGTTGAGGACAATTTTTCGCAATCGCCGCCCGCGAACGGCAGGTGATCGGACTATGTTGGCTCTCCTGATACAGAGCGGCATGCTGACTCCTGGCACGACAGCATGGGGGACTAATGCTGCCAAGACGGATGATTTTCGGGAACCCTGGGGACAGCCGCGAAATGAGCCCTAAGCGATCTCTAGAAAAAATACTCCGATTTTTGGCATTGTCAAACCTGCCAGTTGAACGATCATGGGCCCTTTTTGCGAGACGCTGGCACCGAGTTCTGGAAAATCAGCGCTTCACTTGCCCGACTCCGCCAGAAGCTCTTTCAGATACTGCTGCCAGACAGCGGCCGAAGTGTGGGTGCCGTGGCCGCGGGTCTGGTCCGAAATGGGGATTAATACGAATTTGCCGCGGGGAACGCGTTTGATCTCGCGCTCGGCGATCCCCAGTTCCGGAGGATTGATAAAGTCATCGGCCGAATTGATGAACATCACAGGAGCCTTGATCGTCTCCAACCTCTGGGACGGATCGTAGTTCCGCGAGGAATTCACGGCGTAGAGAAGATCATTGGCGTCGAGCGTTGATGTGATGCGTTGCATCGAATCCTGCAGGTATTTATCGGCGAGGTCCCGGGTAGAAAGATTCTTCTGCATCAGCAAGGGAGCGCTGCCCGCGATCAGGAGAAAGTCGGCGGAAATTTCGAGCGCGGCGTGCGGTTCGGTCGTGTAGTCGCCATCCTTCCATTCGGGATCGTTACGGATCCCGTCAATAATCATTTTGCGCCAGAGGCGGTTGCGGCCCGCGATCTGCACGGGCAAGCACGCGAGCGGCATCATTGCATCCATGAATTCGGGATAGGTCTCGCCCCAGACCCAGGAATGCATGCATCCCATGGAAGTTCCCATCACCAGGCGAAGGTGGTTGACGCCGAGTCCTTTTTCGAGCAGTTCGTGCTGGGCCAGAACCATGTCGTCATAATCGTATTGGGGAAAATGAGCGTGCATGCCATCGCTCGGCTTGCTCGATTTTCCATGGCCGATGTTGTCGGGCAGGATGACGAAATAGCGGCTCGCATCCAGCAGTTGACCGGGGCCAAATAGAACATCGGCGAATTGCTGAGCGAGGAATTGGTGTCCCGTGCCTCCCGTGCCATGAAGAATCAGCACGGCGTTGGTCACCTTCCCTGAAGAATCTTTTTCAGGCTTGCCGAGGGTCGTGTAGTGCATGCGCAGATCGGCAAGTGTCTCGCCGGATTTGAAGCGAAAATCGTGGAGCACATAGTCGCCCTCGGCGGTCACTGGGGTGGCGGAGGCTGGCGAAGATTGGGTGACGGCAGTCGAAACGCAAAACGAAAGAAGGATGAGAAAAGCATTTATCGAGCGAAAACGGACCATTGGAATACCTCGGCGGAATTCAAACTTGTCACACGCCTGCGGACGCTGCCTCGCGTTCTTTTAGTCTTTCTGTCAACAACGGTCCTAGCTGGGATACGCTGCCCGCACCCAGGGTCAGGATCATGTCGCCTTCATGGGCGGCTTCGGTGGCCGCGGCTACCGCGTCCGCAAATGAGCTCACGTACTTTACATTCTTCCCACTTTTTTCGCGGATGCTTTGCGCCAGCACTTCTGCGGTTATGCCGTCGATAGGCTGCTCGCTGGCTGCATAGATGTCGAGAACGAAGAGCGAGTCGGCATCGGCGAATGCCGTGCTGAAATCTTCCATCAGGTCGCGGGTTCGAGTGTAGCGATGAGGCTGGAAGATGACATGGATTTTGCCGAATCCGCACTGGCGCGCCGCAGCGAGAGTGGCTTTGATCTCGGTGGGATGGTGCCCGTAGTCGTCGATGACGCTCACGCCGCCGGCGCGCCCGCGAAGCTGGAAGCGTCGATCGACTCCTCGGAATTGCTCGAGCGCACTACTGATCGCGTTCACACCAACATCAAGGCCTATCCCTACTGCGATAGCGGCAGTGGCATTGAGGATGTTGTGTACGCCGGGGACGTGAAGGGTGAATTCGCCCAGGTCCTGCTTGTGGAACATGACGCGAAAGCGGCTAAGGGGACCGGCCTCGTTGGCGCTTGCCGGCAGCGGAGTATCGAGCTTGATCAGAAAATCGGAACCGCGTTTGGTGCCATAGGTTACCGTGCGGCGCTGCACTTCGGGGAGCACGCGGCGGAGGAGCGGGTCGTCGTTGCAGGCGACGATGGTCCCGTAGAACGGCACGCGGTCCATGAATTCGATAAACGTTTTCTTCACGTCGCGCATGTTGCGGTAGCAGTCCATGTGTTCGCGATCGATGTTGGTAACGACGGAAAGGATTGGCGAGAGCTTCAAGAAAGAGCGGTCGCTCTCGTCGGCTTCCGCCACGAGATATTGCGATTTACCGAGGCGGGCATTGGAGCCCATGGCGTCGACCCGTCCGCCAACCACGACGGTGGGATCGAGGCCTCCGGCGGCGAGCACGGCGGCGACCATCGACGTGGTGGTGGTCTTGCCATGCATGCCAGCGATCGCAATGCCGTATTTCAGCCGCATCAACTCGGCCAGCATCTCCGCGCGCCGGATGACGGGGACGTGCAGCTTGTGGGCTTCGGCAACTTCGGGATTATCGGCGGCGATCGCGGAACTGGTGACGACCACTTCGACTCCTGTGACGTTTTCGGCCCGGTGGCCTTCGAAGATCGTCGCGCCCAGAGAGATGAGACGCTGGGTTACAGGCGAACTTTTGAGATCGGAGCCGGAAACTTTGTATCCGAGATTGAGCAGGACCTCGGCGATGCCGCTCATGCCGACGCCGCCGATGCCTACGAAATGAATGCGTTGGATTTTGGCAAACATAAAAACCGGTGATTACTGGCTAATAAACTTCTTCCAGCCACCATGAGCCTCTCATAAAGAGTGTGCGTTGCCCCCAGGAGCCTAAAGGCCCAATCGTTATACGGTTCTGTCCGGCGCGGCTGCAAACCATGCCCTTTCCAGACTGATTTCTGGATACTTCTAGCCACGAGCCGCTTCCTCAACTCCTGCCAGCCGCGCGGCCATTGCCGCGATGTCTCGGGCGGCATTGGGATGCGCCAGCGAGTGGGCCGCGTGGCTCATCTGTTCGAGTCTTGGAGCATCCTGCAATAGCGCGGCGATCGTTTCGGCCAGCCAGACTCCTTCGAGTTTGGATTCTTCCACCACTACGGCAGCTCCATGCTTGGCCAGTGCTTCGGCGTTGATGCGCTGGTGATCGTCGGCGGCTTGGGGAAATGGAACGAATACGGCCGGCTTGCCTGCAGCTGCGATCTCCGCCACGGTGCTTGCCCCCGAACGGCACACGACCAAGTCGGCGCGAGCAAAGGCTCCGGGCATGTCCTCGATGAATTTGAAGACCTCAAATGTCAATGGCTGGCCGGATGCCGCGTTCTTGAGTTTGTTGTAAGTCGTCAGCGCGTCATTATAGTCACGCTCACCCGTCTGATGAATGATGTGGATGCCGGGGGCTTCGCGTTCGAGCACGCGCAGGCAGCGGAACATGGCTTCGTTGATGGCATGAGCGCCTTGGCTTCCTCCAAAAACCAGAAGGGTAGCAGCGCCACCACGTTTTGGAGGAATTTCGAAAAATGCATGGCGCACGGGAACGCCTGTGACTTCCGCGTGACGGAAAAATCTGGCGGTCTCTTCAAAATGGACGGCTGCACCAGACACGCAACGGGCGACGAGACGATTGGCGAATCCCGGGACGACGTTCGGTTCGAAGGCCAGGGTCGGAATGTGTTTCAAGACGGCGGTGAGCATCGCGGGGCCGGAGGCGTATCCGCCGACGCCGATGACGATGTCAGGGGCGAATTCATTCAGCATGCTGCCGGCATCCCACAGGGCGCGCGGCAGATCGAAGGCGGTCTTGGCACGGGTCATCAGGCTGACATTCTTCAGCGCGCCAACGTGGACCAACTGCAGAGGATACCCCGCGGCGGGAACGAGGCGGTTCTCGATTCCGCGTGCGGTCCCGATAAAGAGAACCTCTGCGGCGTAGCTCTGTTTTAGCTCGTTGGCGATGGCGAGCGCCGGGATGACGTGTCCGCCGGTGCCGCCGCCAGCCAGGATTGCGCGCATGTGCCGAATATAAACCAGATGAAACTAAGGTCCTTGCTGAACGGCCTAGTTGTGGAACAACATTCGCTGTAACGTTATGATTTCACTCAAAATCATGCGGATTGGTAACTCGGTCGGTTTTGTTCTTCCGAAGGAAGCCGTTGCGCGCCTGAAGATCCGTGGCAATGGAGCTATTTCTCAATCTGAATGGCTGGGTTCTTGAAGCCGACGCCGCTTGCATTTCGATGATGCTCACGCTCGCGTCTGGCAATCTCGATGAGGGAACGTTAGCCAAGTGGTTACGTGGTCACGTCGCCCAGGAATAATCCTCATTCCGCGTGTTTCGTAATATTCAGCAGCACTCCAACGCAGGCAAGTGTGACGAAGAGCGATGATCCGCCGTAGGAAACCAGGGGGAGCGGGATGCCCTTGGTCGGCATCATGCCGAGAACGACGCTCATATTGATGAAGGCTTGCAGCACGACCATGCTGGTGATTCCGACCGCGAGATAGCGGCCGAAGGCGTCTTCAGTACGCCAGGAGGCGCGCATCCCTCGCCAAAGAAAGATCGCGAACAGCGCAACCACGAACATCGCACCGAGAAGGCCGAGTTCCTCGGCCGTGACAGCAAAAATGAAGTCAGTATGCGGTTCGGGCAAGTAGAAAAGTTTCTGCTTCCCTTCCATCAGGCCCACGCCGGTCAGCCCTCCCGTGCCCACCGCGATTAGCGACTGGATGATGTGGAACCCGGCTTTCTGCCGATCCGCGTAGGGATTGAGGAAGGCCAGGATACGATCTCGGCGGAAGCTGACGTGGAAGATCAGGAAATAGAGGGGCAGCAGTGATGCGGCAAAGGCGTAGCCGAAATAGCGCATGCGCATGCCGGCCACGTAGAGAACGCAGCAGGCGATTCCAGCGCAGGCGATGGCTGTGCCGAGATCAGGCTGCAAAACGATCAAGCCGAGAAATACCAGGACGGGCGCGGCTGCCGGGACGAGCGTGTTGCGGACGTCGTCCATCGACTTCGCGCGGCTTTCGAGGAAGTAAGCCAGGAAGAGGATCAGAACCGGCTTGGCGAGTTCGGAGGGCTGAAAGGAGAAGCCCCCGGCGTGAATCCAGCGATGGGTGTTGTGGGAGCGGTCGAGGAAGAAAACCGAAATCAGCAGGAGCGTGGTCATTCCCATAAACGAGAAGACCAGGGCTGGATGCTTGTAGCGGCGGTAGTCCACGCGCATGGTGATGACCATCGCCAGGAGCCCGGCCACGGCCCAGATCAGCTGCTTTGACAGAAATGCGTACGGCGAACCGAAGCGCTCGCGGGCCATCACGGCGGAGGCCGAGAAGACCATGACCAAACCGACGAATACCAATAGCATAGTGACGGTGAACAACCAGCGATCGACACTAACGCGCTTCGCCATGGGGACACTTATTTCACCACGGACTTTGAGAGATGGATTGTTGATTGTTGGATTTTGATTGTTGATTGTTTTGGTTCGGGGAAAACGGCAAGAGTCGAGGCAACCGAAAAAACTTCAGAGGTCCTTCGCTTGGCTCAGGATGACAGCGGCGTGCCTGCCGCTAGATTTTCCGCGAGTCCCTGGACGATTTGTTTGAAGACTTTGCCGCGGTGCTCGTAGCTTTTGAACTGGTCGAAGCTTGCGCAGGCCGGCGCGAGCAGGACTACATCTCCAGGCTGAGCAACAGCATTTGCCTTGCGGAGCGCATTTTCCAGTGTCTCGGCGTGGACTATTTCCGGGCCGTTGATTTGTGATTCGATCTTTGCGGCTGCGGCGCCGATGGTGTAGACGCGCTTCACCCGCTTTTTCAGCAGATCGTTGAGAACGGTGTAATCGCTACCTTTGTCTTTGCCGCCGAGAATTAAATGGATGTTCGCCGGAAAGGACTCCAGCGCCTTGATGGTGGCGTCCACGTTGGTGGCTTTGGAGTCGTTGTAGTAATCCACGCCGCCGATGGTGGCGACAAATTCCAGCCGGTGCTCGACGGCTTTGAAATCGCGCACGGCCTGACCGATTTTGTCGGGAGCGCATCCCATCAGGATTCCGGCGCAGACGGCAGCGAGCACATTTTCCAGATTATGTGCGCCCTTTAGCGGAATCTCCGAAACCTGCAGGACCTCCCGTTGTCCGCTGGTGCCGCGGAAAACAATGTTGCCGTCGCGAACCCATGCGCCGCGGTCTACTTCCTTCTGGCGGCTGAACCAGAACACTTGGGCGCCCGTTCGGGGACCCATGGCGATGCAGGTAGGATCGTCAGCGTTCAAGACGGCGAAGTCGGATGCATCTTGATTTTCGAAGATGCGCGCCTTGGCATCGACGTAGATTTCGAACGTCCGGTGGCGATCGAGGTGATCGGGGGTGACGTTGAGCACTACGGCCACTTTGGGGCGGAAAGTTTTGATCGTCTCCAGCTGAAAACTGGAAACCTCCAGCACGATCACAGTGTCGGGCTTAGCGCGTTCGGCAAGCGATATGGCGGGGGTGCCGATGTTGCCGCCGACCAGCGCAGGAAATCCCGCGGCGGTTATGATTTCTCCGGTGAGCGTGGTGGTCGTGGTCTTTCCGTTTGATCCGGTGATGGCAATGATAGGGCCAGAGAAGAACTGTGAGGCTAATTCGATTTCGCCGATGACGGGTTCACCCAAGGTGCGTGCTTGCATCAGCGGAGGTGCGTCTACCGGAACCCCGGGGCTGACCACAATGCAATCCTGTCCTCGGAAGGTACGCTCGCCGTGGCCGCCAGTTTCGACAGTGATGCCGTGATCGAGCAGGACAGGAATCTCATTCCGCAGTTCATCACCGCTTTTCGTGTCCGAAACGGTGACGAGGGCACCGTGGGCTTTGAGAAACAGGGCAGAAGCGACACCCGACTTGCCGAGCCCAACTACCAGCACGCGTTTTCCGTTCAATTCCATTCAGATCATTTCACCACGGAAGCACGGGGACACGGAAAAACCTTTTCATTCGTCTCTGTGGCTTCCCGTGGTAGAAATCCTATCGCAATTTGAGGGTGGTTAGCGCGAAGAGTGCGAATACCAACGACGCGATCCAGAAGCGGACGATGATTTTTGATTCTGACCAGCCCATCAGTTCGAAATGGTGGTGAATGGGCGCCATTTTGAAGATTCTTTTTTTGCGCAGCTTATAGGAACCGACTTGCAGGATTACCGAGAAGGCCTCGATGACGAACACGCCGCCGATGAAGGGCAGCAGCAGTTCCTGCTTGATCATGACCGCAACGGTTCCGATGGCGCCGCCGAGCGCGAGTGATCCTACATCACCCATGAAGACTTCGGCGGGATGAGCGTTGTACCAGAGGAATCCGATGGCCGACCCCACCATGGCGCCACAGAAGATGGTAAGCTCGGCCACTTGCGGCATGCGCTGCAGTTCGAGGTAAGTGGCGAATGCGGCGTGCCCGCTGACGTATGTCAAAACTGTCAAAGCACCTGCGGCGATGACGGTGCAGCCGATCGCCAGACCGTCGAGACCATCCGTGAGATTCACAGCGTTGCTCGATCCAACGATTACCAAAGCTACAAATGCCATGAAGGGCAAGAAAGCCAGCGGCCAGAGGTGCGGCGAGTGCTCCAGGCTGCGCACGACCAGGTCAGGATGAAATTGTTTAAAGAAGGGAACGATCAGCTTGGTTGAGTACATCCCGTATGTTTCCATCGCGATCAGCATGGAGGCCACAATGATGCTTGCGGCAATCTGCAGGCCAAGTTTGGCGCGGCTGGTCAGGCCCAGATTGCGGCGGTGGGTCACCTTCGTGTAGTCGTCGGTGAATCCAATCGCGGCGTAAGCCAAGGTGGAGAAAACGGCTATCCAGACGAAGCGGTTACTCAAGTCCGCCCAGAGCAGCGTAGGCACGACGATGGCAATCACGATTAGCAGCCCCCCCATGGTGGGAGTGCCGGCTTTTTTCTGGTGCGCTTTCGGTCCTTCTTCGCGAATGTATTGTCCGATCTGGAATTCACGCAGGCGGTTGATGACAACCGGCCCAACGATGAGAGCGGTAAATAAGGCGGTCAAGCTGGCAAAGGCGGTACGGAAGGTGACGTAGCGAAAAATTCGGAATGGAGGAACATAATGCTGCAGCTTGAGAAATAAGAGCCAGTAGAGCAATAAGCCTCCGAAAATCAGTGGTTGGTGGTAAGTAATTAGTGCTTAGTGACATCTCACACTTAAGCAGCCCCGAACCACTAACCCCCAGCCAGCGCCTTCCATTTATCCAGCGCCCTCTCGAGCTTTACGCCTCGCGACGCTTTTAATAGCACGAGATCGCCATCCCTTGCTTCGCGTGCCAGCCAATCGCCTGCTTCTTCTGGCGTTGCGACAAACTCGGCGCGCATGCCGGCCTCTCGGGCTCCGTTGACCATCTTCTGGGCCAAGCCACGTACGCCAAGGAGAATGTCCATTTTTTTCTGGGCGGCATGCTGGCCGGCCTGGCGATGCATTTCTTCGGCGGCGGGGCCGAGTTCAAGCATCTCGCCAGCAACCACGATGCGGCGACTGGCTTGCATGCCCGCCAATGCGTCCACCATCGCGTGCAGCGCCTTTGGATTGGAATTGTAGCAATCGTTGATGACGGTGATGTTGCCGAGTTGGAGAACCTGCCCGCGCTTGTCGGCAGGCGCCAAAGTTGCCAAGGCGTCAACTGCTTCGGGCAATTTGATGCCTTGCGCGAGAGCCACTCCTACTGCGGCGAGTGCATTGAGAATGTTGTGTTCTCCCACGAGCGGGAGTTGGGCGCGCTCGCTGCCGCAGTGCGTGACCACTTCGAAGGAAGAGCCTTCGGCTCCCCGCGACTGGATTTTATCCGCTCGAAGGTCGGCCGTGGCATGAGTCCCGTAGGTAATGACGGTTCCTTTGAATCCGCGGCCGAATTGTGAGACATACTCGTCGTCAGCGTTGAGAACGGCGGTTCCGTTCGCGGGCAGCGATCCGATCAACTCGTATTTCGCACGGGCGATGCCGGCCAGCGAATCGAAATTTTCCAGATGTACCGGGGCAACGTTGGTGACGACCCCGATTTCCGGACAGGCAATGTAGGCGAGAGCACGGATTTCTCCGGCGTGCGACATGCCCATTTCAATCACGGCCACATCGTGCTCGGGTTCAAGCTTGAGAAGCATGAGCGGCAGTCCGAAATGGTTGTTGAAATTGCCTTCGGACTTGAGCACACGGAAGCGCGAAGCGAGCACGTGGGCAATGGCTTCTTTGGTGGTGGTCTTACCTGCAGACCCCGTAATGCCGACCAGCGGTTTACCCCAAAGCTTGCGGACGGCGGTGGCAAGCGTTTGCAATGCCACCAGTGTGTCGGGAACGGCCAGCAATCGGTCGCGTACGGTAAAGCGATTCACTTGATCGGTGCGGATAACGGCCGCGGCAGAACCGCGTTCGAGGGCCTGCGCAACGAAGTCGTGGCCATCGAGGCGCTCGCCTTTCACCGCGAAGAAGAGTTCACCCGACTGGATCGTGCGGGAGTCGATCGAGTAGCCCTGCGCAACCCCGTCGCGCGGAACGTTGCCGTCAGCACCGATGAATTCCGCAATTTTGGCAAGAGGCAGCTTCATTTTGAATCGGTAATCATTGTTGCAGAACAGAAAGATCGCCAAGGATTCGCGCATTGCGCCTAGAGTCCGGATCGGCGCTCATTGCATTCCTCATGGCTTTACAGCCGCCGACTTCGCTGCTTCGCATTCGAATCCTGCCGCTTGGAGTTGCTCGCGCGCGACCGCGACATCGTCGAAAGGAAGTGACCCTTCGCGAGTGACCTGCACTTTTTCGTGACCCTTGCCGGCGAGCAGAATGATATCGCCAGGCTGCGCTTCGTAGATGGCAAGCGCGATCGCTTTCCGGCGATCGGGTTCCACCGTGTATTTCACACCCGTTCTCTGCAGGCCCACGACCGCATCGTTAATAATCGCCAGCGGATCTTCGCTCCGCGGATTGTCGGAAGTGAGCACGACGAAATCGCTGCCCTTGCCCGCGGCTTCGCCCATCATCGGGCGCTTGGCGCGGTCACGGTCTCCGCCGCAGCCGAACAATGTGATGACCCGGCCGCGCGGTCCGGCATGAGTAACAAACTCGCGAGCGAGAGCGGTTAGATTGCGCAATGCATCGTCAGTATGCGCGTAATCGACAACCACCGTAAATGGCTGCTGGCAATCGACACGTTCGAATCGTCCTGGGACGTGAGTGAGCAATTCGACGCCGTGGGCAATCTGATCGGGGGCGCATCCGCGAGCGTAGGCGGCCACAGTTGCGGCAAGAATGTTGTAGATATTTACCCGTCCGATCAGGCGCGAGAATACCGGGATCTTATCTTTCGCGGTGATGATGTCGAAGCGCGTGCCGCGGGGAGTGATTTCGGCATTCTCGGCGTGAAAATCTCCGCGATTCCAGCCATAGGTGAGGACCAGAGCGCTGCGCTTACGGCTGAACTCGACCAGTTCCGCGCCGTGCTCGTCGTCCAAATTTGTGGCCGCAACGCGGGGTGGCTCGGTTCCGCATCCCTCAAACAAAATCCGCTTGGAGGCGAAATATTCGTCCATGGTTTTGTGATAGTCGAGGTGATCACGGGTGAGATTAGTGAACACCGCGACGTCGAAGGGAACGCCGAATACGCGCTGCTGCGCGAGCGCGTGCGAGGAGATTTCCATCACAGCTTCAGTTGCGCCATGCCCAAGCGCCTGGTTCAACATGCGCGAGAGCTCGAGCGCTTCCGGCGTGGTGTGAGGCGCGGGATAGATTTGACCGGCAACGTGATATTCGATAGTGCCGATGAGCGCGCTCTTGCGATGGGCCGCGGAAAGAATCGATTCGATCAGGAATGCGGTCGTGCTCTTGCCGTTTGTTCCAGTAATTCCCGTGATGGCGAGGCGCTCTGCCGGGCGCTTGTAGAAATTCGCGCTGATGCGAGCCAGAGCTCGGCGCCCGTGGGGAACTACGGCCCATGCCACGTTCGCACGCGGCGGTTCGGTAGATGAGTCGGTGACAACGGCGACCGCACCGGACTGAATGGCTTGATCGATGTAACGATTCCCGTCGGCGGTCTCGCCACGCATGGCAAGAAACAAAGTTCCCGGCTTCACGCGGCGGGAATCGTATTCGATTCCGCTCACACCCGGGTTCCCGCTCTCGGAGAGAATCTCGACGCCATCCAGCAACTCCAGAAAAGTCATTGCTGGGAATTATAGGGGAAGCGTTCGAGTGATCCGGGCCAAACAGTCTCGCGCGGACTGATGGTCGATTACCAAAGTTATTCCCCGAGTATGACGGCTCCGCGTTAGATTATCTTCATGAGCACAGGAACAGGCCCGGCCCGGTACCGCTGCGCGCAATGCGAGAAACCTGAAGAAAGCTGCGAATGCGAGAAATACTGCTGCCTTTGCCAGTCCGTGATTGACGTTCGCATTTGCGCCGATGGCCTGATGTACTGCGAACCCTGCCGCCAGGCCTGTGACTATAAAACCTCCGAGTAGTTCAATCCCCGACCTCTTCTCAAATTTCTAACATCCTTAATATCCGCAACTTCGCCGTGTTGCATCTCAAGGGGTGTGACCCGGTTCCTTGGCAAGAGAAGGGTTTTTAGGGCAGAATAAAACGTTTTGCGTGTGCGCCCTTCTTCTTGCACATCCAGGAGAACGTTATGGCTACAACGATGCACGTCAGCGACGTAGCCGAGTTGCTGAGCGAAGGCCGAACGCATTTCAATCTCTCCCCTGCGCTGCTGGTGGAGCATGCCATTCGCCGCGATGAGGCGAAGCTTGCCTCTAATGGCACTCTCGTGGGCTATACCAATCGCACCGGCCGGTCTCCGAAAGACAAGTTCATTGTTCGCGACGAAATGACGGAACACACCGTGAAATGGGGAGCGGTGAATGCTCCGTTTGAGCCGGAGAAATTTGACGCGCTGTATGAGCGCGTGATGGAGCATCTGCGGGGACGAGATCTGTTCGTGCAGGATTTGTATTGCGGCGCCGATCCCGCCTACCGCCTCCCGGTTCGCATGATCAACGAATACGCCTGGCACAATCTGTTTGTGCGGCAGTTGTTCATTCGGCCTACCGCGGAAGAATTGAAGCAGCATCATCCGGAGTTTACTGTCATTTCTGCGCCGGAGTTCAAAGGTGATCCCAAACGCGATGGGATAAATTCGGAAGTATTCATTCTCCTGAACTTCACGCGACGGACGGTGCTGATTGGCGGAACGTCGTATGCGGGCGAGATGAAGAAGTCCATCTTCAGCGTGATGAATTTCTTGCTGCCGCCACGGAACGTGTTCCCCATGCACTGCTCGGCGAACGTGGGACGCAACGGCGTGACTGCATTGTTTTTTGGTCTTTCAGGAACAGGGAAAACTACTCTTTCGGCGGATCCGTCGCGCGACCTGATTGGCGATGATGAGCACGGATGGAGCGCTGACGGAATCTTCAACTTCGAGGGCGGATGCTACGCCAAGTGCATCAAGCTCTCGCAAAAAAATGAACCGCAGATCTGGGGTGCGCTGCGTTTTGGTTGCGTGCTGGAGAATGTGACGCTCGATCCGCACACCCGGCTCCCCGACTACAACGACGATAGCAAGACGGAGAATACGCGGGCTGCGTATCCGGTGGACTTCATCGAGAATGCCGTGATTCCCGGAATTGGGGGGCATCCGAAGAACGTTGTATTCCTGACGGCGGATGCCTTTGGCGTGCTGCCTCCGATCTCGCGACTGACGCCAGAGCAGGCAATGTATCACTTCCTCTCCGGGTACACGGCGAAAGTGGCGGGAACCGAAGCGGGTGTGAAGGAACCTTCGGCCACGTTTTCGACCTGCTTCGGATCGCCGTTTCTACCGCTGCGGCCGAAAGTCTATGCGGAGATGCTGGGGCGCCGCTTGCGCGAGCACAATGCGCAGTGCTGGCTGGTTAATACTGGGTGGCAGGGTGGTCCATACGGCGTAGGCCAGCGAATGGCGATTCCGTACACGCGCGCGATGGTCGACGCGGCGGTGGAAGGCGAACTCAGGCATGAGGAATTCGAGATCGAGCCGACGTTCGGCTTTTCCATTCCTAAGGCTTGCCCCGGAGTGCCTCCACAGGTTTTGAAGCCACGCAATGCGTGGCCCGACAAGGCGGCGTACGACAAAGCTGCGGAAGATTTGCGCCAGCGCTTCGCCAAGAATTTCGAAAACTTCGACGTCCCAGCGGAGATCAAAGAGGCTGGTCCAAAGGCGCAGCGGTAAAACGCTGTGATTCGCGATTAATGGGTGCCAGGATTCCGAATTCCTCCTGATTCGAAAATGCTTCGCATATCCGCCAGGAATTGCTACAGGGATTGCTTCTCGTGCGTCGCAGGCCTCAGCCTTTGCATTTTGTGCATCGTGTTCGTCTCAGCGGCGCGAAATCGCGAGGCGCCTACGCGCGATCCCCATACTCCCGGATACGTAATTGCGAAAGACTTGCCTGACGGCACGAATCCGCCCGCGACGGCCGACGGGAATTTCGTCATTGGGCCTACGCACGTTCCAGCGCCCGAAATGGCGGAACATGAGAAGGTTCCGCATGGCGTGATCACCGAGTTCACGATGAGTTCCGTTGACAGCAAGATTTATCCTGGCATCGCGCGTGACGCTGGCAGCCTTGGTACTCCCGATCCCAACAATCCAGCAAAACTCGTCGTCACTACCAGCCATCCCAGTCCCTACACGCGCAAGGTCACAGTTTACGTTCCCAGGCAGTACGTCCCGGGCACTGTCGCTCCGTTTATCGTTGGAGCAGACGGTCCGTTTCCACCCTTGTTTACCGCGCTCGATAATCTGATCGCCTTGCACCGGGTTCCGATCATGATCGCGATCTCTATCGGCAATGGCGGCGGCGATGCCCAGGGAAGCGAGCGCGGCCTTGAGTACGACACCATGTCGGGGCGCTATGCTGAGTTCGTCGAGAGAGAAGTTCTGCCTCTGGTCGAAGAGAAGGCGCACGTGAAGCTGACGCGCGACCCTGACAGGCGCGCCACCATGGGCGGAAGTTCGGGCGGATCGTGTGCGCTGATCATGGCGTGGTACCATCCCGAACTCTATCGCCGCGTGCTCACTTACTCGGGCACGTACGTTAACCAGCAGTGGCCTTATGATCCTGAGACGCCGCATGGGGCTTGGGAATTCCACGAGCATTTGATTCCCCATAGTCCGGCTAAGCCGATTCGCCTGTGGATGGAAGTAGGAGATCGCGATCTCCTCAATCCCAACAACATGCGCGACAACATGCATGACTGGGTCGTGGCCAATGAGAACATGGCCAGGGTGCTCGCGGACAGGGGCTATCACTACCAGTTCGTCTTCGCGCGCAACGCCGCACACGTCGACCGGGCGGTGGTCCTGCAGACTTTGCCTGAGGCGCTGGAATACGTTTGGCAGGGATATTCGGAGAAGTAATCGGAGCGGACGGATGCGTCCGCCCCTACCCAGGCGTCACAGAGTCGCGTCCATCTGCAGGGCCTCGACCATTCCGTTGAGCGTGCTCTGCGCTGTGTCGCGCTTCTGCTGCATTTCGGTGATTTCTCTCCGTAGCGCTTGCACGCGGTCTTCCTGCTCGTTGAGTTCGCGCACGTAGCGCTCCACGAGCGCCTTCTCTTCCGCGCTTCCCTTCAGAGCCTTCATGTTCTCGCGCAGGCGTTGTTGATCTTCGGAGATGCTGCTCACCTGCGAGCGGCGACCGGTGATGACAGCATCGATGACCGCGATATCGTTTTTCTGGGCGACGATCTTGCGTAGGGCTTTCTCGACTTCGGAATTGATCATCTTCTGATCGAGAAAGACTCTGATGTCGTTGTCGCTGATGTTAGTGAGAACGTAACGATTCGTGATCGGGCGATATTCCTTTACAGTCAGCGTTGTGGTTTTCCTGGGATCGAGCGACAGGCGGAAACGATGGTACGAGGCTGAGCTCTCGGCGGGAGTCTCATCGTCGGTGAGCTTCCAACCGGGACGCGCTGGGTGCTCGATGACCAGCGTGCGCGCCACAGAGTCGCGGTTGCGGATAGTGTAGGTGCACTCCTGCCGTTCCTGTGTGGTTTGGCTCATCGTTCCATGGGCAATCACGATTCGTGTGACGTGCTGAGTTTCGGATTTCTGTTTGGTGTCCACCAGCACGCCGAGATCGGCGGCGTACGACAGGATCCGCTTCTCTCCCGGTTTGATTGCCTGCATCAAGCCTTCTCCAGCGAAAGCATCGCCTTCGAGCACGTTGAAGCTGCCGCCATCCAGAGTCATGTCACTGGTGTTCTCCAGCCAGAGCGCGCGCAGGACAGAACTCTCCGACGGATTCCAGACCGATACCTTGTCGGCATCAATCCGCGACTGCAGGATGGGCACGAGAGCCGATTGATTTTTGCGGATCGTGACGTGATCTTTGAGCTTGTACTCGAAAAGATCGCCGAGTTCCTGGGTCTGGCCGACGGCCGTGCCCTGTTCCAGATTCTCAGCGATTTCGGTGGAATCTGGGTGCAACGTGGGTATAGCGTTCATAGGCACTTTCAAAGAGCGAACCACTCCACTTCCGACTCCAGATCCCATACCTTGGCCCACCTTCGCATAATTCTGAAGTCGATCGAACTGACCACCCGGAACTCCTCCGATAACGCCCCCAACAGTGCCAGGAGCAGCGGATGGAGGAACTCCAGATGCGGGCTGAGGCTGCCCGTTCTCAATGACTGTTTCCATCGTCGCTTCATGCGTCTGCGGCGTCAGCATCGCATTCTCCGGCAGAGCCACCACCGGCCTGCGCGTGTAATACGGCTGCGAGAGTTCCTGCACGAATGATTGCGGAGCGCCGGCGATCAGCGAGAGATCGACATTGTCCCAATCTTCGCCGACAGTGTTGTCGACAATTGCCCATCCCTGCAGCAGCGGCTTTCCTTCCTTAGGAACCACAATGCGATACGTACTTTTCCACACCGGGACTTCGCTGATGTAGCTGACCAGCAGGTTGCGTTCGCCATCCCCGGCCGTGGAGATGGTCATGCGCCGCACGTCCTGATCGCGAGTGGACGCCACGAGTTCGAGATATTTGCCGACTTCGTCGTTCACCTCTTTCTCGATCACACGCACGCTGGTGGAAGGAGTCAGATCAAACATACGAACCTCCCCGCCATCGGTCACCAGAGAGATCTGGGTTAGGCCAATCTTGCCCGTGGCGTTCTCGTCGTCCCCCTCGCCTTTGCCACGGGTCACAATTTCGCGCTCTTCAATGCTGAGCAGACGGCCGGTCGCGGTGGACGATCCGTTGCGAACTTCAATGCGCGCTCCGCGCAGGGCATCGAGAAATTGCGCTGTTGTGGGGTTGTCGCCGACTGGTAAATGCAGCGATCCCAGGCGCTTTTCAAGCGGCGCGGTCGAGTTGTAGCTGACCCCGGTGATATGGCCCTTGCCCAGATCAAGAACCGTGAGCGACTTCAGAACATCATTCAGCTGCGCGGTGGTGAAATCGACGTTGACATCCTGATTGCCGCGGACGTGACCGCTGTGCTCGAAATATCCGACTCCGTTCTTGTAGAGAATAACGCGAGTGACCGGCAGGCGTGCCGCATCGGTCGTGTTTGAAGTGGAAGACTGGCCAGATGCAAAAGTGACGAGCGCCAGCCACAACATCCCAAATGTGCAAAGACGCATGGCTCCTCCGTTCGAGATCCGCTTGCCCTCAAAGAACGCGCCAGTAGCGGGTTTTTGCGTGAGGGCGCGGAAGTCGTTGCTGGATATAGACACCCGAGCGGAGAAGTCTGGTGCGGTGCGATGCGGGATTTGGCGTGGAAGATGGCTGGAACGACGTGGTTACCGATGCAGGTTACGGTTGTCGGAGTGACGAATTGCTACCACGTCAGTCACTGACCACTGTCTACAAATCAAGCTTCTTTCTTGATCAGCCTCGTCAGCCAGATCAGAAACACCGCGCCGAGGATTGCAACCAGGATTGTTCCGACCGTTCCACCCGCATGGATGCCGAGCATTCCCATCAGCCACCCACCCACGACAGCGCCTACAATTCCCAGGACGATGTCCGCGACGACGCCATAGCCACCGCCCTTCATGATCTTGCCCGCGGCCCAGCCAGCAATCAGGCCGACGATAATCCACCAGATCAGACCTGTAAGCATTTGTGACCTCCTGTGAATTCCTGCGCTGGAGAGTACGGGCGATGAGGCGATCTGTCAATTGGTTCATGGGTCAGGGCCGCAACCGGAGCCGGCGACTACACGTTTGTGGCTGGTTCGTTCGTTGGGTCTAATGCCGGCTAAGTCACGAAACAACCTGCCCGAGGCCTGTGTGTTTAAATCAAGGCATGTTCGCCCGAAAGGTCCGCGTGGAGTATGCACAGGATGACCAGCGACTTCCCTGCCCGCTGAAGTGGCTCGACAGCTTTTCCATGCGGAATTTCACGAACGCCAGTGTGTTCGATGACACACTTCCGGTCGCCGATGGGCTGATGGAAATCGGGTCCAGCGTACCCCTTGGGGAGCTCAAAGACGCCATGGCAGACTGGTTCCGGCGCAAGGGCTACCTGCCGAAAGGCTCGCAGTTGATACTTGCGGAGGTTCAGAACTCGGCACAAACTCTGGGGCAACAAAGCCCATAGACGCGGAGAGATAGCGGGGTCCTTGGGGTCTACCGTGTAGGTAGCTGGACTCGTCGAAAATAGGGTAATATGTCTCCACCCAAAGAATTTTTTGCTGTGGAATTTGAGGGCTAAATTGCAGTCGCTTGGCCAGCCGAAGGAAAGAACCTGTTGAAATTTTAAGCAGTTGCTGAAGTAGGTTCTCTTGGCATCCGGAATGCACTAGTGAGTATCGGAGGAAGCCCTTCGTGAGCTACAAATTTTCCAGAATTTTCCCCCTGTTCGGTTCCGGGAATGACGCGGAGCCCAATCAGAATTCATGGAAGCTTTCTGCGGGAGGTGCCGGGGACGCTCAGTTCCTGCGCACCTGGTTCGAGATGGACTCGGACTTGGACGCCAGCCGGCGAATCAATCGCGGAACGATTATAGGAATCGTGATCGTCTTTGCGATCAGCGGCGGCTTTTGGACGGGAGTGGGCCTTCTGGCTTCCCGCCTGTTCCGATAACTGAATTCGCTCGCTAGTTATCGTAATGGAGGAGCGACATCACGTCGTAGTCCTTAAGCCGTTCTCTGCCCTTCAGGAAATCCAGTTCCACCACGAACGCAAGTCCGGCAATCTGGCCGCCGAGTGCCTCTGCGAGCTTGGCGGTAGCGGCGGCCGTGCCTCCGGTCGCAAGCAGGTCGTCGACGATCAGCACGCTCTGGCCGGGCTGAATCGCGTCCTTGTGGATCTCCAGACATGCCGTGCCGTATTCCAGGTCATAATGCTCCTTCACGGTTTGGGCGGGAAGCTTGCCGGGCTTGCGGACGGGAACGAATCCGGCCTTGAGGCGATAGGCGAGGGCGGGCCCGAAGATGAAGCCACGCGCCTCCATTCCGAGCACAAGGTCGACCGGCTTATTCACGTAATGCTCGGAAAGCTTGTCGATCAGGGCGGCGAATCCGGCCTTGTCTTTCAGCAATGTGGTGATGTCGTAGAAGAGGATTCCCTTCTTGGGGAAATCGGGGATTTCGCGGATCAGCTTCTTGAGTTGGTCGGCGTTCATGGCTTCGGCAGTCGGCAAATCAGCAGGCTCCTTGTATAGCGAGTTTCAACATTTCAAAGTTTCAGAAAAAATACCCGCTAGGCCTTGTCTTTGAAACGTTGAAGTCTTGCAACTTTGAAACTCTACCAAGCTCCTTCGATACGAAACGAGTTCAATCCTGGCTGCGGCTGGGCGTCGGAGACCTCCACGGCATCCACACGGGCTGCGCGGGGTCCTTCGCGCAAGCGCGAATGCAGGCCCGAAATCTGGTCGCGCGATCCCTGGGCCAGCACCTCGACGCTGCCATCGTGATTATTGCGGACCCACCCGGCAATGCCCAGCATGTGCGCCTCGCGCTCGACAAACCAGCGAAAGCCGACACCCTGCACGCGGCCACGGACGATAAAGCGGCGAGCTTGAACTGGTTTTTCAGCGATGGTCATTACCGGCTTTACAAGTCATCCTGAGTGTCGCATTGGATTGGCTGCGCTCAGGGTAGGATCCTTCGAGTCTATGAAACGTCGCTTTGCGCCGTTTCCCTCCGCTCAGGATGACAACAAACTAGGCTCTGGACAGATACGCCCCCTCAGACGTGTCCACCTTGATCTTCTCGCCTTCGTTGATGAATGGCGGCACCTGCACAACCAGTCCGGTTTCCGTCTTGGCGGGCTTGGTCACGCTGGAAGCGGTGGCGCTCTTCAGTCCGGGCTCGGTTTCCACGACGGTGAGTTCGACGGTCTGGGGCAGTTCGATGCCGACGGCTTTGCCGTCGAAAAATTCCACTTTGATCTGCAGATTGGGGATCAGGTAATCGACGGCGTCACCCAGGGTGTCTTTTGTCAGGTGCGTCTGCTCGTAGTTCGAGGTGTCCATGAAGTAGTAGCTGTCACCGTCGTTGTAGAGGTATTCCATCTCGACTTCATCGACGTTGATCTTCTCGATGGGGTCGGGCGAGCGGAAGCGATGCTCGAACATGGCTCCGGTGCGCAGGTTGCGCAGCTTGGCCTGGATAAAGGCGCGCAAATTCCCGGGCGTGCGGTGTTCAACGCTGAAAACGGAGTGCAGATCATTGTTGTGCTTGATGATCATGCCAGGACGAAGCTGGGTGGCAGGGATCGACATCGCTCGGAATTCTCCTTGTATGATGGCGGTTGGCGGAGCTGGCGGAAGGCGGGGCAAGCCACAAGTTCCGCCGCTACGATCGGCTAAAGCTGTTATTTTACACTTAGCTGCAGGGGAAAAGAAACCTTCCCCGAGCTGCGGTTCATCGAAACCCCGGTACGCCGCTATCGTGCTCTATGGCTGGAAATGGGACTAAAATGAACGTTATCTCATCGGACGGATAGATCAGAAAATAAAAACTCATCGGTGCGGGTGAAGGCACCCGGCGGAAAAAGAGGTTCTTATGATGCGCAGCGGACGTTATGAATCATCCGAAGGCACCAATATTGGAACGGCCCTTACATTTTTTCTGATTGGGCTGGGAGCAGGAGCGGCTGCCGGATTGTTGCTGGCACCCAAGACCGGCAAGCAACTGCGTCGCGATCTGCAACGAGGGTACGAGGAAGCTAAGGACGCCTTTGACGACTGGGCTGAAGACGCGAAAGGACGCATGCGCGACGGCGTACGCGACGCGGGCGATGCCGTCCGTGATATCGCTGCCAAAGGAATTGACTTGGCAGCAGATCTGGCAGAAGATTTGCGCGACAACGTGGAACCGCTCCGCAAGGCGGTAAAGCGGAGTTGAAGAACGCATTATCAAGAGGTTTCTAAAGTGGAAGAGCGGCCATTTACGGCCGCAAGAGCCCGGTTAGCGACGAGCGGACTTTAGCCCTTCGCCTTCCAAGCTGGCCACCTGCCCTGAAGGGCATCGAATTTGGAGCGCTCGACGCGGCCCACGAAGGGCCGCTCTTCCACTCCTCTTATCCGAAGATCGAAGAGAAAAATCCCTTTAGCCTATGGAAGAAGCCCCGATGCTCTGATTTGCCTGCGGCGGCCGGGGAAACGGACGGACCCTGCACCATTGCATCCAAGCGCGGTGGTTGCTCGGTCCAACGTTCAACGGGAAGTTGGCGCGTCTGCTCAACGGGCGCTGGAGGAATCGAGGCCGACACTTTATTGGCACTGAATACAAAAGGCACATCCACTTGCATATGCACTTCGCCGGGCTTGGATGCGGGAAGCGGAGCGGTTTCCGGTCCGTTGGTGAGGCGGCTTTGCGCGGGTCCCGGAGCCGGAGTGTTGTCGGCGATAGAGATCGAGTTGCCGCCCAGCATGGCCTTCGCGGGCACGTCGGAATCATTGGCGGGCGGATGCGCCTCGGTTTGGATCACCCGGCTGGGCGGAGGAGGACATCCGCATTCGAGCGGAACATTCGTATCCACCTTATCGATCTGCCCCTCATGAAACACAGCCTGCTCCTGCGGCTTCACCTGGTAGACACGGTCGCCCATCACTTCTGAGACCACCGCCGAGGCGGTGTTGCCCATCAGCGTTCGCACGCAGGTATTCCCGCGCGCGTCGGCGCTAATGGCGAAATGAAACTCGCCTGGGCCAGCAAACAGAATGCGGAAATCTGGCGTAATCACGGAATCATAGGATTGCGCCAACGAGCAATGCGCTTCCAGCGCGCCGGTACTCATGCCCAACATGAGATCGTGTTTATTCTTGCCGGGTGTGACCGAGATGGTCGTGCCCGGGCAAATGCGCACTTCCCCGCCGCGGTCCATTTGAAGAACCGTCGTATTGCTGCCAGCGGTGATGGACGATCCAGCGGCGAGACGGCTGGCGGCAATTCCTTCGCCACCCGTTCCAGTGGTCACGGGCACAATTTCAGGAGCAGTAGTAATCGAGGAGGAGTTTGCCGGTGGCGGTTCGGCTGGCTTCGCAGCAATATTCTCGTCCGGCGGCTTGAGACGCACCATCAGGCGGTTGCCCGCGCCGTCCCAGCTATAGGCATAAGGGGCTTTCAGATCGAGGACAATCCTCGTGACCGGAGGCGCTTCCTGATACTGGTTGGCTCGGATTGCGATGATGTTCTCTTTTTCGATTGGTATTTTTCTGTGCTCGAAACCGAGCTTGGAGTTGGGTAGATCAATGACCAGCCGCGACGGCGATTCCAGCACCTGGATTTCGGGAATCACGGGGCCGCCGTGGGTTACGATCTCGACCGCCGGCGTACCGCGATCCATGACGACCCGCACGCTCTTCACGGTCGGAGGTGGGCCAAAGGTCTGCGCCGCGGCCGTAAGCGCTAGAACTGGCAAGAAGAAGTGAAACTGCCGACACTGGAGCCCGAGTCGAAACAAGAAATCCCTCTGCTGGATGCTTGAGGGAAACATATCACTATAGAAGCCGGGCGAGAAGAGACTGGAGAGTGTCGAGAGAACAGGGTCTAGGGAATCGTCCAGAGGGGCTATGGAGCGATCGGCCGCGTTGCCAACCTCCTAACCGCCAATCCCTAGCCCCTGCTTCTCAGGCTTCTGGCAGGAACTCGTATTCTTCGATGACGGCGGCTACCGCCAAATGGCCATCTCCGGCAGGTTTGTCCACGCGGACGACATGGCCTTTGCACTGCACCCGAATACTTTCGGTCAGCGTGATTTCGGGCGGCAGGGTGAGGGTGAAGCCGATCGGCGACCCCTGACTGATGTCGGACTCGACGTAGAAGGAGATGCCGCGGGCACTGACATCGCGTACCTGGCCCACTTCGGTCTGGGTGGCATTGTCTCCATGGTTGACGGTTACAGGTAGGCGCAGGGGGAAGCGACGAGCCGCCCGCTTCTCCGGCTGGGACTCGGGCATTGTTTTCTCCAAAGTGGCGAAAGAGTGGCTTTTACGCAATAAGTGGCAATTGCGCAGGCAGTAAGAAGGATGCCTTGGGGCCCGGGAATGGTCAATACCCCCGTCGGGTGGTGGAATGGCCCGAACAGGGGACGGGGGTCTGGGATCCGGATTCAAGACCAAGGTTGCAAGATCCGCGCAATGCCTCTAGTCGCAGGCGGGATTTAGAGCTTCAGCCCCGGGTCCTAGCCCCTTCTTTCGTTATAAGCTGTTATTGCAGGTACCCGGAATTGATATTCGTCCTCGACAACTACGATTCGTTCACCTACAACCTCGTCCAGTACATTGGAGAACTTGGCGAAGAGGTCGAAGTGCGCCGCAACGACCAGGTGACAGTGGAAGACGTTAAAGGAATGCACCCGAAGAAGATCGTTATCTCTCCTGGCCCCTGCACGCCGCACGAAGCAGGGATCAGCATCGATCTCATTCGGCAGGTCTCCGGGAAGATTCCGATCCTTGGAGTCTGCCTGGGACATCAAGCGATTGGTGAAGCGTTCGGGGGCAAAGTCGTCCGCGCGCCTCATCTGATGCACGGCAAGACCAGCGCCGTCGTCCACGACAATAGGACAATCTTTCAAGGGCTGCCCATGCCGATGACGGCCACGCGGTACCACTCGCTCATCGTGGAAGAAAAGAGTCTGCCTGCGGATCTGGAAGTCAGCGCTTGGACTACCGAGAGAGACGGGAGCCGCACGATCATGGGCCTTCGTCATAGACAATTTGAAGTCGAAGGTGTCCAGTTCCACCCCGAGAGTGTGCTTACCGATGCGGGGAAGACGCTGGTGGAAAATTTCGTACAACAGTGAATGGCTAACCACCAGCCAGCAATCACTGATTTCTCGCCATCTCAACAGCTCTCAGCAAAGCCTGTGCCTTGTTCATCGATTCCTGGAATTCTGCAGCCGGGTCGGAATCGGCCACGATCCCTGCTCCCGCCTGTAAGTACGCTTTCTTGCCCTGCATCAAGAGCGTGCGAATGCCGATGCACGAGTCCAGGTTTCCTGCAAAATCGGCATACAACACTGATCCGCCATAAATACCACGGCGAGTCGGCTCCAATTCCTCGATGATCTGCATGGCACGGACTTTTGGAGCGCCGCTCAATGTCCCAGCGGGAAAGCACGCCGCGAAAGCATCGAGCGCGTCGAGATCTTTGCCCAGACTACCTTCCAAAGCCGAGACCAGATGCATGACGTGCGAGTACCGCTCAACGTACATCAGATCTCTTACTTTGACCGACCCGTATTCGCTAACGCGCCCCAGATCATTACGGCCGAGGTCCACCAGCATGACGTGCTCGGCGCGCTCTTTCTCGTCATTTCGCATTAGTTGCTCGAGGCGCTGATCCTCAACCTCATTTTGCCCACGAGGATGTGTGCCCGCGATCGGGCGATATTCCAGCTTGCGGCCTGTAACTCGTACCAGCATCTCGGGCGAGGACCCCAGAATATGCGTGCCGTCCATATGCAGAAAATAGAGATAGGGAGACGGATTGACCTGCCGCAACGCGCGGTAGAGATCAAACGGCGCTACGCCGGGTTCGAAATCGAGCCGTTGCGATAACACCACCTGGAAGATATCACCGGCGGCAATGTATTCCTTGCAACGCTTTACACTGGCCAGAAAATCCTCGCGCCGTGTCTGTGCGCGGACCTTCAATTTGCCACGGTTATCCTTGGCGGATTTCTTCCAGAGAGCAGCACTCAAGCCGCTGGCAAGCTTCCGCTCCAGTACGGCGATATCGCGGAGGGCGCGATCGTAAGCTCGGCGTGGCTTTTCTCTGGCCACATCGGCCGCGGCGATGATGTGAATCTGATGGCGCAGATGGTCAAACGCGAGCAGGCGATCGAAGAACATCAATTCGGCATCGGGAAGGCCGAGGTCATCTTTGGCGTGTTTGCCGATATTTTCCAGATGCCGAACGACATCGTAGGCAAAATATCCGACAGCGCCGGCTGTGAACGGAGGCAGCCCGGAGAGATGGGCGGGATGATGCGCGCGCAGCAACTGCTTCACGAGCTGAAAGATATTTTCCTTCACTAGTTCGCGCTTAGCACCTCGGTGTATTTCCACTTTCCCGCCTGCCGCTTTGACCCGCATGTAAGGCCGTGCGCCGAGGAATGTGTAACGTCCAATCTGTTCGCCGCGCTCGACCGATTCCAGCAAGAAGGCGTGTTTCTCTTTTTCTGCAATGGCCAGAAATGCGGAGACGGGCGTGAGCAGGTCGGCGCTCACGGACTTGACCACGGGAATGAGCGTCGCTTCTGACGCCAGGCGCGAGAATTGTTTGAAGTCGGGCTGCACCATGATATCGAAGGCCTCGGGCGTGGCTCTTAAAGCTCAGCCTCCAGCCCGAGGATTTTTATTATAGGGGAGGCGTTCTCACGGAATTGTCTTGACCAGCTTCGTCCGCTGTCGTCTTGGACCAGATCGGCCAGCAGTAGACGAGCATCTGAACAGCGATTCCGGCGCACGTGTCGAGCACGACATCCTGCCAGCGTCCCGTGCGTGAAGGAATGAAGCTCTGATGCCACTCATCGAGGCTGGCTACCAGAGCGGTTCCGAGTAAAGCAATTAGTGACCAGCGCAGCGTCCACTTGCGTTGAGGAATCGTCGGCAGCGTTTCACGCCAGGCGCGGAAGAGCAGAAAGCTCAGCAGTCCATATCCGAAAACGTGACCGCCCTTGCGAATGAAGAAATGCACTGGTTTGAACTGCTCCGGAGTCAGGCCGAAGAGGAAATGAAGGATCGGGTAAAGTATCTGGCTGGTGTAATGCGCGGAAAGCCAGTCGCTGGATTCGATCGCAATGACGATCAGCCAGAGGATTGCGGCGATCCAGGCTTTCAGGGCGTGGTGAGGATCCTGTTTGGATGGGTGGGCAGACGCTTTCGTCTGTGACTCAGGGCCAGCGTGCAAGGCTTCCCTGCTTCTGATGTGGTCGTGTAGGTACAGATCCTACGACTGCGCAATTGGCCGTTGTGCCCCACGCCTCGCCCCTTTTGCGAGGCTTGGGAATGCTTCGCACAGGATGATATCTACTCGATGGCATAGTTCGGGGCTTCGCGGGTGATCATGACGTCGTGCACATGGCTCTCGCGCAGGCCGGCGCCGCTGATGCGCACGAATCGCGTCTTCTGCAGCAACTCGGGGACGGTGGAGCATCCGCAGTAGCCCATGCCCGACTTCAGCCCGCCAACCATCTGATACACGATCATCGCCACCGAACCGCGATAGGGCACACGGCCTTCAATACCTTCCGGGACGAGCTTGTCGAGGCGGTTGGAATCGCCATTGGCTGAGACTGCTGACGAGTCTCCATCGGTGCTTTGGAAGTAGCGTTCGCTGGAGCCTTGCGCCATCGCGCCCAGCGATCCCATCCCGCGATAGGACTTGAATGAGCGGCCTTGATAGAGGATCAGTTCGCCGGGGCTCTCGTCGGTGCCGGCGAAGAGCGACCCGATCATAACTCCGCTCGCTCCGGCGGCGAGAGCTTTGGTGATGTCGCCGGAATACTTGATGCCTCCATCAGCGATGATGGGCACGCCGGAATCCTTGGTGGCGCGGTAGGCTTCGGCGATCGCGGTAATCTGCGGAACTCCTGCGCCCGTCACCACTCGCGTGGTGCAGATCGATCCCGGACCAATGCCAACTTTGATTCCGTCGGCTCCGGCGCGCGTGAGTTCACAGGCACCATCGAATGTCGCTACATTTCCAGCCAGCAACTCCACGTGCGGCAGCTTCGATTTCACCAGCTTCACGGCGTCGAGAACTTTGCTCGAATGACCATGCGCGCTGTCGATGGCGAGGACATCGACTTTGGCCGCCGCCAGTTCCTGCGCTCGTTCCATGAAATCGCCCGTGGCGCCGATCGCCGCGCCTACACGCAAACGTCCCTGTGGATCTTTCGCCGCGCTGGGATACTTCAGCTTCTTTTGGATGTCCTTAACCGTAATTAAACCTTTGAGGTTGTACTTGTCGTCGACCACCAGCAACTTCTCAACTCGATGCTGATGCAGAATCTTTTCCGCTTCTTCCAGAGTCGTTCCGACCGGCACGGTGATCAGGTTCCGCTTAGTCATCACGTTGTCGATGGGGATGTCGACACGCGTCTCAAAACGCAGGTCGCGGTTGGTGAGAATGCCAACCAGTTTTCCATCTTCGGTAATGGGCACGCCGGAAATCTTGTATTTGCGCATGACTTCGAGCGCGTCGCTGACGCGGTCGGTCGCATGCATGGTCACCGGATCGACGATCATGCCGCTTTCCGAGCGCTTCACCTTGTCCACTTCGTTGGCCTGATCCTCGATGCTGAGGTTGCGATGAATGATCCCGAGGCCGCCCTGCTGCGCCAGCGCAATCGCCATATGCGACTCGGTCACGGTGTCCATGGCGGCGCTCACGATGGGGATGTTGATCGTAATATTGCGCGTAAGGTGCGTCTGCGTGTTGACCTGCGCCGGGATCACGTCGGAACGCGCGGGCAGCAGAAGGACGTCATCGAAAGTAAGAGCTTCGGGCACAGGAAAATGAATCATGATGTTCGGGATCCGCCCAGCGAAGTGGGTGAAATTTTATTGTAGAGACGGCCGGAAGATTGGGCAAATGGGGGTGGAACTGGGCCATTTCCTTCATTCATGCGATGATCTACCGTAGAAAAACTCGATGGTGAAAAGTACATTTATCATGAGCTCTCGTCATGAAGCACTCTCCGGAGGATCGTGATTAGAGGTTTCTGCGGTTTCACTCGAGCGGGGCCGCCAGAGTTCAGTCCCGGTCCCAGACGACCTAGAGCTACCGAAAATCTTGAGCCTCGCAAGTTTGTCTTTTTCCCCGCCTCGGGCGTATAGTAAGTATTCGAGAACTGCTGTGTACCGGCATTTGGCGAAGCACACCAGTGGGCGCAAGCCCACTTTTTAGTTGGAGCCCTCGGTTGTGCCGGCCATCGCCTGTAACTAAATGGTTCTATGGCGCTTGCGGTGGAACGGGTGCGGGAAATCGCCGAGCGCGTGGCGGCTTCGAGCGGCCTCGAAATCGTCGACGTCGAATTTCTCGGCGGAGGCAACGCGCGTATGCTGCGCGTGTTCCTCGACAAGCCTGCGGCGGGAAATGCCCCGCTGGCTGGAGTGACGCACGAAGATTGCGCGAACTTCAGTCGCGAGTTTGGCACGATTCTTGACGTGGAAGACGCGATGCCCGGCGGTTCATACACGCTGGAAGTTTCGTCTCCGGGACTGGATCGCAGGCTTACGAAAGCTGCGGATTTCGCACGCTTCGTCGGCAGCCGCATCAAGCTGATGACGCGGCAGCCGGTGAACAATAACCGGCACTTTGAAGGCAGGCTGGAAAGTTTCGAGAACGGTCGCCTGACGCTCGATTTGAGCGTGGCCAGCCACAAGTCGCGCCGGAAGATGGGTGCCGAGGCGGGAAAGAAGATTGAGATCGAGTTCGCCAATGTGGAGAAGGCGAACTTGGTGCCCGAGATTTAGGCAACACACGAGTTTCAAAGTTTCAAGGCTTCAGAGACCTTGAAATTTTGAAACCATGAAACTTTGAAACCTGATTTTTATGGCCAGCGAGCTCTACAACACGATTGACGCACTGAGCCGGGAAAAGGGGATTGACCCGCAGATTGTAGTCAGCGCGGTCGAAGACGCCATTGTCATGGCGACGCGCAAGTACTACAAGTCGCAGGAAAATCTTCGCGCCAAGCTCGACAAGGAAACCGGCAAGATCAGCGCGTTCGCGGTGAAAACCGTCGTAGAGCTGCCGGAGCAGGTCGAAGATCCGAACCTGCAGGTCACGCTGGAAGACGCCCGCAAGGTGGATCCTTCGCTGGAAATTGGCGGCGAGTTGCAGATTCCCAAAGTTACCGAAGGAATTCTTGGCCGCATCGCCGCACAACTGGCGAAGCAGGTCATCTTCCAGAAAGTGCGCGAGGCGGAACGCGACACGGTTTACAACGAGTACATCGGGCGCGTGGGCGAGATCGTCAACGCGACAGTGAAGCGGATCGAAGGCCCCGACATGATTTTCGATATCGGGAAGGCCGAGGCCCGCATGCCGCGCAAAGAGCAGTCGCGGCTGGAGTCGTTCGCCATCGGCGAGCGCGTGCGCGTCGTGATCGCTCGTGTCGAGCGAGCCAGCAAGGGCCCGGGCGTGGTGGTTTCGCGCGCGGCACCGGAATTGGTGCAGCATCTGTTCCAGACGGAAGTTCCGGAAATCTACGACGGCACGGTTGTGATCCGCGCCATTGCCCGTGAAGCCGGCGAGCGCACAAAAATCGCCGTCATGTCGAAGGACAAGGACGTCGATGCCGTCGGCGCATGCGTCGGCATGAAGGGTATGCGCGTGCAGTCGATTATCCGCGAATTGCGCGGAGAAAAAATCGACATCATCGAGTATCACGAGGATGCGGTCACCTTTGCCGAAAAGGCGCTGCAGCCGGCGAAAGTCAGCCGCGTCACCGTGGTCGATGCCGGTGAAAAGCACCTGGAAGTCGTAGTCGACGATAGCCAGCTCTCGCTGGCCATCGGGAAAAAGGGACAGAACGTCCGGCTGGCCGCGAAATTGTTGGGATGGAAAATCGATATTAAGAGCGAGGAAGAGAAGCGGCAGGAAGTCGAGCAGCAGATGGCTGCGATGGCTCCGCAGAGTGCGACTCCGCTCGAAAGCGTTCCGGGTCTGGGCGAAGGCGTGGTTGAGAAGCTCACGGCCGCAGGTGTGACGACAGTGGAAGCTCTCGCCGACATGACACCTGAACAGCTTGAAGCCATCGAAGGCATCGGGCCCAAGACGGTGGAAAAAATCAGCCTGGCGGTGAATAATTACTTCGCGAGCCTGGAATCGGGTGAGGCTGTCGCCGCCGAAGGCGACGCTGCTGAAGCGCAAACCGCTGAGACGGAATCAAATCAATCAGAAGAGGTTCCTACTTCCGAGGCGACGGAAGCAGAGCCCTCTCAGGAGACTGCGCCGGAAGAAGACGCGGCTCCCAAAACAGAATCTTAAAAGGCACGAGCATCGTTCTATGACATGCAAGTGCGACAATGCTGACTGCGTGAGGCTGCGATGAAGACCTAGGCACAACGCGGGGCACAGGAAAGGGCGGATGAGTAAGGTTCGAATCAACGATCTCGCAAGAGAACTGGAAGTCAAAAGCAAGGCCATCCTCGATGTGCTCCCGATCGTGGGAGTCACGGAGAAAAAGACTCACTCCAGCTCTCTCGAAGAACACGAAGCGGAAAAAGTGCGGGCGCATTTCAAGGGCTCAGCCGAAGCCGGGCCGGCACAGTCATCCAGGACCGCGCGCCCACTGCGCGGGGAAGAAGAAATCAAGACCAAAATTGACTTGTCCCATATCTCCCGGCCCGGAGACGTCCTGAAGGCCATTACGCAGCAGAAGGAAGCTGTAGCGCCGGCGCCGAAGCCGGTTGCGCCGCCGCGTCCCGCTGTGGTTCCGCCTGCACCTCCGAAGCCCACGGTTGCTCCTCCAGCGCCGGCGCCCACTGCGCCTCCGCCGCGTCCAGCCGTTGTTGCGCCACCCGAGAAACCTGCGACAGCTGCGCCTTCAGCAACACCTCCAATACCGGCGACGCCGCGCCCGACCCCTCCGCCGCCTCCTGCTGTTGTCGCGCCACCCGCGCCGCCGGCTCCAGTAGTCACGGCGTCCTCGGCTCCAGCAGCGCCACCGCGTCCAGCCACGCCCGCTGCCCCCGCCCCGTCGCCAACTCCGGCGCCGCGCATGATCGTGCCGCAGACCGGTCCGCGGCCAGTGTACAAAGCTCCGCCGCCGCGTCCCGGTGTGCCCATTGGACAATCCAGTGCGCCCTCCGCCGGAATGCGCCCTGCACCGGGACGTCCCGTTCCCGGGCAGCCCATCTTCCAGCGTCCGCGTCCGGCAGCACCCGGAATGGGTGGGCCACGTCCGGCTCTGCGTCCGGGCGAACGGCGCCCGATGCATCCCACGCGTTCGACCCCGGGCGGAACTCGTCCGATCGGAGTCGGTCCGGGGCTTCCGCCTCCCGGTCCAAGTCGTCCTGGCAGCCGTCCTGGTGCGCCGGCGCGCCGCCCGGGACAGCGCTATGTTCCGCGAGGGATAAAAGAAGGCCCGATGAAGGGCTACGTTCCGCCGCCGCGCATGGTGGTGTCGAACGAGCCTGCGCCGATCACACGGAATATCACCATCACGGAAGGAATCAGTGTCAAGGATCTTGCCGAGAAACTCGACATTCGCGCGAAGGACCTGATTTCACGCCTGTTAGCTCGCGGCGTTTTCGCCACCATTAACCAAACGCTCGATGCGGAACTCGCCAGCGAAATGGCGCGGTTCTTCGGCGCCGACACGAACGTCATTTCCTTCGAAGAGCAGGCCGCACAGGATGTTGATGCCACCGCAGCAAGTGAAGAGAGTGCGACGGAAGCCGTGCCGCGTCCGCCGGTGGTTACGATCATGGGCCACGTCGATCACGGCAAGACCACGCTGCTCGACGCAATACGTTTGACGAACGTAGCCGAGGGTGAGGCTGGCGGAATCACGCAACATATTGGCGCCTACAAGGTGCGCATCGGTGATTCGGAATCCCCGGCTTTTGGGCGCGAGATCGTGTTTCTCGACACCCCCGGCCACGAAGCATTTACGCGCATGCGCGCGCGGGGCGCAAAGGCGACGGACATCGTTGTGCTTGTTGTGGCTGCTGATGACGGCGTCATGCCGCAGACGCTGGAAGCCATCGACCACGCGCATGCCGCCGAGGTTCCGATCATCGTCGCCGTGAACAAGATCGACAAGCCCGAGGCGATGCCGGACCGCGTGAAGAAGCAACTTGCCGATCGCGGCCTAATGCCGGAAGACTGGGGCGGCAAGACGGTGTTCGTCGATGTTTCGGCGAAGAAGAAAACCAATCTGAATCTGCTGCTCGAAATGATCTGCCTCGTTGCGGATCTGGCCGAGTTGAAGGCAACTCCGGATCGCGCAGCTTCTGGCGTGGTCCTGGAAGCGAAACTCGACCGCGGCCGCGGGCCTGTGGCTACCGTACTGGTGCAGAACGGCACGCTCAATGCTGGCGATAATTTCGTAGTGGGGAATGTCTACGGAAAAATCCGCGCGATGTTCGACGATCGCGGCTCCGCGCTGGAATCCGCACCACCGTCGACGCCGGTCGAAATCCTTGGGATGGAAGGCCTGCCCCAGGCGGGAGATCAGTTCGTTGTGGTGGCCGATCGAGATAAAGCTCGCGGAATTTCCGAATACCGCGAGCAAAAAGCGCGCGAAGCCACGCTCGCCAAAAGTTCGCGCGTCTCGCTCGAAGGCTTGGCGGAACAGATCAAGACCGCCGGCACGAAAGAACTCAATATCATTCTCAAAGGCGACGTGCAGGGCTCGGTCGAGGTTTTGAGCGATCTGCTCTCGAAGCTGTCGAACGACAAGGTACGTCTCAAGGTTCTGCGCTCCGGCGTCGGCGCAATCACCGAAACCGACGTGCTGCTGGCTTCCGCCTCCAACGCCATCATCATTGGGTTCAACGTGCGTCCTGAGCGCAAGGCCCAGGAATTGGCCGAGCAGGAGAAAGTCGACATCCGTCTGCACTCGATCATTTACGAACTGCAGGACGAGATCAAGCGCGCTATGACTGGCCTGCTTGAACCCACGATCAAAGAAACTTACCAAGGCCGCGCCGAGGTGCTTGAGACCTTCCGCATTCCGAAAGTCGGCACAGTCGCCGGCTGTCGCGTGAGCGACGGGATCATCAAGCGAGACTCCGAAGTGCGGCTGCTGCGCGACAATGTGGTCGTCTTCAAAGGCAAAGTCGGATCGTTGCGACGCTTTAAAGATGACGCCCGCGAAGTGCATAACGGTCAGGAGTGCGGCATCTCTATCGTGAATTACGGCGATGTAAAAGTCGGCGATGTGATCGAGGCGTTCGTCACTGAACGCATCGCCGCGGAGGTTATTGCATAAGAGTTGTCAGTTCTCGGTTCCCAGTCCAGCAGATTGGTCTTGCTGAAAACTGAGTAGTGAGAAACGAGAGCTTTATGCCGATCGCCTTTCTCACCCTCGAACTTCACATCGAAGCTGCGCAATCGCTCAAGGATCGCCGTCAGGTGGTGCGTAGCTTGAAAGATCGGCTGCGCGGCGGCTTCAATGTCTCAGTCGCGGAACTGGATTCGACGGGGCTGTGGAACCGCGCCACCATAGGCGTGGTCAGCATTTCAGATTCGCGGGACTACCTTGATGGTCTTATGAAGAAAGTCGAGCGCCAGGCCGCGCGCATCGCCAACAATCATGGTGCCGATTTAGCCGATTCGTTTGTCGAATACTTCTAGAGAGCGCTGCATTTCTCATCATCGCCTGCGATACCCGCTAAAAGATTGTTACTCCCGTACTTACCCCAATCCGATAAATCTAGGCAACAATAATCGGAGTGACGTACCTTAGCGCAACACGTTTGCGCAGTTTTCTGATATTCTCATGCGTTTTCTTTAAAGGTGGATTGTGGAGAAGCGTGCAGTACAGCATCATCGCGGCCGCCTCGGCGAAGCTTTGCGCGAAGAGATTGAAACGCTGGTCGAAGGCGAACTCGGAGATCCACGGATCGGGCTGGTCAATGTGACGGGCGTGCTGCTTGCCGAGGATGGGCGCTCCGCACAGGTGTTGGTGGACGTGGAGGGCGATGATCAAGAGGTCGAGCGCAGCCTGGAGGGACTCGACGCCGCCAAAGCGTACATCCGCCATGAACTGGCCGATCGTTTACGGCTGCGTCGCGCTCCGGAGTTGTTCTTTCGCCTCGATCGCTCTGAGCACGACAAGGCACGGGTCGAGGAACTGTTAGAGCGGGCCAAGCGCAAAACCAAGCTACGCAAGGACTCGGGTGAGAGCGCATAGCGACATGCTCGAAGATGTTTTGCGGCAGATCGGACAGCGCGAGCGCTTCGTGCTGACTTCGCACGCCCGCCCCGATGGCGACGCCGTTGGCTCTGCTCTTGCCTGCTGCCAGGTGCTTCGCGCGATGGGGAAACAGGCGGATGTCGTGTTACACGACGGTGTGCCACGTATCTATCGTTCACTTCCCTTTGCGGACCAGGTGGTGCAATCGAGCCGCGTGAATCGTAATTACGAAGCCGCCATCATTCTCGAGTGCGACAGCATCCATCGCACGCGACTGGAAGGATTGGAAGATCACTTTCTCATCAGCATTGATCATCATGTCAGCGGTCGCCCGTTTGCGCATGTGAACTGGATCGATCCCCACGCAGTGGCAACGGCAGAAATGGTGTTTCGTCTGGCACGCGAAGCGGACGTAAAGTTTTCGCCTGACATTGCGACATGCCTCTACACCGCATTGATGACGGACACCGGTTCGTTCATGTTTCAAGGAACAAACGAGAACACATTTGCGCTGGCGCGGGAGTTAGTGCTCGCGGGCGCAGATCCGGCCCACTGCGCGCGCGGAATTTACTTCGCACACTCCATAGCAAAACTTCGACTGCTGGGCGAGGCTCTTCGTAACCTGCAGGTGGAAGGTCACATCGGTTATTTCTGGGTAACGCAGAAGCAGATGGAACGTTGTGAAGCGAAGGAAGAAGATTGCGAAGGATTGGTGAATTACGTTCTTTCTATTGCCGGTGTCGAAGTGGCGGGATTCTTCCGGGAACTTTCCGATGGCCGCTATCGGGTAAGCCTGCGCAGCAAGGGCAAGATCGACGTCGCCCATGTAGCTGAAGCTTTTGGCGGCGGCGGCCACGAATGCGCCAGCGGTTGCTCGCTCGAAGGGCCGCTGGCCGAGGCCGTGCGCCAGGTGCTCTTCCAATTGCGGCGAGGACCCTCCGTACAATAGTTGGCGATTGTTGATCGTGATTGTCGAATTAAAACCTTGTCGTGAGTTGACGGTTTTGATTCAACAATCAACAATCGAAATTCAACAACTTTCTGATGACTGCCCGTACCCGCACCGACTTCCTCCTCCTCGCCGGCTTCTGCGCCTTTCTTTTTTTCTATGGATTGGGACAGTTTGGGCTGATCGGCGCCGATGAACCGCGCTATGCGCAAGTCGCGCGGGAGATGCTTGAGCGCCGCGACTGGATCACTCCCGTTCTCAACGGCCGACCCTGGTTAGAAAAACCTCCGCTCTATTACTGGGAGGCAATGCTGGCATACTCCGCATTGGGCGTTAGCGACGTAACTGCTCGCATCCCGTCGGCGATCGACGGCAGCTTGTTAGTAATCGCAGTCTATTTCTTTTTTCTCCGATTCCGGCGAGGCGGCGCAATCGATGCAGCGCTGATCACCGCTTCCTGCGCTGGAATCATTGGCTATTCACGCGCCGCTTCCATGGATATGCCGCTGGCTGCAACGTTCGGAGTGGGCATGCTAGCGTGGTGGGCCTGGCGCGAGAAGGCACGCCGGATTTATCTCGCTCTCTTCTTTTTCTCTATCGGCTTGGGCATGCTCGCGAAGGGCCCCGTCGCTCCTTTTCTAGCAGCAGTGATCATCGGGCTTTACTCCTGGACCGCGCGCGAATTCCGTCTCGTGTTCAGAACCCTTTGGCTTCCGGGAATTCTGCTTTTCTGCGCCATCGCGCTGCCGTGGTACGTGGCGGTTCAGCTTCGCAACCCGCAGTTCTTCCGGGAGTTCATCCTCGAACATAATCTCGCTCGCTTCTCGACGAATCTCTATCACCATCGCGAACCGTTCTGGTACTACATTCCCGTGGTTCTGCTCGCGCTCCTCCCCTGGGTTGTCTTTGTCATGGTTATGTTGGTGGATACGGTGCGCACCTGGTGGCCCAAGCGCAACAACTTTACGCCGGAACCTGATCTGGAATTCCAGTTCAGCCTTTACGCAATTTGCTGGTTTATCGTGCCGGTCTTCTTCTTCTCCTTCTCTCAATCCAAGCTGCCCGGATACATTCTGCCGTCCGTGCCTGCGGGTGCTCTGCTGCTGGCCGAATACCTGCGGCGGCGCATGGGGCGGGAAGAATCGATTCCAAAGTGGATTGCCGCTCTTCACGGACTTGTTGCCGCGTTGCCAATCTTGCCTGCCCTGCTGATCGCGCACCTTATCAGTCGGCATCACCTTCCGGAAGGACAGCCGCGATTCATCGCCATTGCGATTGCTACGGCGGTGTGCGTTGGCATCGTACTGACATTGATAAGCCGCTACGGATTCCGCATGCTGCGCTTTGTCACGCTGGTTCCCGTTGTGCTCGTGGTCGCGGCGGTGATCCGGTTTGGCTCGAATTCCATTGATCAGGAATTATCGGCGCGCCCTCTGGCGGGCGTACTTGCCGGCATGGAAACTCATATGCTGCCGGTCGCGGTGTGCGGGACTTCCCGAGAACTGGAATATGGGCTGGCGTTTTACCGTAACCAAGACATCGCGCGGTATGAGGACAAAGAAATTCCATCCGGCGAACACTTGCTGATCGCGTCTCCCGCATGGAAATCCAATGTGGTGGAATGGACCGCGGGACGACGCCTGTCCTTACTCGGTCACGACGCACCGCAAAATGTCGACTACTACTGGGTCGCAGCCGCCCCGAAACCATAGCTTGCTTGCTACGGGGGTTGTACTGAAAGCGTGGAGTCGTGGATGGCGATCCAGAACTACCCAGCAAACTATTGCGCGAGCTAGTCGGCGTGTGAGTCGCCGTTCAATGCTGGGTGGTGAGAGGTAGGGGAAGATCGGACATCAGAATCGTCGGCTTTTATCGGCGCTCTGGGCCTGTTGGCTCCCGCACGACCCGTTCAGCCTTGACAGAGATTCGACTGCGTATCTCGGTTGCAGTTGGAAACTAGTTCTGTCTGTGATTCAGGGGACAACTTGGTCAGATCACCGTGCCCAGCTATCAGGAACTACAATGGAAATGCATTTATGGTGAAGCGCGCACCAACCCGTCGGCGTCCCCGGAAAGCGAAACCCGGCAGCAAGGGCTTAGCTCCGTCAGAATGTCAGATGAAGGAACCTGCGAATGCTGAAGAAGCAGCGCAAGCGGTCGAGCGCGCGGGTGGATGCATTGTCGGCTCTTACAAAGAACCTCTTGGCGGTCATCCCGTACTTCTCGCAGTTCTGCCTATCGACAAAATCGAACCGACCCCATTTCAACGTGATCTTTCCGACACTCATCACAAACGGTTGGCGGACGTAATCAACAAGACGGGCCGTTTTCTGGATCCCGTGATCGCGATTACCGCGCCAAAAGGTGGTTTCTGGACCCCGAATGGCCGACATCGCCTGGAGGCCATGCGCCGGCTGGGAGCAAAGTCGATCACCGCACTCATCATGGCTGATCGCGAGATTGCATGGCAGATTCTTGCGCTAAATACCGAGAAGGCGCACAACTTGAAAGAAAGGTCTCTCGAAGTCATCCGGATTTATCGCGGACTGGTCGAGGAAGATGCCGCGCGCCCGGAGGGTCGGTTTGCCTTTTACCTGGACGAAGCCGCTCTTGTCACACTGGGCATTTGTTACGAGCGCGTACCGCGCTTTGGTGGCGGCGCGTATCATCCGATTCTCCGACGGCTGGAGAAATTTACGGATGAGTCGCTACGTGTGGCCATAAAAGACCACGAAAAGCGCGCCGCGATGGTGCTCGACCTGGAGGAAAAAGTTGCGGCTGTAGTTAAGAAGTTGAAGGAACGCGGTCTAGTCAGCCCATATTTGCGCTCATTCGTGGTCGCGCGCGTCAATCCACTGCGCTGGATACAGGGCGAACCGCCAGCGCTCGAAGACGTCCTGAAAACCATGCGGGAACGAGTGGCAAAGTTCAATGTGGAAAAGATTAAACCACAGGATCTCGCGGGCGCAGCAGGACCGCCCGATGAAGAGCGATAACTCCAGATTTTACTTGCAAAGATCTTGATTATTTTGCGCTGCCCACCAATTGCTCCACTTCTGTCATCTCTTTGGGCACTCCGAAAGAAAGAATTTCGGTGTTCAGGTGCAGCAGTGGTCGATTATTGATGAGAATTGTCGTTGTCCGCTTCTATGGTGGCAGAACGAAACTCGGCTGCTTTCGCGCTGACTGATGCAAGGATTCATATTCGTGCGCTAGATCCGTTCGCGCCATTTGCACCCAGTGCTCCGGAGCGCCCGACTGTTTTATCAGGATGTCGTATCCACCGCGGCTTTCGGCTTCCGCATCTTCGTAACGCTTATGCAGCAACAGAGCGCGGCCCAGGCGAACGCGCGCAATTCCAATGTTGAGGTGATTCGGTGGCAGAGTCTCAGCGTAAATTTGAAGGGCCTCTCGAAATAGTTTTTCGGCCCCGGCATAATCCTTCCGCTCGGCGTACACTCCGGCAAGATTACAAAGTGCAATTCCGATGTAGTAATGCTTCCCGGCGTAAACAGCGCGATAAATTTCTGCCATGCGCCGAAAGTCTGCGTCCGCTTCATCGAATTTTCCTTGCTGCTGCGCGATCTTCCCCAGTTCGTTCAGCGTTCCCGCTACTCGGGGATGCACTTTGCCGTATATCTGTTCTTCGATCTGAAGTGCTTGCTTCAACAGCCCGAACGCTTCGTCACTTTTCCCTTCCGACACCAAGGTACGTCCCAGGATAGTGAGAGCTGAGGCAGTAGCGGGGTGATTCTGCCCATAGAAGGCCTGCGTGATGTCGAGTGCCTGGCGATCAAATTGTTCAGCTTCGGGATAGTGGCCGAGGTCGTACTTGATGGCACCCAGATTGATCAGATCATCGGCTACGTGCGGATGGCGCTCGCCATAAAGTTTACGGTCCATCGCCAGAACCCGCTGATTCAGAGACTCAGACACGGAGTAATGGCCGGAATAAAAATGGCAATTGGCCAACTCGGTGAGGCTTTCAGAGAGGTCCGTCGCGGAAGCACCCTGCACTGACTGCACGCGCACCGCTTCCTGCAAGACCTGAATCGCGGCATCATAAGAGCCTCGGTCTTCCAGCACTTTGCCCAGCGCGCTTGTCGCCCGCGCAATGGCCGGATGGCCGGGTGACATTTTTTGTTTGTCAATTGCCAGGCCCGCTCGCACCATGCCTTCGGCGTCTTCGTACTTTCCCTCCGCATCGCGCAGCAGGCCGAGTTCGACGAGACTTTCAGCCACCTCCCGGCTGTCCACACCGTACACCGATTTGCGCTGCTCCAGTGCGCTTTGCAGCAGAGAATCCGCCTGTTCAAACTTCCCCAGTTTTTCGTAAATGTCTCCCAGGTTCTGGAAAAGCTCTCCTTGCAACTTGGGGTCGTTATTAAGAGTGCGTGCTTCAAGCAGACCACGATCTACGAGAGTGATAACCCGCAAAGAATCAGACGGACCGACCTCCTGATCGCCACCATCAAACAAGTTCAGCATGAACTTCTGAATGCGTTCGGTGCGGGCGGCCTCGGCCAGGGCAGCATTGCGCGCTTTCGCTAGTCGCACAGTAAAGAAAACCAGCATCCCCACCACCAGAACCACTGTGGCCGCGGCTAAAGTCACACTCCCCCGATTGCGGTGCACGAATTTTCCCAGCCGGTACGAAAAAGTATCGGGGCGCGCCTCCAGCGGTTCGGAGAGCAAGTAATGATCAAGGTCGCGAATAAGGGCCTCCGCCGATCGATAGCGACGGATGGGATCCTTATGAATCGCCGTGAGACAGAGCACATCCAGGTCGGCCCAGCCCGATTTCGTCATGGGCAAAGCGCCGCGCATCGGCACATCTATCGATGCCAGGGATGAAGGCTTCCCCGGTTCATGCTCAGCGATAACACTCGCCGCCTCAGCGTGCGACAAGTTCGAAAGATCAAAGGGCAACTGTCCCGCAAGCAATTCGAAGAGAATGACGCCGAGCGAATAGACATCGGAGTGAATACCGACGCGGTCGCCGCGAATCTGCTCTGGTGAGGCGTAGGCAGGAGTCATCAGCCGGAGGCCGGTTATCGTCTGCTTGACGGGAGCGTCCAGGCTTTCGAGTTGCTTCGCGATCCCGAAGTCGAGCAGACGGATCGCTCCATCCTGTTTCACGAGAATGTTGGAGGGCTTCAGGTCGCGGTGGATCACAGCTTCGCTGTGCGCGTACTGTACAGCTTCACAGACTGCGCGAAACAGTTGCAGTCTCCTCTCAATCGAGCACTGGTGCAGAATGCAATAATCGGTAAGAGGCATTCCCTCTACATATTCCATGGCGAACCATGGGGTGCCATCTGGTAGAACATCCGCATCATAGAGGCGGGCAATGGATGGATGGTTGAGTTGTGCCAATGTTCTCTGTTCCGCAGCAAACCGCTCGCGGCGGGCGGGTGAGAGCCACGCATCGCGCAGGATCTTGATCGCTACCTGCGTACCGAGGTCCTTGCGCTCCGCGAGATAGACCAGGCCCATTCCACCCTCGCCCAGGAGACGAATTAAGCGATATGGGCCGACCTGTTGTACGGGAAGCTCTGAGGCATCGTTTCCATTGAGAATCCTATGGGCAATTTCCGCCACGCTGCGGTCGAGAACCGAGGCGGGATGCGAGTCTTCCTTGAGCATGCCTCGCACTTCTTCCATAAGCTCCGCATCGGTCCCACATCTTTCCTTCAGAAAGGGATCTTGTTCCTGTGCCGGTAACTCTGCGGCATCGTGAAACAGCTGCTGGATTCGTTCCCAACGAATGTTATCCATGATGAGCTGCGTGAGCGGCTGAAGCGAAGTTACTGAACTTCTCGCATTGCCCGGGCCAGCCATGCCTTGGCTGCGCGCCAGTCGCGAAGAATTGTTGCTTCCGAAACTCCCAGAAGTGCGGCCGTCTCGGCAATATCGCACCCGCCAAAAAACCGGCTTTCGACCATCAATGCCTGGCGCGGCTGCAAGCGAGCTAATTCCTGCAGAGCCAGGTCAAGCGCGATCAATTCCTTTCCGCAATTCGATTGCGGTACCAGGGCCTCATCAAACGTGACCCGTTGGTATTCATCACCTCCGCCGCGTTTGTCGGCGTTGCGGCGACGGGCAGCCTCAACCAGAAGCTGGCGCATAGCCCGCGCGGCAATCCGCTTGAAGTGAATACGGGAGGCAGATGCCAGACCTGGAGAGCTGGCAAGCTTTAGCCAGGCTTCGTTCACCAAGGCGGTCGGATTCAGTGTGGCGGCGGGATCGTCACGCTTAACGCTGCATGCCAGGCGGCGCAACTCTTCATAGGTCACGCTGAACAGTTCATCTACTGCATGGCGCTCAGCAAAGACGACTGCCCCGTGATTCAGTCCAGCCCTGTTCGGCCAGGCGGGATCTTCCCGGATGTCCTTTTCTTTCATTGGGGTAGATAAGGGGGGAGGCCCAGATCCACTTCGCGCTAACTTGCGTTTCTCCCATCTGGGAGAGGGCGAAATGCTACACCCAAACGGGCGGGGGTACAAGCAAGTTGCTCAATGCTCAAATTTTTTTTGGACTGATGACGGTTATTGAGCGGCAATTGCGCAATGCGGGGTAAGGGCGGCGAAACGACGCCGCCGGCTGTGGGATTTCTGGGCACCCCAAGGAGAGAGCTATGCCGAAGCGAGGCAGGGTCCTGCGCGACCCGCATCTGGGCCCCGGTTTGCTCATCGTCGAGGGCAAACAGTACCCCTTTCTTATGGAGGGGCTCTGGAGATCGGACGTGCCGGCCAAGCCAGGCCTCGTGGTGAATGTAGATTTCGATAGCCATGGGAATCTCAACGCCATCACTGCGGTGCCCCAATATCAGCTTGATCAAGAAGTGGAAGAGCACATCCGCGCCGGCCTGGGTGGCCGAGTGTTTGCCCCCCCGGTACCCGGCACCCTGGCACGTATGGCCGTTACCGGGCTACTGATCGCATGCTGGTTGTTTTTGCCAGCGGTCTCAATCCATCTGCCGGTCCTTGGAAACTTTGACCTCACCTTCTGGCAGGCACTCGGCTATTTGAACGCCGGGAGACTTCCCCAGATATCCGATACCAATCCAGATTCGGGCATCTTCGGCTTCGCAGCCATCCTGGTCCTGCTTGGACCTTTTTTTCACCATCTTTGGAAGAATCGCCCAGCCACGTTGGGCGGGGCCTTGCCGCTGCTCTTCATGATCTTTGTCGGCTACAGGATGGGAGCCACGTTTCACTCGGCCTTGGCGGCACCGTTCGCCGGATCTGAATTGCTCCAGACCAGTCTCCCTTATAAGGCGCTATCACTCGGATTGGGTACGTATCTCTCGGCATCGTTTGCAATTTATTTCGCAGCTTCGAGCGTAAAGCAAGCCTTGGCGGTAACCGGTTCTCGCGGTCGGGAAATTGGGCGTTCGCAAACGATGGCGGCGTAATTCGTTTGGAGGCGTGAGCACGTAATTCAAATTCTGAAGGAGAGAAATATGAGCAGAAGATTTTCGATGAGGATTTTTTTGCTGATCGCAATGCTGATCAATCTGCTGGCCGTCGCGGACGCACAGCAGGCCCAGAATCAGACCGCAAGCCAACCGCAGAACCAGCAGCCGGCCCAACAGACTCAGCCGGCTCCACAACCACAGAAGAAGAACTTCTGGCAGAAGGTGAAGCAGTACTCGCAGGCAGAACAGAACGCGGTGGGACAAGGCACGAACACGGCCCAGCAAGGGAGTGGCACGATTCAACAATCAGGCCAGCAAATCCAAAACGGTGTGCAGCAGATCCAGAATGGAGCACAGCAGGGCACGAGTGGAGCGCAGCAGGGTACGGTAAACGGCTTCCAATCTACCGGCAGCTCCGGTTCTTGCGGTCCGAGTTGCTTCGATGCCGGTCCTTTTCAGGCCAACGTTTCGCAGATGACCCTGAGCCAAGAGGGAGCGTGGCACGTCATCCGGATGAACATTCAGTTCCACAACTCGACGAATCAGCCCCTGTCCATTGCATATCACGATGGCTCAATGGTGATGGTCGACAATAACGGAAATACCTACATTCCTGCAGGAGGAAACCCAGGAGAACTGCAGGGCATGGGCATCGACCGCGGAGCACAAACCGATTCGCAATTTCAACTCGGGCCCGGACAGACAGGAAGTGCATTGTTCTCCGTCGCACGGAATCGGCCAGCTAACAGCCCGATCGGCACCGGTTATTCGTACAACTTTACGATCGATGAACTGCAGCTTCAGAACGGAGCATTGGCGATCCCGGTGCGCACCTACAACCTGAATTTCCCGACTCTGGCTCCGGGAACCAGCAACGCTCCCTTTGCCTCGGGTTCTTCATCTGCGAATAGTTTTGCTGCGAATGGCAATCGGACGAATTCAGTCAGCACGGTGACAAGCCAGGGCAGCGTTGCTGCCCAGCAACAGCGGATGATCAATGGCAAACCTATAACGACTACCCCTGGGAAACCGGCAGCTTCAGTAGTTAACAATGCGGCCATGAGAAGCCCGGTTACTACCAGCACTCACCCTCAAACCGCGGCGTCGGCGAAACCAAATCCAGCGGTTGCGGCCAAACCAGCCACAGCGACAACAGCACCAAAGAAAACCACGAGCACCACGACCACTACTACAACCAAATGAAAGGTGTGAATGCGGGCGCACAGGTTCGAACGTGCGCCCGCTGATTGAATCCGGTCTCGTGCCCTGACCGTGTGGCGCTCGCGGCTGACTCAATTTCGATGGCGGCCAGTACGCATCCTGCTGTTGACTTGAGTTCTCTCTCTCCATAAGATTCTGCGTTCATTCACTCGGGGCGCTCGCATGAATCTAAACCGTCGTGATCTGTTAAAAGAGATGTCCTCGGCTGCGGCGTTGGCTGCTGTAGCCAACACGTCGTCCTTTGCTGCTGACCTGGAACCGTCTCCTGCTTCGTTTCCGTGGCCCAATCCTCTGGGAAGTCCAGTCACCGAGAGTCTTCGGCCGGTGATTGAAAATTCCCGTGATGTTCATACTCACTACGAAAAAATCGTGGAAGTTGCCGGTTGGATGGCGTACGAAGAAATTCCCTTCCCCAATCTTGCCATTCCATACGGGCTGGAAAAGACGCCCGACATTGCCATGGATTTCGTAATGGTCGCCAACACCATCGATACGGCCTTCACGGATTTCAAGAGTCATGTGAAATTTCAGATTGATTTCGGAGGCGAGCATCTCTCCGACTCTGCCGCTATGATCGGCTGCGTTAAGCGGGCGATGGATAATGGCGTCCCGATATTGGATGGGGAGTATCTTGCGAAGATCACACGCGCGGACATGGAGAAAATTTTCGCCGGCAACATCGAAATGCCCATGCTGGATGAAAAGCTCCAACTCTTTCATCAAGCCGGCGCCGTGTTGGCTGCCAACTGTCAGGGCCGATACCACAATTTCATTCACTCGTGTGCGCCGCGGCTCTACGACGGCGGCAACGGACTGGTCGAGCGCCTTGCGGCGGAATTTCCCCGCTATAACGATGTGAGCCAGTACGACGGCCACCAGGTTAAGTTCTACAAACTGACGCAACTCGGATACTGGCAGATCTATTCAGGGTTTGGACCCAATGGCGCCTTTCGGTTGGAGGATCCTCAGAAGATGACGGCATTCGCCGACTACATCGTTCCGGTGGCGCTCCGTCTCATGGGCATGACCAGCTATTCGCCAGAGTTGGAGCATTCCATTAACACATTTCAGATGATTCCGCGGGATAGCCGCCAGGAAATCGAGATTCGTGCGCATTGTCTGTACGCGACAGCGCTGTTGGCGGACGAAATTAACAAACTCCGTCCACCCGATCGGAGGATTATCATCCCGCAAATTGATGCCCGACTCTGGACCCATTTCCACACCACGGACTGGCCTCACCACCTCACGCGGACAATCATGTATTGATCGGCTTAAGTGGCTCGGTCCACAATGTACTCGACTCCGACCAGGCTGTGTTATTTCCGAATGGCTCATAAATCAGAGCTTCCGGAAATGGAACGTCAATTTGGCCGTCGGGGAGTTTCGACGGCGTTTATCGAGACCAATCCGGAGAATAGACTCCGCGGGGACAACGAACTGCAAGTCAAATAGGAGACGGAATGGACATCAGATCAATTCAGAAGCCGTTGAAGGAGCAATATCGCCGCGAGCCGTCGAGCTCCCGCATTACTCTGACGGCGAAAGGCAATGAGACCTCAACACCGTTGGCGTGCTCCGTCGATATCGGTCGCGCGATCTACCAGGCGGAAGCTCACAAGGGAGTCGGCGGCACGGGAACAGCAGCGTGTTCCGGAGACCTCCTGATTGGCGCGCTCGCAGCCTGCGCTCAGGTAACTTGCCAACTGGTGGCGACTGCCATGGGTGTACCCACGCGGCAAATCGAAGTCACGGTCAGTGGTGACATGGATCTGCAGGGCACCCTCGGCATCTCGAAGGATGTCCCGGTAGGCTTTGAGGCTATTCGCCTGGACTTCAAGCTTGACGCGCCGGAGGCAACACCGGACCAGCTACGGTCTCTGCAGGAGAAGACGGAGCAATATTGTGTTGTGATGCAGACGTTGTTGCATCCACCAAAAATTGCTACCCGCTGGAGTACTCCGAATTCATAGTCATACGCTCGTCTCGACCTCTAGCTCTATTAATTGAATTTCTTATGGACGAGCGCTCCCGGTATTGAAAACCTGAAATTCGCGAATATGCGCCTCTGATGAACTGGAGAGGATATTGAGGCGAACGCGAGATGCGGTTACTGGCTCAAAACTGTCAATTTTCTTGTGGCCGATCGCATGACCTTCCACAATCGGCTTCCACGTGCCATTCAACCACACTTCAATTCGATAGTGCTCAACGTGCTGGCCATCATTCAGCCACTCCATCGTGAGCGCATGATCAAACGTCAGCGGCTTGCGCAAATCAGCTTCAACGATCGCGTGATGCGATCCCACTGGCGCAGACCAGAAGGTATCGGGATCGCCGTCGAATGCGGCATCAGTCACCGCGTTCGGAATATGCTCTTTCGCAATCAGGTTGTGGGAGTATCGCTCCTGAATAGCAGCACCGAATTCTTCCAGTCGTTTTACATCGGCCTCAGGAAGTAATCCGCGTTTATCGGGCGCCAGGCCGAGCATCAACTGCCCGCCCCGGCCAATTGTCTGTTCATAAATCGCGATGAGCTCATCCAGCGATTTGAGCGTGGCTTCATCGTTCGGGTGCCAGAACCAGTGCTCTTTATGCAGTGGCGTGTCGGCTTCTACGGGACGCCAGCGCAGATATCCATGACGATCGAGCACATTCCAGTTCTCGTACGGAATCGCTCCATTCTCATTTCCCGCCCATCGGATATCTCCGTACTCAAACAGCGCGGCGTCGGCGAAAACAAGCGTGTTCGGCTGCTGTACACGAAGCGTCTCGATAATACGCGGGAAGTTATACATGTGCCCTTCGCTGCCGGCACCGTCCAGCCAGAATTCGACCAGATCGCCATAGTTTGACGTAAGCTCCCCCAGTTCTGCGCCGTAGTAACCGTCGTACTCAGCCGAATTTTTGTAGCGCGGCTCGTGCCGGTCCCAGGGGGAAAGATAGATGCCGAACTGGAGGCCGAGCTTGCGGGCAGCATCCGAGACGCGTCTCACGACGTCGCCCTTGCCGTTTTCCCACGGACTGCTCTTAACGCTGTAATCGGTCTGCGAGGTCGGCCAGAGGCAGAACCCATCGTGATGTTTCGCAACGAGGACAACGTACTTCGCCCCTGCGGCCTTCGCTGCCCGCAACCATTGTTCGGCATCGAGCTGGCTTGGATTGAATACCTGAGGACTCGCCGTGCCGTCGCCCCACTCGCGATCTAAATAAGTATTCGTGCCGAAATGGATGAGAACCCCGAATTCGAGATCCTGCCACTCGACTTGTTGGGGCGATGGTTTGAGGTCTGTGGAGTTCTGGCTAAATGCATTTGAGACACCGAAGATCAGAAGGGCCAGTAAAATACGAATCAACAATGATGTTCTTTTGACATTGGCTCCGCCATAAGTTGATGGGACCGCCTTCTCAAGGAATGCACTCAATGCGACTCTCCTTCGCATACGTTGGAATGTGCAGGATTGCTAATTACGCAAACCGAACCGCAACAGCGCCCTGGCTGAAATCTTTCAGCCTTCCTCAATAGGATGAAGTTCGTCCGACATACCGCCCGGCAGCAGACTTCCATCCGTGTTGAGGAATTAACCGCCATATCGAAATAGTGGATTCATTGTATCGACGTTATTGCGGAGATTCGCTTAAGAGGCGAACTGTTGTTCGTTTCTGGCCGTGCACACGGTTAGCTTACTTCTCGGTAAAGCGCTTCTTGTTGGCTGGAACAAAGCGAGTTTGTATGTTGCCGCTGACGTTGATCCGACTCGTTTTTTCCGCTGAGATCCCTTCTAGCCCCTCGACGTGAACTTTAACCGTAAAATTTCCGGAATACGTATAGGCGTGTGCAGGATTCTGATCTGTGGACGTTGTGCCGTCTCCGAAATCCCACCGGTAACTGATGGCCGGAACTCCTGATGGATCCGCATTGGCAGCGAACTCGCCCGTGTCGCCAGTCTTAACCTCGCTGGGAACTTTCACGGCGACAGTCGGAGCGGCAGGCGGAATCGACGCATCGATAATCTTGAAGACAGACACCGAATGCGGCGGGAGCGTCAGTTCCACGGAATTCAGGTTGGTTCCTACTTGTTTGGACTGAAAAATATCGAAAACCTGATTGTGCCCACCCACCGTGAGACCCAGGTCGGTATCCAACTCGAAATGGTGTCGCGTTTCGGTCTCAGTCCAATTGAACACCGTGAGGATGCTTTGGCATTTGCTCTCGCGCAGAAGAAAAATGCTTGGCATGCCGTCTGCAGGCGAGTAACTCATGAGGTCTAATGGACGCGAGGAATGTCCAAGGCGGGCCATTTTCAGGAGATCCGGATTCTTCACGAGGGCCAAGCGATCCGCCTCGCTGCCGAGCGTGGGAAGATCGTCCCCAATTTCATACATCCCGCCGGCGATTGCAGCCAACGCGATGGACACTTTCGCTTCGTCGAGCGTGAGCGGTTTGACTCCACCGTGCCAATCCTGGTCGGCAATCGTTTGCCTGGAAACCGTGAAGGCGTCCGGGTCCGCCAAATAATAGTTGTGATTCATGAAGAATCTCGCTGCAATGCCAGGCGCAGCTTCCTTGCTGGCCTCGAACTTGTGTCCAGTGTCCACTGAAATACGGCCCGTATCCACCAGGCCGACAGGGTTTAGCATGGGGCTTCCGTCTTTATCGAGCAGCACGTTCTCGCCGACGGCTTGGCGAATTACTTGCAGCCCGATGCGTTGAGCTTCGAGCCCCGTCGTATGGGGTTTGTAGTAATACCCCTCGATGGCACTGTCATCCATGAAATCGAGTTTGATGTAACGGATCCCCCAATTTTTGGCCAGATTCGAATAGGTCTCCCGCAAATACTGTTGAGCACCCGGGTTGGTGGTGTCGAGCACATACAACTGGTCAAGGGAGGGTCGTTTGCTTCGGTGAATGACCCATCCCGCATGAATCGGATGTCCCGCCGCATTGTGCACGAGCCAGTCCTTGTGATTCTCGTATACCCAGGATCGCTGTGAAACCTCAAACGGGGCGGTCCAGATGCCGGGCGTGAGTCCGAGCCCCGTTATTTTTTTCTCAAGAGCACCCATCCCGTCTGGAAAGAGAGCGGCATCGGGAGTTGTATATTCTCCGCGCGCGTACTGGTATCCCTCGTCGATATGAAAAAAGTTGTAGCCGAAATCTTTCAGGTTCTCTGCGAGCCACGTCGCGTTCGTTAAAGCTGTCCCCTGATTGAGCCCGAAATAATACGCGGTCCAACTCCACCATCCGGCAGGACTGCTTGTCATCGAGCGTGGATGATGCAGGCGGCGGACCAGGTTCCCGTAGGTTTCAAGTTGGTCGAGGTAGTTTGTCCCTGTGCCGATCAACAATCGTTCCGAAGCGATTTCTGCACCGGACGGCAGCGGGAGACTCAATTCGATTTGATCTTCCGGAGCTGAATCCTCGAGGGAGTTTTCTTTTTCGAGCTCAGTCGTCCCGGTCGAATCCACCTCATACGAGGAAATGTGCTCTTTGTCGATATGAAGACGAAGAACTGTGAGGAATTTCTCGGAGCTTAGAGTGCCCAGAAAAAGATGACGTTTTGAGTCACGGTTATAGATGAGTTGGCTTCCGACGGCGCGGTGCATTCCGTCGGTTGCGTCCGACAGGTCATGAATCACGATTCCTGGCCGGTCCTCGCTGAAACTATCCGAAAGCACCCGGTCCGAAGCGTCGTTCCCGCCGAGATCCACCATTTGCGAGCCTGTTGCTTCAAGACTGCGAATTGCTTGCACGGTGGTCGCCTTGTCGCTGGTGTTTTTCACCTGTACGGTAACCGTAACGAAGTCGGGGTCGCGGTGCACATGCAGAGAACAAATGAGATCCGGCTGGTTCAGAAGCCCCTGATTTGAGATCGTGATCGAATCGTTTCCGATGAGGTCATCGGTCAAGTTGTCGCGCTGAATGGAGTGCCGAGGGTAGTCGATGGACTTGATCCAGTGATGGTCAATTTCCGCCGCAATGGCTGCGCGCAGAATCGGCTTTTTCGACGAGGGATCGAAAATCGTGTAGCTGCCGTTCGAGGGCTCGACCCGTACACCAATAGTTTTCGCTTCCAGAGATTGTCCGGCCTCATCCCGCGCCGACGAAGGCAGCACGGCGCCTGACACAAATAACCAGGCCGGCAAGAAATACACGAGAACCTTGCCGAAGTGGCTCATCTTAGGATTTTTGAGTGGCATATGTTCCCCCGAACCGGTTCTCCGTGCAGATATCCGACCATTGACAGAAAGCATTCATAACGATTCATAATGTAACGAAACCCGGAGGCCCCGGCAAGCAAAGTACGGCGCCACGGAAAGAAGGTCTGATCTGATGAAGCGTAGAGATTTCCTCAAGAGTAGTTTCGCGTTGGCAATGGCTTCCGAGCTAACGACAGGTCAAGCTGAGGGATATGTACCCGATCACAATTGGGGAAACTACGACTTCGGGTCCGGCCCTCCCGTGAAGGATCGTCTAAATCAGGGACCCTTCCCGCAGTATCCGCCTGACGCCGTCATCCCAACCGATGACGTTGTCATGACCACGACCCCGTCGGAAGACGTTGTGGCGAACTATGGCAAGGGACTGATCACCTATATCACGGCTGATATGGGTACGGATGAAATCAAGTCGGACAATATTTCTCAAGCTATCGAGGATCTGGTTCGATTCCCACTGGGCCAACAGCTTTATGTCCGCCCAACCTGGAGAGAAATTCAGCCACGCCCAGGACGTCTCGAGTTTCCCGATTACCTGAAGGTTGTTTTCGATCTCGCCAAAAAGAACAACAAGAGAGTGGGGTTACGCGTTCAGATGAGTGCTCCGGATTACACTCATTCGGCAGCCCTGCCCGATTTTGTATTGGATAAGGTCCCCAAGGTAGACCTGGTCCTCAGTCCGAACGAGAGCCGCGCATCAGCAGAAAGGTATTTGCAAAATCCACATGCACGTTATCAACCAAGGTTCGACGATTCTTTCTTCCAGCAATCGTTCCGCGAGTTAGTGAGCCTGCTGGCAAACGAATTCAACGGAAATTCCAACATCGAGTTTATCGATACTTTCATGTATGGATTCTGGGGAGAAGGCCATACCTGGCCCTTCGCGAATAATCCGTTCCCGGATTATCAGACTGCGGAGCGAACCTGGATCAACATGCTCGAAGTTCAACTCGAGCACTTTACCAAGACGCCTCTGCTTACCAATACTCAACCAGACTACAGCCGCGTGGGAAATTCCGAATTGGTCGACCGTACCGTCCGAAGCCACAACTGGATTCGGAGTGACACGATTTTCATAGAAAACGAGCAGATCGAGGCGCTCAGCAACCGGCCGCCGTGGATAGGAGCGGTTCTCGAAGAGCCACTGCCGGGGAAAGCCCCAGATCCGAGTTCGGCGGAAGAAGGTATCTCGCCGGCCGAAAACATGATTGCGCACGTAATCGATGTCGGGCCATGCTACTGGTCGCTCTGGAACTTCCACCAGATCAGCGCAAAGAAACTCGCGAGCTACTACCAGGCGTACCCGCAATGGTTCGATCGCATCAACCGTCGTATCGGCTACAACGTGAGGCCATCTTTCATCTGGAGCTATGATGACGCCGGTTATCTGGGCCTCATCATCGGCTTCACCAACCACGGTATCGCTGGAGTCCCGGGTGTGCTGCGGATAACGGTGGAGAGCGAGGACAGTAAACCGCTGAAGAGCGGCTGCCTCGACGCCGGATATCCCTTGCCTGGAAAGGTGCGCCAGGCGCAATTCGTTCTTCCCCAAGGAACGAAATTTCAGGGGTTAAGACTCCGTGCCGAATTGGAAGTCAAAGGAATGAGCTATCCCGTGCGTTGGGCTTGTCATCAGAAACTGAATGACGATGGCTCCCTGACGCTTCGACCCAATTTGCGACAAGGAATCTAGAAAGCCGCAATCAAACCCCATGCCCCGGTCGGCTCGGGTCTTTGGCTTGCTTTTCGATTTATACGCGTGGACGAACAGCGATGGCAGGCAACCTCTGCCCCGATCCATTCAGTCTCGGGTCTCATACACCCAGAGTTCTGCGCCGCGGTTGGAACGCCCGGGAACGGCCAGATACAAGCTATTATGTTTTCCGACTTGACCGAAGTACGCGCTCGTGCGGGCGCCTATCGCGCTGGGGAGCTTCGCCAAAAGAGAGTAATGATTCGCGTCGACTTGCTGGTATACGAAGATCAAACCCTCCCCACCGGGAACGTAGATTCGTCGACGCGTCGCGTCATACCACATATCATCGGAATCCGCAGCACCAGGGAGCCTCGCTATTTCCCGTCCTGTCTGCATATCAAGGACAAGCAATACCGCGGGACGGCGTGCCGCAACGAAGACGCGCTGATCTTTCTCGTCGAGCGCCATGGGAAAGTTCGTGCCCGCGCCGTGGAGCTTCCAAGTAGTGATTTGCTTGGTCTCACGATTGATTACCGCTATCTCGTTCTTTGACTCGAGATTTACAAAGATGCGAGGACTGGATTGCTCCAGTTGAAACGACTCCGGATGCGCTTCGAGTGGAAAACTGTCTCCGCTGATCTGGTTCGCAGGAGCGTCAATCCTTCCGATCGCTCCGTCTCCATATCCCACATAAATTACGTGCGCAGCCGGATCGTAGCGCAACTGGTCAGCATCGTCCTCGAACTTAATGGACGCGACCGGCTCATATGTAATCCCGTCAAATACCTTGCAGGTACCGTCGCCGCTGTTGCTGACCACAATTTGGTTCAGGTCGGGAAGGTAAGCAACACCTTGCGGTTCGTTCAAGCCTTCGCGGATGGTATGAATCACACGGCTACGGTGAACGTCGATGACGGCGACCGTGTCGTTGCCGTAGACGGACGCGAACACTCGCCCGGTTTTTGTATCTACGGCCATGTGGTCGAAACGCCCCTCTGCCCCGGGTACTGCGATGATTCGATCGAGGATAAGAGGTTCGTTTCTGGAAGAGATTTCCTGAGCGACGCAACATGTCACTAGCAGGCAAGCGAAAAACACGATGTACTTCCACAATTTCACTGGGCGCTCTCAGTGGTTGAATGACCCGGAACATCCAACCTGTTAGGCATATCCAGAAATGAATGCATCACATGCCAGAACTGGCGACGGTTCGTGCCCAAAGCTATGGAATGTGATGCGCCGGGAAGCACAACGAATTCGCGATCGGGCACAGGTAGCCTTTTGAAGAAATTCAGCAGGTCATCTTCCGTTGCAATTCCATCGAATTCGCCGCGAGCAATCATCACCGGTACTTGCAGTTTAGTTGGATCGACCATCGGCAATTTCGTGGTCATGTCCAGATAGGAACCAGTGGGAACGGAATCGCCGAACTTCAACTCTTCATCAGCCATCGCCTCCGCCACCGCAGGATCGGAGGTGCCAGGTTTGTCACGCGTAAAAATGCTGCGAATCATATTGCGATCGCGGGGACGGCGATTGTGGGTGCGATAGTATTCCACTGACTGCGCCCGCTTGGCCAGCGTTGGCGACCCCTGCCCGGTCCAGGTAAATGAAGCGAGAACCAGGCGCTCAACAAACTTCGGTGCCAGGATAGCAAACACGGCAGCGCGCAAGGCACCGGAAGATTCTCCGTAGAGATGAAAGCGTGGTTGTCCGGTCTCGCGAACCACAACTTCCGCGGCCGCCTTGAGGTCTTCCGCGCCGGTCGCTATATCCGAATTACCGGAGCCTTGCGAGGACCGGCCATATCCTTCGAAATCCATGGTCCAGACATCAAACCCGTACCCGGCGAATTTATCCATCAGGGAATAGTCATCGTCGTGACCAGGGACTCTCAGATCAAAGGTAGGCCTCGACGAAACCGACGAGCCATGCGCCAGAAAAAGGACCGGGCGCGATTCGTGATCGGCTGCGGGATCTCCCATGCGCTTGCGAAAGAGATACAGCGAAACGTCGCCCTTCTTCGCCCAATAGTCTTTGCTCCAGATTTTGTTCTCCGCGCCTTCGCTTCGCGCGCTCTCGCTGGCGGAAGCCAGCTTGCGAATACCCGAGACAGCGAAGCCAACCGCAGCACACGAAGAGCTCATCGCAAGAAAAGAGCGGCGCGAAGGATTGCGTTTTTCGACCATCCATTCATTCCTCATCTGCGGGAAGTAGCGAGCGTGCAACTCAGGCGAGGTTTCGCTGCAGCGTTGCACGATCTAATTCATTTTCCCACCGCGCCACAACTAGTGTCGCCACCCCATTTCCAATCATATTAATCAGTGCGCGAAACATGCTCATAAAACGGTCGATCCCGAGGATCAGAGCCATGCCCGCCACTGGAATGCTCGGAATCACCATGAGTGTTCCGACCAGAGCAATGAACGCAGCCCCTTGTACTCCACTGGCGCCTTTGGAAGTTAACACTGCGACCCCAAAGATGACCAACTGCTGTTCCAGTTGAAGATGGGTATTTGTCGCCTGTGCCACAAACAATGCCGCCAAAGTCATATAGATGCTGGTGCCATCGGTGTTGAAGGTATAGCCGGTTGGCACAACCAGACCGACGAGCGACTTGGAGCACCCCAGCTTCTCCAGTTTCGACATCAAAGTGGGAAGAGCCGTCTCCGAGGAACTCGTCGCCAGCACCAGAAGAATCTCTTCCTTGATATAGAGCAGGAAGCGGAAGATGCCGAACCCAGCTACACGAGCGATCGAGCCCATAACCAGAACAACGAACAGCGCGCACGTCCCGTAAAAAGTCAGGATCAATTTCGCCAGCGGCCCCAATGACGCAATACCGTACTTCCCTACCGTGAAGGCCAATGCACCGAAGGCGCCGATCGGCGCAAATCGCATGATGATCTTGACGATTCCAAAAACGACCTGTGTCAGAGATTCGATCAGGTTCAGAAGCGGCTTGCAGCGATCGCGGACCGCCGACATGGCGAATCCGAACAACAGCGCAACCAGCAGTACTTCCAGGATATCTCCCTTGGCAAAGGCATCAACCAGTGTGTTAGGAATGATATGCATCAGGAAGTCAGACAGGCTTTGAGCTTTTGCCTGCCCCGCGTAGGCTGCAACCTCGTGAGCGTCCAGGGTCGCCGGATTCGCGTTGAAGCCCTCACCGGTCTTGACCATGTTCCCCACGAGCATGCCGATCAACAGCGCCAGGGTTGAAACGATTTCGAAATAGATAAGCGCCTTTCCACCCACGCGGCCTACCTTCCGCATATCCTGCATGCCGGCGATACCGGTGACGACCGTGCAGAAGATAACCAACGTGATGATCATGGTGATCAGGCGGATGAAAGCATCTCCCAGCGGCTTCATAGCTGCCGCCTTGGCCGGGCTGAAATACCCCAGAACTACGGCCACCACCATGCCTGCCAGCACCTGCACCCACAAAGTGGCGTAAAAAGGCGTTTTGCGTCCGGGAGTGCGGGCTGGATCATAGGTATGATCCGGAGGTGCCGCAACCGAGAGTGAGCTTTCCGGGCTCAAACCCTTTCCTCTGGGGTAGCGTTCGAATGGCCGGTCAGAGCGAATGGCTCCCGTCGCATCGAATTCAAGGAGAAAGGCGGGGAGCAGGGCGTATTGGCCGAAAAAAGCAGGTTGCGGATGCCTAGGAATTTAAACTGTGATTGCAAGAATTTACGGCTGAATCTCATTCCCGGGTCCCGTTTTGCCGATGCTCCATGACACGGCATGTTGCCAACGATGAGACATCGAGTAAGGCCCGCCCGTTTTCCGGGTTGACTGGGCTCCGAGCAACTAAGCTATAATCGCAGCCTTTTGAGGCGGGGCTGCCTTGATCGCAGCAAGGATGCTAGCCATTCCACGGCAGATCGTCTTGTGAGAATGGCAAAAGAAATCTTAAGAATTTCTTTTTTTCAATCGCCATGGCAACTCCGGTCAATGTTTTGTACGAGTTCGGACCTTTTCAGCTTGACCCTCCAGAACGACTGCTCCTCTGCGACGGCCAACCGGTTTCCCTCACTCCTAAGGCGTTCGATCTGTTGCTTGCCTTAGTGGATCGATCCGGGCACCTGGTCGAGAAAGAGGAATTGCTGAAGATCGTATGGCCGGATTCCTTCGTCGAGGAAGGAAATCTCGCGGTCACGATCTCGCTGCTCCGCAAGGCTCTCAATGACGATCGCGGACATCACCGCTATATCGAAACGATTTCCAAGAAGGGCTATCGGTTCGTGGCCGACGTGAAGAAACACGACGAACATGAACCTGCGAGTACACCCATAACTTCTGTCAGCCAGTTAGCGTTGCCATCCCCGCCTGCAAGCACCACGGACTCAGCCGAGATGGTTACGCCTTCGGCGCTTCGAAATGTAAACCTCGGTCGGCGCATCATGTTGTGGGCCAGCTGCGCCATCGGTCTGCTTGCCGTGATTGCACTTGCCACCCTTCGCCACAGGTCCGAAGCGGCCCCACTTACCGATTCACCGATCCGTTCACTCGCGGTCCTGCCATTCCAGACCCTGGGCACTGGCGGCCCCAACAAGTACTTGGAAATCGGAATGGCCGACGCGGTCATCACCAAGCTGGTGAACACGGGAAAGGTCATCGTGCGGCCCACCAGCGCGATCCAGCACTATGCCGGAACCCAACTCACGCCGCAAGCCGTGGGGCGCGAACAGGGAGTCGATGCCGTTCTTGATGGCAGAATCCAGCGGGATGGCGATCGAGTCCGCGTGACAATGCAGTTGATTCGCGTTCAGGACGGCGAGCAGCTGTGGGCAGACAGTTTTGACCGGCAATTCAGTGACATTTTTAACCTCGAAGATTCGCTCGCGGAGATGGCCGCGCAATCCATCCGCCTGCAACTAAATGGCGAGGAGAACCGGAAATTCACCAAGCGCTCGACAGATAACCCGGCAGCCTACGAGGCTTACATGAAGGGCCGCTACTTCTGGAATAAGCGGACCGAAACGGGGCTAAAAAAAGGCCTGGCTTATTTCCGCGATGCGATTAAGCTCGATCCGGGATTTGCCGACGCCTACGTGGGCATTGCCGATTCCTACGCGACGCTGGGATTGTATTCCGTGCTTCCGCCGAAAGAAGCGTTCCCTGCCGCGAAGACTGCTGCTACGAGAGCCCTGCAGATGGACAACACGCTCGCAGCAGCACATGCCACTCTGGGCTTTATTTACTTTTATTACGAGTGGAACCCGTCGGCCTCGGCGGATGAGTTCCGGCGTGCTGTCACCGAAAATCCTCACTACGCAATGGCACACTCCTGGTATGCCGAGAGCCTGGCCGCGAGGGGCCAATATCCTGAAGCCATCGTAGAAGCGCAACAGGCCCTGCAAGACGACCCTCTTTCGATGATCGTCGGCAGCAACGCCGGATGGACTTACGCCCTCGCCGGCCAATACGACCGGGCCGTAGAGACCCTGAAAAAAGCAATCGAAATCGATCCGAGTTTCCCGCGCACTCACTTTCGCCTTGGGCAAATCTATGAACAGCAGGGCCAGTTGGCACTGGCAATTCCGGAGTTTGAGAAAGCGGTAAATCTCGCGGGAGACGATCCCTACTATGAGGGTTCATTGGGGCACGCCTACGGCATTTCAGGAAATGAGCATAAGGCTCGCCTGATTCTCGAAAAGCTGCAGGCGCAAGCCCGACAACAATACGTGCCACCATACGCCATCGGACTGATCTACATCGGTCTTGGCGAACAAAATCAGGCATTCCAATGGCTGCAGAAAGCGGCCGATGATCGCTCGACGTCGATGGTTTTTCTTCGCTCCGACCCGGAATTGGCTGGGCTCCGCACCGACTCGCGTTTTGCGCAACTTTCCCAAATTGTGAGCTTCTGAGCGCCAACTCTTCCCACGGAAACTACTCGGGGTTGTGGTATTTTTTCTGTAACGATGAAACCCGCCTCGTCGCTCAAGATTTTTCCTGATTTTTCATGCATTTTTCAACTTCGGTCGGTAATTCTAAGAGGAAGTGTGGAGTCATCCGCCGCTGCTTCAACGAACCAGATGAGGAACTGATGATGAAAAGCAACAAAGCCAGCCAGCAGGACAAAAGATTCAGCCGTCGCGAGTTGTTTTCTGTCGCCTCTTCTACGGCGGCGGTCGCCGCGGCCTCTTTCGCGATTCCGCGTGAACTCAGTGCCGAACCGCAAGAGCACAAACACCATGCGCCATTGCAGGGATTCAAATACGACATCGAGGGTTCAGAGGGCCGCGTCACTGCGGGAGGTTCGGCTAAAGAGGCCAACGTTGACGAGTTCCCTATCTCGGAGAGCATGGCAGGAGTTTCGATGCGGCTGCATCCCGGCGGCTTGCGCGAACTGCATTGGCATGCCATCGCAGCGGAGTGGGCTTATGTGATCAAAGGGAATATCCGCACGACGGTGATTTCCCCCAGTGGCGAAGCCGAGTCCGCTGATTTTGGTCCCGGGGATGTATGGTATTTTCCCAAGGGCCACGGTCACGCTTTGCAGTGCCTGGGACCCGAGGAAGCGCACTTCATCCTGGTCTTCGACGATGGCCACTTTTCGGAATTCGGCACGTTCAGTATTACAGATTGGATGGGCCATACCTCTCCCGAAATATTAGCGCGCAACCTGAACTTGCCGGTCTCGGCGTTTTCATCCATTCCGCGGGATGAAGCGTACATCATTCAAGGCAACGTGCCGCCAGCCATTCCGGAAGATCTCCGCAATGCAACTCTTCCCGAAAATCAGTTCCCCCACAAATTTCGCCTCGCCCAGATGACACCGTTTAGATTTTCCGGTGGCGAAGAACGGATCGTCTCCTCGAAAGAGTTTCCCATCCAAAAAACGGTAACCGGTGTTATTCAGGATTTGAAGCCAGGCGCGTTGCGCGAACTTCACTGGCATCCCAACGCTGACGAGTGGCAGTACTACATTTCCGGCCGCTCGCGAGTGACCATCTTCGGCGCCCACGGCCGAGTCGCTACAGAGGAGTTTCGACCCGGGCAGATCGCCTTTATCAAGCAAGGATTCGGCCATTTTGTGGAACAGGTGGGCGATGAACCGACGAGAATACTAATTCTGTTCAACAGTCCTGTGTATGAAGAAATCTCCTTGTCAGGATGGCTGGGTGCAAATCCTCCGGCTCTTGTGGCCGACAACTTTGGATTCTCCGCCGAACAGGTTGCGAAGCTCCCGAAAGCGAGCAGGGGAATTCTCAGCTAAGCAGACTGAAAAGTTGCGAGTTCCCTGCCGTATTGGCCCAGCAGCGGACCTTCAGACTCGCTTCATCTTTTTCTGCTATAGGTTCTCAGAGCGCCTCTCGTCGTTCGGAGCCTATCAACTTTCTTGGCTGGAGTCAGGTGAGATTACGAGGACATTGGATTACGCTTCTCCTCTTCGGGAGCCTGGTTCTGAGTCCGGCCACCTACGCTCAGTCTCATCCGGGTAATTCCGAATCGAACTCTGAAATGGCTGCGCAAGCTGGCTCGAAGGGCAGCACTTTCGCCGGAACCGTCCTCGATCCTTCTGGAGCAGCCATTGCAGGCGCGCAGGTTGCTTTACTCGGGCCGAGTTTCGGGCGCATCGCGCAAACGACCACAGACAAAACCGGGTTCTTCCGCTTCGAAGATGTGGCCGCCGGAAACTATACCCTTCAACTGCACGCGGATGGATTCCGTGATTTGACGACTAAGGCTACGATTTCCAGCAAGTGGCAACCACCGCTGAAAATTACTTTGCCGATTGCGGTGCAAATCGAAAGCGTCACCGTGGCGACAGGCGAGAATGTCCCGTTGGTGAGTACAGAAACCGCTGAAAATCAGAACGCGAACACGATCACCCGCAACGCGCTGGATCGTGTCCCCGTATTCGATCAGGACTACATCACGACGATGTCGCGATTTCTCGATGACAGCGCGATCGGGACAAATGGAGTTTCTCTCGTCGTCAATGGAATTGAGGCAAATGGCCCGGGAGTCACCCCCTCCGCGGTGCAAGAAGTCCGGATTAATCAAAATCCATATTCTGCCCGTTTCTCACGCCCCGGTCGCGCACGTTTGGAAATCATCACCAAGGGCGGCACGCCGGATTTTCATGGCTCGTTGAATTTCCTGTTTCGCGATTCGGTGTTCGATGCGCGTAATGCCTTCGCCCTGGTGAAACCGCCTGAGCGACGGCAATACTATGAAGGCTCGGTAACCGGGCCCATTGGGCATTCCAAACACACCAATTTCCTGGCGGCATTGGATGAAGACCTGGACGAGCAGCAAGGAATTGTCGACGCTTCGGCGCTCGCAGCCGCCGAGAGCGCAGGACTCGGGGTAAGCCCGCAAACCGTGCTCAACCCCACTCACCATTTCTTCGGGTCCGGCCGGGTTTTTCACAACCTTTCGAATGGCGATCAGTTCTGGACGGGCTATTCGTACGAACATCGTGCGGTAGAAAACCAGGGGGTCGGTGGGACAACTCTGGCGAGCGCGGGAGTGAACACGATTTTTTTTGAGCATGAAATCAACGTCAGCTACCTTCACCAGATTTCGCCCCATTGGATGAACCAGCTTCGATTTCTCGTCGGCCACTACGATTCCAAAGTCAACAGTATCAATTCGCAACCGCAAATTGCAGTGTCCGGTTTATTTACGGCCGGGGGCGCGCAAGCCGATTCACGCCGCACTGAATACCACTTTGATGGAACTGATTTCGCGACTTGGGCAAACAGAAAACAGCAGATCAGTTTTGGCGTTGACATCCCCGACATCAGCCGTCGCGCCCTGGACGATTTCACCAATCGCGAAGGCACGTATACTTTTGCCGACCTGCCTTCCTATGAGGCGAGCCTTCCGGCCACGTATGTGCTGCAAACCGGCCAAGGTCACGTTTCGTTTCTGGAAAGAGTTGTTTGCGGGTTTTTCGAAGATGATATCCGCTTGCGGCCGAACTTCTCGCTTTATCTCGGAATGCGTTACTACTTCCAGAATTATTTTCACGACAAGCCGCACAATTTTGGTCCACGACTGGAATTTGCCTGGGCTCCGAGTCCGGACAACAAAAACGTGATCCGTGGGGGCGTTGGGGTTTTCTTCGATCGGACTGGCCCGAGCCCGATTGGCGACCTACTGCACTTCAATGGAGTGAATCTGCTGCGCTTCATTGTGGAGCAACCGCTTGTGACCTATCCCGTTACTCCGGCCGCCTTGGCACAAGTACCCACGAGCATTGTTACGCTTGACCCCCGCCAGCGCATTCCGTACGTTGTCCAGTACAGCTGGGGCGTCGAGCACCAATTAACTCCGAAAACGACAGTTGCCGCAACGTATGTCGGATCGCGGGGCATTGATCAATTTCGTTCCATTGATGCGAATGCACCACCGCCGCCCGCGTACCAGTTGCCTCGCCCTAACCCGAATTTAGGACAAGTTCGCAAATTGCAGTCCGAAGGATATCTGAAAGGAAACGCCCTGGAACTCACATTTCGCGGAAAAGTAAACCGCTATTTCTCCGGCCAGGTACAGTACACACTCAGTCGCACCGATAACAACACCAGCGGGATCACTTACTTTCCCGCCAACAGCTACGATCCCACTGCCGATTGGGCGCGTTCCGACAACGATCGGCGGCATAAATTCGATCTGCTGGCCTCGACACAACCCACCCGATTCTTCACGGCGGGAGTGGCGCTGTCGCTCTATTCCGACAAACCCGTAGACGTGACTACTGGGGCGGACAACAACAACGACGGCGTCATCAACGATCGTCCCGCCGGATACGGGCGCAACTCGATGCACGGTCCGGGGCTGATCGATCTCGATCTGAATATCGCGCACGACTTCAAGCTCGGCAAGTCTCAGAAAGAGCAGAAATTGCTGACGCTCGCCTTGAATTCTTTTAACGTGTTGAACCACACCAATGACGTGACGTACGTGGGCGTTATCAGCTCACCATTTTTTGGACATGCCGTCGCCGCTCAACCGCCTCGACGGATGCAGCTCGACATTCAATTCAAGTTCTGAGTTGCAAACCGGCGCCGCTCCCGCCGACGTTAGCGGGCATTCTTGTCGAGCCACCGCATGAAGTATTTTGCAATGCCCGAGCTGTTCTTCTCCGACATCATCTGGTGCCCGTTTCCAGGAAGGCCGACATCTTCCAGGCGCACGTATTCGGTTTTTACGCCGGCTTGATTCAGCCACTTGGCAATGCAGCGCGCGTAAGGACGGTGATAACTCGCCTCGGCAGAGACGTTCAGCACGGGTATGCCGATCAGGTTGATCAGTTTGTGCGCAGGTTCCTTCTGAAGCCAGCAGGGGACAAGCCCGGGGCCGTCCGCCTTCTCCTCACGGACTGGTTGTAATTCGGACGCTTCTTTGATCGGCGGATCGTAATGCATGGGAAAATTGGTGAGGCCCCAGATATGTCCCGGACCGCGAGCATCCAGCTCCGCGTTTTCGATCGGAGGCCCCCAAGGTTCGGCGGCGATGATGGCTTTGATAAGCTTGGGCCGAGCATCGGCGAGCAGCCAACCGGAGGTGGCAAGCCGCGAGTGCATAATCAGGATCACCGGTTTGGCGATGAGGTCCACGAGTTGCACGAGATCTTCGGCGGCGAGTGGTTCCATATCATCACCGGAGGGGAAGTTCAGTTCAGTCTTGGCGAAGTAATCGAAAACCGGATCGCCGATCTGCCCCTTGTTCGGCGCATCGCTGGGCCACTGCGAATACTTGCTCGATTGCGGCCAACTGCGTGCGGGAGTCGGCGGAGGTGCGCCACCGGTCCACACTTGTTCCATCAGTTCACCGGTACGCGGCGGAATCACATCCCCATCCAGGCCGGGAATGAATGCGGAGCGTCCGCGAGCGGGGAAATCCATCATGTAGATCGTGTAACCCTGGTTGACGAAATCGTACGCCCAACCGGGCCGCCCATCGGGCGTTTGCAGCAGACCGATGCTGGTTTGTCCGCCACCGGCTTGTACGAACAATATCGGGTAAGGGTGGCGAATTGTCTTGGGCACCCAGACTTCTACATACATCGCGCCGCGCATGCGCTGCTTTCCCGGCTCTCCCACCCACTTTCCGCCGACGTAGAAATGGCCCTGGCGGCCGATCTTTTCGGTGGAAAACGTTGGAATTGTCTTCAATGGTATCGAGTACGACTCGGTGTCTTGAGCGAGAGAAAATTGGCTGGCCAGCAAAACCGAACTCAGGACAAAAAGCGATGCAACCCAACTGCGCATTTTTTTCATCATCAGGTTATCTTCAGATTGCCGTGCTAGAATCCCCCGCATCTGGGGAGTTCGCTTGCTCTTCCTTTGCGCCTTATATCGTGCGGAACAATCTGCTGTCAATTTAGGAGCCGAGAAATGCCCACTGTCGCGGGTTTGAAGCCGTTACCATTTTTAATTGGAGGGGAATGGGTTCAAGATATGTCTTCGTACATCACGCACGTGAACCCCGCGACCGGCGACGTGAATTACGAAGTGTGTGCGGGCACTGAGGCTCACATCAACGCCGCGGTCGAAGCGGCGCAGAAAGCGGCGAGCCAAGCGGCGTGGCGCACCATGCTTCCGCACGATCGCGCGCGCTTGCTGAATCGAATTGCCGACTTGATGATGGACCGCTCGGATCTGCTGGCGCGTTGCCAGATGCTCGAGAACGGGAAGGTCTGGAAAGAATGCAAGAACCAGGTTATCAATGGCGCGGCGACCTTCCGGTACTGTGCTGCGGCGATCGAGACGCTCGGATCTGAAATCACTCCGCCGCGCGGAAATTATCTCAGCATGACGGTCTACGAACCATGGGGAGTGGTTGCCGCGATCACGCCTTGGAATTCTCCGATCACGTTGACGTGCAACAAAATCGCGGCGGCATTGGCTGCGGGGAATGGAGTTGTCTTGAAGCCGGCTTCCTTCACTCCGACGTGTGGAATCGAGTTGGGGCGAATTGCTCTCGACGCAGGAGTTCCGCCGGGACTGCTGAACGTAGTGCCGGGCGCGGGAGGAAAGATCGGCGATGCGCTGGTGAATCATCCGCTCGTGCGAATGGTTTCGTTCACCGGAGGTACGGAGGTTGGACGCAGAATTTCAGAATTCGCCGGAAAGAAAATTATTCCGGCGGTATTGGAGCTTGGCGGAAAATCGCCGCACATTATTTTCGCGGATGCAAACCTGGAGGCTGCAGCCGATGCCGCGACCGTAGCTATCTTTGAAGGAACCGGGCAATCGTGCACGGCAGGATCGCGCTTGTTCGTGGAACGCAAGGTCTACGACCAGGTGATTTCCATGATCATGGAGCGAGGTCGCGCCTTGCGCGTGGATCTGCCCGATGCTCCGGGCGCCCAACTTGGTCCAAGCGCGAGTTTTTCGCAGAGGGAATTTGTGGAGAAGATGGTCGATGGAGCACGCGAAGAAGGAGCGGAGATTCTCATTGGAGGCACGCGGCCATCGAATCCGCGGCTGGCGAAAGGCGCATTTTATCTGCCGACAATTGTGGCGGGTATCACCAACAAATCGAAAATCGCACAACAGGAAATTTTCGGGCCGGTGCTCTGCGCTATGCCCTTCGACAATGAGGACGACCTGCTTCAGCAGTCGAATGACATCAGTTACGGCCTGGCCGCGGGTATATGGACCGCCGACTACAAACGCGCCTGGCGCGTCGCACGCGCGCTCGAAGCCGGAATGATTTGGATCAACACCTACAAGCAATTTTCAACGGCCGCTCCCTTTGGGGGATTCAAAGACAGCGGCCTGGGGCGGGAGAAGGGATTGCAAGGAATTCGAACCTATCAACAGGTGAAAACCATGTTCTGGAGCATGTCGGACACCTTTGATGGCGGCTTCAGCATTGCGAAATAGTTGAGGGAATATCGATGGCACATGGCGAATTACAGTCTCCACGCGTGAAGTCGGCAACCAGGGGCGCGGCATACATTGCCGATTTTCTGATTCAGCAGAAGGTGCCTTATGTGTTTGGAGTTTGCGGACACGGGATTCTGGGGTTGCTCGACGGATTGTTCGACCGGCGCGATGAGATCAAGGCGATTTCTGTGCATCACGAATCGGCCGCTGCATTCATGGCGGAAGCCTATTTCCGGATCACCCAAAAGCCGGCCGTAACCTATACCTCGTGCGGACCTGGTTCGACGAATCTGATTGTGGCGATTGCGGCTGCCTTTGCGGATTCTTCCGCGATGCTCAACATCACAGGCAACGTGCCGACGGGCCAATGGAATCGCGGGCCATTTCAGGAGACGGGAAGATATTTTCAAGGCGACTTTGTGAATGTGCTGCGTCCTTACGTGAAGCGCAGCTTTCAACCGACGCGTGCTGACATGTTGCCGCTGGCGATGCGTCAGGCGTTTGCGCTGATGACCAATGGCCGTCCAGGGCCGGTGAATGTCGATATCCCGCTGAACGTTTTCGTGGAACTGGTGGATGAGGACGCGGCGATGCGCGACAAGGACTGGCCGGTTGCCGATTATGCGCGGCCGGCGGCGGATCCTGCAGCGGTGGATGAAGCGCTGCGGCTGTTACAGACCGCGGAGCGTCCCGTCATCGTCGCGGGACATGGCGTCGAACTCAGCGGTGCCGAACCGGAGTTGCTGGTGTTCGCGGAAGCATTTCGAATTCCGGTGGCCACAACGCCTTTCGGAAAGGGCGTGATCGATCCGCGGAATTCGATGAGTCTCGGGCCCACAGGGCGGAATGGGTCATATCCCGCGAACGCGGCCTGTCGCAATGCGGACGTGATTTTGGCGCTGGGAACGCGCTTCGACGATCGCGCCACCAGCGCATGGCTCCCGGGATTCACCTACAACATCCCTCCGAGCAAATTGATTCACGTTGATATTGATCCGGCGGAGATTGGACGCAACTTCCGCCCTGAGCTGGGAATTGTGAGCGATGCGAAAATCTTCCTGCAGCAACTTCTGGCGGCGCCTCGCAATTCCAGCGATGGTGCTCGCAGCAAGTGGCTCGATCGAGTGGCCCGTTGGCAGAAACGTTGGAATGAGGCCACGGTTGGACCGCGCACCTCGGATGCTGTTCCGATCCGCCCTGAGCGGGCGGTCGCTGATTTGCGAAGAGTTGTTCCGGCGGATGGCATCGTGATGGTCGATGTCGGCGTTCATCACAACTGGCTGGTGGCAGAATTTGATGCATGGAAGCCACGGACATTTCTGCAGACCTGGGGCTTCGCCTCGATGGGATTCGCCGTTGCTGGTTCGTTGGGAGCCAAGTTGGCAGCGCCCGATCGTCCGGTGGTCTCAGTCTGCGGCGACGGTGCGTTCATGATGAACGTGAGCGCGGTACTGACCGCGGTCGAGTACAACATTCCTGTGGTTTGGCTTGTTTGGAACAATTTCGGCTACTGCTCGATCCGCGACCAACAGGCGGGATATTTCGGGAAAGGCCGCGAGCTGGCAGTAAGCTTTACCGATGCAAACGGAAAGCTGTTTTCTGCCGACTACGCGCAAATGGCGCGATCGATGGGCGCAGTGGGCGAACGCGTGGAGAAGCCGGCGGATCTTGCTCCGCAGCTTGAGGCCGCGATCGCATCCGGAAAGCCGACTGTACTCGACGTCCGCATCGACCGCGAAGTCCGACCGCTGGCCACCGGGAGTTGGGATCTCCCGCCAATGCCGCATCCCTTGCCGAACTTTGGCTGGGGTGAGGACGACTAGCACGAAGATCACATTCACCGTTTGCGTTGCGTGCGGCGTAGATGGTTAAGTGATCGATCGGGAAGGGTCCCGCTCTTGACGAGCTGACATGACAACGGGAACCAACTTCAACGTTGCGGCATCGGGTGCGCCGCCAACGAATACAACAGTTGGTTCGCTCTGGTCGGGCAAACGGTTCTACATTGCTGCACTGCTGTTTCTGAATCTCTTCATCAACTACATCGACCGCATCAATCTTTCGGTGGCAGGGCCCGCGATCGCCAAGCATTTCAGCTGGGACGCGGGAAGAATGGGAGTGATTTTCTCATCCTTCCAGTGGTCGTATTGCTTCTTCCTTCTGCTCTGGGGATGGATGGCCGATCGCATGAGCACACGATTCGTAAACAGCTTGTCGGTGACCATCTGGTCGATCGGAGCGATGCTCACCGGCATCGCCACCAGCTTCGCCGGAATGCTGGCCACCCGACTGGTGCTGGGAGCCGGTGAGGCAGCCTCGTTCCCGACTTCTGGCAAAGTGGTGAGGCAATGGTTTCCGCCTAGTGAACGCGGGCTTGCCACCGCAATTTTCAACGCCGGTACTTTCGCCGGACCGGCATTCTCAGCTCCGGTGGTGGCATGGCTGCTGATACGAGTGAACTGGCGCGCCTCTTTCGTGCTCACGGGCTCATTGGGTTTTCTGTGGGTACTGCTGTGGCTGAAAGTTTTTCGTGTTCCAGCGGAATGTTCGTGGCTGCCGGATGAGGAGCGCAATTACATCCTCTCGCAGACCGATGCCCAGTTCCGAGCTTCGGCTCCGCCCAAGGGAACGCTGCTTCGACTTCTTTCTCGAGCCACCATGTGGGGCCTGTTCTTCACGCAAGGCTGCTGCGCTTACACGATGCTGCTGTTTCTTTTCTGGCTGCCTTCGTATTTGGTGCAATCGCGCCACATGCCACTGGTGAAGGCAGGGTGGTTCACTTCCATTCCCTACATTGCCGCCGTGTTTGTGGGACTGCTGGTCGGAAAACTGAGCGATAGCCTGCTTACCAGTCAATCGGTCAAGCAAGGCAAGCGGCGTACGCTGCTGATGGTGTTCATTGTGCTCTCCGGGTCGGTTTTGCTGACGAACATGATCGCCAACGAATGGGTGCTCTTGCTGATTATTTCGATCTCGCTGGCTTGCATTTCAAGCGCGCTTTCACTGAACATTGCACTCACCAGTGACTTGGTTTGGAATCCGGAGATGGTCGGAGTGGCGACGGGATTTCTGATCCTCGGCGGAAATATCTTCGGATCGCTGGTTCCCATCGTGACCGGCTACATCGTGAAGTGGACGGGAAGTTTCGACTTGGCTTTTTATCTGGCAGCGTTTCTATTGCTACTGGCAGCGCTGATCAGCTTCAGCATGACTCGCAAACCGCTGGCATTTAGTGCCGAAGAGTGCTGATCACAGCTGGATGCGAAGTCTCGTACCGGAAAAGCACAAAAGAGAGCCGATAAATGAACGCTCACCCTCAGCAGGCCTGGTCGTTGCGAATGGTTGCCCCTATTGAGCCCGGCATAGTCTGTACCGATCTGGAGCGCATGTTCGATTTCTACACCCAAGTGTTGGGGCTCCGTTTCGCGACAGACGCGGAAGCTTTCCCGGAAATGAGCACGAGGTTTGGCACCGGTCCGCACGGATTCCGCATCATTCGCCTGCAAACCCCTTATGGCGAACGAATTAAGCTGATTCAGCCGAAGAAGACGGTTCTGGAACAACGCCCCAACCCAGACTGGGTATTTGAGCGGCAGGGCATCACATATCTGACTTTTGTGATTGCAGATGTCCACGAGGTCACGGCCCGTCTCAAGGATCATCATGTGGACCTCGTCAGTCCTGACCCTGTCCCCATTCGTGAAGGAATCACTGCCATCTTCGTCCGCGATCCGGAAGGCAATTTTCTGGAATTTGTAGAGTACGCCGACCTGGCCGCGTATCGGCCGGATCTGTTCAAGTGGCGGCAATTTTTCTAGACCTGGTTTGAGGGTAGGTGGAGCTATGCAAGTCTTTGGCAACACTCTCCTTACCATCGAACAAAGAAATTCTTAAGATTTCTTTTGCAGATTCCACAAGACCGGGGAATCAGGACTGCACTAGCTTCGCAGACACGTTATTGGGGGTAGTCCGTATTACCGCCGCACCCAACGGTGGTTCTCGACTTCGTCCCGTCCACGTGGATGGGAATCTCAGGGGGTGGCCGTGCGAATTGGTGGGAATAGGTTCGCTGCGGTGGTCGTGGGGTCTCTGCTGGTAGCTCTGCCAGTTCTGATGCCGCTCGCTTCCAATGCTCAAGTTGCGGGGGCGACTTTGACCGGTACGGTGACCGATGCCTCGGGCGCGGTAGTCGGCAATGCCGAAATCTCCATCACCAATCAGGCCAATGGCGAGGTGCGATCGCTCAAGGTGGACACTGCGGGAGTCTATTCGGCGCCGAACCTGCTGCCAGGCAAGTACGACGTCAAGGCCATCGCTGCCGGATTTGCGACCTCGATCCAAAAGGGCGTGGTGCTTACGGTTGGCGCCCAGCAATTGCTCAACTTCAAGATGCAGGTCGGGCAGGTGAACGAAAGCATCGAGGTGAAAGACGAAGCTCCCCCCGTTCAGTTGAGTGACTCGGCGATAAGCGGCGTAGTCGGAGAGCAGGCTGTCCAGCAGTTGCCTCTGAATGGGCGGGATTGGACTTCGTTGGCCACCCTGCAGCCTGGAGTGGATTCGGTCGGTTCGGTGCAGGCTAATACCGGCGGTCCCGACCGGGCTCGGCGCGGATATGGCGTGCAGATGACGATCTCCGGCACGCGTCCAACGCAGAACAACTATCGAATCGATGGCATCAGCGTAAACGACTATACGAACGGCGGCCCGGGCAGCGTGGAGGGCTCGACCCTGGGTGTGGATGCGGTGCAGGAATTTTCCGTGTTGACCAGCAACTATTCCGCTGAGTACGGCCGAACGGCCGGCGGCATCATCAATGCGCTCACTAAGTCAGGAACGAATGGCTTCCATGGAGACGTCTACGAGTTTCTTCGCAACAGCGCGCTCGATGCGAAGAACTATTTCGATCAGCCAGGGTCGATTCCACTCTTTCACCGGAATCAGTTCGGCGCAGCGTTTGGCGGTCCGATCAAGAAAGATAAGACTTTCTTTTTCGCCGACTATGAAGGCTTGCGCGAGAACAATGGCATTAGCACCCTCGTAACCGTTCCCTCCGTTGCATCTCGCCAAGGCCTTCTTTGCTCGAGGCCAACTGATGGCACCTGCACTCCTCATAAGGTCACTGGTGCTGTCAATCCGGATCCGGCCACCGGCATTGACAAAGCCGTTTTGCCCTATCTCGGTCTGTGGGGCGCCGAGAACCCCAACCTGCCTTATTACAACAATGGCGACATGGGCACATACTCCTTTGTGGGCGGCCACGTCACCAGTGAAAATTTCGCGGTTGGACGTCTGGATCACCGTTTTTCCGATAAAGACAGTTTCTTTGGAAGCTATCAATACGATTTAGCTACGCTCACCCAGCCCGATCCCAATAATGACGTGCTGGTAGGGAACACTACGGGAAGAGGTTATGCATCTTTGGAAGAGACGCACCTCATCAGCTCCCAGATCGTCAATTCGGCGCGGTTCGGCCTGAATCGCTCGCTTCACACCGCGATTGGCGTAAGCGCAATCAACCCCTTGGCTGCACAGATATCTTTAGGCGAGAATCCCGGAGCCGACAACCCGCAAATCGACATTCTTTCCGGCTACAATTCGGCACAGCCCGGCCTGAACCAGATCGAGAAGCTCGATTTCTTTGAGAACTCATACCAGGCCTATGACGACCTCTTTTGGACCCGAGGGATCCACGGCTTAAAGATGGGTTTCGCATTCGAACGAGTACAGTTGAATGCCTATGATCCGGCGCCGGCGGGGGAAATCCAATTCGGTTCGCTGGCAGACCCGAACAACAACGGATTCCTGACAAATAACCCGATTGACCTATCGGCTCCACTACCCAGTGCCCCTTTTATTCACTTCAATTTCAGATCGAGCATTTTCGGCGGCTACTTCCAGGATGACGTCCGATTACGCCCGACGCTCACCGTTAATCTTGGTCTGCGTTATGAGATGTCCACCGTTCCGACAGAGGCTCACGGACACTTGTCGGCTTTACACAGCCCGTTTGGACAGACCTTTCAAGACACTGTGGTAGCCGGCTCGGTCTTCAGCAATCCCACTTATCACAATTTTGAACCGCGGGTTGGCTTTGCCTGGGATCCGTTCGGAAACGGCAAGACTTCCGTCCGCGGAGGTTTCGGAATTTTCGACGTCCTCCCGCTTCCTTACCTGCTGGGGCAGTTCGCCACCAACACGGCGCCTTTCACAGAGAATGGAACTGCTGTGAACTTGCCTCCAGGATCTTTTCCCGCGCAGGCTTTCAACATTCTGGCCAACGCAGCCCAGAACAATCTTGGCTTGCGTATCGCCTACATTCAGCCCAATCCGAAGCGCGATTACCTGATGCAGTGGAACGTGAACGTACAGCACGAAATCGTGCCGGATCTGACCGCGATGCTCGCTTACGTAGGCTCGCGTGGCGTGCACCAGATCTTCCGAGCCGACGACGTCAACACCGTGATGCCGGTCAATGGATCAAATCCGCCCTACCTTTGGCCTCTCGCAGGAACCGCAACGCCTATCAGTCCCGACATCGGCCGCATGGATACCTTGCAGTGGAACAACGATTCCTATTTCGACGGCATGGAAGCGCAGGTTCAGAAGCACATGAGTCACGGTGTCGAAGTGGGGGGCAGCTACACTTGGAGTCGCGCGATTGATGGAGGGGACGGCTCGATTGCCAGCGATTCTTTCCTGAACTCAATCCCCGCTCTCCTTTACTTCCTTCCGCGATACCGCCGCACCGCAGCTGATTTCAATATCACGCACAATCTGACGATTAATTACCTATGGACCATTCCTTCTGGCTCGCTCTCAGGACCAATGGCATGGATCGCTAAGGGTTGGCAGCTAGGCGGCATCGCGCAAGTCAGAAGCGGACTCCCGTTTACGGTTTTGATCGGAGGTGACCCGCTTGGACTGAGCGATTCCGCCCCATTCGCGTATCCCAATCGGCTCACCGGGGCAGGCTGCGGAGCCCCAGTGAATCCACAAAGCGGTTTCAACAATTACCTAAAAACAAATTGCTTTGCTCTGCCGACAATGCCGGTAGCCCAGCAAGCGCTTTGTGATCCAGGATCGTTCTCGGGTGCAGCGACGCCCGCCCCCGCTGGCCAGGTCTACTGCCAGAATCTGCTGGGCAACGGCAGCAAAAATGACGTCTATGGCCCCGGGCTGATCGATTTCGATTTCTCAGCCGTGAAAGACACTCACGTTACAGAAAAAGTTAACGTGGAGTTCCGCGCGGAGATGTTCAACATCTTTAATCGTGTCAATTTCAATCCTCCGTTGGTCAACAACTTTGTTTTTGACCAGAGCGGTGCCCCCCAAGCCTCGCCCCTGGATTCCACTTCCACCACCAGCCGCCAAATCCAGTTTGCACTGAAGGTGATTTTCTGATCGGCCGTCTCCCCCGATCACCGGCATCCAGAGGTGTCTCCCCTGGCTGCCGCCGACTTCACTCCCGGTTACACTGATCGATGAGCGAACGCCTTAAGGGAAAAATTGGAATCGTCACCGGTGCGGGCACCGGAATTGGTCGCGCCTGCGCTATCGCCTTGGCCAGAGAAGGAGCGAACGTCGCATTGGTCGGCAGGCGTCGGGATCGCGTGCAGCAGGTCGCCCGCGAGATCGGCGCCCAAGCTCTGCCAATTTCCGCCGATGTTTCGCAGAATGCCGGGATTCAACGCTTGATTGATGAAACGGTGAATCGGTTTGGCGGATTGAATTTCCTGGTGAACAATGCCGGCATCCTGCAAGTGGGAACCGCAGAACAGATCACAGAAGAGCAGTGGGATCGCGTCTTTAACGTGAACGTTCGCGCCGTCTGGCTGCTCTCCCGTGCCGTGCTGCCCCACATGAGGAAGGCGGGCGGAGGGTCCATCATCAATATCGCGTCCACGCTGGGAATCGTCGGCGCGCGCGCCCGGGCTGCCTACGCTTCCTCTAAAGGAGCCGTCGTGCTGCTGACCAAAGCCATGGCCCTTGATCACGGCCACGAAAAGATTCGGGTCAATGCCATCTGCCCCTCGTTTACAGAAACCGAACTCACGGAGGCAATTTTGTCCAAGGCGCCCGATGCCGACGCCATTCGTCGCGAACGCACCGCCGCCCATCCCATCGGCCGCCTCGGCCAGCCCGAAGACCTTGCAGGGTTAGCCGTCTATCTGGTCAGCGACGAGTCTTCCTGGACCACCGGAGCGATCCTGCCAGTAGATGGCGGGTACTTGGCTATGTAGAAATCATCAACCACCCGCAGCGTCCGTTCTCGCTCGCGATCCACGTCTATCAGGGAGCATATACAAGCAAGTGGAAGGTTCCCGGTACAGGCATCGGACGTGGATGCGGATGCTCCTTGCTTGGTGTCGGCGTTTTTCCAAACTCGGCTGTATCCACGAAAATGTGCCCGGTCCCAGGATCGTACGCCATCGTCTTCGCCCCAAATTCCGTCTTCACTTTTCCCGCTTCACTGAAGTGATCCGGCGAGTCCTCGTGAAAGATATGTACGAACCCCTCGCGCGTAGAAATGAACACAAGCCCGGTTTTCGGATCGTAGACCTCGGCATCAGCACCATTGCTGATCGGGAATGACTGAATCACCTTGCCGTCCTCCGCGTTCATGACGACCAACATTGCCGGTTCCCGGCCAGCCACGAACAGCCGGCGATGTTCCCGGTCCATTGCGATTGGTGCGGGTGCTCCGGTCGGCGAAACCGGCCAGCGGGACTTCACCTTCAAAGTGCGCGAGTCGATGGCCAAGACTTCGCTCTCGTCTTCCAGATTGTTGTAGATTGTGCCTTGCCCGTCAGCGACCGCGAACTCCGGTCCGCCGCCCAGGTCCACCGTGCCGACGTCTTTGCCAGTTTCAGGGTCAATGGCTGTGGCGTTTTTGCTGTCGCCGTTGAAAGTAAAAACGCGCTTAGAAGCCGGATCATAGATAATGCAGTCGGCATCGGGCGCGGCGTTCGCTTCGCCCACCACCTTCAATGTCTTGAGATCGAAAATGACGGCTTTTCCACGCTCGCCATCGCTGATGAAACCTCGGCCCACATCGTGCACGATGGCCACGCCGTGACTCGACCTCAGTCCCGAAATCTTGCCCTCTTCTTTTCCACTGTCGGCATTCACAACTAGAACTTCGGTTCCATGCGACAGATAGAGCCGGCGTGCCTCCGGATCGAACGTGATGTAATCGAAGTATTCATGTCCCCCTGGAGCCGCGCCGAACTTATAGGTATCCGCCAGATGGTAGCGAGTCGCGGCCCCAGCCACTGCGCTTGCTGCGAGCACAACCATGGCGATCGTAGACCGATACAGAACTGTGGTTTTCACCGTTGTCTTCTCCCTTCGATGACATTGCCAGATCATCCCTGCCCAATGGTCTTTCGAACCCGCTAGCGATCGTAGGAGCTAAACATGAATAGAACCTGAAGTTAACAAATTGGGTGGAGTGGCACTGGTTCGGCAAACGTCTTTGAAGTTTCAAAGCATCGCATCGCTGATGGCGCCAAGCTCAATGCGGACGAACAACGCCCTGTTTTTGGTCTGCTGTGATGTACTGCTCGAGGTCCAGAACTTCGAAGATTGAGTGGCCTAGTCTGATTGCATCCTTAATTTCTGTTTCCCTCTGCGCCACGTCAGATGCGAGACGCACCGCCTCGTGCAACCGCTCAAACGGGATACAGATGATCCCGTTGGCGTCGGCCAATACGAGGTCCCGAGGCTGAACTGAGATCTTGCCGATTCGCAGCGGCACATTAATGCGCCCATAGATTTCCTTTGCCGCTCGGCGCGGATTGAATTCGCGGCAAAATACCGGATAGCCAAGTTCTTGGATTTCGACCGGATCGCGCACCGGTCCATCAATAATGGTTCCTGCCAGGCATTTTGATTGAGCCGAGATGGACATCAGTTCGCCCCAGAGCGCGCCATCGCCGCTTGGTGATCCCGCGACAATCAGTGCGTCGCCCGGTTGCGCAAGGTGCAGCGCGTGGTGCAGCGTCAGGTTGTCTCCGGGAGCGCACTGTACTGTCAATGCAGGGCCGCACGTACGGAATTGCCGGTCGATTGGACGTATCCCCGTCTCAATGGGACAGGAAGATCCCAGCGCATCCGCCAACTGGCAGATGCTGAACTTCCGAAGTTCCGAAATCCAGTGGTGCTGTTGTTCGTTCATAGCGATCGCATTACCAAGGGATCAATGCATCACCTTCTAAATTCCGGCAAACCATGCATAACCTTCTTCTGGCGAGACGGAACCGAGACCTTTCCCAAACTTCTTCACGTCATCGGTGACGATCAGGCGGTTCAGGAACTTGACGCTCTTATACCCGAGTTGCCGCGGCAGCCGCATGCGAATTGGCCCACCATTCCCTACAGGTAGTTCATCTCCATTCATTCCGTAAGTGAGAAATGTCTGCGGATGCATCGCGTCAGCCATGTCCATGCTTTCCCACCAATCGGGCTCGATCGAGAAATAGAAAACGTACTTCGCTTGCGGATGCGCTCCCACGAGATCGAGAATGTAGGACAGTGGCACTCCGTTCCACTCGGCGATATATGACCAGCCCTCTTCGCAGACGACCTCCGTGATCTGGCTATGCGGCGGATAGCTCTTCAACTGGTTCACGGAAAATGAAGTAGGACGCGCAACCATCCCGTCGACCACAAGACGCCAGTCCACAAATTTCGTTGTCTGGTGCCGCTTGAACTCGTCGCTGAAAGGCGCGAGTTCGTTCTCCAAGGGACGTTGTGAAATCTGGCTCCGCGAAAATTCACGAGCCATCGAATGGCGTGTCAGCAACCGCATGGAAGCATACGTCAGAGTTTCGCCTGGACCGTAAAGGCCACCATGATCGGGAGGCACAAGTCCGTACTTTTGCGCCAAGCGCGCCGCCACACCCAGGGCCGATACGCCAGCCGCTGCGCTGATTCCGGTTACCATCATTTTGCGCCGCGATGTCTTTTTCACCTGCACTCCTTCCGATTTGGCGCCTGACCCGTAACCATCGCTCGCATACGGCTCTTGAATCCCTCCCGCCAAACCATCACGACGTGAATGAACAGAAAGAGCACGAGAGCGATGGAGACGAAGAAGTGCAATGTGCGCGCGGATTGCCGGCCACCTAACAGACTCACAGTTGCCGGAACAGCCGAATCGAAAGCGGGGGAAAGCGCGAGTCCGGTCCAAATCACCACAGGAAAGAGAATGAAAACTACAAACAGATAGGTGAGTCGCTGCAGAACATTGTAGGACCACGGATCTTCACTTCGTGGCGCGATGCGCAAGTGGTGCGTCATCACATCCACAATCCTCCGCCACGACAAATCGGCTCCGCTCGGAAGCAAGTCCCGGCGTAAATGTCCTGTTACGACTCCGCCAATCACATACAGCAATCCCATCAATACCAGAAGCCATGCGCTCTGAAAATGCAGTGCGCGGCTCCAGCCATTCTGATCGGGCATCACGTAGCCGTAGCCGGTAGGAACCAGCTTTCTCGAAGCTGGGATCGGAATCTTGAACAGCGGTTCGGTGAGTATGTTGCCCGTTTCTCCCCAGTAGAAACGAGGATGCGAGACGATAATCTCAGCACCAGTCAATAGCAACGCGAAGAATGCCAGAGTGACAATCCAATGAGTAACTCGGACGAGCAGAGAATGCCTGGGCTGGGTTCGCGTGACATCTCTCATGGCTGCGGCGGTCGCCTCCAACGGTACGTGTGCGGATTCCATTGTCGACATCCCGCCCTCCTTCGCCAGCCGATTAGCTCTGGGGCGCCACGACAATCATGTGAAACGTCCCCGGCGTGAATTCCGGAAGCGTACCTGGATCAAATGGTTGATGC